>Ga0207720_100204_pt1 | contig 53839 bp, 49 predicted proteins | sample A23P2SouthBayCA_2_FD_187751 | JGI IMG/M metagenome (GOLD analysis project Ga0207720, IMG submission 187751) | Aerobic enrichment media microbial communities from Eden Landing Ponds, California, USA - A23 E3 (2) (SPAdes) | ecosystem: Environmental > Aquatic > Marine > Unclassified | place... | reverse complement strand
GGCGGACGCCCCTGCGCCCGCCACGTCGGCGGGGGGGCCGCCGTCGACCCACCCGCGGAGTCGGTCGAGAGCCCGCGGGAGCATCGCTCCGAGGGAGCGACCGCCAGCGAGCGCTCCCAGCGTCCCCGGCGCGTCGGCGGCCAGCCGACGGCCCCTCGCGACGGCGGCGTCGGTGGCGTCCGCCGCGGCGACCAGCGCGACCGGGACCCGCCGCGCCGTCGCCGCGACGACCCGGCCCAGGCGGTCGAGCGCAGTCCGGATCGGGGCCTCGCTACGCCGGACCGCCCCGATCGTTCCGGCGATCACGAGCAGGCTCCCCGCGAGCAGGCCGAGGTTCGTGAGCGCCCCCTCGACCGTCGCCTGGCTCGACTGTCCGTGGCCGCTCGCGACGACCGTGGCCGCGTTCGTGAGCGGCAGCGCCACCTCGCGGCGGCCGTCGGCTCCGGTTTCGCCGACCGACCGACCGGCGACGCCGACGCTCACGCCCGGCGCCGGGTCGCCGTCCAGCGTGGCGTTGACTTCGACGGGCGCGAGCGGCAGCGCGACGGGGGCAACAGGCTCGACGCTCATCGACAGTTCGGGCAGCGACACGGTCCGGTTGCCGGCGACGGCGCCCCGCCTGACGCCGAGGGTCACGTTCCCCGGCTCCGCCGGGAGCGTCACGCTCGCTCGCCCAGACCCGTCGGTGGTGGCCACCCGGTCGCCGTCGATCCGCACCGTCGCCCCGCGGACGGGAGCGTCGTCGATGGCCGCGGAGACGACCACCTCGCCGGTCGTTACGCGGTCGCCCGTCACCGACAGGTCCGGGGACGTCTCCAGGTCGTAGCTCCGCTCGGTTCTGTTGTGGCCGGCGTCCGGCGCGGCGCCGATCACGGTGCCGTTCTCGATGGTCACCGCGAGTCGATCGGCGTACGGGACCCGGAAGACAACGACCCCGCGCAGGGAGGTCGTGCCGACTGGGTCGCCGTTGACGCGGACGGTCGCTCCGGACACCGGCCGTGCCTCGCTGGACACCGCCGCCGTCACCATCGCCCCCGGGATCGGGGTCCGGTTGAGCGCGAACTCCGTCGCCCTCCCGCTGTCGTCGTCGCCTTCGCCTCCGGTGTCGTCGGGGCGGTCCGTCCGCGTGGGGCTGTCGATCCGTGGCGTCCGCCCGGCCAGGCCGTCCCGCGCGAGGGCGACCGGCTCGTAGTCGTCGCCCCGTTGCTGGCCGTATGCGGCCGATTCCTGGGCGAGCCTCGGGCCGGTGGGCGTCGGATCGAACCGCACCCACCCCACCTCGGGGAAGTACACTTCGACCCAGGCGTGAGCGTGCATCTCCCTGACGGCGTAGGTGGAGTCGTCGACAGGGTCACCGGCGGTGTAGCCGACGACGTACCGCGCCGGGACGCCGTCGGCACGGAGCATCGCCGCCATCGCGGTGGCGAAGTACTCACAGTAGCCCCGGTCCATCCGGAGCGCGAACCGCGAGGCGACGTCCGGCGATCGGTCGTTCCGTCCGACGGCGAACGTCTCGTACTCCTCCGACGGTGGCCGAACGTTGAGCGAGTAGGACTTCTCGCTTTCGAGCCACCGCTCGATCAACACCGCCCGCCCGTAGGGCGTGCTCGCGTTTTCGGTCAGGTTGGCCACGAGCGGCGACAGCCGCTCGCGCGCCACGTCCGGGAGAGCGGTGTACCGCTCCTGGAACCCCTCGGGGTAGTCGGTGCCGGCGCTCCGCAGGAGTGACACCTCCCTGGGGGGCTGTGCGCTCGTTCCCTCGTAGGTCGTCCCCGAGGGGAGCGACTCGTCGACCCGCAGGGCCCCCGCGGGCGTCGCGCCAGCGTCCTCGCGGGACACCGTCACCGGTCGCCACGGGGTCGGCAGCGCGCTCGCGGACCGGTTCAGCGTCACGCGGTAGCTGACTTCCGCCGCGGTCATGCCGGTCACGGTACGTGGGCCGTCGATTGCCCGTCGCCCCTGCTCGCGTTCCCAGCCGGTTCCTGTGTAGTTGGCGTAGGCCCCGGTCCGCCAGTAGGTCGGCGCCGACGACTCGGCGACGAAGTGAACGTCGGCCGACAGCGACCGTCTGGGGTTGGTCCCGTCGGCGGCACCGACGGTCGTCCGGGCGTCCGGCGAGAGGCTCCCGAAGCCGCCGCCACCCTCGGCGTCCTCGACCGCCGGCAGCCGATCGACGGGCACGAGCGATCCGGCGGGCGACCCCGCCAGCCCCCCGGACGCCGCCGAAAGCGGGACGAGAGTGGCGGTCAGCAAGACGGCGATGGCGGCACACAGCGCGACCGCTGCCCGGCCGCCCTCGCGGCCGTCCTCGCCCGCGAACGGCCCGGCGTCGTCAGCCATGCCGTGGCCCCTGGTCGTGTTGGCCCGCCTGGGGATAGTTCTCGCGTGTCATTCGACACGTACCCTGTACCCAGTGACAGCCGACCATAACACTTCGGGGCACCGGCATCCCGGTCCCGGCGCCCCGAGTACGTCGACCCCGTTCGGCTACAGGCGTCGGCGGCGTCGCTGTAACGTTCAAAGGTCGGCGGCGTCGCGGGAGCGTTCGGGCTTCGGGAGCGTCGCGGGAGCGTTCAGGTGTCGCGGGGGTAGCGACGGGGTTCCACGCGGCCGAGGGTGGCGTCGTAGTCGACGACGCCGAGGTCGTCCATCATCGGGAGGTGAACGTGATGGAGCGAGAGGGCCACGTGGTCTATGATCGATTCGTCGACGTCACCGGCGGTTTCGAGGGTGGCGATCTCCCTGGCCAGTTCCTCGATATCGACTGCCTCGCCCCCTAATTCGAGGACGTCCAGCGCTATCCGGCGGCGCTCGTTGGCGAGCAGGCGGTGCCGGTCGGATTCGCTCACGCCGGCCCTGTTCACGCGCGTACGTCCGTTCTCTTGGATTGATGGCGTCATGGTGTAAGCTTCTCTTTCGGCGTCTCTCGCCTGTGTACTGTTGGAATACTCCCAACAGTGTAAACCTAAACCCTTCGTGATTAGGTCCCTTCCGAATCGTCAGACGAACGTCAGACGTTGGCGAACGCACCGGGGTACTGACCATTGCTTGCGACGTACGTACCACGTACTCCAGGCATACCCTCAGCGTTCCTGCCTCCGCCGGCGGAGGGTCTAAATCGCTGGACCACCTCGAATACCCAATGGAGTCGACACCGCTGACCGAGGCGCTCCGGGAGACACTCGCCCAGTTCGACGACCGCGGGACCCCCCTGACGACGTCGGAGGTGGCGGACTCCCTCGACCTCGGGCGGCGGAGTACCTACGGACGGCTGGAGCGCCTCGTCGACCACGACCGCCTGGACACCAAGAAGGTCGGTGCAAGCGCCCGCGTATGGTGGCGACCAGTCGGCACGGCCGTCGGCGTGCGTTCACCTGCGCCGGGCGACGAGCGTGCACGCTCGGTCGACGACCAGTCGTTCCACGGCCAGTCGGGAAACGGGGAGTTCGAGGCCCTGGTCGACGCCGTGGACGAGTACGCAATCTTCGGGCTCGATCCGGACGGGTACGTCCGGACCTGGAACTCCGGTGCCAGGGCGATCAAGGGCTACGAGGCCGAGGAAATCGTGGGTCAACATTTCTCGGCGTTCTACACCGACGAGGACGTGGCCGAGGGCGTGCCGGCGCGCAACCTGGCAGCGGCCACCGCCGAGGGTGGGTTCGAGGACGTCGGCTGGCGCGTTCGGGCCGACGGGGAGCGGTTCCGGGCGAGGGTCGCGATCACCGCCATCCGCGACGAGGCGGGCGACATCCGTGGGTTCGCGAAGGTCATCCGGGACATGACCGACCGAGACCGACGGGAGCAGGAACTGCGCCGGGAGAAGGAGTTCACGCGGAAGGTGCTCCGGACCGCGCCGGTCGGCGTGCTCGTCCTCGGCGACGACGGTAGCTTCGAGGTGGTGAACCAGCGGGCGAGCGAACTCCTGGGCATTCCGGAGGAGGGCTCACACGCCGTCGGCGTCAAGGACGTCTACGACGCCGCAGGCGACCTCATTCCGCCGGCGGAGCGACCGTACGTTCGCGCCCTCGAAACCGGCGAATCCGTCAGGAACGTCCACCTGGCTGTGGACACGGACGACGGGGGTCGCCGATGGCTCTCAAACAACGTCGAACCGCTCGACGGGGCGGACGGCGACGGCGACAGGGTCCTCGTCACCGTCGAGGACATCACGCAGCTCCGGGAGCAGAACGAACGGCTGAGACGGCAGCGGGACGACCTGGAACGCGAACTCGAAGACGTGTTCGCTCGCGTCGACGACGGGTTCCTCGGCGTCGACGACGACTGGCGACTCACCTACGTAAACGACACTGCAGCCGACCTGATCGGGATCCCCGCCTCGGAGCTTCTGGGGTCGAACGCGTGGGAGGCGTTCCCGGAGGTGGCCGAGGGCGACCCGCGGGCGGCGGCCGAGCGAGCGGTCGAGACCCAGGAGTCGACCGAAATCGAGTTCCACTCGGACCTGCTCGACGCCTGGCTCGAGGCCCGGATTCACCCGTCGGAGAACGGGCTCTCGGTGTACTTTCGGGACGGGACCGCGGAGAAACGCCGCGAACGCGAGCTCGAACAGTACGAGCGGGTCGTCGAGACCATCGACGACGGCGTCTACGTCCTCGACTCCGACCGCCGGTTCAGGCTGGTCAACGAGGCGTTCGCGTCGATGACGGGATACGACCGGGACGACCTCGTCGGCTCCAGGGCGGAGCGCGTGTTCTCCGACGAACTCGTCGACGTGGCCAACGACAAACAGACTGCCCTCGAATCCGGGCGACTCGACGTGGCCGTTCAGGAGGAGGAACTCCACCGGGCCGACGGCACCTCGCTCGTCGTCGAGACGCGCTTCGATTCCTTCGAGTTCGACGACGGCGGCACCGGGCGCGTGGGGGTCACCCGCGACATTACCGACCGGATCGAGCGCCAACGGACGCTGGAGGAGTACCGGCGGCGCTACGACACGCTCGTGGACCTGTTCCCGAACGGGGCCGTCACGCTCGTCGACCGGGATCTGTGCTACGTCACCTTCGGCGGGTCGCTCATGAGGAACTACAGCCTGACCCGGGAGGACATCGAGGGCGAACCGGTCCGGGAGATCATGCCGGACGACCTGGTGTCGGCCGTCGTCCCGGGGTACGAGCGGGCCCTCGACGGCGAATAGACCCGACTCGAGGCCCCCGTCGGCGACCAGCACTACCGGTTTCACTTCGTCCCGGTTCGGGACGACGACGGCGACGTGTTCGCAGCTATGGGGATGTCACAGAACGTCACCGACAGCAAGCGCTACCAGCAGCGCCTCGAAGCGCTCAACGCGGCGACCGGCGACCTCCAGTCAGCCGAGTCGGCGGCGGCGGTCGGGGAGATCCTGACCGAGACGATCAGCGACACATTCGACGTTCCGGGCGTGGTGCTGTACGAACCCGACGACCGGGCCGAGCGGCTGGTCCCGGTCACCCACTCGCCAGCCCCGGCGTTCTGGCTGGACGAACCGCCGGCGATGTCCGTCGACGAGGGGAGCATCACCAGTCTGGCGTACAGCGAGGACGAGGCGCGCTACGTGCCGGACGTCACTGAATCGCCGCTCTTCTGGTCGAACCCTGACGACACCCGCTTTCGCACCGGGATGTTCCTCCCACTTGGCGACCGCGGGATCCTCGTGGCTGGTGCGAGCCAGGTGGACGCCTTCGAGCCGAACACCCGGCAGCTGCTGCAGCTGCTCGCCGCGAACGCCAGGGAGGCCCTGGCCCGTGTCGAGTGGGAGGAGGAACTCAAACGTCGCGTCCGGCAGCAGGGCGCGGTCACCGACTTCGGACAAAACGCCCTCGAATCGAACGACGTCGACGCCTTGATCGACGAAGCGACGGCCGCAGTGGCGGACGTGCTCGACGCCGACTGCGCCGGTGCGCTCGCGCTCGAGGGCGAAGCCCTGACGCTTTCGAGCGGCGTCGGCTGGCGCGAGGGGACGGTCGGGACCGCGACGGTTCCGGCCGACGGCCGGTCGCAGGCCGCGTACGCACTCTCGGCCGACGGCCCGGTCGTCGCCGGGGACCTGGGGACCGAGGATCGCTTCGACGGGTCCGGCGTCGCCACCGCGCACGACGCGCGTAGCGGCGTGAGCGTCGTCGTCGGGCCGCCGGCGGACCCGTGGGGGGTCCTCGCCGCCTACGACACGGAGGCCCGGCGCTTCTCCGAACACGACGAGCGCTTCGTCCAGTCGGTTGCGACGATCCTCGCCTCGGCCGTCGAACGGCGACACACCGAACGCGCGCTGCGCCAGCAACGCGAACAGCTCGCGGCGCTGAACGGACTCAACCAGGTAGTTCAGGACATCATCGACGCCGTCGTCGAACAGTCCACACGCTCCGAAATCGAGGCGGCCGTCTGTGAAGGGCTCGCGGACGCGGACGCGTTCTCCTTCGCCTGGATCGGGGAGGTCGACGCCGCCTCCGGAACTGTCGACCTTCGCACGGAGGCCGGAGTCGAGGGCTACCTCGACGGGGTCACGGTTTCGGTCGACCCCGACGACGAGCGGAGTCGAGGACCGACGGGGCGGGCCCTCTCGACCGGCGAGGTCCACGTCACGCAGGACGTCTCGCACGACGATCGGCACGAGCCCTGGCGGGATCACGTCGACCGGTACGGGTTCGCGTCGTCCGCGGCGATTCCGATCGTTCACGAGGGGACCGTCTACGGCGTCCTGAACGTCTACGCCGACCGGCCGCAGGCCTTTGCGGCCGCCGAGCGACGCGTGCTCGGCCAGCTCGGCGAGGTCGTCGGCCACGCCATCGCCGCGGTGGAACGCAAGCGGGCCCTGATGAGCGACGAGGTCGTCGAACTCGAGTTCCGGATCCGGGACCTGTTCGCCACGCTCGCACCCGACGCCGGGACCGACGGCCGCATCACGCTCGACCAGACGGTTCCGACGGGCGAGGGGACGTACCTAGTCTACGGCACCGCCACGGAGGACGCGCGGTCGGTCGTGGATTCGGCCACAGCCGCCCTGCCCCACTGGGAGTCCGTCGAGGACGTGAGCCACCGGGACGGCGTCCACCGGTTCGAACTCCGGACGAGCGACCCCCCGGTGCTCTCGGCGGTCGCCGCACGCGGCGGCTACGTCGAAGAGCTCGTCATCGAGGCCGGCGACTCACATCTGACGGTCCACCTCCCGCCGACCGCGGACGTCCGTTCGTTCACGGACGCCGTCACGGAGGCGTACCCCACGGCGGAGCTCCAGGCCCAACGACAGCTCTCGCGCACGGAGGGGTCCGGAGCGTGGATCGATCACCTCCTCCACGAGGAGCTCACCGACCGGCAGCGCACGGCCCTGGAGGCGGCCTACCACGGCGGCTTCTTCGAGTGGCCCCGCGAGAGCGACGGCGGGGACGTGGCGGATTCTCTCGGCGTCACCCCGCCGACCTTCCACCAGCACCTCCGAACGGCAGAGCGGAAGGTGTTCGACACGGTGCTGTCCGATCCACGGAACCCTCGCTCCTGATCCCGGGTTCACGACGGACGCCACGTCCGGGACGAGGCCGTCGCACAGTTCGAGGGGAGGATGTGACGCACGTCCCCGACGCCGACCTCAAACTTTTCCCATGATCCACATCACGATCGCGCGTGCCGGTCGGGAACCGACAGCGGTAAGTCGGTCCCGCGGGTCGGGGGAGACGATCCGAGAGATGTCGTTCGTTTCTGGCCTCCCGACGCGGCGCCTCTCCGTGGCGTCGGTGCCGATCGCGATCGTTGCGGCAGTCGCGGTTCGGTTGACGGTTCCGTTCGACCCGGCGGGCGCGACGATGCTCGCGATCACCGCCTTCTGCATCGTGATGTGGATCGGCAACCTGATCCCGCCGTCCTATACCGGGATCCTCTGCATCGGGCTGATCGGCGTCACGTTCTCGGCGGACCTGGCGCTGGTCGGCTTCGGGACCCAGGCCACCTGGCTCGTCGCCTTCGGCCTCATCATGGGCGAGGCGACCAGACGGAGCGGGCTCGCGGGGTGGGCAAGCAGGTGGATCACCGACCGGGCCACCGCCGGCGACCCGGCGGCGAACCCCTACGACACCTACAGGCGACTGCTCGTCAGTCTCTCGGCGGTGGGGCTGGGGCTCGCGCTGTTGATCCCCGCGACCGTCGCCCGGGTGCTCATCTTCGCCCCGCTGTTGGTCGAGGTGGGCGAGCGGTTCGACTCCCGGACCGCACGCATGGGCCTCTTTCTCGGGCCGCTGTTTGCGACGTACTACGGCGGCGTCGGCGTGTTGACCGCCGCCCTGCCGAACATCATCGCGTCGGGTATCCTCGACTCGGTCGCGGGCGTCACCATCTCCTGGACGGAGTGGGCGACCGTGATGTTCCCGGTGATGAGCCTGTTGCGGGTCGGCTTCGTCGTCGCCATCGCCTACTGGCTCTACCGCCCCGACCCCGAGACGCTGTCGATCGTCGGCGTCGACGGGGGCGGACCGGGGAACGGGGACGGGGGCGGGGGGCTCGGCGCCCGCGCGATGACGGCCTCCGACCGGCGGATGCTCGTCTACCTGCTGGTGGGCGTCACCTTTTGGGCCACTGACTTTCTCCACGGCCTCCACCCCGTCTACGGCGCGCTGCTTGTGGTCGCCCTCGCGTTCCTCCCCTCGCTCGGCGTCGTCGACTTCGCGGAGGTCACCGGCGACGTGGACTTCTCGATCCTGTTTTTCCTGGGGGCGGTGTTCGCCATCGGCGAGGGCATGTCCCGGATGGGGGTCGCGAACGCGCTCGCGGAGTCGCTGCTGGGCGTGATCCCCACGGACGCGCCGCTGGTGGTCGTCCTCGCGCTCGTGTTCGTCGTCGTGTTGCCGCTGATGTTGCTGATGGGGGGGCTGGCGGTCGCCAGCGTCGGCACGCCGATCCTGGTCTCCTACGGGACCGCGGCGGGGCTCCCCCTGGTGCCGATCGTCATGACCGAGGCCATCGGGCTGGGTACCTACTTCTTCCCGTACCAGTCGGCGGTGCTGGTCGCCATCCTCGCCTACGACGTGATCGAGGCACCCGAGCTGATCCGGATGACCGCCTGGTGTTCGATCGCCACCATCTTCGTCCTCTTGCCGCTCCAGTTGGCCGTCTTCACGCTCGTCTTCTGAGACGGCGCCTCGCGTTGCGCCCGGACTCCGACGCCCGCACGGGGCGCCCGCTTCGCCGGCGGTGCGGGGCCGCTGTGAGATCCAGACCTCCGGACGAATGGTCACTTAAATCCAGAAAAGTGATCGGATGGGAGTATACACCCGTTATATACCTTCAACGTCCTTCTATGTCGGGCCTCACCTTGGGGAAAATGTTTATCCGATCGGTCAGCCAGATGTCGCGTGTGTCCGAATCACAGTCGCCCGAAGGCGTCGAGGACGACGGTTCCGAGGCGAGCGCCATCACGGAGGGTGGCGACGACGTACTCGCGACCGCCCAGGGGGCCGTCGGCGTGGTTCACGAAACGTCGTCCGCGGTCGATGAGGAACTCCACACGATCAACGAGCTAACCACCTCACAGGTCAGCGACATGGTCGCCGTGTCGGACGACGTCTCCGAACTCAGCGCGACGATCGAACAGGTTGCCTCCAGCGCCGAGGAGATGGCGACCCGGAGCGACCACGCGGCCGACGCGGCCGCGAACGGCCGGACCGCAGCCACCGAGGCCGCGGCGTCGATCCAGGACGTCGAGGACACCATCGACGAGGTGGCTTCCGGCGTCGACCGTCTCGTCGAAAGCGTCGAGGAGATCGACGCGATCCTCGACGTGATCTCCGACATCGCCGAGAAAACGAATCTACTCGCTCTGAACGCGTCCATCGAGGCGTCACAGGCCGGTCACGACGGGAACAGCTTCGGCGTCGTGGCGGACGAAATCAAGTCGCTGGCCGACGAGTCCCAGACCCGAACCGAGGAGGTCGAAGCGGTCGTCGAGGAGATCACCGAGGCCACGGCGACCCTGAGCGACCGCCTCGACTCCGCGGTCGAGACCGCAGCGGAGGGCTCCGCTCGTGCCAGCGACGCGGAGGCGGAACTCGACACCGTCTCCGACGCCGTCGCGGACGTGGCGGCGGGACTCGACGAGGTCGCCACGGCGACGTCCCAGGGCGCCGAAGCGAGTGAACGGGTCGCCAGCCGCTGTGAGGAGACGGCCGAGTCGGCCGATCGCATCGACGCCGCCCTCGACGACATCGAGGGGCGACGCTCGCGGCAGACCGAGATGGTCGCCGAGATCGACCGGGCCCTGGCGGAGGCGACCTCGTCGCGGCGCGACCGCCTCGGCGACGGCCCGTCGGTGCCGTCGGGCGTCGGCCCCATCGACCGACGCTTCGGCGGCTTCCCACAGGGGTGCCGGGCCGTGCTCAGGGCGACCCCCGAGGCGGCCACCGCGGACGTAAACCGGACCCTCGCGACCGTCGTGGAGGCGGCAGTCGAGGACGGCTACGCCGTTTCGTTGTCCCCGACCGAGTCCCTCTCCTGGGACGCGCTGGCGCGGCACCTGGGGGACGATCGGCTCACCCGGCTCCTTCGAGAGGATCGACTGTTCGTGATCGACCTCTATGAGGCCTGGCCGACCGGGCGGAACGTCTTCGATGTCACGACCCAGTCGTTGGGGGAGGTGAACGAGGTCATCGCGGAGCGCCGTGACGACCCGTTGCTCGTGATCGGCAACATCGCCGGCGAACTGCACGCGTTCGGCGAGCAGGCCACCCGCGAGAACACCTACGACAACGACGGGGGCGTGCTCGAATCGGGCGACACGATCGTCAACATCGTCGCGGAGGGGGTGGTGCCCCCGACGCTCGCGCGGTTCTACGCGGGGGCCGCCGACGTCGTGGCGGCCGTCGACCCTGGCTCGGACGTCGCACTCGTCTCCGGGCCGTGAAACTGGCTCCTACTCGGTCGTCCGGAGCCGGAGCCTGATTCGGTTGCCGCCCAGGTCGCTCTCCTCGAAGTACACGTTCCCCCCGTAGGTTTCGACGGTCCACTTGACCAGCCAGAGACCGAGGCCACTGGCGTGTTTCCTCGGCGTGATCTCCGCCCGTCCCGAGACGACCTCGCGTTCGTCCTCGGGGATCAACGGCCCGTCGTCCTCGACGAGGATGTCGATCCACTCGTCCGCTTCGTCGGACACGATCGAGACTGCCACGCGCGGGGAGTCCGCCGGGTTGTGTTCGACGGCGTTTTCAAGGACGTTGTCGACCGCCGTTCGTAACTCCGTGGTCGCGACGACCGGGGCCGTCGACTGGAGGTCCGCCTCGACCGTCGCATCCGGAAACTGCCGCCGGAGTCGCTTGACGCTGTCCCGGAGGATCGCCACCGCGTCGACCTCGGTGAGGTCGTCTTGGGACGCCGACAGCACCCTGTTGATCTGGGTGGCCTCGTCGGTCAGCGTCCGGAGGTTGTCGACCGGCGACTGGATCGTCTCCTCGATGTGGGTTTTCAATTCTGACTCGTCGTCGAGTCCGGCGATCAGGTCGTTCAGATAGCCCGTTATCCGCATCAGTTCGTTCCGCAGGTTGTGCCTGAGGATCCGGTGTAACACCTTTAGCTGGCGCTCCTTTCGAACGATGTCAGTGAGGTCCGTGTAGATCGCAAAGCCGTCGATTTCGTCGCCGCATTCGTACGGGATCCCGCGATAGAGGAAGTCCCGGAGGCCGTCGGTCGTGCGGCGTTGGACCTGCCGATAGTTGATCTCGCCCGACTCGGTTCGCTGGTCCAGTTCCGCGGCCTCGGCCAGCAACCACTCCGGAACGACAAACCGGTTGAGCGACTGCTCCAGGACCTGCTCCCGGTCGTAGCCGAAGGTAGACACGAACGCCTCATTGACCGCCCGGACGGTGGGCTGTCCGTCGACGAATTTGAACGCGACGATCGCGTCCTGGATGTGCTCGATCAGGTGAACGAACCCTTCGATGTCCGCAATTTGCCAGCCCCCCGTCCGGGTAGTGTCATCGAACATACGTGGCTTTCACCAGCCGTTTGCTTTATTCTCTACCTGTAGCCGTTTAATCCCTGGCTAAAGATGGCATATATTGCCCGCACGGTGGTGGATCCCGTTACCCCGTCATTGCCACTCGGCGCGTGGGTGCCCCCCGAACCACCACGCTCGTCCGTCTCCCTCCCGGTCGGAGCTCTGCTGCTCGCCGTCCTCGTCTGTGGCGTGACCCCAAACGGGGGATCGCAAACCGGGAGCCCGCGAAGACCGCCGCCGGGCGTCCCGAGAAAAGTGCCCACGGCGTCCCGGACTACGCCGGGACCCGCTTCATTCCTGGGAGTGTTCGATCGACCGCTTCACTCCAGCGAGTGTTTGATCGATTTCTTCTGCTGGTAGTGGTCGAGGGTGTCGACGGACAGTTCCCGGCCGATGCCGGACTGCTTGTAGCCGCCGTAGGGGAGCCCCGGCGACATGTCGTGCCAGGTGTTGATCCAGATGTAGCCGGCCTCGATGTCCCGGGCCGTCTGCTGGGCCCTGGCGTCGTCGTTCGTGATGACGCCGCCCGCGAGGCCGTAGTCGACGTCGTTTGCCAGTTGGATCATCTCGTCGTAGTCCTCCCAGCGGAACACCTCGAGGACGGGGCCGAAGATCTCCTCCTGGACGGACTCATGGTCGTGGTCCAGCCCTTCGATGACGGTCGGGGAGACGAAACAGCCGTCTGAGAGGGCCTCGTCGTCGGGCGCGTCGCCGCCGGCGAGGAACTGACCGCCGCCCTCGCGTGCGGCTTCGAGGTAGTCCATGGTGCGTTCGACCTGTTCGCGGGACACCTTCGGCCCGAGGTCGGTGTCCTCGTCGAGCGGGTCGCCCATGGTCATGCCCTCGGCGGCGGCGGCGAGGCCTTCGAGGACCTCGTCGGCCACGTCCTCGTGGACGAACAGCCGGGAGCCGGCCTCGCAGCACTCGCCGGTGTTCGCGAAGATGCCGAAGGCGATGGTCTCGACGGCCTCCTCGGGGTCGGCGTCGGCGTGGACGATCACGGGGCTCTTGCCGCCGAGTTCCAGCGTCACGTCGGTGACGGTCTCGGCGGCGTTTTTCATGATGTGCTTGCCGACCTCGGTCGAGCCGGTGAAGGCGAGTTTGCGAACGTCCTCGTGGAGCGACAGGGGCTCGCCGGCCTCCTCGCCGTAGCCGGTGACGACGTTGACGACGCCGTCGGGGACGACGTCGTCGATCAGTTCCATCAGCCGGAGCACAGACAGCGGCGTCTGCTCGGCCGGCTTGAGGACGGTACAGTTGCCGGCCGCGAGCGCGGGGGCGAGCTTCCAGGAGGCCATCGCGAGCGGGAAGTTCCACGGGATGATCTGGCCGACTACTCCGTAGGGCTCGCGGATCACCTGGCCGGAGACCGGGCCCTCGCTCGTCGTCTGGCCCGTCTTCGTCTGGACGGCGCCGGCGAAAAAGCGGAACTGCTCGGCCGCGCCGAGCATGTCGAACTTCGCCTCCTGGACGGTCTTGCCGTTGTCGAGCGTCTCCAGTTTCGCGAGTTCGTCGACGTGCGCCTCGATCCGGTCGGCGATGTCGGTGAGCACGCGCTGGCGGTCGCTCGCCGTCGTCTCGGACCACTCCTCCTCGAAGGCCGTCCAGGCGGCGTCGACGGCGCGGTCGACGTCGGTCTCCTGGCCGCGTGCGACCGAGGCGAGCACCTCGCCCGTCGTCGGGTCGACCGTGTCGAAAGTCTCGCCGGCGGCGGCCTCCTGCCACCCGCCGCCGATATACAGCTCCCGGTGTTCGGGCAGCACCGACTCTGCTGCCTCCCGGTGGCGCGAGCGGATCGTCTCTTTCCGCTCGCTCGCGTCCTCACTAGTACTGGACATGTGTGTGAAAAATGGGGGACCGAGTTTACTTAACGATTGTGAACACAAACGGTAACGTATACCTCATTTATTACTCGAAATGAACCGATATCGGTTTCGTTACTCCTCGGCCAATGACGCGTGTCCGGGTCGGACACCCGGCACCAGGGAACAACATTAGTGGCTCCCCCACGAGGTCCCGGTCAGGTGCGACGGTGTGACCGACGAACCCACAGTCGATCGGCGCGACGGTCCTGAAGCGGACGGCAGCCCCGTCCCGACGGTCGTGAGCCTCGGGAGCGTCAACGTCGACCGGATTCGGCACGTCTCCGACGCCGAGGTCGACAGACTCGGCCGGCGCCACGACTGGTTCCCCGACCGCGGCGAGACCGTCAAGCGGCAGTCACTCCCCGACGACGTGCTCGCCGACCCCGACCGAATCCGGCACGGGGGCAAGGGGGCCAACCAGGCCGTCGCGGCGGCGGCCGCGGGAGCGTCGACGGCGATGCTGGGGGCCGTCGGCGAGGACCACGACGAGTTCGGCTCGCTGTCGGCCCTCTGCGAGGCCGGGGTCGACACTGCGCGCGTGGCGGTCGTCCCCGACCCGACGGGGACGGCGGTCGTGTTCGTCGAACCGGACGGCGAGAACCGGATCATCGTCAGGCCGGGCGCCAACGACGCCGTCGACGGCGACTACGTCCGTACACACCGCGACGTAATCCGCGGGGCCGACTGTCTGCTCCTCCAAAACGAGATCCCGGTCGGCCCGGTCGCGGCGCTGCTCGACTCCCTCGCTGGCGACCCCGAGCGGCCGACGGTCGTTCTCGATCCCGCCCCGACCGCGGGCGTCGACCGCCTGGTCGCCCACGACGCCGTCGACTACCTCACGCCCAACGAAACCGAGTACGCGGCGCTGGGAGACCCCATCGACGCGTTCGACGGCACCCTCGTCCGCAAACACGGCCCCGACGAGGTCGTCGTCGAGAACGACGAGCGGTTCGTCGTGACGCCGCCCACGGTCGAGGCAGTCGACGCGACCGGCGCCGGCGACGTGTTGAACGGGGTCCTGGCCGCCCGCCTCGCCGCCGGCGACACGCCGCGCGAGGCCGTGGAACTCGGCGTGATCGCGGCGTCGCTGTCGACCCGGGAGGCGGGCGCCCGGGGCGGCGTGCCGCGCCTCGAAACCGTCCGGTCGGTTCGTGCCTCGCGGCGGGGCTCGGACTGACGGGCGTGTCGCCCGATCGATGGCGGGGTTCGTCCGGTCAGCCCTCGTCACCGTCGGCACCGTCGCGGGTGTTGACCGCCAGGACGGGAACGGGGGCGTTCCGGACGACGCGTTCGGTGGTGCTGCCGAGGAGAAAGCGGTTGGTCCCGGTCGCTCCGGCAGTTCCCATCGCGATCAGGTCCGCGCCCGCCGACTCGGCGTAGGCGAGCAGTTCTTCCGCCGGGACGCCCTCGCGGATGTCGCTCACGGCGTCGAGGCCGGCGGTCCGCGCCCGTTCGGTCACCTCGTCGACGGCACGCTCGGCCCGCGCCTGGAGTTCCGCGACGACCTCCGGGGGCGGGTCGAACTCGGGCCTGCTGACGACGGCGTCGGCGTCGACGACGCCCACGGCGTGGACGCGGGCGCCGACCGCTCGCGCGACGGCGACGCCGTGGTCGACGGCTGCCGCCGCGGCGTCGCTGCCGTCGGTCGGGAGCAACACCTCGTCGTACCCGTCGTCGACCCGACTCCGCTCGCCGGCCCCCACCGCCAGCACCGGCACCGGGGACTCGCGGACGACGCGCTCGGTCACGCTGCCGGCGACGTAGCGATCGACCCCCGACCGGCCGTGGGTGCCCATCGCGAGCAGGTCCGCGCCGACCTCGGCGGCGTAGTCGAGGATCACCTCCGAGGGCGCTCCTCGCAGCAGTTCGGTGCGGATCGGTCTCGCTCCGTCCAGGGCGTCCGTCGCCGCCTCGATGGCGGCTTCGGCGTCGGCTTCGAGACGGTCCGTCGACGCGGCGGCCGCGTCGACGGCGTCGAATCGCCCGGTCGCCCGCTCGACGTCGACGACGGCGATCACGTGGACCGACGCGTCCAACGCGTCGGCGAGATAGCGCGCGTGCTCGGCGGCCCGCCGCGCGTGCTCGCTGCCGTCGGTCGGGACCAGCAGGGTGTCGTACATTGGTCTCGCCGGGTCCTTGTACGGGCGGACTCATAAACCCGAACCGACGACCCGTGGGGCAATCCAGGGATCGACGCTGGGTCCTCGACGGGGGCCACGTTGAAGGCGTCCCCTCACCGACTGTGGGGCGATGTACGACGCCATCCTCGTGCCGACCGACGGGAGCGACGCCGCGTCGGCGGCGGCCGGCCGCGCGATCGACCTCGCCTCGCGGGTCGGCGCCGACCTCTACGTCCTCTACGTGGCCGACGAGCGGATGAGCCCGGTGGACCCGTCGATGGACCGCGAGGCGGTGCGGGACCTGCTCGCGGCCGCCGAGACCGACCCCCTCCGGTCGGTGGTCCGCCGGGCCGAACGGGCCGGTCTCGACCCGGTCGACGACGTTCGGGTGGGGGTACCTCACGAGGCTATCGTCGACTACGTCCGGGAGCGGGGGATCGACCTGGTGGTCATGGGGACCCACGGGCGAACTGGCCTCGACCGGGTACTCCTGGGCAGCACCACCGAGCGCGTCCTCCGCACGTCGCCGGCGCCGGTGTTGACGGTCAGCGCGGCGTCGCGGTGATCGCCGTGATCCGGCCGAACTGTGCCTTCTCCCACGTTTCGATCGGGAGACCGGCGCGCCGGACGACCGACAGCGGCTCCTGGGTCAGCCGGCAGCCGGCCTTCTCGTAGTGGGCGTCGGCGCGCCACTCCTGGTAGCGCGCAACGGGGCCGACGTCCGACCGGCCGTGTTCCAGCAGCAGGATCCGCCCCTCGGGCGCACAGACCCGTTCCATCTCCCGGAGCGCGGCGACCGGATCGGGGAACGTACAGGTCGAAAACGAGGAGATCACGGTGTCGAAGGCGTCGTCGTCGAACGTCATCGCCTGGGCGTTCATCTCGTGGACCTGCCCGTCCCGGCCGAGGCGGTCCAGTTCGGCCCGGGCGTTGTCGAGCATCTCCGGGCTCACGTCGACGCCGACGACGTCCGCCGACGCGGGGAGATACCGGAAGTTCGTTCCGGCACCGCAGGCGACGTCGAGCACCTGCCCGCGTGCGTCGCCGAACTGCTCCCGGCGATACCGGCCGGTGAACAGGCGGTTCACCCAGCCGAGCCTGTCGACCCAGCCGGCGTAGTCGGCGTACGCCGCCCTGATGTCCTCGACCGACATCCCCCCGTCGCCGGGCGTCTCGACGGTCGTTCGGTCGCCTGCTCCCTGCGGATCGACGGCGTCGCCCGCCGTCGTGGCGTCGATGGATTCGGTCATCGCGTTTGGATCGACGCGCTATGAACCCTTAACAATTATCGAATTTTTGATATATTTTCGGATTCGATTCAAAAATCCCGTTGACCCACGAGCCGCCAACAGCAGGGGATGACGGCGGTGAGGGGTGGTTTCGGCCGCTGACGGGGGGTCCTGTCTCAACCTGACTTTTGTTCGCCGTCTGTCAGTTGTTGGCGGTCGTGCGGACGCGACGGGGGCGGGCGTCGCGGCTGCGAGACGTGGCAGTCTCCGCCATCGCGGGCCGCCGTCCCTCTCGTCCGTCGTCGAAACCGTGTCCCCCCGCCGGACCTGGGGGCAGCGAAACACGTTTGTCCCGGCGCCGCAAGCGTTGGATGGATGCCCGACTGCAGTTACTGTGGTGCCTCGTTCGACGGGGAGGAGGCGTACCTCGCCCACCTCGAACGCGAACACGAGGGCGAACTCGGTCGGATCGACCGGCGACGCATCGGCGAGGCGACCGACGACGGTGAGGGGGACGGGCGAGCGGGGTTCGTCGCGCTCGCCGCCATCGTCCTGATCGCCGTCGCGCTGGTCGTGGTGGTCACGGTGCTGTCGTCGGACGGCGGGTCGCCGGCCGACGGCGAGGTCGAACAGCGCCCGACGGACCTCGGGAGCGCCCACTATCACGGCCCCATCGAGGTCGTGATCGACGGGCAGGCCGTGGACTTCAGCCGGGACCGGTATCAGCGGGTCGCCGACGCGTTCCACTTCGAGCGGGGTGATGGGAGCCGCTGGCACGTCCACGCCCGGGGGGTGACCCTGGAGTACGCCATGGCGACGCTCGGCTTCGACGTCACCGGGTCTACGGTGGCCGTCGACGACACGACCTACCGGGACGCCGACCCGGACACCAGCGTGACGGTCACGGTCGACGGCGATCCGGTCACGCCGAGCGAGTATGTCCTCCAGCAGGGCGACGAGATACGGATCGTCGCCGAGCGGTCGGACGGGTAGCCCCGGGCGGATGCGAGCGCGTTCGGTCTACGGGGCCCGCGAACGACGCGGTCTGGGTCGCCCGCAGGGACACCGCCTCACCCGGTCGACGGGCCCTCGACGAGTCGGGCCAACTGCTCGGGCGGGACCGCTCCCCGGGCCGCGTGCTCGTCGTGGACGAACGTGGGGACGCCCGTGACTCCCTGCTGGTGAGCCTCCTCGAAGAGGTCTTGGAGGCGGTCGCGGAGTTCCTCGTCGGTGATCGCGCGCCTGATCTCCCCGCCGTCGAGTCCGACGTCCTCGGCCAGGGCGGCCAGTACGTCCGCGTCGCCGATGTCCCGCCCGTCGATCCAGAGGGCCTCGAAGACGGCCTCGTCGAAGTCGTCCCACCGGTCGGGATGCTCGGTCTCGACGTACAGCGAGGCGATCTGGGCGTCGAGGGAGTCAACCTCGTCCGGGAGGTCGTCGAGGTCGAGCATGTCGTCGGCGTCGTACTGGGCTTTCAGTCGCGCGACGTTCTGTCGGACCTGCTCGAAGTAGTCCTCGTCTTTCCCGTCGTCGACGGTGTGATCGATTTCGCCGTCCGGACCGCGTTTCTGGGCCCGCAGGTCGAACGGGTGCCAGTCGACCGTGAGGTGGTCCTCGCGCGAGGTCTGGTACTCCTCCAGCGACCGCCGGCCGAGGTAACAGAACGGACAGACGTAGTCGGAGTACATCGTGATCCGATCGTCGATTTGGCTCATCCTCGGACGCTACGGGCGGTGGCCAAAAAAGGCCCACGCGGGTCGGCGGAGCGCGTACACGCGGGCGTCGACGGCCTGCCGGCGTGTGAGAAGGTTCAAATAGGTGCGCCAGGTCCGACTACCCGATGGAGACGACAGATCCGTCCGGTTCCGACGACGGAGTCGACGCCGGGGCCGTGCTCCGGGCCGCGGGGGCGACCCTCACTGCCCTCGTCGCCGTCTTCCACCTGTTTCATCCCGCCCACGGCGTCCTGAAACTGTTCGCGCTGCTCGCCGTCCGCCCCACCACGCTCGTCTTCGATCCGCGGCCGCTCGCGTTCGTCCTCTCGGGGACGGCGCTGATCGTCGGCCTGTCGCTGAGCCGCAACGCGCCCGATCGACGGCCGTACTACGTCGTCGGCGTGGTACTCGCGGCGACGTACTTCCTCGGCTACTTCGCCTGGCACTTCTCCGGGCACGGGGGGTTCCTCCCGGGTCGCCAGCCGCTCCTCCACGGCCTCACTCCGATCGAGAACGTCCGCAGACACCTGACGAGCGACCCCTTGGCGGCGGCCTCCAAGGTCGCGGAGCTAGCGATGATCGCGGTGCTCGGAGCGTTGCTTCGCAGGGAGTGAGCGCGGCGTCCTCAGGCGGGGTCGACGTCGAGTTCGTAGATCCGCTGTCGGGCGTCCATGAAGGAGATGCGCGACGTGACCAGGTCGTTTTCCTCCAGGGTCGTCAGCGCGTACCGGACGGTCCGCGACGGCAGGAGCGTCGACTCGGCCAGCCCACCCTGGGTGAGTTCGCCCTCGTACTGGAGGGTCTTCACCACCAGTTTCTCGCTGGGAGACAGGTCAGTCAACGCCGCCCGCGGGAGGTCCTTCCCGTCCGGTCGATGGGACATTGGACACAGTCGTCGGCCCGGGCTGTTAACGGCACACCGGTCGTGTGCGACCCACGCACGACCGGTCCCGGTTCCGGCGGCTTACTCCTCGCTCTCGTCCGCGTCGCGGGCTTTGATCTCCGCGAGTTGATCGACCAGGTCGTCCGTGGAGGCGTCGGACTCGAAGCGCATCTCGCCCTCACGTTCGTCGTCGTGGACGCTGATCCCCTCGGCCTCGTCGTCCTCGTTCACTGTCCCGTTCTGTTGTTCGGATTCGTCGTAGCTCCCAAAACCCATACCTTGACTAGGGTCCCTCGTGGGAAAAAACAGTCGGTACGCCCCGGTCGAGGTCGCGTAGTGCGCCGAACCCTCTTGTGTGCGCCCGCAGTACGTCCGGTATGACGTCCGCGGCCACCCTCCGGGATCTCCTTGCTGAGGGCGACCGACTGTTCATCGTCTGTCACAACAACCCCGATCCCGACTGTCTCGCGAGCGCCTTCGCCCTGGGTCGGATCGCGGTCGCCGCCGGCATCGACGAGCACTGCATCCTCTACAGCGGCGACATCTCCCACCAGCAGAACCGCGCGTTCGTCAACCTGATGGACATCGACATCGACCCGTTCGACCCCGAGACGGTGTGTGACCGGGCCGAGGGGTCGCTGCTCGCCTTCGTCGACCACTCGGTTCCCGGCGCGAACAACCGGGTGCCCGAGGGGACGCCGGTCGACGTGGTGATCGACCACCATCCTGCCGAGGGGATCGACGCCCGGTTCGTCGATCACCGGGTGGAGATCGGTGCGACGGCGACCATCCTCGCCGAGTACGTCCAGGCGCTGGATGTGGAACTGGACGCCGCGCTCTCGACGGCGCTCATGTTCGCCATCCGGCGGGAGACGCTGGGCTTTCTCCGCGGGGCGACGCGGGCGGAGTACGAGGCTGCGGGGGCGCTCCACGAGGTGGCCGATCGGGACCTCCTGCGGCGGCTCTCGAACCCCTCGATCAGCGGAGCGACGGTCGACGCCATCGCCACCGCCATCGAGAACCGGACCGTCCGGGGGGCGGTGCTGGTCTCCCACGTCGGCCGGACGAGCGAACGCGACGCCCTCCCGCAGGCCGCCGACTACCTCGCAACCCTGGAGGGGGTCGAGACCGCCGTCGTGTTCGGCATCGTCGACGCCGGAATCCACCTCAGCGCCCGGTCGACGGACTCACGCGTCCACATCGGCGACGTCCTCCGTTCCTCCTTCGAGGACGTCGGCAGCGCGGGCGGCCACCGCGAGATGGGGGGAGGCGAGATCCCGCTCGGCATCTTCGCGGACTACGCGACCGACGACGCCCAACTGGTCGACATCGTCGAAGAGGTCGTCACGGCGCGCCTGCTCGCGGGGCTGAACGTCTCCGACTCGCAGGCCTCCGCCGGGGACGGTCGCTGACGGGGCTGCCGGGGGCGCCGGCGGGCGTATCGGACCCCAGACATATAAGCAAGCCCGACATTCTTTGGACATGGCCGGTGTCCCGGAGGAGGCGACGGCAGGATCGGGGGAGTCGGCGAATAGGGACGGGGAATCGCCGATCGTCGGCGCGGGCGAGACCGAACCCGAAGCGACGGTCTACGACGAGGGGACGGAACTCGAACGAACCATCGGGCTCTCGGGCGGTATCGCCATCGGCGTCGGCACGATGATCGGCGCGGGCATCTTCGTGTTCCCGGGGATCGCGGCGGGACAGGCGGGGCCCGCGGCGGCCGGATCATTCGCCATCGGCGCCGTGGTCGCGCTGTTGGTCGCCCTGCCGACCTCGGAACTGGCGACCGCGATGCCCCGGAGCGGCGGCGGCTACTACTTCATCTCCCGGGGCATGGGGTCGCTGTTCGGCGCGATCGTCGGGCTGTCGCTGTGGTTCGGGCTGGTCTTCGCCTCGGCCTTCTATCTGGTCGGCTTCGGCTTCTACGCCGAGGCGGTGCTGACCCAGTTCGGGGTAGCGCTGGGTGGATTCGACGTCGTGGTGCCCCTGGCGCTTCTGTTCGGTGTCTTCCTGACCGTCCTGAACGTGACCGGCACCGAGAACGCCGCGAAGCTCCAGAACGGCGTGGTCGGCGTGTTGCTCGCGATCATCGTCGCCTTTCTCACCTTCGGGGGACTCTCCTCGCTGGGCCTGATCGGCAACCCCGAGCCCATCAGCGAGTCCTTCTTCTCGAAGGGCACGTTCCCGGTGTTGACGACCGCCGCGCTCGTCTTCACCTCGTATCTGGGCTTCGCCCAGGTGGCGACCGTGGCCGGCGAGATCAAAGATCCCGGCCGGAACCTCCCGCTGGCGATGGTCGGGTCGGTGCTGATCGTCGGCGTGCTGTACGTCGCGACCATCTTCGTGGCGGTTTCAGCCTTCGGCAGCGAACGCCTCGCCACCCTGGGTGAGACGGCGATGGTGACCGTCGCCGAGAGCTTCCTCGGCCCGCTGGGCGCGGTCGCAATCCTCATCGGCGGGCTGCTCGCGACGGTTTCGAGCGCCAACGCGTCGATCCTCAGCACCTCGCGAGCCATCTACGCGGTGAGCAAGGACGCGTTGCTGCCCCGGGTGGCGGGCCGCATCAACCTCCGGTACGGCACCCCACACGTCGCGCTCGGGTTGGCCGGCGGGCCGATCCTCGCGCTCATCCTGCTGGGTGAGGTCGAACTGCTCGCGGAGGTCGCCTCCTTCCTCCACCTCGTGATGTACGGCCTGATCTGCGTGGCCCTGCTCGCGCTCAGGCGCGACGAACCGGAGTGGTACGACCCCGACTTCCGGGTGCCCGGGTACCCGGCCGTCCCGATCCTCGGGGCGATCGCGAGCTTCGCCCTCATCGGGTTCATGCGGCCCGCTTCACAGGCCATCGGTCTCGGCATCATGGCCCTCTCGGCGGGCTGGTACTTCTATTACGCTCGGGACGTGAGTCTCAGGGGGGCTCTCTAATGACCGAACCCGAGTGGACCGTCCTCGTCCCCGTCCAGATCCTGGAGGGCGAGACGGTGCCCGACGCCGTAATCGACGCGCTCACGGGACTGCCGGTCGTGGTGCTCGGCTACCACGTCCTGCCAGAACAGACGCCGCCGGGCCAGGCCCGGATGCAGTTCGAGGAGCCGGCCCAGACCAAACTCGACGACCTCGCGGCCGCGTTCGGGGAGCGGGGGGCTTCCTGTGAGACCCGTCTCGTCTTCACCCACGACGAGGAACAGACCCTGGACCGCGTCGCCGAGGAAACCGGCGCCGACGCCGTCCTCATCCCGAACCCGGCGGCCCGGATCGAGCGGCTGCTGGTGCCCATCGGCGGCGAGGTCGACGCCGACCGGATCACCGCGTTCGTGGCAGCCTTGATCGGGGCCCGGAATGTCGACGTCACACTCTTTCACGCCGCCGAGACTGAAGCCGCCCGCGACGCCGGCCAGTCGCGTTTGGACGACGTCCGCGGGCTGCTCACCGACCGTGGGGTCGACGCCGACGCCGTGCGGACGGAGGTGACGACCTCGGAGCATCCGATCCGGGCCATCTCGACCGCCGCGGCCGACCACGACGCCGTGATCATGGGCGAGAGCGAACCGTCGCTACGGGCCTTCCTCTTCGGCGAGGCCCCGGAGCAGGTCGCCGCCCAGTCGCTCGGTCCGGTCGTCGTCGTCCGGCGACCGCGTGATTCCGATGCGGGCGACGAGGGGTAGCTCTTTGTCCCCGGGTCCACGAGTGGCGCCAATGTCATGCCCCGGGGTCCGGTCGGACGCTCCACGTTGGTCGGCACGCCGCCGCACGGGACTCGATCGCGGGCCGTTCTGCCGAGGGCACCGGGGGTCGCTCGGATGAGCGGCCGCGGCTACACGGCGCTTGTCGCCAGCGTCGCGTGCTACGGCGCTGCGCGATTGCTCCCGGCGTTCGAGGTCGGCGGGAGCCTCCTCGGGGTTCCCGCGGCGCACCTGCTTGGTCGTGCGCTGACGGTCGCGGCGGTGATCCTCGGCACCTACGGCGCGTACCGGGTGGTCGAGACGACGTTGGCCGCGCGCAGCCAGGACAAACGGCGTCGCCACGACGTCAGGAACGTCCTCCGGTTGGCCTTCGGCGCCGTCGCGCTGGTGGGGACCTTCGGCGTCGTCACCCGGGCCTGGGTGAGCGTGCTCTTCTCGCTCGGGATCCTGGGCTTTGCCGTCACCTTCGCGCTCCAGCAACCCCTCTCGTCGCTGATCGGGTGGGTGTACATCATGATCGAGCGGCCCTACCAGGTCGGCGATCGCATCGCCATCGAGGACACCCGCGGGGACGTGGTTTCGATCGACTTCCTCGTCACGGAGGTGTGGGAGATCGACGGCGACCTCGTGGCGTCGAACCAGCCGTCGGGTCGCATCGTCACCGTCCCGAACAGCACGGTGCTCTCCTCGCGGGTCGTCAACTTCTACGGCGAGGGCGTCCCGTACGTCTGGAACGAACTGCCGGTCCAGGTCGCCTACGAGACTGACCTCGAACTGGCCTCGGAGCTGATGGTCGAGGCCGCCGAGGAGTTCCTCGGCGAGGAGATGGCTCACGGCGTCGAAACGTACCGCGAGCGGCTCGCCGAAACCCCGGTGGAACTCGACGTCAACGACCGGCCGACGGTGAACGTCGTCCAGCGGGAGTCGTGGGTCGAGCTTCGGCTCCGGTATCTCGTCCACCCGCGCCGGGGGACCCGCGCCCGCAACGCACTCTACGAGCGCGTCCTTGCGGCGTTCAACGATCACCCGGACGCGGTGAAGTTCCCGGCCACCCGCAGCCGCTGACCTGTCCGGGTCGGGGGGACGGGCCGACCCGATTACATGTACATCCGGTCCTCGGGAACGTCCCGGCTGCGTCCCTCGGCCCCCCGGCTCGCCTCCATCCGCTCGGCGAGTCCGTGGTAGTACTCCTTGACCGCCTCCGAGCGGCCGCGCAGTTCGTCCGTGTCGACGGCGACGTCGTACAGCGTCCCGAAGGTCTCGACCAGACGGATCGCGGCCTCGAAGTCGACGCTAGGGGGGTGGGCCGGCGTGACGAGGGCGCCGACCGGCGGCGTCTCCTCGTCGAGCCCGCGGATCATGCACTCGCCGACGATGCCGTCGAAGAAGCCGCCGGACAGCGGATCGATCCCGGTGTCGGCGCCATCGAAGTGCTTCGTCCGGTACCCATCGGTTGCGACGTGGGAGACGACGTGCTGGTCCTCCGAATGCGGGTAGGTCGCGCCGTACAGCACCGCGAGTTCGGCGGCGTCGACAGTCCCGAGCCACTCGAACAGCGCGTCGGTGAACGTGTCCGCGACCGGCACCGGCACGGACAGTTCGCTGACGCAGACGGTCACCGCCCCGAGGTCGTAGAGCCTGACCGGGTGTCGGGGCCGCCCCTCCGAGAAGGGTGCTACGTCGGGCAGGTTGTGTGCTCTGACGTGGCCGACCTGATCGGCCTCGGCGCGGCTCGTGAGGTAGTCGACCGCAGTGAGACCGGCGACGCCGGCGTCGGCGACGCCGAGCACCACCGGGCCGTCGATGGCGGCGCCGTCGTCGACGACGACCTCGAAGGATGGATCGCGGGCCATTGACGACACCGTACGGGAGAGTGGGATAAAAACGTCGGCGCTGACCGTCCCGTCGTCCGGCGGACGGCTGTCGCACCGACCCGTCCTCCACCAGGATAGTCGTCGGACGCTACATTTATTCCGTCTGCCGACGCGTTGGCGATATGACCGATCGGTGGCTGTCGGCGTGGGGACTGGCGGCGGTCGCCTTCGGCGGCGCGTCGCTCATCGTCCCGCTGTACGTCGTCGAACTGGGGGGGACGCCGTTCGACCTCGGCGTGCTGTTCGCCGCGAGTTCGTTCGTCGGGGTGCCGGCCGCGCTCGTCTTCGGCAACCTCGCCGACCGCACCGGCAAGCGCCGGGCGTTCGTGCTCGGGGCGATGGTGCTCACCGTCGCGACGACGGCCGCGATCCCGCTGTTGGGATCGATCGGCCCGGTGATCGTCGCCGCCTCCCTGCTGTGGTTCGGCTTCGCGGCCGCGACGCCGGTCCTGACGCTGCTCGTCGTCGCTGGCGAGCCCGAAACCGCCTGGAGCGACCTCATCGCGAGCCTGAACCGGTTCCAGGGGATCGGCTGGGCGGCCGGGCTCGCGCTCGGGTTCGTCGTCACCGCGGCGGTGACGGCCGTCGCCGACCCCATCGCCGCCCAGCGCGCCTTCTTCGTCGTCTGTACGGGGGCCTCGGCCGTCGGCCTCGTGCTCGCGTGGCGGACGCTCCCCGCCGACTCCGGCCCGGACGCGGGGCCGTCGCCGCGACAGCTCCGCAAGCGGCTCAGGGGCGCAGCCCGGTTCAACGTCCGCGGCGCCGCCTTCCCGGTCACCCCCTCGCGGTTCGACCTCCGGGGACTCCACCCACGGCGGTTCGTCGAGCGGTTCACTCCCGGGCTCGCGGCGTACTTCACGGCGGCGCTTCTGGCCTTCACGGGCTTCGGCGTGTTCTTCGCGCCGCTGCCCGCCTACCTCTCGGGGCTCGGGTTCGGCTCGGACGGCATCTTCGCGCTGTATCTCGCGTTGAACACCGCGGCCGCGCTCTGCTTCGGTCGGGTCGGTGGAGTCGTCGACCGGTTCGGCCTGCTCCGGGTCCACGCCGGGGGACTCCTGGTCCGTGCGGCCGCGTTGCCGCTGGTGGCCGTCGTCGGCGTCGTCGTCGGCGGCTCCCTCCTCGGAACGGGGGTCGTCGGCGTCGCCTTCGTCGTCATCGGCCTGACCTGGGCCGTCATCTCTGTGACGGCGGCCACGCTCGTGACGCGGCTGGCGCCGGCGGTGATCCGCGGCGAGGCCCTCGGCGTCTACGGGGCGCTCGTGGCAGTCGGCGGCGGGATCGGCGGCCTGCTCGGTGGGTGGCTCGCGGCCTACGGCTACCTCGTCGCCTTCGGCGTCGCCGGGGGGCTCGTCGCCGCCGGGACGGCCGTCCTCGTTTTCCTGTCGCGGTCGAGGGCGACGACCGCGGTGCCGCGGCCCGAGTCCGCCTGAGTCGGCGGTGTCACGTCGGAGCAGCCTGACGGCCCCCGCGCGTTCGGCGGTCACTTTTACTGGTCCCCGGTGCTACCCCAACCGATGGCAAGACTGGAGCGGCTTCGGGTGTACCCCGTGAAAGGGCTCGACGGCATCGACCTCGACACGGCCGACGTCCTCGACGGGGGGACGCTGGCCCACGACCGCGAGTTCGCCCTCTTCGACGACGACGGCGACGTCATAAACGGCAAGCGCACCGACCGCGTTCACGAACTCGACACGTCCTACGACCCGGCCGAACGCGACCTTGCCGTCGAGACGCCCGGCGGCGAGCGACGTCGGTTCGCCCTCGACGAGGAACGGGACCGCGACCGCGCCGCGGCCTGGCTGGGCGACCAGTTCGCCGAGAGCGCAACGCTGCGCCGCGACGACTCGCTCGGGTTCGTCGACCGCCGGGAGATGGGACCGTCCGTGATCAGCACCGCCACGCTGGAGGCCGTCGCGTCGTGGTTCGAGGACCTCACCGTCGACAGTGTCCGCCGGCGCCTCCGGGCGAACGTGGAGGTCGGCGGCGTGCCGGCGTTCTGGGAGGACCGGTTCGTCGGCGCGGACGCTCCCGCCTTCGAGGTGGGTGCCGTCCGCTTCGAGGGCGTCACTCCCTGTGGGCGCTGCGTGGTCCCCCAGCGCGACCCCGACACCGGCGAGCCGACCCCGGAGTTCCGCGAGCGGTTCGTCGAGAAACGCCGCGAGACGTTCCCGGACTGGGCCGACGCCGACGCCTTCGATCACTACTACACGATGATGCTCATCGCGGAGGTCCCCGAGCGCGACCGGGGACGGGAACTGGCCGTCGGCGACCCGGTCGACGTCGTCGGCTGACCGGCTTCGGGGTCCTCACTCGACCGCGAGCGCCCGGCCGCAGTCCGGACACTCCTCGTCGACGATCGTCACCGGCGCGTCACAGTCGGGACAGAACTCCCGGTAGCAGGCCCTGTCGCCCATGGCTCCCCGTACGTGGGTGGGTCCCAAAACCCTGCCCCCGAGGTCGACCACGCCGAACATTATCGGGGAAACGGTCACCCGGACCGCCGCCGGAGTTGGGGGCGACGATGGGGAACCCAGAGCCCGACCACGGCCAGGTCGTAGACGCCCGGGAGATCGCGGGGGAACCGTTCGAGGCCATCATGTCGGCGGTCGACGACCTCGACGCCGGGGAGACGATGCTTTTGATCAACAGTTTCGAGCCGGAACCGCTGTACGACGTGCTGGGCGACCGCGGCCTCTCCTACGAGACGACCCAGGTCTCGCCGGACGAGTGGCACGTCGAGATCACGCGCTGACGGGCGATCGAAACCCGAACGGCTTCAACGCCGGGCCGACAAGATCTAGGCATGGAGTCGATTACGGTCTCGCGGTCCATCGACGCGCCGCCCGACGCGGTCCGGGAGGCGATGTACGACTTCGGCCCGTTCATGCGGGCCGCCGGCTTCGACGAGGTCGACGTCGACGGCGACGTGCTCCGGCTGGCAAACCGGGTCGGCCCCGCGACGATCGAACTCGAACTCGTCGTCCGGGAGACCGACCACGACCTCGCCTACGACCAGCGGGAGGGCATTTTCGAGGAGATGCGCACGACCTACGACGTCGAGCCGTCGGGCGAGGGCAGTCAGGTCACCGCGACGACCGATTTCGCCCTCGACGTGGCGATCATCGGCGAGGTGCTGGATTCGACGATCATCAAGCGCCAGCGACGGGTCGAACTCGACGCGCAGTTCGACTGGCTCGAAACCGCCACGGCCGAGTGACGCGGTCGGTCAGCCGCCCCGTCGACAGCCGCCCGACGTCGGCGGCCCGAACACGTTCGACCGATCCCCTTTCCGCGCTCCCCCCGAACCACTAGGTAGAGATGAGCACGTCCGAAGATCACGATCACGACCACGACCACGGCGCCGAAGCGCCGGTCACCGATCGCGTCCACGACAACTCGTGGTCCGCGAACCTGGAGGAACCCCACCACGCCGACGATCCAGACGCGGTCGTGGAGGGGGCCGTAACGGCGATCGAACACACCGCGCCGGGCAACCACGTCAACCTCGTCACGCACGGCGATCACGGCCACCCAGAGACGTACCTCTACGACGCCCTGGCGGAGACCTACGGCGACGACGTCGACTGGGAGTACGTCGAGCAGTGTGGCTGTGGCGGCCACGTCGTCCGGGTTCACGTCTAGACGAAACGCGGGACCGTCGGCGGAAGATGTTCGCGAGCAGGCCTTTGGTCGCGGAGGACCACTGTCGACCCGATGACCGACAGAGCGTCAGCGCTCCGGGACCTCGCCGAGGACCTCCGCGAGCACGAGGCCGTCGACGACGCCTTCGTCGCAAAGAGCTTCACCGACCGCCTGCTGATCCTCGATCTGGCGGGGGAAGGCGAGGTCCCGTCAGGCATCGAGGACCGCCTCGCCGAACACGATCTCAGGGGGGCAAACGAGGTGTACGACGAGGGGGACGACGCCGTCGCCTTCGCCGGGGCCGTCGGCGAGACGACGCGGCACCACTTCGTCGACGTGCGGACCCGCGGCGAGCACCAGTCCTACGTGGTCGACTGACCGCCGTCGGTGGCCGGTACTCGACCGTGCCCGGGGGGCGCCGAACCAGTTCGGAGCAACGGTTTTTGAGCGCGCGACCGTTCACTCGACGATGACCGAACTCGAACGCCACCCGGTCCCCGCGGCGGTCGACGTCGAGGGGTGGGCGCTCGCGGTCGACGGGGCGGTCGACCACCCGATCGAACTCGACCGCTCGGACCTCGAATCGCTCCCCTCGGTTAGCCTCACCGACGACTTCGCCTGCGAGGAGGGCTGGGTCGCAGAGGACCTGACCTGGCGCGGCGTCCGGGTCGACGCGATCCTGGACCGCGTCGATCCGGTTCCGGGGTCCGAGTACGGCCTGGTGTCCGCGATGGACGGCGACTACGCCTGTTCGTTCCCGCTGGATCGGCTCCGGGACTGCGTGCTCGCGGTCGAACTCGACGGGGCGGAACTCGGGGTCGCACACGGCGGCCCCGCTCGACTCGTCCCGCCGGCCGACGGCCGGGACTGCTGGGAGAGCGTCAAGTGGGTCGCCGGGATCCGTCTGCTGGAACGGGCACCGACGGACGGTGACACGGCCCGCGACCACGCGCTCTCGCGGCTCGACTGAGTGGTCCTCGGGCGTGACGACCGCGATCGGCCGCCCCGGCGACGACGACGGTCGACGCCCTGCGTTCCAGGCCGCGTGACCGTACCGTTCCGGCCGAAATCGCCGGCAGTGCTGTCGCCGTCTCGTTCTCGAACGCATCCAGACACGGACGCGTCACGAACAGCCGACGGTACCCCGGCGGCCCGCGAACGAACGCGAGGAGCGGGACCCCGGCGTCGGTGGCGCCGGTCTGGAGCGAGCATGGGCGGCGTCGCCCGAAACGTATACACCAGTTTGAGTTCGGCGCTCAGCCGAGGAGGACCGGGCTGGCCAGGACGCCGGCCTTCACGAGGAGCGACTGGACGCCGAGGACGAGCGTCAGCCCGACGGCGACGGGGATGACGAGACGGACCCACCAGAGCCAGACCGTCGAGAAGGCCTCGCCCACGGAGCTCCCCCGGCCGAGTTCCTCGAACGACTCGCCCGCCGCGACCCACCCGACGAACAGGACGGTCAGCAGGACCACGACCGGGAGCAGGAGTTCGAACACGACGTCGTTGTACCAGCCGAGGGTGGCCGTCGAAAGTGCCGTCGGGAGGCCAACGGCGAAGTTGAGGGCGCCGAGTCCGACTGCGACCGAGGTGCGGCTGTAGCCGTAGTTGTCGACGACGTAGCCGGTCGACGCCTCAAGGAGGCTGATGGAACTGGAGAGCGCGGCGAACAGGAGGACGACGAAGAAGACGAGGCCGACGACGGTTCCGAACGGAAGCTGACCGAAGGCTGCGGCCAGGGCGGTGAAGGCGGTGCCCGAACCGCCGGACTCCGGGACGCTGCCGCCGATGGCGAACACGAGCGGGAAGACGACGAACCCCGCGAGCAGGGCGACCAGCGTGTTGATGACGACGATGGCGGTGCCGTCGGCCGGGAGGCTGTCGTCGTGGCCGAGGTAGGAGGCGTAGGCGATCATGACGCCGAACCCCAGCGAGAGCGTGAAGAAGGCCTGGCCGACGGCCGAGGGAATGATGCTCCCGGCGTTCGCCACGAGCGCGTCGACGTCGGGCGAGAGGTAGTAGGCGTAGCCCGCGGCCGCGCCGTCGAGCGTCGCGGCCCAGGCCGCCATGCCGACCAGCAACACGAGGATTCCGGGGATCATGATCGTCGTTGCCCGCTCGATGCCGTCCGCGACGCCGAGGGCGACGATGCCGACCGTCACCGCCACGAAAACGGCCTGGGCCGCGACGGTGATCGGCCCGGACGCGACCGCTCCGAAGTAGGCCGTGGGGTCGCCGAAGGACGCACCGGTGACGCTCCCGACGATGTAACTGAGCACCCACCCGCCGACGACGCTGTAGAAGGCGAGCGTCACGAACGAGGTGAACACCCCCAGCCCGCCGACGAACGACCATTCGCCGAAGCCGAAGGCCTCGAAGGCCGAGACGGCGTCCGTCCCGCTGCGTCGGCCGACGACGAACTCGGCGAGCATGGTCGGGAACCCGACGAGGAACACGGCCAGCAGGTAGACGACGAGGAACGCCGCCCCCCCGTTCGTGGCCGTCTGGAACGGGAACGACCAGATGTTGCCGAGACCGACCGCGCTCCCCACGGCGGCGAAGATGAACCCCACACGCGACGTCCAGGTTTCGCGTTCTGACATCAGTTATCAGGCGGTCGACGACGCTGAAAAAAGGTGTCGTTGCTCCCGGGCGGGGTGTCCTCGATCGGGAGCCAGGAATTTCGGCGGTCGAGATCATGCCTGGCCAACGTCCATCGGCGATCGAAATCCACTGGCGTCACATCTCTCCTGGCTGCCGTTGATCCGCCCCCGTCACAACCATCGCGGCCGTGCTGACAGGCGGAGATGGGGCCGTCCTGTCTCTGGCACAACTTATTCAACGGGTCCGGGTGTACCCCAGCCATGGCTCGCTTATCGTTTCCCCGAAGCAGTACGGACCGACTATGACCGGCAACCGTATCCTGCTCGAAATACTCCGTGCCGAGGGGGTCTCGACCGTGTTTTCGCTCCTCTCTGAGGAACTCATGGGCGTGACGGTGTCCGCCGCCGAGGATTCAACCACCGCGCCGGAGATCGTCCAGACCCGACACGAACAGTCCGCAGTCGCGATGGCTGACGGATACGCCCGCGCGACCGACGGCATTGGCGTTGCGTTGATCGGTCGGGGGCCCGCTATCGCACAGACGGGGACGGCACTGACCACCGCGTTCAACCACGGTTCGAACGTCCTGGTCGTGGTGGCGACCCGTCCGCGGCACTCCTTTACCGACGACCTGAACAAGGGGTTCCGTCAGGAGTCTTTCGTCAGTTCTCTCGTCGATCACTTCCTCCCCGTTCGCAGTGAGGACACGTTCGTTCCCTCCTTCGCCGAGGCGTTCCGACAGCTACACGCTGACGCGGGGCCGGTCGTCGTCCAGGTGCCGTGGGACGTTCTCGGCGCCGATCTCGGCCCGGCGGGATCCTGGCAGGACACGACAATCGGCTCGGACCCACCCGGTCGATCCGACGCAAAACTCCAGCCGGACCCCAGTGACGTTTCGGCGGCTGTCGATCTGTACGAGGAATGTTCGATAACGGACCCCCCGGTGATCCTTGCCGGAGCGGGTGCGGCACACGACGGTGCCGAAGGTGCGATAACCACCCTCGCCGAGCGGTTGAACGCCGTCGTCGTCACGACCATGCAATCGCGGACGTTCCTCGCTGATCATCCCTACACGGCGGGGTTCGTGGGGGGACTCGGTGACCCGGCGGCGAACACCTATCTCGGCCGGAGCGAGTACGTACTCGCTCTGGGTGCGAGCCTGAACGGCCACACGACACGCGAAGGTGACCTACTCGAGGACGGGGTCACTGTCCACGTCGACGTCGACCCATCACATCTGGAGCGATACGAACGTGTCGAACAGAGCATCGTCGGCGGTGCGGCGGCGACGGCTGACGCACTGGCGGCGGAGTTCGATCGCCGTGAGATCACTGAGACCGGGCGGTTCTGGACCGACGAGTTAGCCGCTCGACTCTCCGAGTCCGAACAGAAGGACACGCGGGAGTTCTCGACCCGTCCCGATCGCGTTGATCCACGTCGGCTCCTAACGGAACTCGACACCGTCCTCCCGGAGGATCGCACGGTAGTGACGGATACGGGACAGCTTTCGGGCTGGGTCATCGACCACATCGACGTCACGCAAACCGACGACTTCGTCTGGCCGATGGACTTCGGGTCGATCGGTCTCGGACTGCCGATCGGCATCGGCATGGCCCACAGCAACCCCGAAAAACCAACTCTCATCTTCTGCGGTGACGGGGGGTTCCAGATGTCGCTCCAGGAACTGAACACGGCCGTCCGTTCGGACCTCCCGATCGTCGTCGTGATCGTCAACGACGGCGCCCTCGGCGCGGAGTACCAGCGGATGCGACACCACGACGGTCCTGCCGACCCGGCTCTGATCGAGACCCCCGATTTCGCGACCGTCGCTGAAGGGTTCGGCGCCGAGGCGTACACGATCCGATCACATGACGATCTCACGGCCATCGCCGATGCCCTTTCGAGTACCCCGTCCGCCCCGATCGTACTCGACTGCAAGACCGACCGCCAAATTCAGATCCCGGCGTTCGATCCGGACCACGATCCCGACGACGAGTAGTTCCTCCGACGCGTTCGACCGTGCTCAACACGGTACACCGGCCCGCCGATGTCGTGTGAGCGTACTGTTAAGTAGCACTCCGGCATCAGGAGTCATCATGAGTCGCAGTCCTCGTGCCTGGATCGACCGACATCGCCTCCTGAGTTTCATCGCCATCGCGTACGGGTTCACCTGGACGATCCAGGGCGCGCTCGCGTATTCGGGGATGGAAGCCTCCTGGACGCACTCGATCCTGATCGGCTTCGGCGGATTCGGTCCGCCGATCGGCGCGGCAGTCGTCATCTGGGCCTCAGGCGGCAGCCTTCGCACCTGGGTGGGTCAGATGTTCAAATGGCGGATCGGCGCACGGTGGTGGGCGCTCGCGCTCGGACTCCCCTTTGTCGTCCTCTCGCTTGGAGTCCTGTTGTTCGTTCTCGCCGGTGGTCCGGTCGATCTCACCGGGTTCGAATCGCCGTTCATCTACCTGTTCGCAATGGCGTGGGGGACCGTCTGGGGGGGCGGACAGGAGGACCTCGGGTGGCGTGGGTTCATGCTGCCGATACTGCAGGACTCCTACAGCGCACTGGCGTCGAGCGCCATCGTGGGCGTCACGTGGGCCGCCTGGCACCTCCCGCTGTTTGTGAACGCCACGACCACCCACGGCGGCTGGCCGCTCTCTCAGCAACTCCTCTGGATGGTCTCCATCTTCGCCGGGTCGGTACTCTGGACGTGGATGTACAACAGCACCGGCGGAAGCGTCCTCGCCGTCGCGGTGTTCCACGCCGGCATCAACGCCATGGGCATCTTCCACCCCGCCGACCCGGAGGCGCTCGTCCAGAACGGTGTGCCGGACCCCTGGCTGAACCTGCTCGCGGAAGTCACGGGCGCCGTTCCCCTCGTGTTGGTCGCCATCCTCCTGGTCGTCGTCTACGGGGCGAACCGCCTCGCGAACCGCGACCCACCGACCCCACAGGACGCCGGTCTCCCACCGACGCCCGAACAAGCGTCCGTCGAGTGAGCCAGCGCTCTCCCGGACCGTCCTCAGCGAGTGCCACGTCGCTCCGGAGCAACCTATCGCCGCTTCGGGCCCCGTGCTGGACGGACCTCCGTCCGACCAGTCTTTATTGAGTGGCGCGGCGAACCGACACCGAGGTCTATCCCACGTGAGTTCCATCGTAGTCCTTTATGCCACGGGCGAGGGCCAGACGGCGAAAATCGCAGAGCGAATCGTGAAGACGATCAGCGAGCGCGGTCACGAGGCGAGCGCGATCGACGTGCGCGACCGACCGGAGTCGTTCCGCCTGGCGGAGTACGACGCCGTCGTCGTGGGCGCGTCGATCCACGTCGGCAAACACCAGAACGAGGTTCGTGAGTTCGTCACCGAGAACCGGGACGGTCTGTCGGGGGTGCCGACGGCGTTCTTCCAGGTGTCGCTGTCCTCGGCCAGCGAGGAGAAACGCGAAGAGGCTGCGGGTTACGTCGAGTCGTTCCTCGCGGAAACCGGGTGGCATCCGGATCGCATCGGTCAGTTCGGCGGCGCGCTCCGGTTCTCGGAGTACGGGTTTCTCAAACGCCTGATGATGAAGCGGATCGCGAAGGACCTGCCACCCGGGGAGCGGGGTCCCGACGGTGACGTCGAGTTCACTGACTGGGACGCGGTCGAGGCGTTCGCGGCGGACGTCGCCGCGTTCGTCGAAGGCCGCCTCGGCGTCACCGAGGATCCCGCCGAATGACCGCCACGCAGGTCCCTCGACGCCTCACTCGCCCGTATCTCGTCGCGTCGACGCTCACCCTCGTGCTCACCGTTGTCGCGGCCGGGGTCGGACTGCTCGTTCCGGGGTTCTACCGGGACGCCGAGGTGCTCCTCCCCCAGTTGTACGGGCAGGACCTGCTGACGCTCGTCGTCGCCGTCCCCGCACTCGCCGGCGCCCTGTACTACGCTCACCGCGGGTCGCTCCGCGGCTACGTCGTCTGGCTCGGCGTCACCGGCTACCTGCTCTATACGTACGCCTCGTACGCCTTTCTCACCGCGTTCAACGAACTCTACCTCGTCTACGTTGCGCTGTTCGCGCTGACGCTGTTCACGCTCGTCGGCGGGGTCGCTCGCATCGACCCGACGGATCTGAAGGAGGGGCTCAACGGTCACCCAATCCGCGGCTACGTCGCCTTCCAAGCGCTCGTCGCCGGCCTCCTGGCGCTGCTGTGGCTCGCCGACGTCGGTCCGGCGAGCGTCGCCGGGACCAGACCTGCGAGCGTCGCCGGGACGACGCTTCCCGTTCCGGTCATCCAGTCCCTCGATCTCAGCGTCGTCGTTCCGTCCTTTGTCCTCTCGGCCGCGTTCCTCTGGACGCGGCGCGCGTGGGGGTACGTCTTCACCGGTGTCCTCCTCGTGAAAGGGACCACCCTCGGTCTCGCGGTCCTCGCCATGATCGTCTTCATGCTCCGGGACGGCCAACCCGTCCCTCTGCCCCAGATCGTGTTGTTCGTTCTCCTGAGCCTCACCGGCTTCGCGCTCGTGGTTCGGTTCGTCCGGGCTATTCCCCACAGGTCCTCTCTCTCCCGGCCGCCTGCCGGGGCCGAACACAAACGGACTGACTGAGTCGTCAGGTGACAGCGACGGTGCCGGCGAGGGCCCCCCGTGACGGACCTATCGTAGCCCCGGACAACACCCAATAGGGGAGGGTGTAACTATCCAACTGTGGTCGACAACCCCCACAGCGAATCAGCAGATTCGATCCTGTCGGCTCACCAGACGGTCGAAGACGGATTAACTGCTTCGGAGGCCCGGACGCGACTCGCCGAGCACGGCGCAAACGAAGTCGTCCAGGTGAGCGAGCGGACGCCACTGGACATTCTCGTGGCCCAGTTCGACAGCGTGCTCATCTGGGTGCTGGTGGCCGCGGCCGTGCTCTCGCTCTGGGCCGGGCACACGATCGATGCCGTCCTCATCGTCGTCATCGTCGTCGCCAACGGGATTTTCGGCTTCGCCCAGGACTACCGTGCGGAACGGAGCCTCGACGCGCTTCGAGAGTTGACTGCCCCGACAGCAACCGTCCGACGGGACGGGACGACAGTCGACGTCGACGCGACGGAACTCGTTCCCGGCGACGTGCTCGAACTGGAGAGCGGAAACGTCGTCCCGGCAGATGCACGACTGCTAGAAGAGACGGACCTGGAGGTCGACGAGGCGGCGCTCACGGGCGAAAGCGTCCCGGTCTCGAAGTCGCCGGATCCGGTCGATCCCGATGCACCTCTCGCGGAACACAGCAGTATGGTGTACAAGGGAACGAACGTCACCCGCGGGAGGGGGGTCGCTGTCGTTTCTGCGACCGGGATGGACACTGAGGTCGGTGCAATCGCCCGGGAACTGGGGGCTACCGAGGAGACACAGACGCCGCTCCAACAGGAACTAGACCGGCTGGGGCGTCGGCTCGGCGTCGGCGTGTTCCTCCTGGCCGCCCTCATCGTGCCGCTGTTGGTGTTGCGCGAGACGCCGCCGATCCAGGCCGGCCTCACCGCAGTGTCGCTTGCGGTCGCCGCCGTTCCGGAGGGCCTGCCGGCAGTAGTGACGCTGACTCTTGCCCTCGGGGTGCGAACGATGGCCGGGGAGAACGCCCTGGTCCGCCGACTCCCGGCCGTCGAGGCGCTGGGTGCTGTCGACGTCATCTGTACCGACAAGACGGGGACACTCACCGAGGGCCGGATGACCGTCAGTCGAGCGTGGGTGAACGACGCCGTCATCGATCCCGACGAACCCGAGGACGGCTCGGCGAACGAGCGGTTCGAGCTACTGCTGCGGGCCGGTGCGCTCTGCAACGACGCGACGCGTGACGAGGGCGACCCGACCGAGCGGGCGTTGGTCGACGCGGCCGAAGACCACGGGATCGACGTCGAGGCGTTACGCGAACGACGGCCTCGTACTGACGAGATTCCGTTCTCGTCGGAGACGAAGTGGATGGGGACAGTACACGAAGACACGGCGTACGTCAAGGGGGCGCCGGAGGTCGTCCTCGCGAACTCTTCGCGCGTGCTTTCTGCGGACGGAACGACCGACCTCTCGCCGGACGCGGCCGATCGGATCCGCCACCAGGTCCGGACGTTCGCCGACGACGCGCTTCGGGTGTTGGCCATAGCCTACGCCGACGATCCGGACGACATCGAGAGCGACCTCGTGTTCGTCGGGCTGGTCGGGATGATCGACCCGCCACGGACCGAGGTTGCCGACGCCGTCGCCGCGACCGACCGCGCCGGTATCGACTTGAAGATGGTGACCGGTGACAACGTCCGCACCGCTGCCGCTATCGCGTCGTCGCTCGGGATCGGTGAGGCTGTGATGGAGGGGGGTGAACTCGAAGGGATGGACGACGACACGCTCCGCCGGCGCGTCGAGACGGTCGACGTGTTCGCTCGCACCTCTCCCGAGCACAAGGTGCGAATCCTGCGTGCACTCAAGGAGAACGGCCACGTCGTCGCGATGACGGGCGACGGCGTCAACGACGCGCCGGCGCTGAAGAACGCTGATGTCGGCGTCGCGATGGGAAATCGCGGGACTGACGTGGCCAAACACGCGAGCGACGTGGTCCTCCTGGACGACAACTACGCGACCATCGAGCGAGCGATCGAGCGCGGGCGGGCGATCTTCGACAACGTCTGGAAGTTCGTGGCCTATCTGCTCAGTGCGAACGTCGCGGAGGTCGTGATCGTCTTCCTCGCCTCGCTGTCTGGCTACCTGGTGTTACCGGCGGTCCAGCTGTTGTGGATCAATCTGCTCACCGACGGACTGCCCGCGTTGGCACTTGGCGCAGACCCACAGAGCGGCGACGTGATGGAGCGCCCGCCGCGCGACCCCGACCGGGGGATCGTCGATGCCCGGATGCTTGCGCTCGTCGGGGGAGCCGGTGCGGTATCGACTGTCGTCATGCTCGGGCTGATGTTTTACACCCTCGGGGGGTCGACCGCCGTTACGCCATACGCTATGACGATGGTGTTCACGGGATTCGTCGCTCTCGAATTCGAGAAGCTGTACGTCATCCGGTGGCTCCGAGAGACTCCGACGTTGTCGAACGGGTGGCTCGCGTTCGCAGTTGGGGGGTCGCTGGTGCTTCAGTTAGCTGTCCTGTACACCCCACTCAACCAGTATTTCGGGACGGTACCGCTCGGGCTCGCGGACTGGCTCGTCATCGCTACTGCCCTCGCCGTCGCGCTCCCCGGGTACCTCGGCGTCGTCACGGTGATCAAACGGTATCTCCCGCTCGCCGCGGCCGCTGGAGGACTATCCGAGTAGCATCTCGTCGGCCTGCCGACGTCGACATGCGATTTTTAGGATAACCCGCCGTTACGTGAGACATGGCTTCAGTCCGCCGCCTCGTCGTCGACGTCTTGAAACCACACGACCCACCCCTGCTGGAATTCACCGATCAGGTCGCCGAAACCGACAGCGTCGTGGGAGTGACGTCGTCTCTCATCGAACTGGATCAGGAAGTGCAGAACATCAAACTCACGTTTGAGGGCGACGATTTGGATTTCACGGCGATAGAGGGGGTAATCGAAAACCTCGGTGGGTCGATCCACTCCGTGGATCAGGTCGCCTGTGGTGACTACGCCGTCACTGATCGACGCACGTTACAGGACGGTTGACTGTTCGTGGCGTCGATCCGACAGCTCTTGGAGCGTCTGCTCGGGAAGGAGGACGTCCTCGCGATCTCACGGAGATACTTCATTTCGAACGGGTTCGACGGGACGCTCACGAGTATCGGGATCATCGTCGGCGCCGTCCTTTCCGGGGTCCCCGACGGATTCACCGTCATCAAGATCGGACTCGGTGCGGCGGTCGGCCTCGGTACATCCGCAGTCTGGAGCGTCTGGGAGATCGAACGTGCCGAAACCCGAGCGGAAATCCTCCGTATCGAACAGGCGATGCTCACGGATCTCGACGATACCCGTATCGAACGGGAACAACGCGGTGCTCGGCTCGTGCATGCCACGATGAGTGGGCTTGGTCCGCTCATCGGGATTCTCGTCCCGTTAACCCCGTTCGCCGTCGAGGGGACCGTTCTCACGATGCAAGAGGCAGCGCTCGTCGCCGTCGGCCTCGGAATCAGTGTGTTGGGCGTGTTTGGCGCGTACATGGGCTCGATTTCGGGACAGCGATGGTACGTTGCCGCTGCACGGATGGGACTCGCCGGGCTGGTCGTCGCCGTCATCAATTTCTTCCTTCCCGGGTGAGGGCCCTCGGCACGCTCTCTCCGATCACCGATCGCCACCGGGGCTGTACTCTGTTGCTGACTACGCGAACCGACGGACCGACTGGTTCAACTCATGTGCTCCGGAAGCGACTCCCTCGGTGGTCTTCTACACTCTGGGTGATGGTGTCGGGGTTTCGTCGCCTACAGCCCGTCGTTTTATTCGCGTCCTGATCCTAGTACCGACATGATTTCACGGATTCTGGTTCCGATGGACGACTCGGAAATGGCACAGAAAGCGCTCGAATACGCCTGCGAAAACCACCCGGACGCCGAGATCACCGTTCTGCACGTCGTGGGCGAGCCGTCGCCGATGTGGGGTCAAGCAACGAGTCTCGCGCTCGCAGATGATTTCGAGGAGGCGGCGCAGGAACTGGCAGATGCGGTCTTCGACCGTGCCCGGGAATCTGCAGCACAACACGACGTCGAAGTCGAGACTGACGTTCAGTTCGGGAGCCCAGCCCGGGCGATTCTCAACAGCGTCGAGGACTTCGACGCGGTCGTGATCGGGAGCCATGGGGGCACCGTCGCCGACCGACTGTTCGTCGGTAACGTTGCACAGAAAGTGGTCCGCCAGTCGCCCGTCCCCGTCATCGTCGTCAGGTAGTCGCTCCGCCGACGTAATCCACGTCAAGCACACGTGAATCCTCCCCGTGAGTGCAGTCTTGCTCGCACTTCAGCGGCCGCGTTCCTGCCCCAGGATCGATACGGGACAAGGAACGCTATCTGTCAGTCGATAGCGCGTCGCGATCGACTGTTAGTCGCAGGTCGACAGCACAGACTCCGTCCGGGCCGACGACGAGTGGATTGACGTCCAGTTCCTCGATCGCTGGGAAGTCCGTGACGAGCTGTGATATCCGCTGGAGCGTTTCGACGACACCATCGATGTCGGCCGGCTCCCGTCCTCGGGCGCCGCGAAGCATCGGCGCTGCCTGGATCTCCGTCGTCATCTCACGGGCCTCCTGCTCGCTCACCGGGGCGACCCTGAACGAGGTGTCCTCGAAGATGTGGACGAAAATCCCGCCCAGCCCGAACATCAGCAGATGACCGAACTGGGCATCCCGTTTCACCCCCACGATTGTCTCCGTACTTTCGTCGATATCGGCGAGCGCCTGGACCTGTACGCCGAGAACAGTCGCCTCGGGATCGTGACTGGCTGCCCGGTCGAGAAGGGTGTGGTAGGTGTCGGCCACGTCCTCGCTCGGGACGCCCACTTCGACGCCGCCGATGTCCGACTTGTGAAGGATGTCCGGACTGACGATTTTCAGCACGACCTGCCCGCCGATCTCCTGGGCGATCCGCTCGGCTTCCTGACCATCCGCGGCGACGCCCCCCGCTGGCGTCGGGATTCCGTACGCTTCGAGTAGTTCCATCGCTTCGACGCCAAGCTGTTCCCTCCCCCGATCGATCGACGTCGATAGGATCTCGCGGGCGCGCTCCTGGTCCACGTCGAACTCCGTCGGAGCGGCGTAGGCGCGGTCCGTGACGTCCTCGTACGCTGCAAGCGCTTCGAGGCTGGAAACCGCCCGCGTCGGGTCGAAGTAGTTTGGAATCCCGTAGGTAGCGAGCGCCTGGGCTGCCCGATCAGCCTCTTCACCACCCATCAGGCAAGCGACCACCGGCTTCCCGTGACGTCTCTGAAGCTCTCCGACGACTTCGGCTAACTCCTCGAACTCGAACAGTGCAGTGGGGACCGAGAGGACGACGACACCACCGACAGTGTCGGCTCCCAGAACGGCATCAAGGGCCCGTCGGAACCGATCGAGGTCCGCATCGCCGATGATGTCCAGCGGGTTCGCCACGTCGGCCCCGTCCGGAAGTAACGTTTCGAGCGTCGGGTGGACATCCTCTTCGAACTCGGCCATCGTCAGCCGGGACTCGTCGATGGCATCGGTCGCGAGCACACCCGGCCCCCCGCCGTTCGTTACTACTGCGACGTCGTCGCGTTCGAGGCGCGGCTGTCCCCCCAGAATGCGGGCGGCATCAAAGGCTTCCTGGATGTTCATCGCGCGGAGAACGCCCGCCTTGTCGAGCCCCGCTCGATAGGCCTGGTCACTGCCCGCAATCGACCCGGTGTGGGACGCTGCGGCTGCGGCGCCGGCTTTCGTTCGGCCGGACTTGATTGCCACGACTGGCGTGTGTGCTGTCACCTCGCGAGCCGTTTCGATGAACGCCTGGCCGTCGTCGATGTCCTCCAGATAGGCGAGGATGACGTCGGTCTCGGGATCGCTTCCCCATTCCCGGATGATATCGACTTCGTCGAGCACCGCTTCGTTACCCAGCGAGACGACGTTGTTGAACCCGATACCCCGTTGTGTCGCCCAGCCGAGCGCTGCCGAAATAAAGGCCCCCGACTGGCTCACGAGCGAGATCGACCCGTCCCGTGGAGCCGTCCGGAGGAACGTCGCATTGAGGCCGTTCGACGTATTGATGACGCCGACGCAGTTCGGACCGAGCACGTTGAGGTCGTACTGCTCGGCGACCTCTCTCAGTTCGCGTTCCCGTCGTTGGCCTTCGGTTCCACGCTCGCCGAAGCCGGCCGTGATGACGACGACGTTCGACACGCCGACCTGTCCCGCCTGGCGGACGACGGTCGCCACGACATGCGGTGGGACGACGACGACGGCCAGATCGATCGACGTCGCGTTCGGCACCCGACCGATCTCTGCGTAACACGTCTTTCCCCGGACCGTGTTCCGGTTCGGGTTGATCGGAACGACGTCGCCGTCGAACTCCGAGAGGTTTTCCATCACTGCTCGACCGGTCGATCCTTCTCGATCGGTTGCACCGATGACGGCGATACGTTTGGCGTCGAACAGGCCGGAGAGATCGGTCATGGTGGGGTGTCCTCTGGAAGGGAGAACGGGGCGGACGCTTGTATAGGCTCGTTGCTTACTCCTCGAGCACCCAGCCCAGGCGCTGCTCCCAGAACTCCTCGGTCTTGGGGTTCCTGCCCCGTCCGTAGGTCTTCCTGTCCCGAATCTGTCTCTCGAGGGCGTCCCGCGCCTGGTTGACTGCCTCCCTCGCCCCGTACCCTTCCCCGGACGCGATGTACAGCCCCCGGTCAGTGTGCAAGCGGATGCGGGCGAGCAGGAGCGGCGTCCCCCGGCGTTTCTCGCTGTGTTCGTGGAGGTGAATCCGGGCGTCCAGGACGTTCATGCCGTGGTCCCTGTCGTCGAGCGTCTCGACCATCCCGACGATCTCGTCGTAGCTGAGGTCGTCTATCAGGTCAACCCCGTACACCTGGACGGCCCTGTTGCCGCCGGCTTCCCACGTGAGCGAATCGAGGACGTCGGTCTTCGTGACGATACCGGTGGGGGAGCCGTTCTCCGTGACGACCAGCGACGATGCGCCGATCTCGAACATCTCTTCGACGGCCGTCTCTAGGGTCTCGTCGGGTCCGATCGTCCGGACCGGGGACGTCATCGCGTCACGGACCGGGAGGTCCAGCAGCCGAGCGAGTTCGCCCTCCCGGGCACCGAACCCGCCGCGGCCGCTATGGCCGCCGCTTTCGGACGTGGTTCCTCCGGGGGAGTCCGTGTCGCCCGCATCGCCACCCTGGCTCCGGTTCACGGACCGGACCGTGAAGTCGGTCACGTCATAGAGACTCAGGATGCCGACGGCGGCGTCGTCCTCGACGACCGGGAGGTGGGTGATCGCGTTCTCCCGGAAGAGGTGAAGCGCCTCTCCCAGGGTCGCGTCCGGATCGACCGTGACGACGTCGGTCGTGGCGGCCTCGGAGACGGTCGCCGCGTCCAGAAACCCCTGTACTGCCTGGAGAATCCCATCGGCGGTCACGACGCCCACGAGGTCCTGCCCCTCGAACACGGGCAGCACCTGCGAGCCGCTGTCGATCATCAGCTGTGCGACCTTGCGGACGTCTTCCTCCGGCGCGAGTCGCGGCACGTGCCAGACGAGCGATCCCACCTTCTCGTTCGGTTGCCGATGCGAGGTGGCGAGCTGTCGCCGGGTGACGACCCCCTCGACATCGTCCCCGCGTACGATGACGCCCGCGACTCCCGGATCGTCGAACGCGCTGGCTACTTTCGACACGCGAGTCTCCGGGGGAAACTCCACGTACTCGTCCGAAACGACGGTAGTGATGTTCATGGTCAGGTTTGGTCTGGTCGACCGTGGGTCGCTACTTTCGGCACGACGCCCTTCATGTACTACTTCGGCACGCGGTCACAAGTACCTCCCTCTCGTTCCTACCAGCTGAAAACCGAGGGCCGACTCGGCCGGGTCTACCGTGGTTCGCCGCTCCTGAAGACCAGACTGACTGATAGACGCCCCCGACCGAGGCTACCAGCCGGTCTCGGACGATATCATTTCGCCTGGTAGTTCTCAGTCGATGAGAACTATGGGGGAATCTACGCCTCTCGCGGCCGAATTACTCCTCATGGAGTCTGCATACCACAACGGGGCTGCAGGGGTCCTCAGCGAAGCGACCGGGGAATCCGGGAGGGACGGATGACGGGGTCGATTCTGGTCCCGATGGACGGCTCCCCCCTGTCCGAGGAGGCGTTCCGGTACGCGCTGGACCAGTTCCCCGAGGCGTCGATCACCGTCCTCCACGTCGTGGACCTCTCCCAGCCGGGGTACGGTGTTGAAACGGACTACGAGACGTCGTACGAGCCGCTGATGGGGTCAGAGGAGTGGTACGAGCGGGCCGAGGCGGCCGCGGAACGCCTGTTCTCGGAGGCCCGGGACGTCGCTGCCGAATACGATCGCGAGATCGACACCGAATCCGAGATCGGAGATCCGAAACGGATCATCGTCGATTACGCCGCAGAAGAGGACGTCGATGGCATCGTCATCGGAGCCCACGGACGGCCGGATCCGGATCGCTCCCTGTTCGGAAGTATCGCCGAACTCGTGGCCAGACGGGCGACGGTCCCGGTGACGCTGGTCCGGTAACCGTACCGGCCGGCCCGGCGCTGTCCAGTCGTTCACGAACTGACGTGCGTCCGGAGCGACTTCGTCCGTTGTTCAACCCCACCGAGATCAGCCCGGTCAACGACGGAGTCCCGCGTCGGATCGCCCCCAAACCACCGCCCAGGCTTGCTCCAGTATGCCTGCTCAGTCGGCTTCGTCCGCCGGAGCACCGACGGTAAAGACGGGCATCTCCGCCGTGCGCACGAGCCGCTCGGTCGTACTCCCGAGGAGGTATCGGCTGACTCCGGTCCGACCGGCGGTGGCCATCGCGATCAGGTCGATTTCGTGTTCCTCGGCGTAGGCTCTGAGTTCCCGCGCCGGGAACCCTTCTCGAACCTCGGTGACTGCCTCGACTCCCGCGGCCCGTGCCTGCTTGGCGATCCGGTCGGTCGCGTCCTCGCCTTCGGAGGTGAGGCTTTCTACGAGTTCCGTCGGCGGCGTGAACCCGGGCCGGGTGGCGACGGCGCCGACGTCGAGGACGTTGACGGCGTGGATCCGGGCGCCGATCTCGCGGGCGATGGCGACGGCGTGGTCGACCGCCGCGGTCGCCGGTTCGCTTCCGTCGGTGGGGACGAGAAGTTCGTCGTACCCCTCGGCCACCCGGCTTCGCTCGGTCGCACGGACGGTCAGAACGGGGACGTCGGCGAGACGAACGATCCGTTCGGTCACGCTGCCCGCGACGTAGCGGTGGACCCCCGACCGCCCGTGAGTCCCCATCGCCAGCAGGCCGACGTCGTGGTCGTCGACGTAATCGAGGATGGTTTCCGCGGGCGCTCCCCTGCGAACGGCGGTCCGTACCGAATCCACGCCCTCCAGGGTGTCCTCGACTGCCGCGATGGAGTCCCGGGCCTCCGCTTCGAGTCGGTCTTCGAGTTGGTCGTGTACGCTCCCGCCGTCGAACAGGCCCGCCGTTCGTTCGACATCGACTACAGAGAGTACGTGAACTGTGGCGTCGAACGCCCGGGCGAACACCCGTGCGTGGTCGGTAGCCCGAACGGCGTGATCGCTCCCGTCCGTCGGGACGAGAATGGTGTCGTACATCGCTGCGAGCGAGTGTGCCAGCGTACCAAATAGGATGTCATTCGAGCCGGCTTTCGGAAGGCTCCCAATCGAACTCGCTCTAGTCGAAGCGGCGCTTTGACCGGACAGGTTCGGGACGAGAACTGCCGGTTCCGGCGGGAACGCCCCCACCGAGCAGTTCAGCCGTCGCTGGCGAGCGGTGGGTACCGGCCACCGTCGAGGGACCCGGCGTTGCCGCCTGGGCTCGAAACGCCGAGTGCCCCCAGTCCCCGGACTCCGTTTCCAGCGTGGTCGTCGTGAAAAGAGCCTTGGAGTCCCTGGGTAAACGCGGTGGCATGGAATCATTCGAACTGACCGCCCGTCTCCTCGCCGGGCTTTTGCTCGTCCTGGCGAACGGGTTCTTCGTCGCGATCGAATTCGCGCTCACCCGGGTCCGGCAGTACCCCCGGTCCGAATTCGACGTCCCTGGACTCAGGCGAGCGTGGGAGATGACTCAGGATCTCGAAATCTATCTCACGAGTTGCCAGGTCGGTATCTCTGCGACGAGTATCGCCGTCGGGATCGTGGCGGAGCCCGCACTCGCGACGTTGTTCGCGCCGCTGTTCGAGAACACGATGCTCGCGTCGGTCGGTGCCGGGGGGGTCCTCGCGTTCGTCCTCATCAATCTGGTCCACCTGACTCACGGGGAGCAAACGCCCACGTATCTCGGCGTCGAGCGGACGAAGTTCGTCGCCCGGTACGGCGCCACTCCGCTCTACTTCTTCGCCAAGGCGATATTCCCGATGATCGCGATCGGCGACGGCGCCGCCAAGTGGACGCTCCGGCGCTTCGGCGTTGAGATGACCGGGGCCTGGCTCGACACGGAAACGGACCGCGTCGAATCGCGGGCGGACCTCCGGCACCGACTCGATTCACTCCTCGACCGCGGGGATCTCTCCGAAGAGCGAAAACACGAGATCGTCAGCGCGTTTACCGTCGGTGATCGGCCGGTCAGCGACGTGATGACCGCCCGTGAGGACATCGTGTTCCTCTCGACGACCGTCCCCGTCGAGGAGAACCTCGATCGGATCGGCAGTAGTCCCCACACGCGGTTTCCGCTGATCGGAGACACGCCCGGCGACTTCCGTGGGATCATCTACGTTCCGGCGGTCGTCGGTCGCATCGACGACCTCCGGGGAGGCAGTGCGACGCTGGAGGACGTCGCCGCCGAACCGATGACGATCCGGGAGTCCATCTCGATCAGCGACGCCGTCGATCGGTTTCAGAGCAACCATCAGGAACTCGCTCTCGTACGGGACGCTGACGGGGAGACCGTCGTGGGGATGATCACCGCGACGGACGCGCTCGAAGCGGTGATGGGGGAGATCCGGGATCCCCTCGACGTCGAACGTGAGAACCGAACTCGGCACGACGGTACCACCGCCTCGGGCGCGTGATCGATACAGGTGTGATTTCCCATCGTCGAGTGAGCGGGCGTCTTCGCCAACTGGACGGTGGATCGGGACCCGAATCGATGCCCCGCAAGTTCACGTGTCGGTCGCCGACGTGGCGGGCCAGACCGCGAGTGCGGCGCCGCCGACAGCGGCGACCAGCCAGCAGAGGAGTCCGGCCGCGCTCGCGAGCGGTGACGCGGTGGCGACCGTCGGGTCCGCTGCGAGTGCGGGCCGGACCGCCATCTCCAGGACGAGCCCCCGGAACGCGCTGGCGGGACTCAGGCCGTTGAACACGGCGATCGCGTCGGCGCCGACGACGTCCGCGGCGACGAGCGTGACCAGGCCGAGGTCGAGTGCGACCGCGATAGAGACGAGGCCGCCAACCGCTGCGGCCAACGCTTCGCGTTTCGTGCGCGTCGCTGCGGAGACGGCGACCGCGAGCGCCGCGGCGACGACCGCGTAGACGACCGCAAACACCACGAACCGGACGTAGACGACCGGCGTGTCGCCGGCCCTGTGGGTGGCCAGCAGCTCGACGGGCGGCTCGGACCCGAGGCTAGCGACGACACCGGCGACCGCCAGCGACGCGAGCACGACGGCCGACAGGACCGCTGCGCGACCGATGAACACGCCGAGTACGTACTCGAGCCGCGACACGCCGTACGTCCGGATCACCGCCAGTTCGCCGCGCTCGTCGTCGCCGCGGATCGACCGGTAGACGTACGCGAACCCCAGCGTCGGCACGAGAACTTCGACCGGCAACAGCAGGTCGTAGGTCAGTGACACGAACCCTCCCGGCGATCCCATCGACGCGCCGCCCAGCCCCACGACTACGGCGAAGAACGCGACGGCGACGGCCATCGCTGCCCGGTTGCGAAGCAACGTCTGAACCTCCCGGTCGACCACGACGAGGACGCGGTCGCGTGACTGCATCAGGCATCACCCCCGACCGACGGCCTGGGGACGGCAGACCGGTCTGCCGTCCCCACAGTTGCGGAGAACACCTCGCGGAGCGTGGCTGCGTCACTCGCGTCGAGGAGTGCAGCAGGCGAGTCGTCGAGGACGAACTCGCCGTTCGAGACCAACAGCACGCGGTCCGCACACGCCTCTACGCCCGCCAGGTCGTGACTCGCCGTGACGACGAGGCGGTCCTCGCTCGCTATTCTGCCGATCACGTCGAAGATGTAGTCTGCGGTGTCCGGGTCGAGGCCGCTGGTCGGCTCGTCGAGCACGACCACCGGTGGGTCGCCGATGAGTGCCTGGGCGATGCCGAGCAGCCGCGTCATTCCGCCGGATAGCGCGCCGACGGGGCGGTCTGCGGCGTCGCCGAGTCCCACCCGTTCGAGCAGGTCGATCGGGTCGTCCTCGGCGTCGACGAGAGCCGCGTAGAACCCGATCGTCTCGCGGGCAGTGAACCCGCCGCGAAAGCCGGGTGTCTGGGGAAGGTACGCGACGGTCCGGCCGGGCGACGCCGGGCGGCTCACCGTGCCGGCGTCCAGCGCCCGCAACCCCGACAGGAGCTGTAGTATCGTCGTCTTCCCGGACCCGTTCGGGCCGACAAGCGCCGTGAACTCGCCGGGAGAGAAATCGGCGGACGCGTCGTCGAGGATCCTCACGTCCCCGAATGCGAACGACGCGTCTGTGATCGAGAGCGTTCCACCGTTCCTGGCGGCGTCGTCAGCGGTCACGTGCCCACCTCCGTGGCGTTGGCGTCCTCGTGGACGGCCGCGAGGACGTCCGGTCGCGCCGGCCTGACGCGGGGCGCCGTGTCGACGACCCCGGTCGTTCGCAGTCCGGGCACGGAGTCCTGGACGTTTCGGATCAGTTCGACCGCAGGTGATTCCGCGAGCGTCCACGCGCCCGGCGCGTCGTGAAGCAGCGCGTCGACGGGACTGCTCGGGCGGAACGAGCGCTCGTAGTGGCCGTCGCTGTCGTCGTCCGTTCCAGGCATCGGGCCCCAGTAGTTCCCGGCGCCGTCGGCAGTCCACACCCGCAACGGACCGAGTCCGGTTTCGACGGTCTGGTCGTTGCGGGTGACGTCGTTCAACGTCACCAGGTTCGTCGGGAGCCCCGATCCTGTCCGGAGGCCGACGTCGTTGCCGGTGACGGTGTTGCGTTCGATCAGCGACTGGTACCCGAGAATGTTGATGCCCTTTCCGTTGTCGGTGAGGACGTTCCCCGCGTAGTAGGAGTCCGCTCCCGCCGTCGAGAGGCCGACCTCGGACCGCCTGACGTCGTTTTCGACGACGAGGTTCCCCGTCGGTCGTGTCATGACGATGATGCCGGTATGTTCGTCGCGCATCGTGTTGTTCCGGACGAGGCTCGCCGAGGTGTACATCTCGTGGACGCCGAAGCGGCCCTCCCGAAACACGTTGTCGCGGACGACGATGCCGTCCGCGCGGTGCGTATAGACGCCGTCGCGCCCGCCGCGGAACCGACTGTCTTCGACGACCACGGGGTCGTACATCGCGACGAGTCCCATGAAGCCGTCATCGACGTTCCGGGTCACGTTCACGTCGACGTTGTGGACGGTCGCACCGGCACTGGCGATCGAGATCACGCCCGAGGACGGCGTTTCGACGTGGACGCCGGCGACGAGCGACCGGTCGGCGTCGAGGAGTTTGATCGCCGCGTCGCCACGTCCGTACGCGAGTTCGACGTTCTCCGACCACGGGACGTCTGCGAGCTCTGATCCGTTGAGCGTCACACGGCGGCTCCCCACGTCACCGACGCCGTCGACGCGGACGTCGACGAGTGCGGTCCGGGAGGCGTTCAGGGTGAGGACGGTCCCGTTCCCGCTCCCGGTAATGCGTGTCTCGTCGCCCGCGCCGGCGATGGTCAGTGGTTTCTCGACCGTGAGGTCGTCCGTCCGGTACGTCCCTGGCGGGAGTTCGATGGTGGTGTTGGCGGGGGCGGCGTCGAGGGCCGCTTCGATCGTCGGCGCGTCGTCGCCGACGACGACCGAGGTCGGCCGGTCGCGAAGCGCCCGGGCTTTGGCTGCCGCGTCGTCGGCCCACGCCGACCGGTTCTCGACGGTCGACCGGAACCGCTCGCTGGACAGCGGCGTTCCGGTGTCGACGTGCTCGCCGACTTCCTCCCACGGGACGACGCGGCCACCGTACCGGTCGGCAAACGCATCGGCGGCCGACCGCTCGGAGAACGGGACCCCAACCCGGCCGGAATCCGGGAGTCGGGCGTCGCTGTCGACGACCACGACCGTTTCGTTAGCGGGCTCGAACCCCGCGTTTCGCGTCGCAGTCAGGTAGCCGTCCGGCGTGAGCGACACGTTCGCACCCGCGAAGTCGGAAACGAAGACGGCGACTGGCCGACCGAACTGCCGCTCGTGGCCCGTACGGTGTTGCTCGGCGAAGAATGCGCCGATGCTGTTGAATCCGACGACGTACTCGTAGCCCGAGTAAAACGCCTGCACGCGGGGAATTGATAGGCCTCGCTCACTGGCCTCCTGGCGTGCCACGTCGGTGAGCCCGAGCGTTAGCGTGTCCTCAAACGGTGCCGGGTCGACATCACGGCTGCCGACCGGGACGGCCAGCGAGACACTGGAGACGACGAGTACGGCGGCGACGACGGCGACGAGGCCGCGTCCCACCATCGAGTCACGCCCCCAGCGTTGCCACCATCGTCGGCGTCACGTCGTCGAAGGTAGCGAGGTCGCCGCCGTGCTCGTCCCGGAACGCTTCGGCGTTTTCGCGCTCCGAGAAGCCGATGAGGTCCTTGCCCATCGCGCCGACGACCTCGGAGCCGACGACGAAGGTCACGTCAGTCGCATCGGTGAACGACTCGGCGTCGTAGTACGTCGAGATGACCGTCTGCCCGCCGTCCTCGCGGAGTTCGTAGTCGACGGTCGAGTAGTCGGTGACGTAGAACCCCTCCCGCGTCCAGTCCTCGTGGTCGAAATCGTACTGGAACGCCTCCCACGTGCTGTCGAATCGCGCGGGGTTCTCGTGGCCCTCCGGTTGCTGGTCGGCGTAGAAGATTTCGGCCGTCGGCCCCGGGTGCTGGGCGATGACCATCCCGCACACGTCGCAGTCGGCGTTCGTCCCGAGTGTAACCGGGTCCGGCGGCTCGCTTCCGCCGTCGCCCCCGAGACACCCCGTCAGTCCCACTGTGGAAGCCAGGCCGGCGGCAGCGAGAACGTGGCGCCGCGTCCGCTGTCTGCCGTCCCTCCTCCACACGTCGCTCCCGTCGTCGAAATCGCTCGGGTCGTTCGAAGGCATTGTATTGTCTGTTGTTGGATCGACCGAACACGCTTGTTTCCGCTCAGCCATCCGGAGTAGCAGTTACGAAGACGTTTGGCAGTGCTCGATAAAGGGATACTGGTATGGTTCTCGAAACACTCCCTGTCGCTCCCGATCGGCGGTGGTGAGCGGCACCGAGTACACCGCGTACGGCAACAGGGCTGCAGTGCGGTGCGACTTCTCCGGGCGTGGCCGGTCCGTGGGAAAGAAGATCGCCGACGCCGGTGTCGTCCCCGAGCAGGCGCTTGCGGTGGTACTGTTCCTGCCCCGGTGCGAGTTCGAGCCGACACACGATTTCGCTGAAGTGGATGCCGGGATGTGTCTCGACTTCCGTTCGGATCCGCGTTCGTGTGTACGGGCATTGTGGTGGGTGTCCTCGTGGGCGGCGCGGGGTTCGGCGACGGGTGATCGCTGGGCCTGACGACGGGTCCTGGAGCGGTCGAAGACGGTTTCCGGTACGCCGTCGAATCGCGTGGCTCGTCTGACTACACGAGGAGCTGAATGTCGGCGTCGGCCATGTCCTGGAGCGCCGTCGCCGCGCCGACGCCGGTGGTGACGTCGTCGTAGAAGTCGTCCTCGTCGTAGCCCATCAGGTCGATGGTCATCTGGCAGGCCTGGAACTCGACGCCCATGTCGAGGCTGGTCCGGATGAGTTCCTCGATGGTCGCGGTGTCGTTGTCCGCGATTTTCTTTTCCATCATCTTCGTCGTCACGCGGTCCATCCCGGGAATCGCGGCGACCGCGTTCGGCACCGGCATGTTGGGGTTGCCGACCGAGCTGAGCTTGAGGTTCTTCGAGCGCTCCTCGTGGAGGATGTCCAGCCCCCAGAACGTGTGGAAGACGGTCACCTCGTAGTCGAAGGCCGCGGCGGTGCTGGCGAGGATGAGCGGGGGATAGGCCATGTCGAGGGTCCCTTTCGTGGCGATGATGCTCATCTTCTTGTTATCCTCCTCGCCCGTCATCTCGGCGAGGGCGTTTTCGAGTTCGTCGACGCGCGCGGCCAGCTCCGCGCGCGACGGTACGTCGTCAGGTGACGCGTCGGGTATGTCCGTACTCATCGTTACTCCGTTTTGCGCACGTAGTGTCTGTACACGTCGTCTCCTTCCTCCTGGTCGACGAGTTCGACCCCGTCTGTGCCGGACGCCCAGCCGTCGATGTCACTCATGCTTCCGGGGTCAGTGGCCAGCACCTCCAGGACGTCCCCGCCCCCGAGGTCGTCGATGGCGGCTTTCGTTTTCACGACCGGCATGGGGCACGATGCGCCTTTCACGTCGAGCGTCTCCGCGATGTCGAATTCTGCACTCATGGGTTGTCCGCTCCGTTGTCTTGTATTGGAGCTAACGCACAATACTAGTTCGGTGCTTAAAAGAATGTTGATTCTTGTGGTAACCGCGAACGCTTGCTTTTGGTATCCGACTGTTGTGGAGCCTCTTCGCAGCTATAGTTGCTGTCTAAGATGCTCGGGGCGATTCCGACGCAAGTAGTATTGTGTATTCACTGGTTTTCTATGCAAACCCTTTTGTGGGTCTATCCGGTAGGTGAGGATGCACCACATGAACGCAGACGACTTCCCGACCCCCGATGTCGACGTGGACAGCGTCGACCCGGAGGCGTTGAAGGACCGCATCGACGCCGGCGAGGACGTGACGCTGCTGGACGCGCGAATGGCCAGCGACTACGAGGAGTGGCGTATCGACGGCGAGAACGTCACGTCGATCAACGTCCCGTACTACGAGTTCCTCGAGGACGACGTCGACGAGGAGGTTCTCGCCCGAATCCCCGACGACCGCGAAGTGACCGTTCTCTGTGCGAAGGGCGGCGCCAGCGAGTACGTCGCGGGGACGCTCGCCGAGCGCGGCTACGAGGTGAACCACCTCGAGGAGGGGATGAACGGCTGGGCGAGCATCTACGAGGCCGTCGAAGTCGAGCGCTACGACGGTGCGGGCACGCTCCTGCAGTACCAGCGGCCGTCCTCGGGCTGTCTCGGCTATCTCCTGTACGACGACGGCGAGGCCGCGGTGCTCGATCCGCTGCGGGCGTTCACCGATCGGTATCTCGCGGACGCCGAGGACCTCGGCGTCGATCTGCGATACGCCCTTGACACGCACGTCCACGCCGACCACATCTCGGGCGTGCGCGATCTCGCCGAGGAGGGCGTCGAGGGCGTCGTTCCCGACGCCGCCGTCGACCGCGGCGTCACGTACGCCGACGAGGTGACAACCGCTGCCGACGGCGACACCTTCGAGGTCGGGGACGCCGCCATCGAGGCCGTCTCCACGCCCGGGCACACGACGGGGATGACCTCGTACCTCGTCGACGGGAGCCTGCTGGCGACCGGCGACGGGCTGTTCGTCGAGAGCGTCGCCCGCCCCGACCTCGAAGAGGGCGACGAGGG
>Ga0207720_100201_pt1 | contig 54217 bp, 63 predicted proteins | sample A23P2SouthBayCA_2_FD_187751 | JGI IMG/M metagenome (GOLD analysis project Ga0207720, IMG submission 187751) | Aerobic enrichment media microbial communities from Eden Landing Ponds, California, USA - A23 E3 (2) (SPAdes) | ecosystem: Environmental > Aquatic > Marine > Unclassified | place... | reverse complement strand
ATGTAATCACCTGCAAACTATTGAGACAATAACCTAGGGTTACAGGTCAAACATTCTACTGACAAAGGGCAAATGTATCCACCCTTCGAGGTGTGTCACGGCGTCCGGCGAACGTCGTAGTTTACTACAAATCCCGACGTTAGCGAGTGACGACTTGTTATATTAGTCGTAACAGACTCCCCAATTTTCACTCGGTACACGGGGTGTACCCCTCACCGTTCTTACCAATAATTGGATATGTTAGTAGCAGAAGGTAAGGTAATCGTAATGCGCATCGAAGCGACCGACGGAAACGAGCACAAAGTCTGGCTCACCGATTCCGAGATTGAGAACCTCCTGCGAGCGACGAACAGCCAGTGTGACGACCTCATCATCCAACTCGGTGCGTTCGTCGGCCTACGCGCTTTCGAGATTCCACAGGTCTGGCCCGTCGATGTCAAGCATACCGACAGCGGACAGTACCGACTCTCCGTCCAGGCCGGGAAGGATAACAGCGGGAACGGCGGGGAGCCTCGCGATGCCTTCCTCCCTGCCGACGTCGAGCGTGACTTCCAGAGCGTGCACAACAACGCGCCGAAAAAATAACTTCATCGATCTGAAGTAACCGGGGGTCCGGGCTGTGGTTCGACGGACACCTGCGCGGGCGGTTGAGGCGACTGGTGATGCGGACTTCGAGAAGGTGAGCACCCACGATCTCCGACACTGATTCGCCCAGTGGCTCCTCGTCGACGAACAGGTGAACCCGCGTGTCATGATTGCTGTCGGTGGGTGGGACTCATTCGCCGCCATCGAACCGTATCTGAACGCCCCGGAACACTCCTCACTCACGGGAAGGCGGGGGTATGCGCTCGTCTCTCTATCAAGATCTATCCCCGACCAGAGTTTTGCACTCCAAAATGTTAGCCGTGGTTCAAACGCGTATTTCGGTTCTTCGGATCTGGACGGGGGCTGTCAACGGAGGTTCACAGCGACGCCGGTATCGACTCCGCAATATCGGGAAGGTGCCCACTGGTGACATGCCGGAAGGCCAGCGCCCGTCTCGCACACAACCGGGCCAACAACGGCGAGAGGTCTTTGGGGGGTCGCACTGCCTGTGTGGCGGTTGTCGAACAGTGGTCGAGTTCCCGCTCCCTTCGGCGACGCCGTTGCTCGTACTCGTTGAGGGCATCGTCACGGTCCCGTGGTCCGTACGCGAGTGCGTCGGCGAGTACCCACGCGTCCTCAATTCCGAGCGTCGTCCGAAGACAGTCTCCTGGGAGCGAGGCGCGTGCCGCTGACTCGATGAGTACGACCCCGTCAGCGTGGAGTGACACCGGGACAGCCCGTGTGCCCTGGTGATACTGGATCGCGTGCTGTGAGAGTGTCTCGAAAGGGTTCGCTGTCCACCCGAGAAGTGCCCCGAATCGACGTTTGAGTGAGTCGATGTCGGTGGCGGCGTGTCTCGGATCAGCCACCGAGACGAGGCGTACGCGCGTGCTGTCTGCGACTGGTACGGAGAACACGGCCTGGTCGTCGTTCCATCGTTCGGTGGGACCCTCCGGGGCCGGCGTTTCGGCCGGCCAGTCGAATGCCCACGTGTGAGTAGTGGCCGCGGAGTGCCGTGGTTCGACGGTCGGCGCCAGCGTTGAATCCGTTGTGACCACGGTATCAAAGGACTCCTCAATGCCACCCTCAAAGGTCACGTTGACCCGGTTGTGCGCCCGATCGATACCCGCAACCGGTCGCTCTGGTGTCCGGATGCGGTCGCGGACTCGCCGATCGAGGAGGCCCGACAACCTCGCTCGACGAACGCTCAGCAGCGCCGGCCGATCCGACTGGTCGGTCGTCCACGACGAATTGACGTTTGGACGTGCGAGCCGGTCCAGTCTGGTTCCGATGGCCTCGACCGGCCGTCTGAGTCCGAGGCGCCCCAGTAACACCATTCCAGGGCGCCACAGTGTCAGTGTATCCGGCCCCGTCTGCTCACTCGGCGGTCGTGCCAACACTGGGTCGAGTCCTGCCTGATCGAGGAAGCCCGCAGTTGCGATAGCCGTCGGGTCGCCGCCGACGACCAACACCTGGCGGTCGTGTGCGCGACCCGCAGTCTCGGGTCGGTCCCGTTGCTCGTGCTGTGTCTGTCGGTCGGCATCTAAGCCGTCGTTCCGTGGTCCGCCCGTCATCTAGGCCGCCCTCCCAAAGCCGCCGACTTGCTCCAGCAACGCACACGTCGCCGGAGACAGGCCGATGGAGTGGATGGAAACATGGGCGGATCTACAACGGCGTTTATTCTAAACTGGCACCGCGTGTTTCTGGCTCTGAGACTGGGTATGGATTCTGCCGGCAACGGGATTGAACGGGCGGTTTTTACCCCCGATCATTATAGATAGCCCCTGATTTCGGCCAGGGGCAGTCAATACTGCCACCACATTTGGGCAGAGTCAGTCCGTGGGTATATTTGATGAGGGCGAACCAGACCCAGTCCCATGGCGGTACGCCGCCCACCGCCCGGACGTCGGACGTCGATAGTGACCGGAACGAAATCACACACAGTGTCGTTGAGCAATCGACGGCCAGCGACGACTCACCGGCTATCGCGTTCGACGAACTATTCGGGTTGCTCGGCGACGAGTATGTCGCTGACATTTTGCAGGCGCTGTCGAGTGGCGAGATGCCGGCACGGGCTATCGCCGACGAGTGCGATATGTCCCGGCCGACGGTGTACCGCCGACTCGAGCGGTTGACCGAGGCCGGCGTCGTCTCGTCACGCCTGCGCCCGGAGTCGGACGGGCACCACAGACAACAGTTCCGGCTCGTCATCGAAGGGGTCGCGGTACAATTCCATGAGGACGGCTTCGACGGTCGCGTTCGCGTCCGTGAGTCTGCGAGTGACTGAGGCTCCGACAGCCCCTCATTACGCGTCCCTGCTGACGTTTCGGCCCTCCACCGCTCGAACTCCACTCTCAGTTCGCCTTCGCTGGTTTTTATAGTATGTTTCAATTCCGAATTACGGATCCATCCCGTCATTGGACCCGAACAGGATATCAAACACCGTCCGCTCGCCGAGTCGGACGTGTTTGTTCAAGGTCGGTTGCGTGATCTCCAGCGCGTCGGCGACATCTTCGCCGCTGTTCTCGCGGGGCCACTCGAAGTATCCCATCGCCTGTGCCGTCTCTAGAGCCTCGTACTGCCGGTCGCTTAATTCCCGTTTCAGTTGGTCCTGTATCTCTCTAGCAGTCTGATTCGTCTCGCGGTGCTGGCGCTGTGCGTACAGTTCCAGGTCCGAGAATTCGTCCTGGATGCGTTCGACAATTGTCCGCGTGTCTGTCTCGGTCGGGATTTCGACGACCAGCATGACGCCCTCGCCGGTCCCGCGTGCGCGCCTAATGATACCACCGTGCTCCGAGACGTACGACCCGAACCACGAGGAGCCACGCCGTTCGATGACCGCTTCGCCGTCCCCCCGGGAGACGACCGTCAGGTCACCGGGCAAGATATGTTCCGCCGTCTCGGCCAGCTCAGCCGGAATGTCACCGGCAAGCAGGTAGTAGACGCTGACTGAGCTATCCTGTCTGCGAACCGTCCGCTGGTGCCTGACCTGGCACTCAAGTGCCCGTGCCAGCCGCGCCATCGGGAGGTCGGTGTTTTTGCCCCGGAACTCGAGTTCGAGCGTGTCGTCGGATTCGAGCGCACGCCGCCGCTCCGTCGCTGTGATGGCGTACCCGATGGAGGTGCCTAGCTGGGAGAGGATGTCGACTGCACGCTCCCCGAAGGCGTCAGGTTCGTTCGCAAAGATTGTAAGCACGCCATGGGTCACGTCCCCGTAGGACAGCGGGACGGCACAGACGGACCCAAGGCCATCACGGAGCAGTCGCTTGCGCCAGCCTCCCTGTCGGCGACTGCCGACGAGGTCGTTGCTGACCACGGGTTCCTCAGTCTCCCAGGCTTGAGCTGCCGGGCTCGCGTCTCCGGCTGTGTCTATCAGAAGGTCCTCGATATCGTCGCGCCCCATCCCGGCGAATGCACGTGGCTGGAGGCGGTCCGACCCGATGTCGGCTTCGACCACGCAGGCAGCTTCGAACGGTTCAACATCCGTCAGTTCAGCACAGACAGACTCCTGAATTCCTTCGCGGGAGGACCGCGTCGTAATGGCCGCTTCGACGCGCTGTGTGAGCTCCGTGATGGACTCCAGTCTGCGTGCCCGCTCGGTCTGGGCTTCGAGTTCGGCACGCCGCGACTCAAGTCGCCGTTCGCCGCGGAGTCTGTTGAGGGCAGCCTCCAGCGTCGCTGCAAGAATGTTCGCGGCGTCCGTATCGAGAGTTTCGTCGGACTGCCACACTGTGAGAAGGCCGTTCCCACCCAGCGGGAAGAGCAGTGCGACGCCATCCGGAACGTCATCTGTAAGTGCGTCAGCAGCGTTGTCGACGCGTCGCAGTTGCTCGTCGACGAACGCCCCCCACGCGGCATCGTGCTCTGTTCCGAGCGAGCCGAGATCCGTTGCCGGTGGCAGTTCCGGACCGCTCGCGGCCGGATCGAGACGGCCGGTCTCGCCATCGTATCGATAGACGGCAGTCGCCGGCAGGTCGAAGACGCTCGCCGCCGCCTCGACTGCCGTGATGCTGGCTTCGGCGGCCGTTTCGGCGGTCGTCAGTTCATCGGTCGCATCGTGGAAGGTCTCCAGCGTCTGCTCGCGCTCCTTGCGGTCGGTCACATCTCGACTCGCGACGATGATTCGCGGGTTGCCGTCGGGCCACGCTGTCGGGTAGAACTCCGACTGGACCCACCGGCGTTCACCGTCTGGCCGCTCGATGCGGTACTCGCGTGTGTACCTGTCTCGTGGTTCACCGCGCTCCACGTCGGCGACGATTTCCTCGACGAGCGACCGGTAGTCGTCCCGGTCCTTGGGATGCAGTGTCGAAAAGAAGCCCTCGTCGTGAGTCTCCTGAATGCGTTCGAGGGACTGGCCCCAGATATCTTCGTACCCCGAACTGACGAACTCCGCGGTAGGGTCGCTGTTAGTCAACTCGGCGGCCGGCGCCAAGAAAATCGCCTCGTCGATCCGGTCAATAATGGCACCGAGTCTGCGCTCGCTCTCGCGGAGCTGTTCGGCCCGCTGGACACGCCCGATCGCACTCGCCGCGTGGCCTGCGAGGACGCCCATCACGTCTATGAGGTACTGTTCGTACTCCTGTCGGCCACGTTCGCCGGCCGCGAGAAGCCCGTCGTCACCGACCGGGACGATGATGGACTGTTCGAGCGGGTTGTGTGAGTGATGCTCGCTTGGGTCGTACGTCGTCGGCTCACTGGCTTGGAAGACCTCGTACTCTTCGTCCGCCGGCGTAAACGAAACCGGGCCAGTCTCCATCGCTTCGACTGGCTCAGTTCCGGCGGTGTACGTGAGCCGGTCGTGCTCGTCATCGTACCGCCAGCACGCGGTCATCGGCAGCCCGAGGACATCCCGTGCCGTCTCGACGGCGATATCGAAAACCGCCTCGGTCGTCTCAACGCCTTGTAGGCGCTCGGTGGCGACTTGGAGTTGCTTGACGGTCCGTTCGCGCTCTTTCCGGTCGGTCACGTCGCGGAAGGTCGCCATTGTAGCGGGGTCGCCCTCGTGCTGGAGGCGCGAGACGGCCAACTCCAGCGTCCGGTGCTCGCCCGTCGCCGTCTCCACTTCGACGTCGTACTGGTTCGGCGGCGACTCACCCGCCACCCGGCGTTCGTATCGGTCCCGGATCAGCTCGCGAGACTCCGGGGCGAACACCCGCTCGACGGGCATCCCCAGCAGTTCGCCCTCGTCGTATTCGGTGATTTCTGTGAACCGCTCGTTGACGAAGACGTACTCGCCATTCCGGACCACGACGACTCCGTCTGTACTCTGTTCGACCAGCGTCGAATACTTCTGTCGCTCCTCATCGATAGCCCGCTCGCGCTCTCGGCGCTCTGTGACATCGGTGAACCAGACGTAGGCGTGGCGATCACCCCCACTCTCAAACGGGAGCACTCTGAGCAGGAAGTCCCTGACACCATCGGCAGCCTCCCGACGAACCTCCCTCTCGACGGGTTCGCCGGCTAGTGCCTGTCGGCGAATCTCCTCGTACCCCTCACGTTCGTCGTCCGGGACGATTGCGTCCGCGATAGGGTGGTCGGTGATGTCCGCGGCCTCGGTCCCGAATGCCGTCTCGAACGCCTCGTTGACCTCGGTGATATACGGGTCGCCGTCGACGAATTTGACGCCCATGATCGGGTCCGGCGTGTTCTCAAACAGGACCGACCAGCGGTCGCGTTCGGTCTCAAGTTGGGACTGTCGTTCCCGACGCTCGGTAATGTCACGAACGCTCGCAAGCACCCGCTGTTCGCCCTGCAGCCTCGCGAGTCGCAGACTCACTTCGACAGGGAACGTCTCCCCGGACTTCCGTTCGTTGCGCCACTCGAACAGCTGTGACCCCTCCTCGGCTGCCAGTTTGACCTTCTCTCTCGCACTGTCGTAGGATTTCGCACTGTCGTCCGGCGTGATTAGTTCGACGGTCTCACCGAGTAATTCCTCGCGGTCGTAGCCGTTCATCGCACAGAACTGCTCGTTGACATCGACGATTTTGCCCGTCTCGGGGTCGTGGACGACGATGCCGTCGGAGATGCTCTCGAAAAGCTCGCGATACGTCCGCTCTAGTTCACGGCTGTCGGTGACATCCTCAACGATTCCAACGTATCGCTTCTTTCCCGTCTCCGTTGTCACGGGATAGCCTGTCGCCGTTACCCACCTTATCTCTCCGTCCGGCTGGCGGACTCGGAACTCGAACCCGTAGCTCTCCTCTGGCGTTCCGTTTCGGATGTCCGCGCGCATCGCCTCGAAATCAGCCTCGAATTCCTCGCGGTCCCGTGGGTCAATCCCTTCTATGAATGCCGTCGCGTCATCGTAAAGCTGTTCGACCGGTCGCCCCCAGATTGCCTCGTAGGCGGGGTTGACATACTCGACCTCGGAGAAGTCCCAGTTCGCAACATAAATGATCTCATCGACGTTGTCGGCGACGAGTTGCAGTCGGTCGTCCGACTCTATGCCGGGGCCTGTTTCCTGTGCTGTGCTGTCTCCGTCGCCGTTCACGAGGCGGCCGACGTGGGTTGCGGCGGCATCTGGCTCAGTGGTACACACCGACCGCGGAAGGGTGCTTGTCGCACCGCGCTCGATGGCCGTCGCCACCGCGTCTTCTGCAGCGGTCGCAATGAGAACGACGACTGGAACCGATGGGAAGGTGTCGGTGGCTCTGTCTACGACGGGACGCCACCCATTCAACTCTCGCTGATCGACCAGAAGGCAGTCGGGGTCAACACTGCCGTTCAGGTCGTCTGGCGGGTGAGTCGTGGTCGTGAGTGGTCGCCCGGCGGCAGTTGTCTCTTCGTCGAGTTCCGAAGCGATATCACGGCCCCCCAGCGCGAACACTCGCAGTGGTTCGCTGGTGGGTGTCATCGGTGAAGCATTTTGGTGTCACAAGAACACGAACGATGATAAATTCACGCACACTCGACGTATCGAGGAGAACGAACCAGGTTTGACGGGATTATAGGTGGAACAGGCGCAATACCACGCCGTCCACCGTGTGTAGATACGCGCCGTCACTCAGGGCAACAGGCTCGTTCGGACAACTGCTCCGAGTTCCCCGCGGTGATGTCTAAGCACAGGCTGCCTACTGTTTCGCCGGAATCGAGCGGAACGGAGCGGATTCCGTTTCTCCTTTTGGAAGGATTCAGTCGCTACAGTGCAACCCTTGCTGGTGTTGTGGTACTCGACCAAATCGGCCAGCAACACACTGACAGGACCTCGGAACGGTGTTTCTGAGTCTGAAACTCGCTGAGGGGTTTTACTACATATCGGCCAGTAGGTGTAGGTAGCCGCCGGTCGGAGGCGGTCCCCGAAAAGTATCCGACACACCTGCCTACCATCGCCCCGCCCGTTCCCCGCTTGGGGCTGGAGCCCACTGAGTGCCCTCTGACATGCCCTCCTCACACGCTCCATTCCCCAGACTCTCCTCTTTCGCTTCACTAAACCTCTAGAACCTGCCGCGCTCTCGCCGTCAGTTGTATTTAATTACCCATCTGTGACGACGCTACACTGACATTAGTAAACTCAATCTGTGCTCCGCCACTGGGGCTCTCTGCTATGGTTGCATCCCAGTCATGGGCGTCAGCAATCTGCTTGACGATTGAGAGTCCGAATCCGGTACCGCTTCTTGTGCTTGTATAGCCGTCAGTAAAAATCTGGTCACGTTCTACTGGATCAATTCCCGGTCCGTCGTCGCTAACGAAGAATCCATTTGTAAGTGTACCAACTGTGACTGTCACGTCTGTACCAGCGTGAGTCACTGCATTGGCAAAGAGATTCTCAAGAAGTTGGCGGACGCGCCCTGAGTCAGCCTCAAACTCTATATCGTCATTTATCATCAGTTCAGCATCAGCGGTCTCCAGAACGTCCCAGCAGTCATCAGCGAGTGATGCAAGCGAAACCATCTCTGTGTCGTCGATTAGTTGTCCCTCTTGCGCGAGCATGAGCACATCATCAATGAGTGTCTCCATCCGGTCAAGTGCCCTATAGCCCCGGTCAAGATGGTTGACATCAGTCGTTTTGCGAACGCCATCAAGTGTCCCTCGTAAGACCTGCAGTGGATTCCGGAGATCATGTGTGACAGTCTGTGCGAACTCCTCAAGCTGCTGGTTCTGTCTCGTAAGCTTCTGTGTCTGGTCACGGAGGAGTCTTTCTCGGTCGACACGCTCCAACGCTGTCTCAAGTGTCGAAGCAAGAATCCAGCCGAATCGCTTATCTGTCCTGTCAAACGCGTCTGGCGTTTTAGCTGCAAACACGAGGAGTCCGTACGACTCCAGTGGATACAATAACGCACTGCGGACCGAGATATCAGATGGGAGCGCTGGGTGGTCGCTCGCGTCGCCCACATATTCTGGTGTGCCTGAGTCGTACACATCCCACAGAAATGTACTAATAGGGTCACCATCTGCGCCATATTCAAAGCCTTCGTACGTGCTGAATTCCGCTGCGAGTGCGTCGGTCGTAGAGAGGGGGCGTAAGACTTCTTCGCGCTCGTCTTCCTGAATAAACCCAGAGAGATTCGTTCCAAGAATCTCGGCTGCAGCACCAACAGTAAGGTCAACCGTTTTATCCGCGGTCGTAGTTTGCATTAGAGCACTTGTCCGCTCTTGGAGGAGCGCAAGTCGCCGCTCTCGTTCAACACGATCAAGTGCGCTCTTTGCATTTTCCGCAAGGAGTTGTCCTAACGAGACATCACTATCATCGAAATCACCACGCTGGGTTGAGTTCGCGAGTAGAATGCCGTATTCCCCAAGCGGAAGGTACAATCCGCTTCGGAACTCGCTCTCGGGATTGTATATGTTATCAGCGGTGTGGATATCGTCATACTGTCTGATTTCACCAGACTGAAACGCTTCCCAAGCAATCCCGTGGTCAAAAGTCACTAACTCATCGGTAACGCGCTGTGTTCGGTCTGACACAGCTACGGGTTTTAGCCCACCTGCCTGTTCATCGTAGAAGTGGACACCGTTCAGTTCGAAATCAAGAATAGCGTCTGCTGTGTCGCTGGTGATCTGTGCGACTTCTTGTTTCGTTTTAGCATCGTACAACTCGTGAGTCGCTTCGTGAAGCTTCTCAAGGCGGCGCTCGCGTCGGTGGCGATCGGTGATGTCTGTGAGCGAGCAAACGACACTCTCCACGGACCCTTCATTCATGACTGGTGCACCGTTCACAGCGAGTACACGCTTCTTCCCATCGGGCCACCTGATTGTGTGCTGGTCCCGCACTTGTTCGCCTTCATATAAGACACGTGCGAACGGTAATTCATCATCAGGGATTGGGTTTCCGTCTAGATCTTTGATATCCCATTCAGGATCGTTATACGCACGCTCTTCTAGTTCTGCTTGTTTTAATCCAAGAACTGTCTCAGCCCTGTCGTTCGCAAAAACAAATTGACCGTCTCGGTTGAGTTGAACTACACAACTCGGGACGGTCTTCAGGACCTGTTCGAGTCGGCGACGCTCTTGAGTTGCCTCAATCACAGTTTCGTTGGCTGTGACAGCGTTACTGATACTATCTGCTAGTAATTCATAGTCGTCGTCGGCTTCGGCCTTCTGAAGATAGTCAGAGATACCCGCAGTAACAGCGTCACCGGCAATCGACTCGCTCCCGTGCTCAGTAAACAGTATAAATGGGAGATTAGGGTAGTTACGCCGAATCTGGTCAAACAGTTCAAGTCCCGTACTGTTCGGGAGTCGATACTCTGAAACGATGCAGTCGTATTCATCATTACTGAGCGCCTGGAATGCAGGCCTCGATCCGAGAACAGTCGTGACCTCTAGCTGACTATTTACCTGTTCAAGCTGTTCAGCTGTTTTACGTGCGAACTCCAAATCTCGCTCAACGTATAACACCTGAACAGCATCATCCATAGGGTCAAATCGGATGCAGACTACTAGTATGTTGCTTCAGATGTAGCCTGAGACGAAAATATATGATATAAACACGACACTATTCGGTCGTTAAGTTAGCGGATGCGTGGGACTGTTTGCTATCGGTCTGATGCCTATTGCTGGTGGCGACGAATCTCGTCGCGAACGATAGTGCGGATCTCTTGCTCTGGAAGGGTTGTCTCACTGGGGATGTCAGGTTCCTCAAGCGGCTTTAGTTGTTGTACAGCGGCTTGAAGCCGGTCATCGGTAGCCTCACCATAGAAGTAGAGATCACGCCGGTCGTTGTGGAGGGACCGGAGCGTTGACTCAGCCACTGGGGTTCCATCAGCGGCTTCGGCATAGGTGTAGCCTTGCTCGACGCGCTCGAGCGCTCGTCGTGAAGCTCCTCCCGGAGCCTGGAGACCTGTGTCGAAAGGACGTCAAGCCGTGCTTCCAGCGCTTGAACGGTAGTTTCGAGGCTCTCATCCCTAGGGTTTGCGTCGGGAGAAGTACCCCCGCTGTCGGGATCCGTATCGGTCACGCCGACCACCCCCTGACAGACCCCCGGCTAAGGGGGGTTGTCTTTTGAGCATCTAAACCAAGAAGGGTATGCCGCCTCCCGGATTTGAATCAGAGACCGTACGATATTGATTCGCTCCCGAAATCAAGGGAAAAGAGCCTGCCAAAGGGATTTGATCATGATTATCGATCTATGGCGAATCAACTCATAGCCGAATTACTCAGTACAGCGTTGTCTCATGAACCAACATCCCTTTAACGTTGGTCACAAAACCAACGTAGTACCGGATAGAACCAACGGCCGACGATCTCGATGGATACGATAACGCAACAGTGTACGAGGATGGGACTGTCGTTCGCGTGTCGATCCGGCGGACGGACGACGACGCCTATCCGTCGGGGTGGCGGTACACGCTTCACTACGGAGCGTTGACCGCCGGTCCCAAGACGCTCGACGACGGAACGATCCGTCGCTACGATAACTCACACGAGGATACGAAAGGCCACGAACTACACGTCGCTCCCGACCCGGAACCGGAGTTCGTCAAGTTCCCTGGCATCGAGGAACTCTATGAACGGTTCTGGGACGAGATTCCGAAGCCGCGGTTCGGTCCATCCAACGACAACGGTGATACCCATGACTGAACAGAACGTACTCGTGGTCACGGTCGACGACGAGACCAATCCGTACGAAGAGGGCCTTGAAGCTATTCAGACACTCAAAAAGGCAGAACACCTCGACCGGCCGGCCACTGTTCGGTTCCCGAACGAGAGTCAGCTGACCGACGTGTTCAACGAACGGACGTACACACTCTTGCGCGTGATTAGAGACGAACAACCAGAGAGCATTCGCGAGACAGCACGACTTGTCGGCCGTGACAAAAAGAACGTCCACGAAGAATTAACCACACTCGAATCGCTGGGCGTTATCCGCTTCGAGGCAGTCGGACGGGCAAAGAAGCCAGTATTCCCCTACGACGACCTCGTCGTATCGCCGCTTGCTCACGATCCCGGAGACGGGGCCACTGCAGCCCCCTGATCTCTTGTTGTCTTGGGAGTTGGTCGTGATTATCGCAGCATGCTCGATTGAGCAGACCAATTCGGCACCGAATCCTCGGCTTATGCAAAGAGATTTTGGTGGCGATTTTGACACACAGTTATGCAGAGAAGACAATATTTCCGCGTGACTATGAGCTGTTTGGGTGTGGTGTCTCTCACTGGTTGTTCAGGGATTCCAGGCAGCAATCAAAACCCGGAGTATCCGGGTGGAACCTTGGTCGTTGAGAATACCGGCGACAGCCCTGTTAGAGTCTCAGTAAACACAAAATTAGATCAATTTGAGGGCACACTTGATACCGAAGTCACTGGCGGTGAAACAGTCGTTCGTCGTGAATTTGTCACTGCTGAGTCGGGTGATATCGTAACTCTTGAAGCCCGACTTGGTGAAACTGGAGAGCTAATTAGATTTCAGTTTCTCCCCGCAGGTGGGGACGATTCACCGCCAGAAGTAGCCCAACTCACGTTCGAGAATGCTGTTGAAGCGAGTGCAACTTGGACCGCGACCAGTGGGTCATGAACGTCTTTGATTGTATCAGAGCTACCATTGGCTGCCCCATACTCACCCCGTCGACACCAGCGGATTGACAAACTGGTCAGGTGCTGATGTACTCTCCCTCTCTGACGGGCAGCCTTGGTCCTGCAGATCGTTCCATACCTCACGGCACTCCTTACAGAGATACTCTTCAAACGCATCAACAGAATATCGCTCAACGTGGGTATCCGCGCCGCATCGCTCACACTTCACACCCTGAATCTTAATCTCCTACCGTTTGATACCCCCGAAAATAAGCGGTCCTACTGTGCGGCCGATTTATCCTAACAGTCCCTAAATCAACTCTGTGAGAATCAGTCTCTGCGTAAACGATTTGTGCTCGTCTGTCTCGCTATTCACGTTGGCAGGTCTCTCTGAGGGACTGGTCGTGTTTCTCCCAGCATTCTGGAACAAACTATCTAACAACAAGTACAGCTAACCGAGCGCTCAGAGTCCATCGGTATCGTGCAGTAGTCGAATTAGCAGAACGAGAGTCAGCGTCATTGCAACAACCACCGTAAGTGCGATAATGAACGTCCCTATTCCAACCATATATTATATCTGAGAATTATGCACAAAAATCCCCGGTGTGACACTCTCCTCCTGTGGCAAATCAATTCACCCCCGACTCGCTCAATACAGGGCACGATTGTAGCATTGGAGTAACGGCAAATTTGATTATACCAATCGGCTGGCACAGATAGGAGGCTACTCGCTTACTTCGAAACTCGACTGTACAGCGCACCACAGACGACGGTTCCAATCATGAGTCCGCCGATCCATTGGACAATACCCCCATAGGCGAGCAGTGGCATCGCAACCAGTGAAATAAAGACCAGCGAGAGGCGGACGACTTCGGATGCCTCGACAGCGATATAAACTGTTCCAGCAATCATGAGTCCAATCCCTACTGCGGCAAGCAGCGATGTAATGCCGACCGTATCTCGGAATGTAAGGCCAACAATCGCGAGGAGGAGACCAATCAGGACGATACTCGACTCGGAGAGTGTCGGTGTGTTCAGGGGTTTTTGGAGGGCGCGCACAAATGCACTTCAGGTCACAATCTGAACTAGTTTTTGGTACACATTCCCTAGATTCGCTGAGCAGCTGGGCCGTCCCAAGATTCTAAAATCAACTCCTGTGGGTACTGTCCTTCGATTCAGTATTTGTATATGCAATTGCCGCTCATGCCTCTCTCTCACGCTGAGCAGATATACTAGCTCTCTCCAAGCGATTGCTTGTGCTTCTCTCTGCATTCTCGAAGTTCCTAATCTGAATACAAATGGCCCACTGAACAACTGCGGTGGCGCGCAGTTGCGTCTCCCGAACGACAGAATACGTCGGGTATCAGACGTAGCGCGGACGCGAGTCAGTTGGCTTCGTCTACGCCAGCGCGATCCCGGCACCGACGGCGATACTCGTCAGCGCAAGGCCCGCGAGCGCGATTGTTGTCCGGTCGTGGTATCCATTGAGGTCGTCGTCAGAATCGAACCCACTGAGATCGGTCAGAACGCCGAGGCCGACAGCGACCGCAGAGAGGCCGCAGGCAATCGCCAGCGTCGTCCAGATTTCGAATCCGTTCTGTGCGACTTCTCGTGCAGCCGTCCCGGCGAGCAGGACGCCAGTTGCTATCGGGGCGGCGGCTGTTGCTTTGTTGGAGGGCATCAATGGGAATTCTGATGCGGTTCTGAAGAATATAGTGATGCCGCTCCGCGGACAGTGGTCAGTATAGTGAGTGCGAGTTGCGTCAGGTTGTGTTGTTCGGATCAAGCGCATAGTAGACGACAGTCATTGAGACGCCCATCGCGATCGGGCCGAAACTTCCATCCCCCGGCAGCAAGTTTCTGACAGCGAATATGGCCACCGCGGAGATGAGGCCGACGAGCAGAGCGTACGAGAGGCGCGAGAGACCCCGTACTCGGTTGTCCAGTCTACGGTACAGATGTTGGAGGGCATCCATACGCTCGGGTACCGTCAGCGGAGGGATACCTCTTTTTGTTAAACACGCAGATCCAGTGAACAGCTGGTTCATCCCACAGTGCTGAAATCAACTCTGTGAGAACTGTCTATTGACTCCGTCTCTGTGTATTCGATTTGTCCCGTGTGAGTTCCGTATTCACGGTGGCAGCTCTCTCCAGGGAACTGGTCCTGCTTCTCCCTGTAATCACCATCTCAGAGTGTCTCAGTCTCGAGCTCAGAGTCGCCTATCCAACCCGCCGGGGAAGTAAAGTTGCTGGCTCTCAACTATACTGTATAGTTGAATTACTAGGGCTATGGGACACACTGGCCAACCGCCTCTCCCAGATTGGATCCAGAGTGCCTACCAGACACTCGAGAGAGCGTACGCCACAGGCACTGACGAACTCTCCAAGAGTGAAGCACATGAGTTCCTTCTGGCTGAGTCTGAGGATATTGAGGAGCAGGCTGATGCAGTATACGTGGTCGATCGGCTTCTTGACCGTGGCTGGCTCTACGAGGTCGATGACCAACTCCGTAAAACCGAGTAACACAATCCTATCAGCCATGTCAATAATATTCTTGACTTCAAAGAGGTTGCTACAATCTCCCTGGAGCCGAGGACGCTATTTAGGGCCGGGAATGATCGTTCGTTGATTCGGCAGCTGCTCACGGATGCAGTAGCGACGAGGAACCACGACAGCTATCCCGAACTGAACTCACCAAGTCCGATTGCTCGTGGTCCAGCAACCCAATGAAATAGGGGTCATTGCCGAGGTTGTTGATTCGCGACAAAATCTCGTCGGCGTCTGCGTGTTTAACCAACAAACAGGTACGAAAAATTAGAAATGTTGGTTAACTAGGTAGCGCTGAGGAGTCCGATTCTGGAAACCTTCCCGTAAACCGTCGTATCTTCCAGAAACTCGGCAACTGTGGACAAGTCCCGATCTATCTGGGGCTTACCCTGAAACGTGGAAGCGCCACACCGCGGCTTATCAAAAATGTGGACAACAAGTCGAGTATAGGAGACACTCAACGTCGAACCGATTGGCGGTGAACCAGCCAACTCGGGGCGCAGACCGCAATCTATCCCTCGCTGACCAGGCTGATCCGACTACGGACGAGATGCTGCTGCCACAGTTCGACGACGGCATCACGCTGCTCGACGTCGAGGGAGGCCGCGGCGTCCCGATCCTGCAGTCGCTCGTGCCCGACCATCTCCTCCTGCACGACGGGCCCCCTTTCTGGGTCGACGCGAACGGACACGCGACGACGACACTCGCTCAGACGCGCCCAGTCAACGGTTGCCCAACCGAACTACGAGCTGCTCATCATCCACAACGTCGCCGATATCCGACGGACTCGAGCTTTGATGGAGCTTGCAGAACGGTATTGCTTGAAGTCGGATTTCTCGATGAAATCGCTTGACCCAATTGCATAGAGGATCACGCGTTTCAAGTAGTATGAAAGGGAGTGAGACTATTTTGCGTCCTACTGCCGTTCCCACAGCGTTTCGATTCGCTCTTCGACGTAATCGAGGGCAAGGCGGCAGACATCACGATGGTCTTGGGGCCACTGTGCGTCCTCTGCGTTGGCGCGACTCGCGTCCGGCGGTGGATGGAAGTGGTCCCGTACGTTGTGACTGCTGGGGTGACGATCCCACCGACACTTCCACACGCTCTCTTGGCGCTCTTCTTGATAGTGAACGGTGAAGTCGTCGTTGCGATACCATCGAATCTCAAACCGAGCAGACACTTCACCCGGGTAGTAATCACCGGCGAGTTCGACACGGCGATACAGTTTCCCTTCCTCGACGAGGTCCACTGCTTCGAATAGTCGGCGGCCAGCGAATCGAGACTGTATCCGCTCTAACACTGCCCGGTCTAGTGGCGCGGGACTCGCGCCATCGTCGGTCGGCACCATCGTCAGCCGTGCGACGGCGCAGTCGAACTGGTCGCCTTCTGTCGGGCGCGCTCGTGGAGCCGGCGCTCCTCGATCGCGGTCGCCCAGTCGCCGAGGTCCGCGTATACGTCGTCAACGTGCTCGGAGTCGTATTCGAGAACATCAACGTCAGCGGGCGAGTCAGCGTCGTATTCCTCCCGATATGCTTCGATTTGGCCGGTAAGGTCCGAGACCCGGGCTTGTAGTTCTTCGACGGTGTGGTCATTCGCTAGTTCGTTCATTCGCCGCCATTCGAAGTAGTCGTTGTTGCGCTCGTATCGAGCTGGGCGGCCGTCGTGGTGGATGACAATACCGAGGTCAGTATAGAAGGACAGGTGCGTCCGTGCAGATTCTTCTGAGCAGTCTGCACGCTCGGCAATCTCGGCGGCCGTCATCGGCTCCCGTGCATGGAGGACCGCGCCATACACGCGCTGTTTCGTGTCTGCGCCTTCGAATGGCCGGTCGAATGGGGGTGGGCCGTCGCCACGGGCGTCGTCTGACATACTTCGACCAACGGGGTAAGCTCACATATTTCTTTCTATGGGCAAAATATATTTTTTGTTTCCTATGCTGCCAGGAATCTCGCCTGTTTCAACGTGGACTTCTCGCGAGAGTTCCGATACTGTCTGGAGACTGGCGCCGGTCTGACGCCGGCGAGTGACCTATCGACGCTCCGCCTCAGCGTCCCAGTGATCGAAACGAAAACCATGTCCGCAGCATATGCAGAACGTGGCGGCGCTGAAGCGGGCTCGAGAGCAGGACCTCGCTGTCCATCCGAGACGGGACATCAAGTACGTAGTCATCGACGACGAGAAAACCTCACAAGAGCGGGTCGCGTTGTCTCACGAAGAGATTGAGTTGTACGGTCCATCATACTACGAGACTCAGTCGGTCTGAGCTGTCGAGAGCATACTGGCATCTCTTGACAGGGATCAGAACGATATTAGATGAGAGCTCAACGGAACACGTATAGTCAGTATCACAGACTGGATCTGACGAACCCCCTCCCCCCTTTTTCGAGTTGTAAACTCGTATCGACAGGGAGGGGGTAGAACATTCGAGATCAGTGAACTACCCTCCCCTACTGCACCACTCGGTCGCTTTGCTCCCTACATTGATCGTTAACGACGGGGGCTTAGCGCCTGCATTCAGCTAAACAGCTTCAGAAGCAATCATATTCGAAACTCGCTGTTACTCTCCTTCGCGAACCGGTCCTACGAGTGTTGTTCTTTCGCGACAATCCTGGTGCTTACAACTCGAAAACGGGGAGTGTAAGAAAGACCGTATCACTCAGAGCATCTTGCTTCGAGGGTCACCTTCGCTCACTTCTCCTTACAACACGAAAATGGGGTGGGTGGGAGAATCGAACCAGATGTGTTACCATCGCTTAACGTCTTACAACTCGAAAACGGGGGGTGGGTGAGCCAATAGATTTGACGTAGCGGTAGATCTGCTGTGCTATCTCTTCACCCTCTCCCATTTACTACTCGAAAACGGGGGGTGTCCTACGATTTCTTTGTCGTCGGTACCATTGATGATGAAGAAACCGTGGGGAAACGACGGCAGCGTGGAGTGGGTACTCCAAGTTGAGTTCACTCGTCTGGATTGACCGGCCCCTTATACTTTGATGTCACCTTATCCCCCTCCCGCCACTGCCAGTAATAGTAGCGGTTGTCGTTGATCTCTTTGATTGTGACTGTGGCTTTCGGCGGGACGTTGTCCGGTAGCTCATCCTGCCGCTCGTCGATTTCGTCCTCATCCGACTTTTCCTCAAGACGGGCCTCGCGAGCTTTGTGCTCTGCTAACTCCTCGGCGTAGCGTGCGACGTGTCGGAGTTGGTCTGGCGAGTAGCCGTTGAGGGTGTCGACGATCCCTGTCGGGAGTTCTGCCGGCGGCGTCGGTGGCTCGTGGGACATTAGCGGTCGCCTTGTGTTAACCAACAAAGTACGTATTGGCATAGATTTGTTGGTTAATCACATATTGTGTTATCACGTCCTTATGATAGACGACGGCAGCCGCCACCGCTCGTACTGCTTACTGCTGCTCAGCCATGTCGACGTCGAGGGGGAGAACCTCCGAGAGCAGACGGCGAAGTATGGCCTCGAAGACGAAATCGACGCCTTGCTGTGCTACCTCGAGACACACGGCGATGTTGACGATGACCGGCTCCCGGAGTGGGACGAGTTCCAGGAACTGGCGGCTGACTACGAGATGTGACTATACTGAGACCGAACATTGTCGCCAACCGTGCCGTCTGCCAGCGTCAGTTCGGGTCGTAGGGATTCGTTGCTGTATCGAGCCGATAGACATCCTCGACAGCGTCAAAATCGTCATCAAACGCATATAGGTAGCCGAGTCCCTCGGTTTGCATATACGCGATAATGCAGGCATCGACGAAGGAGAGGGGTTCGTGTTGGCGAAAGAGGGCCTTCCCTGTCGCGAGGGCGTCGGTGGTGAGGGAGTCGATGTGGAAGCGGGCGTTTTCTTCGATGCGATCAAGGAGATCGACGGCTGCGTCGTGGCCGGCGTGGGTCGTGAGGCCGTTGAGTGTTTTGGCGAGCACGTAGTCGAGGACGACTGCTTCCGGAAGCGTTCCATTGTCGATGCCTTGGAGCACGGGAAGCGCGACGTCATGGGATCCATCCCGCCGGTATGCGGCGGCAAAGAGGACTGTCGTATCGATCAGTGCACGGGGCATTTACTCGACGTCGACGCCCCAGGCGTCATGCTCGCTCGTTACATCGGTCGGCTCCTCACCAGCGTAGCCGTCGAAGTCGGCGAACGTGCCCGTCTGCTGTTGGATGACGTGGACCCGAATGCTCCCGTCGTCCTCGAGATGCCAGCGGAGCTGGTCACCATCGTCGATATCGAGTTCACGTCGAATCCGAGCAGGGATGTTTGCTTGATTCCCAGACACCTTACTTTCGGCATCGATCCTATCGCTGCTCATATTTCTCAGTAGGTAATCGTCTGTAAAAAGCCTAGTGTGCCGCCACACTACACTGTGCTACAGGAGAGGTTTCACTGGAAAGCCGTCTATTTACTCCAAGAGTGCTGGAGAACCGTTTCTCGGGCCACGGAACACATCCGTGCCAGATTCCGTGGTCCACCTGACGCATATACTTGTATCACCGGAAACCAAGTGCATCGACTCGGTCAACTTACCCAACAGACGTAGATAACAGTTACAAACTGTTGGGTAACGCGGCACGGTAGTGCAGTTACTCACTTGTCTACATTCGAGAGGAGCGATACAAAGATTCAGTACTTCACAAAGCTGGTTAGTTGAGAGGTCTGCTTGCTGAAGGTGTGTCTAAGACCAAGCAAGCAGACGGTGAAATACACGAAGACCAGCTTCTTAACTTCCTCGTCAACACGCTTGACGAGGAAGTTTCACTCGGACTCGGCGCTAATGCTGAACTCAATGCTGAGGATATCTACGAGTTCCTCGTCGGCGCTTGCACCGACGGGACCTCGGTATCTGAACTCTGTGAGACCAGTGAAGACTCCCCTCACCAAAACACGATACTGTACCACCTCCGCGAGAAATATGTTCCATGGTGTCATATAACTATGATCGAGTGTCCTGACATGGCATCAAAAGGCCCTACTTTGCGAGTGGTGCGTCTACTGAATAGATAACCTCTACTGACCCCCTGAAGATGCGAAGACCGAGTATGAGAACCGTTGTATAACGCCCTCTGCGCCTAGTAAAAATTCACCTGAATCCTCAGCAGCCGAATTGAAGAATGACTTGCTATTCGGTATTTTCTGCCAAGCGCCAAACTAGAGATCGACCGACATCTTTGCTTATTATCATTCCGTCTTCCTCAAGTTCGTTGAGTCGATTGAGCGCTTGTCGGTGGCTACACCCCACCACTTCTGCAATCTCACCAGTACCGGCGAGTCCATTGTTGCTCTTAATAGCTTCAATAAACTCTCCATCTGAATAGGCATCTGTGTATTTCCCACTCTTTTCGTCTCGTTCGCGGCCCATTATTAGACGAATCTCTTTGCCATCCTAAGTATATAGTGCAACTACAACCATTTCGCGAACACGAAATGGAAAATGCTTATACCATTTCGTTACTAAGAAATGGATAGCTCAGTCCAAATGGGCGGATTTCAGTGAGAAGTGCCCAGGTGGTGTGACACCTGGACTGGGCCCTGCAGATACAGAAACCCATGCTAAAGAATCCATTCACCGGTCTTGAACACATCGGAACGAGCAACGCACAAGCTACCAGCCATCCCGATTGGAGACGGGCGAACAATGAGTGAGACGAACGCCGAGGCCAGCGGCGAGATCCATCGAATTGCCCAGATCCCGTCACTGTTGACGAGTTCGGCTCGTGAACTCTTCGACGCGTTCGGCGAGAATATCATCCGCCTCCAGGCTCACGGTAGCGTCGAGACGACGAACCGCACCGCAATTGATGACCTACGGCAGTACGGTGTCAGTCGCGAACAACAGACTAACCAGCGGCTCTCTATCGAATACGAGCAACTCCATGGTGAAAGTGGGCCGGTCAATCCGCTCACCAGTGATGCCTGCAAACGTATCCTCTCAGAACTAGATGCGGTTCTGGATACAGACCGAATCAGCGTCGACCCGGATCTCACGGTCACCTCGATGCTGATTCGCATTACTGATGAGCGTTTACAGGAGGTCACGCCGGCCCAATCCGCCGAGTTCGACTTGCTGTTCGTCGCGGACCCTGCCGAACCGCCGCTTCGGGAACCGACCAAGCGACTCAACGCCCGGCAGGGCCTCTACAGTGAGCTGGGATTCAATATCACGAACCTCAACCTGCGGTCGGTTATTGAGACCGAAGCAAAGTATCACCAACAGTCCGACGGCCAGTATCTTTCGTGGGGCGGCCCCGACGATATTCGGCCCCGAACGCCGGATCGACTGGCGATCCGGATCAATGACCACGTGCTCCCCGATACCTACGGGATGCTCAAGCCGTATCGGGTCACTGATGATAGCGTCCTCGAAGTCGCCGAAAGCAACCTAGACGACATTGCGGACCGGACCGTGCATACCGGCGATACTGCCTCACAGGGTGAGCAGTAATGTCGGGGACGCAGTTTACCGTCGATGCTACTGGTGGTGACGGGTTCTACGTGACGGTGTCCGAGGAAGTCACTGTCTATGAATCATACAGCGATGCCGTCACAGAGATTCAGGAGAAAGTCTCGAGTGAGACAGAGAGTTTCCTCGCCGAAGTCGCCATCGAGGCTAGCGGCGGTGACGACGTTGCACTGACACTCGAGCAAGTCGGGTGGCAGCAAGTCATTCAGGACATGGGTGACGCCACTGGAGGCGAGGATGCATGATCGAGCGACAGGCGTTACCGGTCGAGTCGCTGGTACTTGATGCTGTCCAGTCCCGTGAGGAGGCGTGGACCGGCGATGCAGATGACCGCCAGCTCGCAGACTCCATTGCCGCTGATGGTGTTTTACAGGATATTATCGTCCGGCCGTTGGATACTGTTGAGCTTGCTGACGAGCAGGTTAGTGACGCCGACGAGACGTATGCGATCGTAGCTGGTTCGCGACGGTACCATGCAGCGATGGAAGCCGGCTATGATCGGGTGCCGTGCAAAATCCTCAACGCTGACGATCTGGATGCAGCATGGACGTCCCTCGTCGAGAACACCGACCGGAAAGAGTTGTCCGAACAAGAGATTGCCAATCAGCTCAAACTGATCTACGAGCTAGTTCGGCCCCGAGAAGAGCCCGAGTCGTGTCCAGCCTGTAGCGCCGACATGGCAGGGGAGTCGGAGTTGTTGGCCCACTGTGCGGCGACGACATGTACACTCCCTGGGAGTCCAAGTGACGGGCCATCGGTACGGAACTCACCGGATGGCTCGCAGGTGCGGCGGTTCAGTACCGACGAGCAAGCCTTAGAGTACGTAGCCAAGCGATTCCTGGGCCGGGACGATGAGAGTGCAATCTCGATCGTGGAGGGGCACTTACGGACCGCAGAGCTGCCACCAGTGTTGCAGTCACTGTTCAAATCACCCGAGGACCGAACCGAACAAGAGCGGCTGGCACTGGAGAACTACGGGATTGATATCAGGGCGACACTTGGCAGTGGTGACGGCAAGTCGGGGACCTCCAGAGAAATCGTCGCACTGTACGAGGCAGTCGATGAAGAAGCTGAAACGGCTGCTATTGATCCAACCGACGCAGTCTTAGAGACTGTTGGGTCACTTCGTTTTGACGAGATGTCCGAGCAAGAGCTTCGGCGAACGCTCCGTGATTTCCGACACGATGTCACCACGCAGTTAGAGAGTGATGTTTCAGCGAGCGACCAGCGAGAAGCCTTCACTGAGACGCTCCAGAACTGTGCTGCGGCGCTCAAAGAGACGTACGAGGAAGTTGAACCGACGCGGCCGTTCAAAAAAGTCGACGTGCTGGGGCCGGAGACCCAGCACCACAGCCGGTGGCACACTCACGCGATGCAACAGCGAGATGTGAACGGGCATGGTGAATTAGTCCGGGAGCTGTACCAAGAGCGACTGGAGACGCTAGCGGAAACTGAGGAGTGGGAGTAGCGATGACGGCGAACCCTGAACGTGAGACCGTCCCTGAGGGGAAGCTCCCGTCAGAGTACGACAAACTTGTGGCTGTGGATTCGTTGGTCCATGGAACGCATAACCCACGGCGGGTGACCCCCTCAGAGGAGCTTCGAGCATCGATCGCAGAGACAGGACTGAGTAATCCGCTGATTGTACGGCCGGATGCCACAGATGAGGTCTACCACATCACGGACGGCTGGCAGCGATACCAGGCTGCTACGGCGTGTGGGTGGGAACAATTGCCCGTCCAGATCTATGAGACCGCTCTGGATGCGTTGGCGGCGACAGAGACGGCAAGTATCGTCCGGGAGTGGTCGACCTACGAGTGGGCTCAGTACTGTCAGTCCGTCGCGAGTGAACTGGAAGCGGAGTCGACTCAGGAACTGGCCGAGTTGGTGGCTGATCGGACAGTAAAAGCGCCGCGAACGGTACGGCGGTATTTCAATGTCTTGTCGTTACCGGCGGAAATTCATCCGTTGCTGATCGATGGACCAACAGGGACGAGTCAACAGTGGACCGCACTGAAACATCATAACAGCAAGATCCGGCGTTTCGATGGGTTGCGTTGGACCGTCGCGGGGTATCTAGCTCGGAGACAGGCAGCCATCAGTAAGGACCGTGTGGTCGGGATTGCGGCGATGGCGGTAGAGTTCGACCACAGTGACGATGCGATGGAGTTCGTTGACCGGGCTGTCGAAGCCACGGACACCCCGTTAGCGACAGTTCGAGAAGGGATTCTGTTTGGCCAGCAGCATCCGCGGTACCTGGAGGTCCCACGGGTAGCAGTGGCGTTAGATAGGGAGGAGAAGCAAGCTGTGATGGAGTACTGCCATCAGAACCGCCGTTCACTGACTGATGTCGTGACCGAGACAATACGTTCGTTAGCGACAGATGTGGTCGAGGAGACGTAAACTGCGTACTTGCGTACTGCTGATCGCCGACAAGACGGCGAAATCGGAGTAATATGGGGCTCACCTATCACGTTCCATATATGTTTTACTGCGCCGTGTGCTCGCTGCCCCTCTCAACTTTTTTGCCAAATTCCGCTTCCATTCTCTTCTTTCTCCTATTTGCATTACAATGCTGTGTGGTGCGGTGTGGTGTGGGCTGCTGTCGGGTGCTGTCGCTGTCGCGGTTGCTGCTGTGGTCGTGGTTGCGGGGCTGTGTCGGTTTGCTGAGGTGTGCTGTGCTGGGCTGTTTGCGGTCGCGGTCGCTGTTGCGGCGGGTGGACTGAAAGGGGGCGGTCGCCTCGCGTGCGGTCGGTGCGGGCCTCCGCTGCGCGACCCCTATCGAGGGAGCGCAGCGACCGATGATATGGCGCGCAGGGACCGCGAGCGATCGCGGGCTTTCGAGGGGTGCATCTCCGGCCTGTCCCCCGCGGTCGTAGTAGGGGTGTCGAGGTGAGTAGCCATGCCTGTCTCGAAGGCGTCCTTACAGTGCCGATCTCCCCACCAGCCAGCCGTCGACGTCGTCGCTCCAGAGTGCAGTCACATCCAGTGTTAGTATCCAGATACATTCGCGCCCCTGAGTTGCCTTCCTGCTGTGCTGTCCCTGCCGTGTGTCCCCCCACTGTGCCTCCTGTCGCTGCGCGTCCCCCCACTGTTTCCGGAGCTATCCCAACCCGCCGTCCACTGTGTTGCCCACTCACTTCGGTGCGGTCTGTCCCCCCACTGTAGCCCAGGCGGATCCCCCCACTGGCTGTCTTCGTATCGAGGTCCATCCCACCGCGGCATCCTCGCTGTTCCACCCCTTGCTACACTCGCCGTTGCTCTGTCGTGTCACCACGACCCGGTCTGCCGACACGGGCGTCTCGTCTATCTAGCTATTCTGATAGTAGCCCGTCTGGGTGGTCCACGGCTGGCTGCCGTCTGAAGCCCGCTGCCAAGCGCCTCTTGGCTTCACCTCCGTCTACCCTGTCTACCCCCCTCTCTCTTTGGATAAAATCGGGGGGTGGACGAGGTCTGGACACTCTTCTAAGAAGTCTATAGAACCTATAACCTTTTCTAAAGCCGTAAACCGTGTCTGGACGCTTTCCAGCGACTGTCGCCAACTGGATATTCGTGTCTGGACACCCGGTAGACGTCTGGACACGGGCAAATTCTGGGGAATTGGAATATAAACGGTCGAATACCCTCCTGTTTAGCGTCTGGACACCCTGTAGCCGTCTGGACACGGCAGATTTCTGGCGAACTGGCCTATGTTCTCCCGAGACAACTGCCATATTGTGTCATATCGTGTCTGGACACCACGTAGATGACTGGACACGGCAGAATTCTGGAGATAAGCCCTCTCTGAGGGTGGGAAAAGAATTCTATAATTACTCAAACCCTCGAATACCTCCAGTACAAGCGCTACTCCGGAAAATAAGGGACTATTTGATTCTAACTGGGGAAGCTCGCCCTGTAGTATCAGTATCCAGAGACAACCCAGAACCAACCATCTATCTTGGCGGGGGTGCTGCACGATCCAATGTATAAACTCAAGGTTGATACACGGACAGACTAACTCGCTCAGAACAACCGAACCGACACTGAATATCTCAGGCTGAAAAGTTGAGGACTGATTTCAACTTAGATGTCACCGCTTAGATTTCGGCATCATCCTGAATCCGATCGAGCGTATCGAACATCTCGTCCGGGAACGGAAGACTCTGATAGATTGAATAGGGGCAGTTCTCTTTCCCGATACAGTGCCGTTTCATATCGTCGTTATCGCACCCCATCGGGAGGGCATCTTCACCGTCGATAGTCCCGTGGTTAATTTCATAACCAACCTGATAGTTGGTCTCGGCTGGGTCGTACCAATCCCACTTCTTTTCGAAGAGATTTGCGACGTCATTAATCACTGCTTGTTTCATATTTTCATGAGACATTTGGTGGTAATCTTGTAGCCACATAACCATCGCGACGAAGTTGTAGAGGTCCTTCCTGACCGGCCCACCATTTTCGACTCGAAGTCCTCGACCATGTTCTCGAAGCAGGGGAGTTCAAAGATATCCTCCAGCGTGTTGACGTTGATTTCTTTGGCACCGGCCCCCCACCCTTTCCGCGTAAACGAGTAGTAGCGTCGACGAGAGATCTTATTTTGCTCGACATAGCCTTCCTCTCTCAACTGGTCAATATCGGGATCACCAAGTCGGGTTTTGAGGGCAGTCATCGAGTTCCTCTCGGAATGCTCCTGCAATGAGGCTCATGAACGCCACGTCGTCTTTTGAGAGCCCCAATCGCTCACGCTCTGCTTCACTCATACGGGACGCCGTGGTGGTAATGTCGAACTCGAGGGTTCCGCTGATTCATCACAGGTTAAAGTCTCCGTCCAAGGACAGGGGCTGAAGACACAAACAAAGCAATTCGCGCCTGCAGGTGAGGGCCGCTACCACCACAAGTTCCGTCCAATCCATTTGAGAACGATAACGACTGAAGCAGACCGAGAAGAGCGACACACCTTCTAACTCATCGGTTGATACCGACCGTATGAATACTGCGAAGAGGGGCTGCCTCTGACAACAAATGTTCTCTCGCTTGAGGCGGATATACTAATCGGTCGGAAGAGTATGGTTCACTTGCTGTACTTGTCTTCCAATGCCGCTTCTTCGCGTGCCAGTATCTTGACCCCCTGTCGGATACCTTCAGTTAGCACCACCCGCCCCATGTCCGTAAGCTCGTAGTACGAGTATGTCTCTTTTGTCCCCGTGTTGGGGTTTCGTCTGTTCTTAATCAGTCCAACTTCTTTCAGCGTTCGAAGCGGATAGTGGAGGGCATTGTCCTCTTCACCCAGAACCATCGATAGTTCGCTGGTGCTGAGTTCGTTGTCCTCGGCTAATGCTTCCATGATCCGGAATTGCTTCGGTTTAGAGGCGACCTCGTACATCTTGAGGTAGTCCTCAAGGTCGAAGATACTGTCTTCGGGGAGGTCAACGTCAAACTCGAATTCGTCATCATCTCCCCCATCATCCTCTTCCCTATCAGGTTCTAACACGGCACCATCTGGTGTTCCAGTGCGCTCAGGATTGCTCATGTATCTTATTGTTGTATCCGAACCACATTAAATATTTTTACTCCGCCACTCAGCCAAGCCTGATGGCTCCTAATACCGAAAAACGCTACAGGTGCCAGAGAGACTATCACGCGACAGTCCGAATGTGGGCCTTGACTGCTTGGTAGAATCCGTCGAAATCGTCGAACTCGTCGGCAGTCACATGCCATCTATCCGAGACGGCGTCGATCATGGAACTTTCAACGTTTTCCTCGCCCAGGAAAAGGAGTTGGCGAACGCGTTCGGGAGAGTGCAGGAGATTATAACGATCAACGAGAGCAGTTGCAGATTGGGTTCCAACTGGCCGACCGGTTACTGCAGCATCTCGAAGCGCAAGGCGAATGACCTGCAGGTCGTGACGAGAGTCAAATCCCCATGATTCCGCTTGCTCCTCAAGTTCTGTATCATAGGTGTCGAAGCCGATGATATCGTGGCACTCGCGACAGAGACAGACCCCCTGATCAGGGTTGTGCGACCAGTGGTGATAGTCTAGATTCCCGCCGACGAGTGCTGAGTCACGTTCAAGAGCAGTACGTGTGCGTCGACACAGTGGACAGGAGGTATCTCAATCACGACGGCAGATGGTGGTTCGGAGACACGGTCAGTTGACGGCGAGGGGACGACCACCATCGACATCGAGGCAACCGATGTCCAGATTATCAGTGCCAACGCGCAAAAACAGACTGACAATAGCGCCACGCTGACGATACAGATCCTCGAAAACGGTACGGTGGTCGCTGAATCATCGACCGACGCTGAATACGGTGTTGCTCAAGTCAGTCAGTCCTTCTTCTGACCAGAGACCCCAGTTATCCTGGAGCCCGTTGTTGATTCCTTGCCACCATGTCAACTGTGAAACTACTAGCCATCAGTATCATACCCGACACCGGAAAAGTCTAAGCTACAGACACCGCCATCTGATTTCACTTTCAGGTGTCTGTATCCCCACCCCACCCACCCCATTCGGTGCCGGATTGGGCCGGCACTTTCACTTTCAGCCCACTGGGCTGGCGTATATCCTCTCGGCGACACAGCACACAGATATACACGCATCGGCCGAGTGGCTTGACAGCCCGCCAGCCAGCGAAGAGGGAACGACATTCCCATCCGAATTCTCACGCGAAGCCCTGCTGTGACTCGGGATATCGATCTCTTTCAGGCCGCCGGTGATCGCATTACCGTCGGCTCGTCGATTCCCTCATTCGATGCGACACTCGTCAGGGCGATGGAACCGAACGCCCCGCCACCGATGACGCGCTGGCAGGCGTTAGATAAGCCCCAGCAGGCCGGTGTGTCGGTGTTCGTCTCGATGTCACCGACATATCCAACGATGGACGAAGACGACTTTCACGAGCTCCTCAGCTACTTTAGAGCGCTCGGTGAGGTCGTCGTCTTCCACGAACCAATCAATCCCCGTGGCGCAAATTTCCAGCAGTGTCTCACGCCGCCAAAGAAGCCGGCTACGATGACTTTGTCAGCGAACTCCAGCGGATGCAAGACAGCCACCAGTACTGGGTCGAGACGCCCTCGAACAACTAAATACAGTCCAGCAGGTCGCAACACGCTTCGACGGGCTCGAAGTCCATTCCTTGCCAGACGATGAGTTGGTCCGCTCGACGAGCGGTCAGCTCCGGTCGAAGCTCACAGCGATGCAAGAGGCCGTCTCTCCAGAGTCGTTCTCTACACGTGATATGGACGCCTCGCCCGAACAGTCCGAGTTAGCCCAGGACGGCGAGTCCATAGAGCATCTCATCTGACATGCCTATCAGGACCGCGTCACGGCGTAGCAGGTTGACGTTGCAGCCGACGCCGTCGCAGGCGGGGTATGAGCCTGTGGTGGCGACGGGGTGAATGAACAGAGTGCTAACCTACAGTTGTTGCGATTACTTTCGTTTTGTTGGTTAGCTTTATTGCTGGCCTACTCCAGCGGTCGGCCAAGGATGTCGAAAGTATCGACCGTTTTGAATTCCTGATAGCGGTCTTTCCCGGGTGGTGCGGCCAAGACGTAGGGCCTCAACTTTGCGGTTCGATCGTTCGGTATAGTCGATCAGACGTACTGCGACGCGTCACCGAGGTGCTCCGCCAGTGTCTCAAGAAACTGCGCGGCGTCAGCACCGTCGACCACTCGATGATCGAAACTCAGACTGGCCGTCATCTGCCGGCGAAAGGTCACGTCCTCATCGACAGCAACGGCAGGTTCATTGATGCGGCCGAGTCCCAGGATCGCAATTTCGGGCGGATTAATGACTGGATCGAACGAGTCAACCCCGAGCGGACCAAGGTTCGATATCGTGAACGTTCCGCCCTTGAACGTACTCATCGTGTAGTCACCCGCCTGCACCCTCTCTGTTAGACGCTGGCGCTCGGTAGCCATTTGGCTCAGAGACAGCGATCCGATGTCTGCCATAACCGGAGTGACGAGGCCGCCCTCGATTGTGATGGCAACACCAACGTTCTGTTCCTCATAGAGGCGATGGGTCCCGTCCTCAAAGGTGGCGTTGAACGCCGGGTGGGCCACTAGCGTGTCTGAGAGTGCACACAGGATGATGTCGGTCACTGTCGGATCGACATTCTCGACTGTCTTCTCGGCGTCGTCGGCAGCGGACAGCAGCTCCTCAGCATCGATAGTCCGGTTGACCGTCACGTGGACGGCTTCCTGATAACTCTCTTGTAGCCGGTTGGCGATGGTTTTGCGCATCGGCGTGAGCGACCGCTTTTCGCGGACGGTCCGCTCAGCGGGTCCGTCCTCGCTCATGGTCGGGTCGCCCCCGTCATGGTGCTATCCAGGCGAGCGTGTCGCCGACTGCAAACTCGTCGTCCTCGCCACAGACGATCTCTGTTAGCGTCCCGTTCGTCGGTGCGAACACGTCCACACTGACCTTATCGATCTGGACCTCACAGAGACTCGCTCCCTCGTCGATGCTCGCACCCTCGCGTGCGAACCAGTTGATGACGACCCCTTCGTCGCTGTCGGCGTCGTCTGGCCAGTCATCGAGCGTCACCGCGACGCGGTCCGTGGTATCGCTCATTGGGTTCGCTCGACAGCCGCAGCGATGTCCTCGGCGTCCGGGACGACCTCCTGTTCAAGCGGGCGGGAGTACGGAATCGGAACGTCTGGCAGGGCGACCCGTTCGACAGCATCGAGCGCGGCCAGCGATTCGTCGGCGACGCTGGCGACGATTTCCCCCGTCACGCCGTAGGAGCGGTAGTCCTCGTCGACGACCACGAGATTCCCCGTCTTCTCGACGGACTTGACGATGGTTTCGGTGTCAAGTGGCACCAGCGACCGCAGGTCAACGACTTCCGCACTGATGCCGTCCTCGGCCAGCGTTTCGGCCGCGTCCAGCGCCCGGTGGACGTGCAGGCCGAGCGTGACGATAGTTGCATCCTCGCCTTCGCGTTTGATATCGGCGCTCCCGAAGGGAATCGTGTAGTCCTCCTCGGGAACGGGTGTCTTGGGCCCGTCGGGAGCGGGGAGCCAGCCGATCCCCATCAGGCGCTTGTGGAACATGTAGACGACGGGGTCGTCGTCGCGGACGGCGTTGTGCATCAGTCCCTTCGCGTCGTAGGCCGTCGACGGGACGACCACCTTCATCCCAGGGACGTGGGCGAACGTCCCGTAGAGCGTCTGGGAGTGCTGTGCGGCGTCGTTGTAGGTGCCCCCGACGGCGGCGGTCAGGACCATCGGCACGGAGACGTTCCCGCCGCTCATGTAGGTGTTCTTGGCCATCTGGTTGTATATCTGGTCCATCGCGACACCGAAGAAGTCGACAAACATCAGTTCCGCGATGGGGCGCATCCCCTCCTGTGCGGCGCCGACCGCCGCACCGAGGTACGCTGTCTCGCTGATCGGGACGTCCATCACGCGGTCGTAGCCGAACTCATCGCGCAGGCCCTCCGTGGAGTCGAAGATGCCGCCGTAGTCGGCGACATCCTCACCCATGTAGAAGACTTCCTCGTTGTCGCGCATCTCGTCGGCGATGGCCTCGACCATCGCTCTGCTCATCGTCAGGTCGCGGTCGATTTGCTGGGTCTGTTTCGACATCAGTCGTCACCTCCCGCGAGGTCGTACTCGGGCTCACTGTCGGTCACGCCACTGGGCGGGTTCACCCACATGTCCTCGTACGCGTCCTCGGGGTCGGGTTCGGGCTGGGACTTGGCCCACTCGATCGCCGCCTCGACGGCGCTGTGTGCCTCGTCACGCAGATCCTCGATAGTCGCGTCATCGATGCCGTGAGCGCGGAGGTCATCCTCGAGCCGCTCGATCGAGTCCCGTTGCTGGGCGGCCGCTTGATCTTCTTCTGGGCGGTAGCTCTCCGGGTCACCCATGAAGTGGCCCATCCGGCGATGGACTTGTATCTCCATGACCGTCGGGCCGTTGCGGTCACGGGCGCGGCCGATGGCCTCGCCGGCGGCTTCGTAGACGGCGACGGCATCGTCTTCGTCGACGCGGACGCCGGGCATCTCGAAGCCATCGGCGCGCTTGGCGCCGTTCTGCACGTCGGTGATCCGTTCTTTCGGCATGCTGATTGCCCAGTCGTTGTCCTCGATGACGAAGACGACGGGCAGGTCATGGACGGCGGCGAAGTTCAGTGATTCGAGGAACGCGCCTTGGTCGATGGCGCCCTCGCCGAGGAACGCGACGCCGACGCTGTCGGTGTTGCGCTTTTTCGCCGCCAGTCCCGCACCTGCGGCGGGAGGACACCCTTCCGCAATGATGCCGCTACAGGCGAACCCGGCCTCGGGGTCAAACAGGTGCATGTGTCCGCCTTTCCCCTTGCCGAGGCCGTTCTCGCGGCCGAATATCTCGGCGGTCATTCGCTTCAGATCGACACCCTTCGCGATGGCGATGTGGTGGGGTCGGTGCGGGGCTGTCACTGTGTCGTCGTCCCGGAGATGCTGACAGACGCCTACACCCGATGCCTCGTGGCCCGCCGCGAGGTGTAACTCGCCGGGAATCGGCCCTGCCGAGATGTCGAAGGCAGGCTGTTTTCCTTCCAAGTACTCCTCCTGTAACCGCTCCTCGTAGTGACGCGCCGTCACCATATCGCGGTACATTTCCTGCAGGTCGTTAACTGGTACCATAGAATCCACCCAAATGATGGTCTACGTACTATTTAATCATGAGGGTAATTCCATTCCAGATCAGGGTTGGATGGTCCTGGATTGAGAAATAACGCATCCCTGCCCCGCGGCTACTGGTGTATTTATGGGACAGTCAGGTAGGACTGCTGCTGGCTCTTCCTTGGCGTCGGCGGCGATGGTGCAGCGCATTACTGGGACAGCTACGAGTTCGCCGTGGCTGTTGTTTCGAACGACGGTGACGGCGAAAAGGTTGTGTTAGCCGAGACAACCTTCGAGACGCTCGCTGAGTGGTTCGAGTACACTCGCGGTGAGCGTGGCTGGGATATCGGTCCGCACGTCGGTGGGTCGCTCGTTGGCCATCTTGTTCGGGCGGTGGAAGCATGAACTGCACCGTAAAAGAACGGCAGGGTGTTCGTCAAGTTGCTCGGGCGATTCAGGAGGAGGTGGCTATTGAGTCAGTGGATGTGCTTGCGCCGAGTGCGAGTCAGTACGACGCTTGGACGCTCGATGCTGTGTTGCGCAGTTCAGAGGGTGTCCCTCCAGAGGTCTTGCGGGAATTGGCATTGGCTGGGTTGACGTTGCAGCCGACGCCATCGTAAGCTGAGTATCAGTACGTCACGGCAACAGTGTAGAGTAGCAGAACGCTAACCGACAATAGTTGACCGAAACCCATACTGGTGGTTAGCCGATTATCGATTGATTTCTGAGCGTCGTTTGTTGCTCACGATCTCACCAGAAATATCCAGTCAGTGAGTATGTGAACTGACTCCATGCCCACCTATCAAACAGCAATGAGATTCTGAATAGCGTGCAAGATGGAGGGTGCGTATTCATACTCCAGCCAGTGCCTAGTCTGAGATCCACCCAATCGTGTCGGCAGTGTCTTGGACTGTCACACCGATGTTCTCCAACTCCTCAATTCCCCGTTTATATATCCCTGAGGTCGCGTCAGGAACGAAAACTAACCGGTAATCCCGCTGGCTCGCTTCGTAGACGGTCGTTCGCGGGCAGTTCGGGAAGTTACACCCACAGAGGACGATCGTATCTACCGACTGTCCAGCGAGAAAGTCCTCCAGCCCGGTTCGATAGAATGCGCTCCAGCGGGGTTTGTACATGATCCATTCTTGTGGGCCAATCTCCTGAAAATCACCATGCAGCAGTGTCTCGGCATCAACACGCACGTCTGGTGATGGTTTCAATTCCTCAACGAGCTCGGCGCCGTCAGTTCCGGGCCGGACGATTTCAGCCCCGGATTCGATCATTGCTCGCCTGCACTGATCGACGTTCGACCCGTCCTTTTTGTACAACCGGATGACATTGACGATCGGCGTGTCCGCAGACCGAAACGCCTCGGCGAGACGCTTCATCTGTGGTACTGCCTGAGCGGTCCCCTTGATTTCTGCCGGAGCACCGGGCAGCGTGAAGTCGTTTTGCATGTCGATGGTAAGCAGAACCGAACTCTCCGGACGGGGCTTAATATACTCGTCCATTCCTGACAGTTGTATGCCAGTTCGTTTAAATCGAATCTGCCGGGTACATTCCTTGTACTGACTAGTTAGATGGATTCTTGATGAGGTGGGGACGGAATCGGTGGACGTGCTTGCGCCGAACGCCAGTCAGTACGATGCGTGGACGTTCGATACAATGCTTCGGAATGTTGAGGGTGTGCCGCCAGAGGTGTTGCGGGAGCTGGCACTCGCCGGGTTGACGCTGCAGCCGACGCCGTCGCAAGCCGAATATCAGCACGTCACGGCAACAGTGTAAGTTGGCAGAGTGATAACCAAGGAACAGTATCGTCACGATTGTTGGTTAGCTAACTCTTACTCCAATCTCTGACCGTCATTTGTTACTCGGCTGGCCATCTGAGACAACTGTTCGATAGGTGTGAGTATTGAGTGTCGAGGTTTCTACCAGCTCAAAGAGGGGTCCTGATATCGTGCGAGATACAGAGCGCAAATTCATCACGGATAACTCGGCTCAAGCCGCATAGTGAGCAAATGATACAGAGCATCTCCTGATCCGAATCGTGATCGGATTACAATATAGCCCACAGTATGAGAAGGGCGATCCCACTGATACTGGTGAGAGCGCTGACGAGTAATGCACTACCGCCGTCAGCAATATTGTCATAGGACTGCTCCGAGAGTGGGGGTGCCGTCTCGTCTGTCTGCGTAAACACCAGATCACGTGGGTAGGCTGCTGATTCCATACCCTCACGTCGCGGCACGGCAGAGCCAATGACGCTAAGTTGGTCTCCCGGTTCCAGCGTCTGTTCGAGATACTTCCGTCTATTATGATCCACAATGTAGTCCTCGAGATTTGTCGCCATCGGATCTACAGAGATGCCGTCAGTGTTCTCCACGAATTCCGAGACGCGTCAGGGTGGCGATTCCTCGCACCCAGTCTCAATGTGAACGTCGAATGTTTTGAACTCACACCGCAGACCCTCGATAGACACGCCCTTTGATATAACAGCGCCGAATTAAGCGCTTGAACCACAAACTCTTCCGTCGCCTCATCACGCTCGCGGAACAGTTCGAGAACCCCCGTCATTCGGATAGAAGACCTCGGAGGCATCCGCAAGAACAGTTCGTGGTCGGGCATCCATTCGTGGCACTTCCACCAACTCCAACAGTTCATCACGTACAAAGCCGAACGTGCTGGTATTTGTGTCGAGAAAGTTGATGCGTACCATACCAGCCAGCAGTATTCGGAGTGTGATTCGATGGGAACCCGTGATGGCGACCACTTCTCGTGTTCGGAGTGTGGCCGTGGACGTCACGCCGACCTGAACGCTTCGGAGAATATCGCTCAACGGGAGGGAGAACCATGCACGGGCTAACGTCTTCAAAAACGTCGATCGTTTTCAGGGGTACGGAAATCAGAGATTTCCGCAGCCTTCGGGCGAGTCGAACCGTGCTCCCTCGCTGGTTGAATAGCTAGCCGTCTTCGACGCCTGCTGTATGCAGGGGGAAGGTCCCATTGACAGGGCTGTACGCGCTGTAACGCACGTCCTTGGTCACAACTGGACGGCTACCTTCGACGTTCCACGCGAAAGCGTACTTGAGAACCGAGGAAACGCGCAACCTGAATATCCCCTTCGGGGAATCCTCGCGCTTTAGCGCGGGGAGGTTGTCAATACACGCCGCTGAAGTTTCGGATACGACCGCCCCAGTTCGGCTGCCGCCTTATGCATCGCCCCGGACCGGTCAATCGCACCAAGCATGTCGATGTCTTTCGTTAATAGAGGAGCCGAATTCCGTTACGAGTACGTCCCAGTTCATCAGTGGGTGTTATCAGTCGTCTCTATTTTGTCTCTGCTGAGCCAACTGCGCCTGCGTGTCGACATCGATTTGGATTCCGTTATCTTCGACTGCCACAAGTGCGGCCTCGTCACTCTCAAGCAAAACACGTCTGCCACCTACGTCGCCCTCGATTCGGCGGAGTTTATCGAAGTGACGACGGTCGAATAAGACAGGGTTTCCGCGGCGACCGTCGAACGCTGGAGCGAGAGCATCGCCTACGCCGGCATCGTACACGCTGATGAGTGTTCGAATCGTCGCTGGGTCGACGAACGGCATATCACCGGGGAGGAATACCGCGGCTACGGCATTCGTCTCCGCGGCGGCGGCGGTTCCAGCCCCGACGGATACGGACTGACCTTGTTCGTATTCGGGCGCATCGATAACTGTCGCACCGGTTCCACCGACCGCTTCCCGAACAGCCTGGGATTCGTGCCCGACTACGACGAAAACGGGGGTAAGTCCCGAGTCGAGGAACGATCGGAGAGCATGCCTGACGAGCGGTTTGCCATCGATCATGGCGAGAAGCTTGTTTGATTCACCGAACCGCGAACTCATTCCGGCGGCAAGCACGACACCTGCGACCGGGGGCAGGTCAGAGGGTGAGTTGGTGTGTTCCGTCACGGCAGATGGGTCCACTATAGGGAGGTCCGATTCGTCGGTCATTCAATCACCTCGAATGGCGTGACTTGCACTAGTTCGCCCGCGGCGATCGAATCGGTCGTAACGATGATCCCGTCTGCAAGTGTCACCCGAGTGCTTGAGGCAACACGACCGGGCCTGAACCGACTCCCGTACAGGTCACCGGTGTCATCCCCTTGCCCGGTCGGGACTGCACGGCCATCGCAGAGAGCCACCGGGACGGCATACTCGGCGTCCTGAGCCGGTAGTTCGACATCACTCGTCGCCCGCACAGTCACCGCTGGATCCTCTGCAACCGCTGTCTGCGCGGCGAGAGCGGGACGGAGAACCAGTGTGGCTGCGGTATGCGCCGCGACTGGCTTCCCGGGAAGCGCACAGACCGGCGTCCCGTCGACAACGGCTGCGGTCGTTGGCCGGCCTGGTCGAAGCGCCACACTGGTGAAAAGCGGCCCGTGTTCGGCAAGGACGCTGCCGACGTGATCGCCAGCACCGACACTCGTTCCTCCGGAGGTGATGAGGAGGTCGTACTCGGCAGTTGCCCGTTCGATGGCCGCAGTGACGTGAGATTGGTCATCGGAGACAGGTTCGAGTATCGTCGGTTCGGTACCCCACCGACGCAGCAAGTTCGCTAGCATGGCGGAGTCACGGTCGGGTTGGTCGCCCCGTGCGATTTCTGTTCCAGTTGCGAGAATTCCGACTGCCGGACGGGATCGGACGGAGATCTGGTCGATCCCGACGTCACGGAGGAGAGCAGCATGCCGGGGTGCGAGTTGGTCGCCCGGGTCGAAGATCCTCTCGCCTTGGGCGGCTGTCGCCCCCGCTGGATACAGATTTCGACCCGGAGCCGTTGTGGACTCAATGAGACACCCATTCTCGACAGTGGCCTCCTCAACAGGGACGACTGCGTCAGCTCCTTCCGGTAGCGGCGCTCCAGTCGCTACCTCTACTGCAGTCCCATCAGCGAGTGGCTCAGGATCGTCGGCGGTCTCCACGCTCCCAGCTATCGGCCGCGGCGAGGAGTCTGCGGTATCAAGTGCATATCCGTCCATCGTAGCGAAGGGATGGTTGGGAACCTCCGTCGGGACGACGACGGCATCCGCAACGGTCCGCCCCGCGATTTTGTCGGGCGTGACCCGTACCGTATCCCACTGGAACTGTGCGCTGAAACTGGATCGGAGTCGCTCGGCAGCGACGGCCCGGTCCATCCAGTCCCCCATCAGGGCACCTCCGTCGATAGACCTGCAGACACGAATATTTGCATCAGCCCTGCCCCGAAGGTGTTCGGTTGCATTTCCATCCATCTTGGTGTGTTAACCGAATCTCGTTTCAAATAGCCGTCTTTCCTGATTATTGCAAACATTTATAATAACATAGGTTCGGTGTCATATGTATGTGTCTCACACGCACACATGGGGGTAAGCCCGACGGATGAACTTCGACGGCACGTTCCAACTGGAGGACACGAGTGTCGAGGAAGTGTGGCTGGCGCTGTCGGACCCGGTTCTGATCGCGGACGCACTACCCGGCTGTGAGTATCTGCTCCACGTCGAGAGCGACGATGTCGACTTCGACGAACTCGCCGACCGGGCGGACGAACGGGACGCCGAATTGACCGGTGACCCGGAGACGATAGCGGAACGCGCTTTCCGGGAGGGGGAGTGGTACGCCGGCCAGATTCAGGTCAGCGTCGGTCCGGTGAACCCGACGTTCGAAACGGTCGTCCGTATCGACGAACGCGACCAGCCCCGAATGGGTGCCTCCGGCGAAGGCAGCTCTGGCGACAGTTCCTTCGAGATGTCGTCGGGAATGGCGCTTCAGGAGACGGACGACGGCGGGGTCGCCGTCGAGTGGGAAACGGACGCAGACGTGTTCGGTAAGGTGGCAGGCATGGGACAGCGGGTGATCAACCCCGTCGCTAATCGCCTCGTGAAACGGTTCTTCTCGGATGTTCAGTCGACGCTGCGGGAGCTCCAACTCGCGGAGGCAGCCACACCGGAGCCGGAAGAGGATGCGGAAGGGGGTATTGTCAATCGATTGCTCGGGCGGTCTTCATCTGAATCGTCATGACAGAACACGACATCACACTGACGGTCAACGGCACAGAGCACGACCTCACGGTTGAGTCACGGACGTTGCTCGCACACGCGTTGCGAGACCAACTGGGATACACGGGGACGAACATCGGCTGCGAGAGCAGCCTCTGCGGGGCCTGTACTGTCCACGTGGATGGGGAAGCAGTGAAGTCCTGCACAGCGCTTGCGGTACAGGCCGACGGTGCCGATATCCGGACGGTCGAAGGGCTGGCTGACGGCGACGAACTGCACGCGATCCAGCAGGCGTTCCAGGAGGAACACGGGCTCCAGTGTGGCTACTGCACGCCAGGCATGATGATGACGTCCGTGGAGCTGCTGAAGGAGAACCCGAGCCCGACGCGAGAGGAGATCAGAGAGGGACTTGAGGGGAATCTCTGTCGCTGTACCGGCTATCAGAATATCGTCAACGCCGTTGAGAACGCTGCCGACTCCATGCAATCGGGGGCAGTCGCCGACGGAGGCACAGTAGCAGACGATGCAGTGGCTGACGACACGGCAACGGCCGACGGAGGTGACGCAGAATGACGATAGAGTCCGTCGATCCCGACGATGTGACCGCAGCGGACATCCTCGGCTCCGCAATCGAACGTCGCGAGGATCCGGCACTGATCACCGGCGATGCGGAGTACACCGACGACATCCAGCTCGCCGATATGGCGCACATGTCCGTCGTCAGGTCTCAGTACGGTCATGCCCGGGTTGAGGATATTGACACGAGCGAGGCGGAAGCAATGGACGGCGTGATCGGGGCCTACACACATGACGACCTAGCCCGCGAGGATACGCCCGGAGAGGCTCCGTTCCATCTTCCGGTTGGCTGGCTCCTCGAGAGCCTGAACAACGTGGACCATCCGCTCCTCGCCGACGGGAAGGCGCGGTACCAGGGCGACGCGATTGCCATCGTCGTCGCGGAGGAACGGTACCAGGCCGCGGACGCGGCCGGTGCGGTCGATGTCAGTTACGAGCGTCTCGACGCAGTAACCGATCCCGACGAGGCGATAGGAGGCGACGCACAACAGCTCCACTCGGACGCGGACGACAACGTCGCGTTCGACTGGGAGATCGGCGACGAGGAGAAGACGGCGACAGCGTTCGAAGACGCGAGCCACACGGCGAGCATCGAGCTAACGAACCAGCTAGTCATTCCGAACGCGATGGAGCCACGAGCGGCAGTCGCCGACTACCACCCGGGAACCGATGAACTGGAGGTGTTCATGACGTCGCAGAACCCGCACCTCCACCGACTCCTGATGTCGGGAGTCATCGACCATCCCGAACACAAACTCCGCGTGAAAGCCCCCGAAGTCGGCGGCGGATTCGGGTCGAAGATCCACCACTACGCGGACGAAGCGCTCGTTGCGTGGTGCGCCAAGCTGCTGGACCGACCTGTCAAGTGGACCGCGACGCGCTCGGAAACGTACCAGACCGACGCACTCGGGCGTGGCCACGAAACGGAAGCCGAGATCGCGATGAACGACGACGGCGACGTGATCGGACTGCGGGTCGACACACGAGCCAACCTCGGGGCGTATCTCTCGACGTTCGCACCGGCAGTACCGACGTACCTGTACGGGACGCTCCTCTCAGGTCAGTACGACATCCCCGCTATTTACGGGCACGTAACTGGGGCGTTCACGAACGTCCCGCCGGTCGATGCCTACCGCGGCGCCGGCCGCCCCGAAGCGTCGTTCGTCGTCGAGCGGCTGATGAACCGCGCCGCCCACGAGATGGGGATGGACCCGGTCGAGTTCCGGAGACGGAACTTCGTCCCCGACGACGCGTTCCCCTACGAGACACAGGTTGCCGTCGTCTACGACAGCGGCGAATACGAGAAGCCGATGGAGGAGGCGCTTGACCTCCTCGACTACGAGAACTTCCGTGACCGGCAGCGGGAAGCCCGTGAGGAGGGCCGCTACCTCGGCGTCGGCTTCTCTTGTTACATCGAGGCGTGTGGACTCGCCCCCTCCGAACTCGCGGGACAGCTCGGCGCACAGGCGGGACTGTGGGAGTCGAGCCTCGTGCGCTTCCACCCGTCGGGCACCGTGACGGCGTTCTGTGGCACTTCGGGCCACGGACAGGGCCACGCGACGACGTACGCGCAGATCGTCGCAAACGAACTCGGAATCGACTACGACGACGTCGAGATCGTCGAGGGGGACACCGACGAAATCCCGCACGGCATGGGGACGTACGGTTCGCGCTCGGCAGCGGTCGGCGGTAGCTCGCTCGTCAAGAGCGCGCAGAAGGTCGTCGACAAGGCGCGAGAGATCGCCGCACACGATCTGGAGGCCGATCCAGATGACATCGAGTTCGAAAACGGTGAGTTCCGGATCGCCGGCGCACCGGACCGGTCGATCGGCATCCAGTCTGTCGCCGAGCAGGCGTACCTCGCGCACGACATGCCCGACGACATGGAACCGGGACTGGAGGCGACATCGTTCTACGACCCCGACAACTTCGTGTTCCCGTTCGGGACACATGCCGCAATCGTCGAGGTCGACCCCGAAACCGGCGAGATCGAGTTCGAAACGTACGTCGCCGTCGACGACGTCGGGAACCAGATCAACCCGAAGATAGTCGAGGGACAGATCCACGGTGGCATCGCACAGGGCGTCGGCCAGGCGTTGTACGAGGGGGCCGAGTACGACGACAACGGAACGCTGCTGACGGGGTCGATGCAGGACTACGCCGTCCCGAAAGCGGAACACGTCCCGGAGATGGACACCGCGTCGACCGTGACCCCGAGTCCGCACAACCCACTCGGGGTGAAAGGCGTCGGCGAGGCCGGGACCATCGCCGCGCCCCAGGCCATTGTCAACGCTGTCACGGACGCGCTGGAGCCGTTCGGCGTCGACCACGTCGAGATGCCGATGACGCCCGAGCGAGTCTGGAACGCCGTGGATGCGACTGCGACCGCCGACGGGGGGCACGCCCCCGATGACGATGCGGCCGACGGAGGTGATCAGTGATGTTCCCCGACGAGTTCGACTACTACGAGGCGGGGACCGTCGACGAGGCGCTCGACCTCCTTGCCGAGCACTCCGATGCCGAAACGGAGCTGCTTGCGGGTGGCCATAGCCTGCTTCCGGCGATGAAAAGCGGGTTGTCGAGCCCGGACGTACTGATCGACGTGAGCGGGATCGACGCCCTCCACGGTGTGACTGTCGAGGACGACACACTCGTCATCGGGGCGATGACCAGTTACAGCGATCTCCTTGCTACGGATGTGGTCCACGAGCACGCGCCAGCGTTCGCGGCCGCCGTCGGACAGGTCGGCGACGAACAGGTCCGCAACCGGGGAACGGTCGGCGGCAACCTCGCACACGCTGACCCCGCCTCCGACCTGCCGGGGGCGGCGCTGGCGTCGGACGCGACGGTCGTCGCGGCGGGGCCGGACGGCGAGCGCGAGATCCCGATCGACGACTACTTTTTCGGGATGTACGCGACCGCGCTCGACCCTGAAGAGATAGTGACCCGCGTCGAGATCCCGTCGGCCGCCGGGGCTGCCGGGGCGTACGCCAAGAAGCCGTCACCGTCGTCCGGGTACGCGATGGTCGGTGTTGCCGTTCTCGTCGAGATGGACGGAGACACCGTAACCTCGGTCCGCGTGGGTGCCAACGGTGTGCTCGACCACGGCGTCCGACTCGACGCGGTCGAGGAGGCACTCATCGGTGGATCACTCGACCGGGAGTCGATCGAGGCAGCGGCCGCGGTCGCACCCGATTGCGTCGACGAGATGATGGTCATGGCCGACCTTCAGGCGTCGGCGGAATTCCGCGTGAATCTGCTTGAGGCGTACACGAAACGGGCGCTCGCGGCGACCGCGGAGAACGCGGCACCGCAGGCTGCAGACTGACGTGTCGCCTCCCGATTCGCAGCCATGGCCAACACCGCCGTTTGGGGCTCACTCGACCAGATTGTCGACTATGGACCCACAACACCGATGACCGATCGACAGACGACGGCGTTCAGCGATGTGACCGACGAGCGTCTCCGGACGCTGTTCGACGAGGAGTCGTACGTCGCCGACGGGGACGTGGTGACAACGGTGCTACTCGCACTCCGGCTGGGCAAGCCGCTCCTCGTCGAGGGTGAGCCGGGAGCGGGGAAAACCGAGCTCGCGAAGGTTCTCGCGGCCGGCTTTGACACCGAGCTTGTCCGGCTGCAATGCTACGAGGGGCTGACGGCCGAGAGTGCGCTGTATGAGTGGAACTACACGAAACAGCTGCTGGCGGTGCAGTCAGGCGACGACGCGTCGGTGTTCGCCGAGGAGTATCTCCTCGAACGGCCGCTGTTACGCGCGCTCCGAGGGGGATCGCCGCCACCGGTACTGCTGATCGACGAGGTGGATCGCGCGGACGAGGAGTTCGAGGCGTTGCTGCTGGAGGTCCTGAGCGACTATCAGGTGTCCGTACCGGAGCTGGGGACGATCCGCGCCGAGACTCCGCCCATCGTGGTGATCACCTCGAACCGGACGCGTGCGCTCAGCGACGCGCTCAAGCGACGGTGTCTCTTCCTGCACGTCTCGCCGCCATCGTTCGAGAAAGAGCGGGCGATCCTCGCGCGAAAAGTGCCCGAACTCGACGGTGTCGTCGCGGCCGAACTGTGTGCGATGGCCGAGCGCCTCCGCGAGGAACCGCTGCGGAAACCGCCCGGTGCCGCAGAGACCATTGATTGGGCACGGGCCGTCGCTACCCTCCGGGCCGAAGACGACGAACCGCTGACGCCCGAGGAGGTTCATGAGACGCTCGGCTGTCTACTCAAGGAGGTCGAGGACGTCGAACGGGTGGACGACTCCCTGTTGGAGACGCTCATCGAGGCAGCGGCCGAGGCACGTGTGGAGGTGACATCGTGAGTCCTGACGGGCAGGACCGGGACGACCGGTACCCAGACAATCCGGACCAGGGTTCCACTGGTCCGGACGTGCCAGCGTTCCGAGCGGCACGCGACCACGTCCGCGACGAGATCCTCCGTTTCGTTCGGGCGCTCCGTCGTTCGGGCGTGGCCGTCCCCGCCAACGCTGGGATCACCGCGGTCCGTGCGCTCGTCGAAGTCGGATTCGACGAGGAGGCGACCGTTCGGGCGGCACTACGAGCGTGTCTCGTCCCCGATGCAGAGGACCTGTCGACCTTCGACCGACTGTTCCCCGAATTCTGGCGGCGACTCACGGCCGGACTTGATCCCGACGGCCCGGCACCGCGGAGGGACGACGGCCCGGAGGGGACGCTCGCGCCCCTCGGTGACGACGCCCCGGGAGAAGGGCCGGAGTCGGAGGCGGCGGGGTCGAGTGGCGAAACGGATCAAGCGTCCGAGTCAGAGACCGTGGCGGCGTCTTCGGCACTCGACGCGATGGTTACTGATTCCAGACCAGACGTAGACGCCGAGGCGGTCGAACGGTCTTGGTTCAGTCCGACGGGGAGCCGAACGCGTGTCTCAGAGGGTACCGGTGTCGGAGCGGCGGGTAGACTCGCGCCCGCGTTCGATGAACTGACACGCGGACTCGGTACGCTTCGGGGACGACGCTGGCGGCAGGGCGACGAGCGGGCCGATGTCAGGCGGTCGCTCCGGTCGAGCGTCGGGACCGGGGGCACGATCGTCTCCCTTCCACGTCGCGAACGAAAACCCGATGATGTGCGTGCAGTATGGCTGGTCGATGTGAGTCAGTCTGTCCTCGATACGGTGGACCGTTCGTTCCTGTTTGGGACGCTCCGGCGGGCTCGGGCGGAGTGGCGTGACTGTCGGATCGTCTTCTTCGATGAGTCTGCCCGCGACGTGTCAGCGGCGTTCGACGAGCCGACAGCGGCGGCCGCCCTCGACGCGCTTCACGGTGCGGAAACGGAGTGGGGTGGCGGGACCCGGATCGGCGAGTCGATCGCCGGCTTCCTCGCGGACTCGCCGGAGGCACTCGACCGTCGAACCGTCGTGTTCGTCGTCAGTGACGGACTGGAAACGGGTGACGTCGCTACGCTAGAGGAGGCACTGGCGACGCTCTCGCGCCGAACCGCGGGGATCGTCTGGCTGAACCCGCTGGCGGTGGCGTCGGCGTACGAGCCACGGGCGGATGGAATGGCGAGTGCGCTCCCGTTCGTGGACGGACTGTTCGCCTTCGGCGGAGCTACCGATCTCGCGACAGTCGGTCGGCAACTGCGTCGCCACGGACTCGGCGGTCGGATCGGCTACGAGTATGACCCACGGCGGGGGGGTTCCAAGGCCCGCCGGACCAACGTATGAACACAAACGAGTGGAGCTTACCCGAGACGGAACTGTTCGACCGTATCCGTTCCTCTCTCGACGAGGGCGTCGAGGCTGTCCTCGCGACCGTCGTCGATGTCGAGGGGAGCGCGTACCGCAGGCCCGGTGCCAAGATGCTGCTCCGACCGGATGGCGGTGCCGGAAGCATCACTGCCGGCTGTCTGGAGGACGAGGTCAGGGAGCTCGCGACCGACGTGCTCGATGCAGGCACGCCCCGTGTCGAGACGTGGGACCTCACGGGTTCGGACGACGTGTGGGGCATGGGGGTCGGCTGCAACGGTGTCATTACGGTTCTTCTCGAACCGCTGACCGACGAGTACGCGCCCGTCGTCGCCGCCCGCGACCGTGGCGACCCGGTCGCAGTCGCGACCGTCGTCAGTGGGGATCTCCCAACTGCGACACGCGGCCGCTACGCAGACGGGGAGTTCCACGGCGACCTGCCCGCATGGGTCCGCGAGAGAATCCGCCAAGCGACGGATCGCCTACTCGCAGACGGCGGAAGCGACCTGCTCACTGTTACACGGGGATCGAGCGGGGATGCGACCGGCGAGAAGCAGCCGGCCGTGGAGGTGTTCGTGAACGGGATTCAGCCGCCGCCGGAAGCGGTCGTGTTCGGCTCCGGGCACGACGTCCTCCCGGTCGTCGAACTCGCCACACTCGTCGATTTCCGGGTGACAGTCGTCTCCTTCCGCGGTGGACACGTCGACGACGACCATCTCGCCAGGGCAGACGAGGTGATATCCGCCAGTCCGCGCGAGGTGGCTACCCTCCGTGAATGGGACGACGACACCTACGCGGTCGTGATGACCCACAACTTCGTGGACGACCGGCTGACCCTCGACGCACTCCTCGAAACCGCGGTGCCGTATATCGGATTGATGGGTCCGCGCAAGCGCTTCGCGGAGATGCGCGAGGCGTTCACAGAGGAGGGCCGGACGTTCACTGAGACCGAACTCGACCGGATATACACGCCGATCGGCGTGGACCTCGGCGGGGACAGCCCCTACCAGATAGCGTACAGCATCGTCGGCGAACTGTTAGCCGTCGCGAACGGCCGCGATCCCGGCCATCTCACAGAACGCGCGGGACCGATTCACGACCGAGTGGAGGTGCGGTCCTCGTGACTGAAGACGATGTGAGGACTTCGTCGATGCTCTCTCGGACCTGGGCGATTGCGGCGAACTACAAACGCCCAGAGGACTTCGACATCCCACACGCACCGCGGTTCCTCTCGGAAACGACGGGTGAGGGAGCTACCAGACTGGTCAGCAAAGACGGCACCGTCATCTTGGAAGCGTCAGTCATGAGCACTGTCCGACGGTAGCTTTAGTGCCAGCACTCGGTGTCCTACAACACTTCATTTCGTGACAGCAGGTTACGATATTTCCACGTAGTGGGCGTCGGCTGCCGTCGTGCCGTTGACGGGTTCTATTCGCAAGCGGAGCCCCTGTCTATCGGCCGGGATGTCGAAAATAACCACTCCGTCAATAGTCACGCCGGGGCTGGGTCTCCGGAGGACCAACGCTTCGTCGAGGAAGACCATGGCCTGATTATCTGTGGCATACGTCTGTCCCTCGCTATCGACGAGTGTGAACACGCCGCTGGTGAGGCGTGTTGCGTTCTCTCCGAGGTTCGTCACCTCGAGACTGATAACCACGAACCCCTCGTCGGCACTGACGCCGAACTCCCCGCCGACTTGCTCGGTTCGATTGGTCTCGGTGACGACGTAGCGGAGTTGAGCGGGGCCGGTCCCGACGACGAACGACTCATTCGGTGTGTGTTCCGTGGATTGGGGACCTGCTGTATCGGTTGGCGTGGTCGTCGGTGTCACGGCTGAGGTTGCGGTTGGCGTCGAGACTGCAGTTGTAGTAGTCTCTGTCTGACCGGTCGAGCCGTCTGGTCCGCCACTGGGACACCCAGCGAGAAGGATGACAAACGCCACCACTAGAACTCGGTAATCCATACACCACACATTGAGCCATCCGATAGTAATGGTTGGCACCTGACAGTTTCTGAGAACCAATTTCGCCACAGTTCTGGATGGTCGAATCGCAACCAGGGACAAATAGTGAAGGTAGCTGACAGCCGCGTATGCGGGTCTGTCCTGGATGATGACAATAGCGTCTCCTTCACGACGCCGCCGAGAGCGATTTGTTATAGCGGTGGTGGTCGCAATCGGAAAGTATGACTGGGAGACACGTCCGTAAAACGCACTGGCCCAGTGGACCAGTGACATTCGTCATCGGTCTGCAGGGCCGATCATGGTGAGCCGCGGCCCGTACCGCCCCCGTTCGACGGTCGCTTCGACGCCGAACACGTCGGCGAGCAGTGCCGGTGTGAGCACGTCTTCGGGACCTCCCCGGGCACGGATTCGGCCATCCCCCAACACGACCATCTCGTCGGCGTATCGCGCGGCCTGTTCGATGTCGTGTAAAACGAGCACAACCGTCGTCTCGTCGTCCTCACGAAGCGTTCGTACGACATCCATCACGGCGAGCTGGTGGCGGAGGTCGAGGAACGTCGTCGGCTCGTCAAGCAAGAGAATGTCGGCGTCCTGTGCGAGCACCATCGCGAGCCATGCCAGCCGCCGCTGACCACCGCTGAGGTCAGCCAGCGGTCGATCACGGAGGTCCTCGATGCCGACCGTCCCGAGCGCCCTGTTGACCGCGGCAACGTCCACATCCTCGACCGTATCGAGGAAACCGCGGTGGGGGTACCGGCCGTGGTAGGCGAGCTCTTCGACCGTCAGGCCGTCCGGGCCGGACGGCTCCTGGGCGAGTCTGGCGAGTCGACGGGCGCGCTCGCGGTCACCGTACTCGTCAAGGGACCGGCCGCCGAGTGTTACCGACCCGGACACAGGGTCCAGCCGCCCGGAGAGTCCCCGCAGGAGTGTACTCTTTCCGCTGCCGTTCGGGCCGATGAGAGCGGTGACCTGTCCGCGAGGGACCGCGAGTGTGACTTCGTCGACGACGGGTGCTTCGGAATCTGGGTACTGCAGCGTCAGGTTTGTCGCCGTGAGCGCCGCGTCGATGTCGGGTCTCGCTGCAGTCGCCGATCGGTCTTTACCGTCGCTCATCGGAACCCCCCGAATCCGCCGTGTTTTCGCATCAGATACAGGAAGTACGGACCGCCGAGCAGGCCAGTGACGATACCGACCGGAACCTGCGCGGGGTTGAGTGCCAACCGGGCACCCGCATCGGCGGCGATAAGCAGCGCCGGGCCAGCGAACGCACAACCTACGAGCAGTCGCTTGTGGTCGGTGCCGACGCTCCGGCGGACGATGTGGGGGACGACAAGCCCGACGAACCCGACGATGCCTGCGGCGGCGACGCTGGTCGCTGCCGCGAGCACCGCGACCGCTGACAGGAGGAACCGCACCCGCTCGACTGACAGCCCCAGTGAGTCGGCAGTTTCCTCGCCGAGCGTGAGGACGTTCAGCTCTCTGGCACCTGCGAACGCGCTGCCGACGGCGATGACGGTCCATGGCAGGAGCATCCGCACCTGCGCCCAATCCGCCCCGACGAGTGACCCCGCTGTCCACGCGACGACGCCCTGCGCGACCCCGACGTCCTCGATGAGGAGGAACAGCCCAGTCTGTATCGACCCAAAGACGCTGGAAACGATTACCCCAGCCAGCACTAACCGGACAGGATTGGTGCCGCCCTGCCATGCAATCGCATAGACGAGCAGGAACGCGATACCGCCACCGAGCGCGGCAAATAGCGGAAGGAAAGGGAGCAGCCCCGCGAAGACGACGACGGTAAGCAGGACCGCCAGCCCAGCGCCGGACGACACCCCGAGGACGAACGGGCTCGCAAGTTCGTTTCTGGTGATTGCCTGCAGGATCGCCCCCGAGACGGCAAGGTTCACCCCGACGAGCAACGCGACCAGCACCCGCGGGAGTCGGATCGTCCACACAATGAGCGTCCCAGTCTCGTACTCCGGCACTGTTCCGCCGAGAAGGAACGCCCGCCACGCCGCCTCGTTACCGAGGACAGCCGGATTCGAAAGCGTTCGCCAAGCGTCAAGCGGTGCGAGGGGGTAGGCACCGAAACTGAGTTGCAGCGTCATAGCGACGAGGATCACGCCAACACTCCCGGCAGCAATCACGACGAGTTCACGGGAAACCCACGCAAGCCGCCGGGTTGTTGCCGGCCGCTCGCCGTCCCCAAGTTCACTTGCCATCGGTACCTCCGGAGACCGAGCTGCAGGGCGACAGGCTGGACTCGAAGGTCCGGCTCATCCGCCCTCAGTGACCATCCGAGCGACGCGGTCACGGTCGAACAACTCCTCCTCACCAAACTCGTCGGGGTAGGCGATCCGGGCGGCCTGCTCAGTCTGGAACAGCGAAATGAGCGGGCCTTGGTAGTTAATCCCGCCCGCATGGACGCGGTCGTTCTCGACTGCTGTGAGGTTCCGTGCAACCGGGTGCTCCCGCATGTGCCCGAGTACAAACTCCCTGAACGACTCTTCGAGAACGAAGTCGTCAGCGAACTGTGTCTCCATGACGATTACCTCCGGGTCAAGCCGCGCAATCGTCTCGTAGTCGATTCGGGTCCCCCACTCGGGAATTCCACTCCCCTCGAGGGCATCATCAACCTCGACGACCTGCCACTGAAGGTCCGAAACGGAATCGCCGATGTACTGCGGGAAGAACGACCGCGGTGGGATGCCCTGTGGCCGCAACAGGAGCAACTCAACCCTGTCGTCGGGCAGGCGCGACTGGATGTCATCCGTGAGCTCTGATTGGATGGCCTTCCACTTCTCGTACCGGGACCGCCGACCGAAGAGGCCCGCGACCTTCCCGAACACCTCCGATAGCGAGTAGTACTGGTAGGTATGCCAGGCGTCGTGTTGCTCGCGAATGTAGTTCCCGAAGAACGGACCGACGTTCGTCGCAATCTCTTCGACATCAGTCTCCGTCCAGCCGAACGTATTCGTCAGCCAGACAGGGTCTATGAGGTGAATGTCAGCGTCGACTGCGTAGAACGGTTCCTTCGGCATCCGGGTGCCTCGCGAGAGGGCCGGATAATTGGTTTTATCCAGTGTTACGCCAGGAAGTTCCTCGTAATAGCCGGTGTAGTAGCGTCGCGGCGAGCCGATTCCTCCGAGCCGGTCGGCCAACCCCAGCGCGACGCCCATGCCGCAGTAGATACCGTCGTTTGCAACCCACCTCCCCGGGGGCTCGTCGAATGTGAGACAGCCCACTGGCTCCATGCACGCCTCGTAGGATGTCGATGTCGTCACTTCGCTTTTCGGCGTTGCTGAGTCCGTCGCTCTGGCTGGGGTATCCATTGTTTCCGTTTCGAGCGACTCCCCCTGGTCACTCCCGTCAGTGAACCCGCAGCCAGCCAGCCCGGCCGCAACGGTGCTACTGAGGGCCCCGAGCACCTGTCGACGCGACCGCACATCTCGATTCATTGGTGGCTCACCCGCCAACGACTCGGTGTGTTAATCGTTGTCTCATTCTAGAAACAACGAACGGTCTGGCCCGCCATATTTTTGGGGGTCACTGACGACAAATACCGAAGGCGAGAAACCACATTCGCTATATACCTGCCCCTCTCAGGCCACTATCCGGTTGACCTCACCTGAGGACAGGGAATGTACTTGCAGTCTCAGTACTGTTTCACAGAGGGGCGATACGATAATCTGAACCTGAATCTCTCTGCATCATTTGTGGTTCGATGACGGTGAGAGCAGTCATACAGAATCAGTTACCTTGTAACTTATTATGGTTACGTTCTGAAAGACAAATATGGAGCGAGACGAGGGGGAGAGCCCCGACGAAGTCGGCGGCGACGAGCGGGCGGCGGCCATTGGGGACTTCGACGTCGAGGAATTCCTCGACACAGTCGGATTCGAGGAAACATCTAACATCCTCACTCGCCGCCAGGTGGAGGTGCTGGCGCTGCGGGAACGGGGATTCAAGCAGGCGAGCATCGCCGATCAATTGGGGACCTCGCGAGCGAACGTCTCCGGAATCGAGACCAGCGCTCGTGAGAACGTCGCCAAGGCCCGCGAAACAGTGCGGATTGCGGATCTGCTATCAGCGCCTGTCCGAGTCGAAATTGGTGCCAACAGCGATCTCTACAACGTTCCATACCAGGTTTTTGATGCGTGTGACGACGCTGGCGTGAAAGTGAACGAGGACGCCCCCGAACTTATCAGGCGTATCAGCGACGCCGCTGATGACGTAATCGAGGGGCGGGAAATATGCGAACGGCTCGTCGTAACCATCACTGGTGACGGGGACGTGTGGGTCCACAGACCCTGAGAGCGACTCGCCGGACGCTCCGAGAAGTTCCTGACTGGACTGCATCCGTGAGTGCAGCCGGTGGTCAGGCACACAAGGGAAGCGCGCAGACTTGCCGTTGTTTCTGTCCATGCGTATTCGGGTACAACAGTTGAATGTCGTGGACGACGATCACCACAGCTCGTAACGACGGACGAACAGGTGGACGACGATGCCGACGACGAACGCAACTCCGAGATTCACGAGGAGTCCAAGGATTCCGATGCCGATCACCAAAGGGTACTCGTCAGCCTTCTCAATGCTGGTTCGCCCCAGTTGGAGCGCAATCAGGGCGAGTATTACGCCGAGCATTGCGACGGGATACGCGGTTATGATCCCGACCGCCAGAAGGGCCACGCTAATGTAACCCAAGCCGAGGATAACGTTCGCGCCGACTGTCCGGGCTCCGAAGGCGTACTTCCCCGCGACGCCGCCACTACCGTGACACATTGGGAGGGCACCGAACGGGATCGCGACCAGGTTCATGAGGCCCATGCTCGTCGAGAGTTCGTCGGCCGAGACATCACGGTCGAAGTAGTCTGCCAAGAGAACCGATGTTGCTAGTGCAGCGTTACCAAGCGTCATCGCTAATTGGGCGACAGCCGCCTCGAGGGCGGGGAGTGTGAGGTTGCCCGGGCCAAATAGCGCCATGCTGTCCGTCGGCGGGAACGACGGCGACGGGAGCCCGGTCGAGAGAACTGCCAGCGCACCACCCAGAAGAAGGACGACGAATCCACTCATGTTCCAGTACCCAAGTACGATCAAGACAGTCGCGACCACGGCCGCCAACGCCGCTAGCTGGAGGTTCGTACTGCTGAGCCTGATACCGGTCTCAACGAGAACGAGTGCGACACCGAACTGGATGCCTCGAACTACTGGGGAACCGATGTACTGGCCGAAGCGCTCCAGTGACCCTGTTGTCCCGATAGCCAGCAGGACCACAGCGAGCAACAAGCCAGCGACGAGTAACTCCCCTGTGGTTATCGAGCCAGCAATGACGAGCGCTGCGACTGCCTTCATCGGCTCGACGGATATTGGAGCCCTGTAATAGAACCCCCAGACGATTTGGAAGACGCCGAACCAGACGAGCATTAAGGCCAGTGAGAGGTCGGTGAGGACGGCGACGGAGACGACAATCGGAAGTACCGTAACTGAATCACCTATCGCGCCGGTGGCCTCCGACCAGGACAACGTAAACGCACGGTCGTCCCTGATCGTTACGGTAATCGCCATTGACCCGGTAAAATGCGGCTATATACAAAATTCCCACGAGAAACTGGCTTCCATTACCTCAGGTAAGAAGTAACTATATTAAGTTACGTCTTCTGTGCCGATCCCCTTTTCTCGTGCGCCGACAACAGATACTTACATCAATGGAGTAACATTCGAACATGGGACTAAGTGCTCGAAACAACCTAACCGGAACCGTACAATCGGTGAACAAAGGCGACGTAGTAGCAGAGGTTGTAGTTGAACTTGGTGATGGACAGGAAGTTACCTCAACAATCACACGAGCCTCCGCTGAGCGGCTAGAACTCGAACAAGGCGACGAAGTCTCGGCAGTTGTCAAAGCCAGCGAAGTGATGATCAGCACCGACTGAAGTACTTCTCTTTTGGACCGGCTGCCGGACACTTCGTCGGTGCGTGAGGCTCTGGACCACAGTCGTTCTTCGACTGGTGGCGGTGGTCCCAATCCATCAGTGCCTGCTTCTGATTTTCGCTTTCGCAGTTGTTGTGACCGTCGTACCCTGACTATTGGGCCGATCCTGCCAGAACAACCCACCGCTTCCGACAGATGCTCCCATCGCGAGAGCCAGTACTGGAGCAGACAGACTCACCAGCAACCGACTGTCCCGCAACCTGGCCTCACAGGACATAGAAGAAATACGGTGAGATTTGACTTCAGAAACGGAATATAGACGTTAAGTATCCATGATGAGTATTTCGTACCGGACGAAAAAGAGGTGCTCTCTGTGATAGTCGTCCACAGTTGGGATTGCGCCACATTTCGCGATCACTTGGCCGATTAGCCCGCCGTCGTGGTCGCACAGACGCCCGAAAGTACCATCGAATCCAGCCAGACTTCCATTCAGCAGGTCCGGGAGAGTGAGACGCTTCGGCAACGCGTCCGCCACCTCATTGTAAAGCGGGCTATTGTGGAATACAGAGAAATCTACGATCGTTTCACCGAAGTCTGATAGGTTTCAGCGATCAGTGTCAAATGCCGCGCTCAGCTTCTCTCGCATGAACTCTCGCCGCAGTTCCCGCTTTCGCTCGTCGGTCAAGTAGTCCTCGAACACAACCTTGGCGCTGGCGCTGCCCTGTTCATCAGCAATATCCTGGACATGCGCCAGTAGGTCCTCAGTCGTTCTAGAATATGCGTCGTACCAGAACCGTCGGCCCATGTGGGGCTTCCGAGCGACGGCGTCGATCTCCTCGGGCACCCCAGCCGTGTCGGCGAGGTCGTCCAGGGCGTCGACGGCCGGCCCCGTCTCAGCGGTCGCGCTGACCGTTCCGGCCTCCTGGTCCCACTGAACCAGCCCGGTCTCATCAAGCTTCGAGACGTGCGTCTGGTACAGCGAGACGTACACGCGCTTGCGCGCTTGCGAGCAGAGGTCGTTGCGATCCTCGTGCTCTTCCATCGACGCCACGACCTCCGCGAGGTCCGTGAGGTCGATAGTGTCGAAGTCGGTCACGACGCCCAGCGCCCGTCGCCGGCGCTCGGACTTCGCGACATCCAGCAGGTCCGCCAGCGGCACGCCCACCGGCGTCGGCTCCGGCTCTTCGGGTTCCGGCTCGTCGTCGCTGCGCGAAAGGAGGCTTTTCAGCATCCTGCCACCCCCGAAGCAACGGCGCTGGTTTCCGGGTCGATACTGTTATCCGGGGCCCCAGACAAGTCCAGGGCGCGGTCGTTGGTTCGCTTCATAGCTTCTGGACGACCGCATTGGGTCGGTGTGGCCGCACCGGCCCGCTTTCGTAGACGGACCTTACTGACCCTTGAGCAGTCGTTATGACTATCATTATAGTTGCTGGTATTAGTACCTGTGTTACTACTAATTAGCTTCTGAATACTAGTCTCTATATGTGTAGAAACATCGAACAAATGATATATATGAGCATAGGGAGATTCGTACGTAAGATGGCTGGCCGAAAGCCGACTGTATCTGACTCCGAAACACTTCAATTCTTTGTCAACTCTGACGACCCATTCCTCACTACAGCAGAGGTGGCCGATTTGGCAGGATTTTCTACCAATTCGGGAGCGAATAAGCGGCTTACCGAGCTTGAAAAACAGGGATACGTACACTCCAAAACTGTTGGTCGGGGCCTCGCTTGGTGGATCACCGATGCCGGCCGCGAGTACTTGGAGACGGACGACAGCTAGGGACTGTAGAAGCCGTCGCGGTGGCCGATCCGCCGAATAAAGAACACATCGTCGCCGTCGTCCCGCCTGCGCCAGTCGACAACGAGCCTGT
>Ga0207720_100200_pt1 | contig 54310 bp, 63 predicted proteins | sample A23P2SouthBayCA_2_FD_187751 | JGI IMG/M metagenome (GOLD analysis project Ga0207720, IMG submission 187751) | Aerobic enrichment media microbial communities from Eden Landing Ponds, California, USA - A23 E3 (2) (SPAdes) | ecosystem: Environmental > Aquatic > Marine > Unclassified | place... | reverse complement strand
GAGTCGGTCGAGACCGTCCTCGCGGTCGCGTACGACCGTGATCTCGCCGGCGTCCGTGATCTCGCCGCGGCGACGGTGCGGGCCCACCTCGACAAACTCGCCGTCGAAGGACGGGTCCGGTTCGATCCCGAGACGGGAGCGGTGGCGCCGCGGTAGGACGCCGACGGCCTTTTCGGCCTCCGCCGCCCAGCGGGCCTATGGAGCCGCTCGAAGCCGAACTCGACCGAGCGCGGGCCCTCGACGTGAGCGACCTCGCCGACGCCGTCGAGTCCATCGGCTTCGAGTGTACGCGCTGTGGCGCCTGCTGTAAAGCGAACGAGGGACCTCGGGGAGACGGCGACGCCAGTGACGGCGACGCCGCCGATCCCCACACGGCGACGGTGTTCCCCGACGAAGTACGCGAGTTGCAGGCGACGACGGGGTACGACTGGCGGGACGTGGCGCGGCCGATGCCCTACGGTCTCTCCGAGGGTCCCGACGGGCCGGCAGGCGAGACGTTCGAGTGGGCGCTTCGGACGGACGCCTGCGGCGACTGCACGTTCTACGAGGAAGAGGACGGCGAGGGGCGGTGTACCGTGCACGACGACCGCCCGCTGATCTGTGAGACGTACCCGTTCAGCGTCGCCCTCGGGGGGACGAGTCAGCCGATGGGTGAGGCGGTGGACGAGGCGGGGATGGTCCGCGCTCACGAGTGCGAGGGACTCGGGCGTGACATCTCGCGGGCGGATGCCGAGGAACTGGCGCGGGCGCTGAAAGAGCGGGCGATCCGGGAGTTGGAAGAAGCCATCGGCGTCCGCGACGCGTACACGCCGGTGGAGCGCGAGGCGAGCGAGGTGGTCGTCCACGACTCGGAAGGCCCGAAAACTCCCGACGGAGCGCCCCGCTGACGGCGATACACCTTTAACGATCCCGACACAGGTCGACATGGAGGTTTACACTGTGGAGATCTCAGATAACCTGTTGTGTCTGTTCAACGCGCGGGTGCGGTCGGAGGATGGATCGTACGTGATCGAGGTACCCCAACGCGAGATCGAGACGGGGTCGGTCGATCCCGACGAGACCTATCGAGTCGCCCTCATCTCTCGGGATCGCACGGAGCCGGAGGAGTCGTCCGAGTCCGAGACGCCGACGTCCGAGCCGCAGCCGCCGGTGGAGGTCGGTGAGATCCGGTACGTCGAGATCGAGGATATCGGCAAGCAAGGCGACGGCATCGCACGCGTCGAGCGTGGCTACGTCATCATCGTCCCCGGTGCAGAGATCGGCGAGCGCGTCAAGATCGAGATCACCGAGGTCAAGTCCAACTTCGCGGTCGGCGAGATCATCGACGAGGACTTCTGAACCCGTTCCACCGGCACCGCGATTCGCTTCCCGGCGCTGCTACGCCCTCTTCTCGGCCGGTCTCGGCTACGGCCGGCTGTCTCGGCTTCGGACGGTGAGCGACGCCGACGTCCCGTAGACCAGTTAGTCGGCCGGACCGACGGCGCCGACGGCGGCGAACCGCGACAGGTCGGTCTCGACGTCCACCTCGCTCAACGAGGCGTACGGCCGATCCACGACGATGTCGCCCGCCGTCGACCGTCCCACGCCCGGGAGCGCGGTGAGTTCGTCCATCGACGCCGCGTTCAGGTCCAGCGGGTGCGGGACGCCCGTCACCGAGCGGTAGCCGTGGTCCACCACTGCCACGTCCGTCGTCGTCCCCAGTTCGCGCTCGCCGGGCACGGCGACGAGCAGGGGGTAGGTCCCTAGCTGCCGGCCGAACGTCTTGCCGCCCTCGTGGTACTCCATGTGGACGTCGGGGAGGACCGTCCCCGGCGGAACGACCCGACGGAGCATCGGCCGGTCGATCTCCTCGCGCACCTCGCGCTTGTAGCGTTTGAACTGCTTCTTGTGGTCGCGGGCGATGTCGGCGCCGGTGTCGCTCATCTCCGTTCCCGCGAAGGCCATCACCTGCCGGATGTTGATGCGCCGGAGCATCAGCCCCTCGTCGTACACGTCCTGCAGGAAGCGCTTGTTGTGTTCGAACGTCTCCTCGCGCTCGCCCGCCAGCCCGTGGACGAGGTTGATGCCGGGGAGGAGCTTCGGGAGGCGGTTCGCGGCGCCGTCGCCCGTCGTCGGGGCGTCCGCGGGGTCGTCGCCCGGACGCCACCCCGCCACCTCGTTGACGACACGCACCGCCTCCAGACACTCCTCGGCCGTGACGAGCAGGTTGTTCTCCTCCTGGACCACCGGATCGGCTGATTCGAGACCGAAGGCGGCGGTGTCGCCCGCGGTGTTGTGCTCGGCGATGATCCGGATGGCTTCCCGGGAGCGCTCCGGATAGTCGACGATGGTGACGGGGTTCATGTTGTCGAGGTGGAGCGTTTCGAGGTCCGGCGCCACCTCGCGGATGCCAGCGTACAGGCGCCGGAGGGCGTCGGGGTTCGGCGCCTCGCCGTCGCCGCCGAACGCGAGGATGTCGGCTTGGCGACCCAGGCGGAAGTGCCGGACGCCCCGGTCGTAGAGCGCCTCGACCTCGCGGACGACCGACTCGGCCGAGCGGAATCCGGGATCGCCGTACAGCGGTTCGGTACAGAAGGAACACCGGTACGCACAGCCCCGGGACGTTTCGAGCTCGGCGATCAGGTAGTCGGGGTGGTTCGGGTGGTCCTCGACGACGAAGGCCCCTTTCGTGGCCCAGCGGTCGAGGTCCGCGTTGTCACGCATCCGGTCGCCGAAGCCCTCCAGTCCGTTCGAGACGAGATCGTGGGCCGCCGCCTCCACGTCGCCCTTGGCGACGAAGTCGTAGTCGAGGTCCTTGCGCTCCATGTCCTGTGCGCCGGCGTTCTCCTCGCCGACGCCGAAGCGGACGGGACCGCCCATCAGCGTCACCCCGTCGGCGGCCCACGCGAGTTCCCGGACTTCGTCCGGCTCGGCGGGCGTGCCGCCCACGTACTTCCCCGGGACGGTCATCCCGCCGAGGTAGATCAGGAGGTCGGCGTCGGCCACGTCGCGCCACTTAGATCGGTCGTCGCGGAGTTCGTCGATGGTGTGGTAGGTGATCCCCGACGGCGACACGCCGGCGTCGACCAGCGCGCCCGCGGTGAAGCGGGGATACGTCGAGACGTACGGCGGGACCCCGAAGTGTGCGGGTTCGTCGACGTAGCCGTCGACGACGGTGACCGTGAGCGTGGCGGGGTCGGTCATAGAGTTCGATTGGGGGTCGACGCGTAAAACCGTGTTCGTGTGGGTTCAGGCTCCGTCCTACGGAGGTGCGGGGTGGACTCGCCGTAGACGCCCCGAGCGGTCACCTCCCCCAAAGGCACAAGTCGACCAAATCCTACGTGCGGGTGTGCCAGAGCCACTCCCCACTCCGCCCGAGGCCGGACTCCTGAACGCCGTCAGGTTCGGCCGGGACACCGTCCGGTTCCTGGAGGGTGTACAGGCGCGGTATCCGGACGGCGTGGCCGTCCCTATCCCGGGACGCGCCCCGCTGGTCGTGCTGACGAACCCCGACCTCGTTCACGAGGCGCTCGCCCGTCCCGAGACGTTCCGGCGCGTCCCCGCACAGGAATCCGCCGCGCTCATCGCCGAACACGGTCTCGTCCAGAGCGAGGGCGACCTCTGGAGACAGCAGCGGTCGATTATGAATCCCGCGTTCGATAGCCGACAGGTGCGGGCCTACACGAACGACGTCGGGCGACGCGTCGAGCGCCTCGCCGAACGGTGGGCCGAACGTGGTGCCTTCGAGACGAACCTCCACCGCGAGATGACGCGACTGACCGTCCGCGTCGCCTCCACCGTCCTGCTGGGCGAGGACCTCGGTGCCGACCGCGCCGAGCAGTTCCACGAGTGGATGCAGACAGCCGGATCGGAGTTCGAATTCGGTCTCGGGAGCGTCACCCCGGACTGGCTCCCGACCCGCATCTCACCCGAGTTCCACGAGGCCGCCGCGGGCATCCGCGGCCTGAGCGAGGACATCATCGAGCGTCGCCGGCGACTGATCGCCGAGGGCGAGGAGGACCGGAACATGCTGACGATGCTCATCCGGGCCGAGGACGACCCGGACGTCGACTACCCGGCCGATCAGATCCGCGACGAGGTGTCGACGTTCCTCATCGCCGGTCACGAGACGACGGCGCTGAGTCTCACCTACACGACGGCGCTCCTGTCGTGGCATCCCGAGGTCCGCCGGCGCGTGCGCGAGGAGGCCGAAACCGTCCTCGGTTCGGGACCGCCGACCCACGACGCCGTTCGGGAGTTGACGTACACCCAGCGAGCGTACCGGGAGGCGTTGCGGCTCTACCCGCCCGCGTGGGCGGTGTTCCGGCGGGCGGACCGGAAAGCACGCCTCGGCGAGTACCGCGTCGACGGGGGGGCCGCGATCATCATGCCCCAGTGGTCGATTCACCGCTCGGATCGCTACTTCGACGACCCCGAGACGTTCGACCCGGACCGCTGGGAGCGGCGCGACCCGAACGACGTGCCGGCGTACTTCCCGTTCTCGACCGGTCCGCACGCCTGTGTCGGTAGAGGGTTCGCCCTCTCGGGGGCGACGCTCACGCTCGCCCGGCTGGCGCGGGATTTCGACGTCGAAGTCCCCGAGGACGCCCTCGACGACCTGCGCGTCACGCCGACGCTCCGCCCCGCAGGGGGCGTCTCGGCGGCAGTCCGCCCGATTGACTGACTCCGAGCCGCCGGCTCCACGTCACTTATGCCGGTCGCGGCACTATCTCTCGGCATGCCCGCGACGAAGGAACTCAAGTGTACGAGTCCCGACTGCGAACTCGACATGTTCGAGAACCACTACACGTACGACATCGCCGACGACCACTCGGTCGCGGACCTCTCCTGTCCGCTCTGTGGCGGCACCGACTGTCTCGAAACCATCGAACTATGACCGGGTTCAAGGAGTTCGGCAAGTCGGCGGCGACCGCGGTTCTGGAGCGGGTCGGCCGCGGCGTCGGGAAGGTTCAGGAGCGAAAGCCCCTCCCGTACGACGTGCTGGAGTCCGAGGACGCCTACCTCGTCGTGTTCGACGCGCCGGGCGTCACCCGGAGCGACGTGCAGGTGCGCTACGTCGAGGGCGAGGTGCAGGTCCGACTCGACCGCTTCCGCGACTTCCACGAGGGTTTCGAGATGCGGTTCCCGGGCCGCGGCCTCTCGCTCGACGGCCGTGCGCGTCTCCCGCCGGACGCCGACGTCGACGCGGGCGATGCCTCGGCCACGCTGAGCGACAACGGGACGCTCCGCGTCGAGGTGCCCAAGCGAGCGAACGGAACCGACGTCGAGGTGCGCGACGAAGCGGGCGAGGACGGGGACGCGGAGTAGTCAGACGGGGAACTCGGCGTCCGGATCGACCACGCGATCCACCTCCGGCGGCATCTCCCAGTCGGTCGTCAGTTCGAGCAGTTGGACGAGCATCCGCCCGGTCGCCCCCCAGACGGTGTAGCCGCCGACGCGGAAGAAGTGGAGCCTGATGTCGCCGTAGTAGGGATGGTCGCGACGTTCGGACTCGTAGTTGTCGAGGTCGGTCAGTTCCTCGACCGGAAGGACGGCGATCTCGGCTACCTCCCGTTCGTCGGGGACGTACTCACGGTCGGGGACGCGCGAGACGAACGGCCGGACGCTGTAGTCGCTGACCGTCGGGATGTCGTCGAGTCGGCCGAGGACGTCGATCTCGTCGGCTCGGAGACCGATCTCCTCGTTGGCCTCGCGGCGTGCCGTCGCTTCGAGGTCGTCGTCGCTCGGTTCGTGCCCGCCGCCCGGGAAGCTCATCTGGCCCGGATGCTGGCCGAGGTGGTCAGCGCGTTTCGTAAAGAGGAGGGCGTCGCCGTCACCACGGTCGACCACGGGCGCGACGACGGCTGCCCGGCGCTCGGCGTCGTCGATGCTCCGTGGCGTGTGGCGGGCGAGCGCGGACAGGTCCATGCGCATGGTGTGTTCGGTAGCTCCGTGTCGGTTTCGATCCCGCCTACGAGCCGGGGGGTGGTTTCAGTTGCGGTTCTCGAGAGCGGCGTCGAGCCGACTCCGAACGTCGCTCACGTCGACCGATCCCCACGTTTCGAGGTCGTAGCTCACGTCCAGCAGCCGCTCGATCCGGTCGTCGTCGTCCTCGTCGACGGCGCGTGCCGCGTCGGCACGCAGTCGACGCTCGACTGCCTCGACCATCGCGGAGCGGTCGACGTCGCGGTCGGGCACGTCGAGGATGTGCGGGAGATCCTCGGCTCCGTCGGGGAGGACGGGGAACGCGGCCGGCCCGGCCGAGAGGAGCGGCTCCGTGTCGCCGACGGCGACGAGATAGTAGTCGTCGATGGCGGCGTCGACGGCGGCGTCGACGGCATCGTCGTCGACGCCCGTTCCTCGCTTGAACGCGAGTTCGCCGAGCGCGTCTTCGAGTTCGTCGCGGGTCAGCGCACCGAAGAGGTCGACGACGCCCGCGAGTTCGTCGCCCGTGGCGGTGGGGAGCGTCATCGAACCGCCTCCAGATCGGCGGCAGCGGCCTCCGCGACCCGCTCCGGCGACAACGGCGCGTCGGTCCACGCGGGCAGGCGACGATCGGTCCCCGGCGGTTCGATGGCGTCGACGTACGTCTCGACCTGTTCGAGTTCGTCCGCGCGGTCGTAGGCCAGCCCGTTGAACGCGGCGTCGAGTTCGTAGCTTCGGACGAGCGAGCGCGCGGCCTCGCGATAGCGGTCGGGCAGGGTATCGTACTCTGGGTCGACGTCGCTCTCGCCGACGACCCGGAACAGCGCCGCACCGACGTGTCGGCTCATATCCGAGAGACCGGTCGGTCCGCTCACCGCGCGATGGTCGTGTTCGTACGTCCCGAGGTCGACCTGTGCGGTCCCTTCGAAGCCGGCGTAGTCGAAGGCGTCGCCGAGGGTGCCGACCTCCAGCCCCCAGGACCGCTGGGGGCGGAACCGCTCGACGAGGTCGGCCGTGGCCGCGAACTCGCCAGCGAGCGCGTAGCGAAACGACTCCAGATAGCGGAGGACGGGGGCGTCCCGTCCCTGGCTCAACGCGCGGACCAGCGGCGCGAAAAACAGCCGGAACAGCCGACCGTAGAGTCGGTCGTTCTCGACGCGCGCGTAGTAGCCCTTCGCGAAGTCGTGGCCGTGAGCGAGCGGGAAGAGCAGTCGCGCCACGTCCGTCCGGGAGTAGCTCTTGGTGTCGGCGTCGTGGACGACGACGAACTCGCTGTCGAGCGCCTGTCCGAGACCGAGCCACACGTCGCGGCCCTTCCCGAACTCGCCGTCGAGACAGTGGTCGTCGAGCAGGCTCTCCAGCCGGGGACCGTTACACCAGAGTACGGAGAGCGACAGATCGAAATCGGCGAGCCAGTCGTGGAAGTCGACGACGCGGTCCGCGGGCGCCCGGAGCGGGACGACGACCTGTCCCGGATCGACCCGTTCGAGTTCCGTGAGGACGCGATCCGGCGCCAGCCCGGCGTACTCCCGTTCGGTCATGGGGACGACGACCGTCGCCCGGTCGGTCGGCGCCGTCGGCGTCTCGCCGGTCAGATCGTGGAGCGTCGTCACGCGTTCCTGGACGTACTCCATCACGCGTCCTTCGGGGCGGGGCGGACAAAAGCCCGCGGATGCCGGTGACGCCGGCCGGTCCGTTTTTTAAACAGGGGGACACAACGTGAGGGTATGAAATCGACCCGAAAGGGACTCCGTGACGGCGAACTCGTCAAGGACACCTACGAGCGGCTCACCTGTGCGGAGTGCGAGAAGGTTCTGAAAAAGCGAGACGATCCGGACGAGGTCTTCTCCATCCGGATCTGTCCCGAGTGTGGCCGCGAGTGGAAGGACCTCCGCTGAACCGGACCCACCGATAACGCCGCTCTCGTGACGATCACTCGAAGACGGCGTCGAACGCCCGTGCACCCAGCGGGTCGAACGTCCCCGCGGCCACGTTCTCCGCGACGTGGTCCGGGTCGCTCGCGCCCGCGAGCGCGCAGGTGACGCCCGGCGCGCTCCGCGCGAAGTTGATCGCGCGCTGTGCGGGCGTCTCGCCGGACAGTTCGGCGTCGACGGCCGACGGCAGTCCGCTCGCGAGGTCGCCCTGCGCGAGGCTAGCGCTGGTGAAGACGTCCAGATCGAGCGCGTGTGCGACCGCGAGCGCCGACCGACGCTCGCCCTCGAACTCGTGGGCCGGGACGGTGAACGCGTCGGCCATGTGGACGTTGAACGGGAGCTGAATCGCCTCGAATCCCGTCTCCGCGCGTCCGACCGTCTCGGCGGCCGTCCGCGCGCGTTCGACTACCGTCGGCAGCGACAGGTGGGCGTCGTCGCCCGGCGGGACGCGAAACGCGTCCCACGTCGCCACGCCGTACCGGCCGATATCGCCGGTCTCGATCCGTCGCTCGAGCCGCTCGAACGTGGCTTCGAGCTGGTCGTACACCGCCTCGCGCGAGCGGACGCGGAGCTGTGTCTCCGGGTTGTGGACGTAGTAACAGTCGACCGTCTCCAGACCGAGTGCGTCGAGCGAGCGATCCAGGAGCGCCTCGATGGCGTCGGGTGCGATACAGTGATAGCCCGCGGCGAGGTCCGCGGGGTCGACGGGTCCGTCCGCGACGAACTGCTCGCGGACGTAGCGCGCGGGATCGGCCGGTCGCTCGCCGTCGAACGGGAGGAATCCGCCCTTGGTGGCTACGACGACGGCGTCACGGTCCACGTCGGCGCTGGTCACCGCTCGACCGACGACCCGCTCGCTCCGCCCACAGCGGTAGTTGGCGGCAGTGTCGACGACGTTACAGCCGCCCTCAATCCCGGCGATCAGCGCGCGTTCGTAGCCGTCGTCGACCGCGTCGGTCGGGTCGCCGAGGTAGGTGCCGAGACCGACGCTGGAGACGACGCCGGGACCGAACCGACGGAAGTAGGTCCGGCCGAAGGTGTCGCCGAAGCGGTCCCGGTACGCCCACGTGGCGCGTGTGGTCGCCATGTGCCGGCTACGCGGGGCACCGACATTAGAGGTCGCCTTCGAGCCCCCGCCAGAGGCGGTCGGTGAGCGAGGTTCGGCGGGCGGGCCAGACGAACTCGCTCTCGTCGAGGACGATCTGACCACCCCCCATCCGCGGATGTCCACCCCCGTTCCCGCCGGGGATGTCGTCCAGCACGCCCTCGATCACTCGGCCCATGTGGACGCGGTCGTCGCGGGAGCGTCCCGAGAGGTGGAGCACGCCGTTCCGGGTGCCGTAGACGATGGCGGCAGTGATCCCTTCGAGCAGGATGAGTTCGTCCGCGGCCTGCGGGATGGCGTCGACGTTCGAGATGTCGCCCACGTCGCTGATCGCGAACGCACCTTCGACCTCGCGTTCGCGGATCGCGGTCGCCTTGATCTCCAGCGTCTCGGCGCTCACCTGTGGGTTGGCGATCCGGTCGAGCAGGCTCTCGTCGATACCGGGAGAGAGGTAGCCGCTCGCGGCGAAGTCGGCCGGCACCATGCCCTCCGTGAGGCGGTTCGTGTCGGTGAGGATGCCGAAAAAGAGTCCCGTCGCAACCGTCGAGGGGACGACGTACCTCGAACCGATCTCGCTCTCGTGGGTCTCCGGCGGGACCGGCGTGGCGTCGAGGTCCTCGAAGTACTCCGCGATCACGCTCGAACAGGCGCCGTACTCGGTGCGGACGTCGGTGAACGCCTGGCCGCGCCCGTCACCGGGGTGGTGGTCGACGACGGCGACCGGACGGACGGTCTCCGAGCCGGAGAATCCCCGCGGCTCGTTGTGATCGACCAAGATCACGTCCTGTGATTTCAGATCCTCCGCCCGTTCGAGGGAGTCGAGTTCCGCCTCGAGGACGTTGCGGAACGCCCGGTTCTCCTGGTGGCGTATCTGTCCCGGGAACTGGATGGTCGCCTCGGTGTCTACCTGGTCGGCGAGCGAGGCGACGCCCATCGCCGCCGCCATCGCGTCCGGATCGGGGTTCGGATGCGTCAGGATGGACACCTCGTCGTATTCGGCCAGCACCGACGCGAACTGAACGCCGGCTGGCCGCGTGAGCTGGTGGAGGATGTATCCGCCACCGATCAGTACGACCAGGCTGACGAGCAGAGCCGCCAGCAACTCCGGATGCGACTGGGCGAACGTCACCGCCCGCCGTACGAAATCCTCGGCGGCGACCGACATACCCACTCCGACTCGGTCGAAGGGGAAGAGTATTCTCCTATTACGACCTTACGAAAGCGACCGAATTCGCGCCGTCAGTCCTCCCAAAACGCGTCGATTGCTGGCCGGTAGCCGTCCCTGACGGTCGGGTAGCGAAGGTCGTATCCGAGTTCGTGGAGTCGGTCGTTGGCACATCGCTTGTTCGCGCGGACCCGGCGACTGACGTCGCCGTCTGCCGCCCGTTCTGCGACCGTCTGCTTCGGCGGGTGAGGGCGGCCACACTCGTCGGCCAGCCAGTCGGCGAACTCCCACTTCGAGACGGGTTCGTCGTCGACGGCGAGCACCACCTCACCACGTCCTCGGTCGGTCTCGAGGAGGTGCGCCACGGTCCCGGCGGCATCGTCGCGGTGGATGGAGTTGAGATAGCCCTCCGTCACGGGACCGTCGAGATAGTAGTCCAGCCGGTACCGGTCCGGACCGTAGAGACCGCCGAACCGGACCACCGTCCCGTCCACCGCCTCGCCGCCCGCAAGCGCGATCCGTTCTGCCTCCAGCAGGACGCGCTGGCGCTCGGTGGCGGGGTCGGGCGTCGTCGACTCGTCGACCCAGTCGCCGTCGTGATCGCCGTAGACTCCCGTACTGGACGTGTAGACGAGTCGATCCGGCGGCGCCGCGCGCTCGTCGAACGTCTCGACGACCGTCTCCAGACCGTCGACGTACGCCGTCCGCGCCGCGTCGACCCCGCGCCCGCCGGCGCTGGCCGCGTACACGAGCCAGTCCGCGTCCGGGACGGCCGACAGCGACGTCGCGTCGGTCAGGTCGGCACGCGCGGCGTCGAACCCCGCGTCCTCGATGGCGTCGAGTCCCGCGTCCGAGCGTCGGACGCCGACGACGTCGTGTCCGGCGGCGGTCAACTGCCGACCGAGTTCGATGCCGACGTAGCCACAGCCGAGGATGGCGACACGCACGCCGATCAGCGGGCGTTCCGCCCGGCGACGTACCCCTGGATCGCGGCGAGTTCCGCGAGCGTCATCCGGATCCGTCCCTCGATAGCTTGCTGGACCTCCTGTCCCGAGAGGTCCAGGTCGACGTTCGAGGCGATGGTGTCGACGTCGACGACGCCGGTCGCCATCCCCATCAGCAGGTGATCGCGTACGTCCTGAACGATCATCTCGGCGTCGAGGTCGGCGGCGTCGACGGCGAGGATCGACGCCGCCTCCGACAGCGTCAGCGTCGGCGACCCGCCGTCTCGGAGGGCGTCGACCGTCTCGGACGCGATGCCCGTCTCGGACGCGACTCGCTCGACTCCGTGGGCTTCGATCACTGCTCGTAGCTCGGTCTCGTACGCGTCACGGAGTTGTCGTGGCGACAGCGTCTCCGGTTCGTCCGCAGCGTCGTGGAGCATACGCCGGATGAGCGCCCCGCCGGTAAAAGTCTCACTCCGAATCGGGACACGCCTCCGGTTGCCACGACGTACAGCCCGGTCGGGGCCAGGTCCCCGCGCGTTCGTCCGCGTTCCCGTCCACGTCGCCGACGCCGCCACGATACGGCGGGACGGCGACTGCCACGACCGTCCCCGTCTCGAAGGAGACGCGTTCGTCGCGGCCGAGGCGCTCTTTCGTACCGTCGCCGTCGACGTCGAGACGCACCGTCGAGCCGTCGCGAACGTACCGCATCGCCGCTCCCGGTGTCGTGGCCGGTGTCCCCCGCCCCGTCCGGAGGGTGAAACGGGCGTACGCGCCTCGAACCGAGACCTCCCAGACGTTCACCGTCGCGTACCAGTAGCCCGGAACCGGAGCGACCGGCAGCCCGGCCGCGACCCTCCCGAGCGTCCCGTTCAAGCGTCGGGACGCGATCCGGTCGGTCGCCGCCGACGCCGCCCGCTCGACGGCTCGCTCCCGTACCTGTGCCAGCGTCTCGTTGACCGTCGCCTCCGCGACGGTCGCGGCGGACGTCCGGCGGGCGGACACGATAGCGGCATCGAGCCGCATCTCCAGTCGATCCTCCACGGGGTCGGACGACCGCGCGTCCGCCGCGACGGCTATCGATTCGGCGAGTGTGCCGTTGCTGGCCGCGAGTGCCCGGCGACCGGGACTGTCCCACCGGGCGACTCCCTCGGCGACCGCGGCCCGGGCTTCCGGGCGCGTGAGTCGCGTCTCGTTTCGGACGGCGCGTAGTGCGTGCGTTCGGACGACGCCGACCGAATCCGACACCGACGCTCGAAGCTCCCGACGCGACTCGTGGACCGACGCGTTCGACGACTCCGAAGCGATCAGGACTCGCGCCGCCGTCCGGAGCTGAACCCCCGACGGTTCGCCGACGCCCGCTTCGGACACGGCGTCGGCGGCGTCGCCGTACGGCGCGGCGAACAGGTTGAGATTCTTCGCCGAGAGCGGGTGGTACGGTCGCGACGGCGGGACACCCGACGCTCGGTCGTGCCCCACCGACGCGACCGTGAGATACGCGGGTGAGCCGTCGGGGACGACGCCGACGGGACCTCCCGGCGGTGATCCGGGGAGCGACGCTCGCCGGGACGGCGTCGGCGTCGACCGCAGTCTGAGTATCCGGTGGAGGCTCCGCGACGATCCGAGACCGACGCGTCGGAGAGCCCTGTCGAACGCTCGTCGCGTCTCGTCGTGATTCGCCGCCCGCCGCTCTAGGCGCGCTATCGTCTCGTCGACCAACGCCGCCCGGGCGCTCACCCGTGCCCGATCCGCAACACCCCGATATCGAGCGGGAGCGTCGATCAGCGCGGCACGTTCCCGTCGGAGTGTGTCGGCCAGTCGCTCGGGTGGATTCGTCGTGTACGTCGCGACCCTCCCGGCGCGGACCGAGACGGTGACGTTCGCGAGCCGGTCGTGGACCGAGGCCAGATCGGCGTTCGTCCACGATCTGAGATCGGACGGTCGATCACCGTAGACGACGCGCTCGCGCACGTCGAGGTCGTCATCGGCGACGGCGACTGCCACCGCGTCCCGGCCGCCCTGCTGCTCGACGAGCGTTCGTTCGGCTTTCTCGGCCACGTCCGCCAGGTTCGGTCCGTCGAGCACGCCCCCACGCTCGAAGGTCGGACGCGTCGGGCGGTCCGGTTCCGCCCCGTTCGGCGCGTACGTTCCGGCCAGCGTCACGCCGACCCGGTAGCGTTCGGTCCACTCGCCGGTCGTGGTCGTCGTGTCGTTCCCGCGCGTCCACGTCCACGTCACCTGCCGTTCGAGCGTTACGTGTCTGGCGAACTCGCCGAACCGGTGCTCCTCGGCGGTGACTCGCGGCGTGGTGCCGATGCTCGACTCGACCTCCGCGGTCGTGGTCACGTCGGTCTCGTCGAGCGACCACTGATCGCCCGGTACCTCCGGGTCCGGGCGGGGTTCGTCGTACGTCTGCCGGCGCGTCGTCTTGAGTTCGGTCTCGACCCGGTAGGCCGCTCGGAGGACGGCGTCGAGCGAGCGGTTCGACCGCACTGCGTCCGTTCGGAGACCGGTCAGGGCGTGCCCCGAGAGCGGTGCCACGTCGACGGACAACGTCCGTGACGGGCCACTTGCTCCGTGGCGCGGGGGGAAGGATACCGATTCGTTCCGACTCGGGTTCGGACGATGGAGGACGCGATCCGTCCACGAGTCGTCGATGTCCGTCCCGGCCGCGAGTTCGCGAGCCCCGAACTCGAGCCGCGCTCGCTGCATCGCCCGTCGACCCGCGGGATCGCTCCGCCCGAACACCGCCCGCTGTGTCTCGAGTACGGCGCCGTTCGTCGACATCTCCACGTGCCGTGTCGCGACGACGTTGGTGATGGGGACGGCACCGGAGTGCTGGGCGTAGCCGCGCGCCCACGCAATCGGGTAGAGCCGGGCGGTCAACCGTCGACCGAGTCCCGGGCCGTCGAGCGGTCCCCGGTTCAGACGCGTCTCGAACGCCGCGGCACGGTCGTGGAGCGCGAGCACCGGTGTCGAGACGGTTACCGTCCGACTCCGGCGCTCGCGGGCGACGATTCGTCCCGACTCCCGCGCCGTCACGGTCAGATTCCGAACCGTCACGCGGAGCGCGGTTCCGTTCTCGACGCCCCGAATCTCGATACGGTCCATCCCCCGTCGCAGTTCGGCCGGCGTCGTGGTCGCGGGAAGCGACGCGACGGCCGTCACGTCGCCACGGCGATATCGGGTCACCGAGAGACGGTCGCGAACGGTGAGGTAGATCCGGAGCCGCAGGGCGTCCCGGAAGGGCCGCTCGTCGCTCAGTAACTGACCGTACGCCGTCTCTGCCGGCGTCGTCACCGGCTCCGCCGCCGCCTCGCGTGCCGCTTCGCCGACCGCCGACCGCAACGCGGCCGTGGTCTCGGCCGACGCCCGTTCCATGGCCACGTCCGCGTCGCGGTCGACCCGATCCGGACCGTGTGTCGAGACGGCCGCCCCGAACGTCGATGCGCCGACGAGTAACAGGACGCCGACGAGAGCGAACGGGACGCGACCGCGTCGATCCTCTGCGAATCGGGTCACGGCCACGTCCTCACGACGATTCGCACGCGGCCGAGGCGAACCCCGTCGGCGGCTGCCACGGCCGACGTGTTCGCGGTGCGAAGGTCCCTCGCCACCCGGTCCGAGAGCGCCGCTTCGAGGCGGTCGTTGGCGTCGTCGACGTCCCCGTCGGCGAGCCGCGGCGACTGGGGCGCACCGAAGCGGTTCGACACGCGGCGGTAGCGGTGGTGAACCAGTGCCGACGCCGTGGTTCCGCCGCCCGCGGCGACGCGGGTACGGGTCGGCGGGAACAACCCCTTCACGATCCCACCGGCCACCGTATCCGCGACGCCGTCGACCCCCCGCGTTCGGGCGGCACGTCGGCTCGCCGCCCGTGTCGTTGGAAATCCGCTCGACGTATCGATTGTCGCTGCGTGAACCGGCCGATTCGGCGGTGGCCGACCTCCGACGACGATCCGGCCCGCTATCGAAGACTCGGGATACGGGCGCCAGACCGCGGTGACCTGCGTGTGGTTCGACCGGACGGCTCCGCGAATCGCCCGGGAGACGGCTCGACCGAAGTCGTCCCGCGCGTAGGAGAGACGCTCGTCGCCAACCTCGATCCGAGCGACGGCGGCCCGTGCCAGGAGTTCGGCCAGCGTCCCGTGGGCGGTTCTGTCGAGGTCGTCGCTCGCCCCCCGTGGCACGTCGACGCCCGTCGTCCCCGCCCGTGGCGTGAGCGTGTAGTTCACCGACGCCGTCGTCGTCGACAGCGTCGTCGCCACGTCCGCTGCGTGACCCTCGCCCACCGGCTCCCGTGGTGTCGCGGTGGTGACGGCCACGACTGCGGCGCTGATCAGTAGGAGACAGAGCACTCCGTCGAGCACGGTGCTCGTCACGCCCACACCTCCACCCTGACCCGACCGGGGCGAATCCGCCCCGGTGCCAGTCGGACGCTCAGGGAGCGCGCCGCGGTGTCGGTATCCGCGCGGTGTCCCGGTGGTGTCGGTCCCGCGAACCAGCGCTGTCCCGCCGCTGCGACCGTGACGTTGAGGCGGTAGCCCGCCGGTCCCGCGTGCCGTGCCCGTCCCCGGCGATCCGGATCGGCGACGCCACCGGCGGCGAGTCGGTCGACGACCCGATCCAGCGTGGGCGTCGCGAGGTCGCGGTCTCCCTCGTGACTCGCTCCGTCGAGGGCGGCCGCGTAGGTGGAGACGGCCGCACACACCGCCAGCAGAACCACCAGCGCCGCCAGCGGCTCGACCTGTCCCCTATCCGACGAGCGTGACATCACACCCCTCCCAGACGACGTGTCGGACGATCAGCGGGCCATCGGCCGGACGCCACTTCGACGGCTGCTGGCGCGCGTCGGCGCCGGCCGCACAGAGCGCCTCGCCGGAGTCGAAGCGTGACTCGGGTGGGGCGCCGCGGAGCACGGCACGCAGTCCTCGCGACCCGACTGCGGGCGTCACCGGTCCGAACGCGAACGTCGCGTGCGTCGTCCCGGCGTCGTTCCGGAGGCCGAGTCGCCTCGGTCCGACCCGGATCGCCCGAGCGTCGAGTGGATGCTCGGCGGTCGCCGGATGCGCCGTCGCCGCCGTTCGGTCGACCGTATCGGCGGCGTCAGCCGCGGCCGGCGGCGGTGCGGTCGGCAGCGTCGCGCCGATTCCCACCAGCGCGGCGCTCGCGAGCGACAAGCCGAGCCAGATGTACCACGCGTCGACTGGAACGCCGATCATGGGACGGGGTGGTCCCGTCACCGTACTTGAACCCCCGGTCAGAGAAACAGCCCGGCGCCGACGTACGCCGAGAGATAACAGATCGTCGCGAGACACAGCGCGACGCCGACTCGGTGTCCGACGAGCGTTCGATCCAGACCGCGCGTCAGTCCCGTCGAGAGAACCGTGAGTGCAACCGCGAGCCAGAGCACGTACGCGCCGACGGCGATGCCGAGTTCGGCCGTCGGGAGCGTCCCCGCCCCGAACTGGGTCGACGACCCGGTGCGAGCGATGCGCGCCGACAGGGCGACCGTCGCCCCGCCGACGACCGGACCGAACATCGCCGCGGTGTTCGCCAGCGTGTCGGTGACGCGAGCCAGTTCCCGGCGGGCCTCCTGCTCGACGCGCCGGAGTTCCTCGACGTGTTCGGCCGTCGAGACCAGCGCCTCGCCCGCCGGCCGTCCTTCGGTCGCCGCCAGGCCGAACAGGTTCGCCACTTCCCGTGCTCGACGGCTCGGGAGTGCCGCGAGCACGCCGTGCTCGCCCTCGAAGGCCTGTCCGACGGTGACGCCGAGCCGTCGCTGTCGGCTCGCGGCGTCGGCCAGGACCGCCCCGGTCGCGCCCGTGACGCGGTCCGCAGCGTCGTCTATCGCCGTCTCGACGGCTTCGCCGGCCGCTACTCGGCGGCCGACGAGATAGCAGGCGTCGTGGAGGTCGGACTCGACGGCACGGACGCGCTCGTGAACCCGCTTCGCCGCACGCGCGTCGACGACGAGCGCGATCCCACCGCCCAAACCGACAGCGGCGATTGGAGCCGCCCACGGAGCCACCAGTCGTGTGGCGAGGGACGCGCCGACCGCCGCCGCGGCGACGCCGCTCACCACGACGTGCAGGCGGCCGTCCGGCGTCGCCGGATGATCGCGGCCGATACGCGGTGGCGGGAAGGCGACCGGCCGGCGAGCGAGCAGCCACGCACTCGCTACGACCACCACGACCGGCAGTACGACGTCGTACAGCGCGACGATGGCCGGAAGCGAGAGTCTGACGCCCGTCGCGCGGGCGGCCGGGAGCATCCCGACCAGTGCGAGCGGGAGGAGCACACCGAAGGCGTACACCCCCGTCACCGCTCCGCGAATTTCCGTCGTGAAGGAGGCTAACTCCTCACGAACGCCGTCGAGCGAGGCTTCGACCGCTCGGTCGAGGTGGCGGTCGCGCTCGGCCGTCGGTGCCGACGCGGCGGCGTTCAGTCGAGTCACTGCACGCTCCAGTGCCGGGAACCGATCACCCCACTCACGCGCGAACCCGTCGAACCCGCTCCGGGGCGTCCCCGCGGCCCGCTCGACGTGTTCCCCGAGACTCCGGGAGAGCGCCCCGGACCCCGTTCTGGCGGCGAACGCCGCCGCTCTCTCGACCGTCGGATCGATCCGCAGGCGGAGTGCGGCCCGCGCGACGAGCGCCGCGGCCGAGCCGAGCGCGCGCGTGCGAGCCATCGTCGCCAGAAACTGCACCCCTCGATTCGCGACGACCGGCACGGCGACGCCGACGGCCGTACCGGCGAACGCGACGACGACGCCGAGCCGTGCGGTCGTGAGGGCCGCCAGCGTCGCCCCGGCCCCGACCGCGGCGCCGATAACGAGGCCGCCGACCACGCGCGACGCCCGTTCGAGGGGTGCGGCGTCGACGCCGGCGTCGAGATACGCGAGTGCCCGGTCGAGTTCCGGGTTCGCTTCGGCGTCCCACGGCCACCAGCCGGCCAGCCGCTCGGCGACCGAGTCGACGGTCATTCCGCCACCCGTCGACGGTGCGCCTCGTCGACCTCGCCGGGGGCCGTCCGCCCCGTCTCGACGAGGTCGGTCAGCAACGCCTCACGGTCGTCGAGTTCCGACAGTACGTCCGCGTACGACTCCCCGGGGCGGGCGAGCGATGCCACGAGGTGACTGTTCCCGCGGTCGACGACGCCCGTCGGCTCGGCGCCGCCGGCGCCCGGTTCGAACAGCGACTCGAAGACGACCTCCCCGTCGGCGTAACGCACTTCCTCGATGCCAGACAGCCGGCGGCTCTCGCCGGTCGAGAGGGTGACGAGCAGGTCAGTCGCCGCGAACGACGACGCCGGCACGCCGAGGTCGGTCACGACCCGCTCGACTACCGACTCGGCGCCGTCGCCGTGGATCGTCCCGAGGACGGCACTCGACGCCGCCCCGACCCGCATCGCTTCGTAGAGCGTCGACGCCTCCTCCCCTCTGACCTCGCCGACGACGAGCGCCCCGTCTCCCAGCCGGAGCGCGGTGTGCAACGCCTCCGTCGCCGACAGCGCCGGTCCGTCGTCGTCGTCGATGCGGACGGGCTGGACGTCCCGCCCGGCGTCGCGGAGCGTCGACACCGGAAGTTCGGGCGTATCCTCGACGACGATGGTACGTGTCGACGGCGGAAGCTCCCACAGGAGCGCCGAACAGAGCGTCGTCTTCCCTGCACCGCGCGGCCCGGCGATCAGTCCCGCGGCGGCGCGCTCGACGGCCAGCGAGCAGAGGGCCGCGGCGTCCGCCGGGAGCGTCCCGTTGGCGACGAGCGCCGGGAGCGTCCACGCGTCCGTCCCGTGGGACCGGAAGACGAAGCCGTAGCCGTCGCTGGCCGGATCGGTGACACCCGCGACACGGACGCGGCTCCCGAACGGTCCCTCCGTCGTCGCGTCGAGCGTCGGATTCGCCCGGGAGAACGCCCGTCCGCTCTCCCGGCGAAAGCGGGAGGCGAGCGCCGCTGCGCCCCGTCGCGTCAGGTGGACGTTCGTCGGCAGTCGGTCGCCGTCGACGGCTACCCGGACCGGCCCGTCGCTCACGGGTGCCGAGACCACCACCTCCGACACCGCGGGGTCGGCGAAGAGGTCGTCGAGGACGCCGTGGCCGCGGGTGTGCTTGCGAAGGGCGCGCTCGACCGCGTCGACGGACACGTCCCCGTCCGCGACGTCCTCGACCGCGCGAATCGCCCGGGCGACCCCTCGCTCGTCACCGCCGCCCGCGGCCAGACGGCCGTACGCGGCCGACAGTACGCTCAGATCCGACTCGTCGAGCCGTGACTCGACTGGATCGAGGAGGTAGTACCCGCCCCGGGGCGTCCGGTACCGTCGTACCGTCGCTCCGGTGTCGAGGTCACGGCGATCCACCAGCGTCGCATCCGTCGGCGGCCGTTCGACCAGCCGCGAGTTCGACACCGTCGGACCGACAGTCGCGGTGAGCGCCTCCTCGTAGCCGCCCTCGACGCGGTCCGCGCCCGCGGCCAGCCCCGTGGTCGCCGCCAGCGTCGCGACCGGTCCGGCGCGGCCGGTCGCCGCGTGGCCCGCCCCGAGCGGATCACGCCGCGCCCGCGCCGCGAGCGTCTCGTCGTGGACGGCGACGCGGGCGGCGAACCGGCCGGCCGCCACCAGCAGTCCGACGGCGCCGTCGTCGTAGACGCGCTCGCGCCCGTCACACCGAACGCGCACGGCGTCGGCGTCCCGCTCCGTGAGGGCGTCGACGACCGTCGCACGACAGCCCGCTTCGGCGGCGAGGTCACCGGCTCCCGGGCAGGCGCCGGCGTCGACGACGAGTGCGGCCTCCGCGTTCGGGTCGGTTCCGTCCGGTGTGCGGAACGCGGGGTCACACCGGCACTCGGTGTCGGCGGCGCTTCGGCCACGCTCCGCCGCTTCGCTCTCGTCCCCACGCAGTCGGTCCAGCAGTCGCATACGACGGGTGGCTTCGCCATCACTCTTGAATCTCAGCCCCGGGTGACGACCACGCCGACCCCGTCGGATCGGACGAGCGAGAGCACGAGGCGACGTCGTCCCGACCCCTCGAAGACGACGGAACCGTCCGGCGTCTGGAGGTCGAGACCGCGCACCCTCGTCCGGTGAGGCGGTCCGTCGCCGAGACGGTAGCCGATCAGATCCCGCTCGCCGTCGATCCACAGGCTCGCATCGACGGCCGTCCACGACCGCTCCGGGAGTCGAACGCTGACGAGTCGCCGTGCGCCGCCCACGCCCGGCGGCGTCGGGTCCTCGTGTGCGCGGAGCGACCGCGCCGCTCGCTCGATCCGGTCGGTGGCGCGGTCGAGGTGGATCGCCGTCCGCGTTTCCCGCCCCTCGTCGACGGCCGGCGTGACCGCCGCCAGCAGTGCGACCGTCAGGAGGACGGCGAGGACGACCCGAATCACAGGAGGCGACGGATGCGGTCGGCGAGCGACGCCTCGTCGTCCGATTCGTCCCGGGATCGGTCGGTCATCGCGGCCGCTTCGGCGAGCGCCGCGTCGCTTCGAGCCGCTACCTCGGTCGCAAGCGAGTCGTCGCGGTCGGTCCCGACGCCGAGGCCGCCGCTCGTGGCGCGCGCGTTCTCGGCATCCCGGTCGCGTCGCGCCGTCGGCCGTTCGGAATCGGCTCCCCCCACGTCACCTCGGTCTTCGGTGACGCTCCGACCGTTCGAGTCGGTCCCGGGACCGGTGACGCGGCCGTCATCGCCCGTCTGCTCCCGGAGTTCGTCCAGTTCGGCTTCGAGACGGTCGACTCGCGCGATGGCGGCGTCCGCTCGCCGCTCTATCGTCTCGTCGACCGCCCTGACGCCGCCGGCGAAGCCACGCAGCGCCTGTACGGTCGCCTCCAGTTCGGCAACCCGGTCGTCGATCCCTTCGACGGTCGTTTCGAGGTCGTCCACGCGCGCGGCCGTCCGGGCGACGTCCGGGAGTCCGTCGGAGGCGTGGCCGTCGGTGACGGCGCGTTCGAGGGCGTCGACGCGTTCGTCGAGGGGTCGTCCGTCGTCCATACCGCGCCGTGGTCCCGGCATCGTACCTAAAGTCTCGGCTGCACGCAACGGTGCGTTGAAGTGGCCGCAAGACACACGTCAGACGCATGAAGTCCGTCCTGATTGGCGTCGGGCAGGCCGGTGGTAAGGTCACCGCCGCGCTGTCCGACTTCGACGCGCGCAACGGTTTCGGTGCTGTCGTGGGGGCGCTCGCGGTCAACAGTGCCCGCTCGGATCTCCAGCCCCTCTCCCTCGACACCGTCCTCATCGGCGGCGCCGACGTCAACGGCCACGGCGTCGGCGGCGACAACGAACTCGGAACGCAGGTGATGCAAAACGACCTGCAGGAGGTGATGGGGGCCATCGACGGCCGGACGACCGCCGAGGCCGAGGCGATATTCGTCGTCGCCGGTCTCGGTGGCGGCACGGGGAGCGGCGGCGCGCCCTACCTCGTCCGGGAACTCCAGCGGATCTACGATCTCCCCGTCTACGGGCTGGGCATCCTCCCCGGTCGGGACGAGGGATCGCTGTATCAGGTGAACGCCGGGCGGTCGCTGAAGACGCTGATCCGGGAGGCGGACGCGACCCTCCTGGTCGACAACGACGCGTGGCGATCCGCCGGCGAGAGCCTCGAATCCGGCTACGAGGCCATCAACGAGCGCATCGCTCAGCGGATCGGGCTCCTCCTCGCCGCCGGCGAAGCCGTCGACGGCGTCGGCGAGTCCGTCGTCGACAGCTCCGAAGTGATCAACACGCTCCGTGGGGGCGGCGTCGCGACGCTCGGGTACGCCGCGGCCGAGGCCTCCTCGGACGCGGCCGCGAACGTCAACGTCGTCACGAGCACTACACGCCGTGCGGTGCGGTCCGGGATGAGCCTCCCCGACACGACGAGCGCGGAGCGGGGCCTGCTGGTCGTCGCCGGGCGTCCCGACGCCATCTCCCGCAAGGGCGTCGAACGCGCCCGGTCGTGGTTGGAGACGGAGATCGACACGATGGAGGTTCGCGGCGGCGACTTCCCCACGCGCGACGACCGCCTCGCCGCCCTCGTGTTGCTCGGGGGGGTGGCTCACTCCGACCGCCTCGACGGGTTCCTCGAACGGGCGCGACAGGCCGCCCGCGAGGAGGACGCACGCGAAGACGAACGGGACGGTTCGTCCGGACTCACGGACGACCGCATCGACGGGTTGCTGTGAGCGCCGTTACTTCGACGTGACGAGGCTCCCGCCGTCGAAGTCGGTCCGGCCGTAGTCGACGTCCATCAGGTCGAGGACGGTCGGCGCGATATCGAGCAGATCGGCCTCCGTGATCGAGACGGCCGGATCGTCGACGAACAGCGTCGCGTTGTCGAAGCTGTGCATCCCGTTGCGCGGTCCCACGTCGAACACCTCGTCGTGGCCGGAAAAGCCCGACTTGAGGTCGAACCCGTGGTTCGGGATGGCGACGAGGTCCGGTGCGATGTCGTCGTGGACGCCCCGGAAGGCGTCTTCCTTCTCGACGACGCGTTCGCACACCGCGTTCCCGTCCGGGCCTTCCAGCGCTTCGAGCGCCGCCTTCAGTTCGTCGCGGGTCTCCTCGTACTCGTCTTCGGGGACGGAGCCGCGGGGCTCGCGCCCTTCGAGGTTGATGTAGAATCGCCCCGGGATGAGCGAGTAGGCCCGCGACTCCTCGGCGATGTCCGTGAGGTCGTCGTGATCGTCGTCCTCGAAGGAGAGCCACCCCTCCTCCTGGAGCCACGCGTTGCAGTGTACCTCGTAGTCGAGCGAGGTGAAGCCGTGGTCGCTGGCGACGACGAGCGTCACGTCGTCGCCGAGCATCTCCCGGATCTGCCCGACGTAGTCGTCGACCTTGCGGTAAAAGTCCATGAAGGCCGCCTGGTTCTCGCCGTCGCGCTCGTAGTCCTTGAACAGGAAGTGATTGACCCGGTCGGTCGTCATGAAGACGCCGAAAAACAGGTCCCAGTCGTCCTGCTGGAGGTACTGAGAGAAGGCCTCGAAACGGGTGTCGAGCGTGTCGTGGGCGTCTTCCACGAAGTCGCTCTTGTCCTCTCTGTGCCCCAGCTTGGCGTTCACGTCGATGGCGTAGTCAATCGACTGGAGGTAGTCGCGGAGTTCGTCGGGGTGAGCGGCCTTGTCGACGCTGGGCGAGAGGAACCCCGACACCATCCGCTGGACGTTGCGCTGGGGCGGGAACGTGACGGGGACGTTCATCACCGTCGACGTCCGTCCCGCCTCGTCGAGTCGATCCCACACCCGTGGTGCCTGCACGTCCTGTCCCATCGGGACGTAGGTGTCGTACGAGCCGACTTCGCGGTCCTGGAAGCCGTATACGCCGGTCTCGCCCGGATTGACGCCGGTGGTGAGCGCCGGCCAGCAGGCGCTCGACTCCGGTGGAACGATGCTGTCGATGGCACCCGCACTCCCCTCCTCGGCGAGCGCCGCGAAGTTCGGAAACTCCTCGGGATGGTCCTCGAGGAGGCTGAACGGCACTCCGTCGATGCCGACGAACGCGACGCGTGGATGGTCCTCGCCGCGAAGCCGATCGAACAGACCCATACCACCGCATACCCGTGACGCCAATAAGTATCTTCGTTTCCTGACGGATACGGACGATTTCGACGACGCTCGCGGTCGCTGTTAGGCGACCGTACCTCGCGGGCCGTCTTCGAGGGGTGTAGCGCCGCTTCGACACTCCAAAATCGACAGACGCGAGCGTGTTAACCGCACGTACCAAACCCCCTATAACCGACTCGCTCCACGTCACTACCATGAGCACGAGTACCGCGAGCACCGACCTCAACGAGAAACAGCGCCGTATCCTCGGCTACCTCCGCGAACGCGCGGGCACCAAGACCTACTTCAAATCCCGACTCATCGCCCAGGAACTCGGTATGACCGCGAAAGAGGTAGGTGCAAACATGACCGCTATCCGAACCGGCGAGTTCGACGTGGTCGTGGAGAAGTGGGGGTACTCGTCGGGGACGACCTGGAAAGTCGATATCGACGCTCAGGGATCGTAGCTGACGAGCGAGGCGGCGTCGGCCGCGAACGCTCGCGTCTCCGCGTCGAAGGAGTCGGCGTAGCGCACCAGCAGCGTGATGATCGTCTCCGGGCGAGCGACGGCGTAGCCGTCCGACCGGTCGAGCAACCCCGCCTCGTCGAGCTGGGTCGCGTACGTGCTCACCGTCGCCCGCGAGACGTCGAGGGCGCCCGCGATGTCGCTTCCCGTCGCGTCCGGATGACGGAGGAGCGTCAGCACCATCCCGCGGGGCGTCTCGCGCCGCAAGTAGCCGAGCGCCACCTGTTCGAACGCCGAGAAACGGTCAGCGACGAAAAAGCGGCGGTAGTCGCCGTCGCGCCGCGAGACGAGGGTGTCGCTCTCCAGTAGCCGCCGCAAGTGGTGTTGCGTCTCCCCGGTGCCGAGTTTCAGATCGTCACGGAGTTTCGAGAAGTGGGCGCCGGGAGTCGTGCTCACGTAGCCGAAGATGGCGTCGCGGGCGTCGCTGCCGTCCGTCTCCGCCCGCGCCTCGCCCGTCCCGAGGCTGGCGAGCGGCGTCGCCGCTCCCAGTGCGGCGAAGCGTCGTAGCGTCGCCCGCTTCTCGGCGTCGACTCCCCGGTCCCCATCCGGCATCTACACTCCTACCTCACGGCGGGTCGGCAAAAACGTGTCGACAGGGTCGCTACTCCGTCTCCGTCTCGGTCTCTATCGCCCCGTCGCTGTCCGCGTCCTGGACGACCTCGTCGGCGCTTTTGATGTCCGTCCCCGCGCCCGACTTGATCGCCTCGGCCTCCTGTTCGAGTTCCTCGATGTCCATCTCGGCGGCCTCGTCGATCTGGCCGAGGATCTCCTCGATGTCGTCGAGACCGATCAACTCGCGGGTCTCGGCGTCGAAGTCGAGCGAGTCCAGTCCCTCCGTCTCCTGGACGTCGCTCCCCGACAACTGTTTGCCGTACCGACCGACGAGCGACGTGAGTTCCTGCGGGAGGACGAACGTCGTCGACTCGCCCTGCCCGATGCCTTCGAGCGTCTCCATCCCCTTCTCGATGATGGCGCGCTCGCCCATCGATTCGGCGGATTTCGCGCGCAGGACGGTCGAGATGGCGTCACCCTGGGCTTCGAGGATCTGGCTCTGCTTCTCTCCCTGTGCGCGGATGATGTTCGACTGCTTCTCGCCCTGTGCCGTCTCGACGGCGCTCCGGCGTTCACCTTGCGCTTCGAGGATCATCGCCCGGCGGCGACGCTCCGCGGAGGTCTGTTGCTCCATCGCCTGCTGGACGTCCTTCGAGGGGTTGACCTCGCGAACCTCGACCGATTCGACGCGGACGCCCCACTCGTCGGTCGGTTCGTCGAGTTCCTTCCGGATGCGGGCGTTGATCTCCTGGCGCTTGTTCAGCGTGTCGTCGAGTTCCATGTCGCCGAGCACCGCCCGCAGGGTGGTCTGGGCGAGGTTCGACACCGCCATCTTGTAGTCGTCGACTTCGAGGAACGCCTTCTTCGCGTCCATCACCTTGATGTAGACGACTGCGTCCGCGGTGACCGGCGAGTTGTCGCGGGTGATCGCCTCCTGTCGCGGCACGTCGAGCGTCTGCGTGCGCATGTCGAACGCGTACGTCCGCGAGACGAAGGGCGGAATGAACGTGATACCCGGTTCGAGCAACCGGCGGAACTCGCCGAAGACGGTGAGCGCCTTCTTCTCGTAGGCGTCGACGATCTCGACCATCTGGTAGACGGTGACGACGGCGAGAAGCAGGACCAGCATCCCGACGAACAGCGGTCCGATTCCGGGGATCAACTGCAGTACGACGGGGGACATAGTCGCCCTTGGGGTGTGGACGGCAAAAGGGTTCGCACGGTACGGGATCGCATCGTACGGACACCGGGGCACTCGACGTCGGTGTCTCGGTCCGCGGTAGCGGTCGCTCGTGGTTGGTAGAGCGACGGAGTAGGTCAGCCAACGGAACCACACGTGGAAACCACGTGGGCTGAAAGGAGCTAGCCGACCGTGCCGTCTACCGATACTTCCCGTCAGGGACACAAAACACCTCCGGTACGCAGATCCAGGGTTTGCGGTCGGCGAAATCGCTGACTGCGGCCTGCTCCGACCGCGTCTACCCGATCACGGAGACGGGGATGCAGTCCCTCGACGGCGACGGCGTGGGAGATCGCGTACGAGCAGGGCATCGAGGGCGACCGGCGCCGGATCGAGCGTCGGTGTCGCGTCCTCGCGAACGCGGGGTTTGTCGACGTCTACCTGCGCGAGGTGGAGGCTCGACGACGACTACGAGATAACGACGTGGGGCGAGCTGTATCTCGATGGCGAGGTCGGCACGGAGCTACGGCGGCCGCTCCCGGCCCTGCGCCCGCCCGATAAGGTGCGGCCCGGTTGGTGGGCGGGGTTCGGATGACCGGCGAATCTATTCCCGTATCGACGCAGTAGATCGGTGTAGGATGGCGCCGCAGACATACCGGATCGTGTCGAGTGAGGAGTCGACGGTCCACGGAGAGCCCCACATCGAGGGGAGTCGGATCACCGTCCGGTACGTCCACGAGCGCGTCGAGGAACGCGGGCTTCGACCGGAGACGGTCGCAGACCGTCACGGTCTCGACGTCGCGGACGTGTACGAGGCGCTGGCCTACTTCCACAACAACCCCGAGGAGATGGAGCAGGTCGAGGAGCGCCACGAACGGGCCGTGGAGGAAGCCAAGCGTCGGTCGACGCTGACTCCGCCCGAGGAGTAACCGGATGGTGTATCGGCTGATTCTCGACGAGAACGTCGAGCACGAGCGTCTCGAAAACTACGGCTACGACGTCGAACACATCGACTACGCGGCGGAACTCGGGAGGGGACCGACGACCGACCAATCGCTCGGTACTCTCGAGAGACCGACCGGATCATCGTCACCTTCGACGACGATTTCGCCCTCGAACTCGGTGATGACGACTACCGAGGGGCGTTCTACTTCGCCGACGCAACCCTGTCGGCCAAGTAGGCTGCGGACGTGATTCACCGAGTGTCGCAGGTGTACGCACAAGAGGAAGTCGACGGTCTCGAATACGTCGGGATCGAGTGGCTGTAGTCAGAGCCACGCGACGCCGTCGCGCGCCCGCTTCTGCGCTATCGGTCGAGAACGTCCCGCGGGAGTGGTCTAAGAACGTCTCCAAGTCGTTCCACCCGTCCCAGTCACGGACGAGCAACGGATCGACGTCCTCGCAGGCGACCGTCACGGGCGACACCACCCGTCGTAGAGCGCAGGACACTTGTAAGGGAACCGAGGAATGTAGCCGCCACAGTATTTCACATATCGGCAGCTCAGGGCCTGTAGTTCCTTTGAGATTGGAATGGGGTCGGAGGGCGCGAAACTAGTAGCGTGACGGTACTCTCGTCGGTCGATTTTTCAGTTTTCATCATCGGTCGAAAGGTCTCGGGTAATGTCGAGATTCTTCGTCTCAGGTCGTCGGCGAGCGAGTTCTTCCTCGTGATCGGGCTTGTCGTAGTAGCGTCTGATCGTCTCGGGAGACGCGGCGACTCGCTTCGCGACTTTCACGTACGATAGGCCGTTAGTGAGCTGCCACGTGATCGAACCCGTCCGGATCGCGTGGGGACCGCGACTCGACGGGCACTTGCTGGAGTGAACTCGGTCGGTGTACTCGCACTTGTCCCGTCGCCGGTTGTGCGGACACTTCATGTGATAACACGGCTGCGTCGCCTGATACGCCCAACAGCGGATCGTCGACTCAGATGCCCGACCGTGGTTCGTCGAGAGCAGGGGTTTCCGTCCCTGCTCGTCGCGCTTCTCCGGGCGCTCGCGGCCGATCCACAGCTCCAGCGCGTCGGCGACTTCCTCCGAGACGATGACGTTCCGCTCGTGATCCTCTTCGTCTTTCAGACGAGTCGGTGGGCGATTCCGGAACCGGAGCACGCGTCGGTCGGGATCCCAATCGCGGAGATCGAGAGCGCGGAAGCAACTGATCCGCCCCCCGACGTGCCACATGAGTTCGAGGACGACGTGTTGGGCCGTTCCCTTGTGCCGCATTGATTCGCGAAAGAACTCCAGCAGCGGGCGAGCATCGTCCGCGTCGAGCTTCTTGTCGCTCGTCTGCTCCGACTTCGAGAGCGTCGGCACCTCCAGTTTGTCCGGTAGATCGTCGTCGACCACCTCTATCGACGCGCAATACTGGAGTAGTTGATCGAGCGACGAGAGCTTCCCCCGGACCGTCGCCGGCGCGACGCCGGTCTGCTCCAGGTACCGCTCGTACTCGTCGAGAAGCCACCCGTCGAGTTCGCTCATGGACTCGATGCCTTCCTCGTTGGCCCACGCGACGAACTGCTCAAGGCGCGCGCGATAGCTCCGAACCGTGTTGTCGGTGTTCCGCTTCTCTCGACGAGCGATGAAGCGCTCGGCAGCTTCCGCCGGAGAGAGTTCTCGGTCACTCACCGAGCATCGCCTCCTTCGCGTTCTGGAGCCGCCGAAACTCGTCGGGACTCCCGCCGTGATCCGGGTGTCTCTCCTTTAGTAGCTCTCTGTACGCACCCTTCACAACGGCTGGCGGCGCGTCGGGGGACACGCCAAGCACTTCGTGAGGTGGGACCGACGCGACAACTACCTCTTCCTCACCGCTCGGAAGCCGTGCGTTCGCGAACTCGGTTTCGCCCGTGGTCACGGGGCGCTGCTCCATCTTCCGCTTCTCTCGGATGTAGAGACCGACCGTTCTCAGATTGTCGCGAACGCGGGTGTGAGCGTCACACGCGACCGCGTATTGATTTCCGCCCATCGACCACCGGCACACAACACCGGGATCGTTCGGCTCGGGCTGGTTCGCATACGGGTAGTTCGGATTTCGAGATTGGTGATCCATCGCTGTCGACAGTCGCCAGTCGTCGACGTCGAGGCGCTGAAGTTCCGTATCGAGATCCTCGATGGCCTTCGAGAGCGTCACCTCGTAGCTTCGATTCTTACTCCGCTCACTCGGTGGCATCCGCTCGAAACTCGGCGGCCAATCGAGACTGCCACCGTCCGCGAGAAGTCGCTGATTCGTGGTCTCTGCCGTCGGTCGGTCGGGAGTTTCTTGCCCCCGTGAATCGTGGTCTGACATGGGTTCTGCGCCCTGACGCAGGACCTCACGCGGACCCGATGTCTCCAGCATCGGGGTCCGCTTGGTTTTCAAGTTGGACCCATCGGAGAGGGATGGGTCCGCGATAGGGTCCTGCTGACCTACAGTCTTGTAGGCCAATAACTTAGTGCTTACCCACAGAACTGGAGGTTTAACATCCAGTTTTGAATCCGAAGGTGGGAACATGAAAATAGTAATGCAAGAGCGTGAGAGTGTCGATTTCGATGAAACCGCGGCTTCCCAGTTGGATGACTCCAGTTGATAGAGACATTCTGGAGCTGTTGGAGAACGAGGGCAACCGAGAACTAGTGTTGAATCCTCGCATGATCTCCGAGAACACCGACTGGAAGCGAACAACAATCCGGGAACACGTTCGGACGCTCTACGAGCGTGACTTCCTCGAATATCATGACGAGTCTGGATCGATATATCGGCTCTCCGATCGCGGCCGTGCCTTCCTACGGGGCGATCTCTCGACTGAGGAACTGGAAGACGAGTAACAACTCCGCTATATTGTCGACCTCGCATACGGAGGATTGAAGCCTGCTGAACTCGTCCCCTACAATGGCTTCCGCTTAGGATACGGAGGCACATGCGGACCCGACACCTTATCGGGGTCCGTTTCCTGAACCTCGTAGGTACCCCTCCCCGAACGCTTATCGGCGCACCACCACTACCACCACCTATGAGCACGGGCCGCGAAATCCGCCTGATCGAGGAGGACGAAGGCGGCTGGTCAGCGATCGACGAGGAGCTGAACGTCGCCAGCCAAGGCGAGACGCGCGAGGAAGCGCTCGCCAACCTCGACGAAGCGGTCGAACTGACGAAAGAGGCCCACGACGCCGACACCGACGCACCGGAACCCGACGCCCCGTGGTTTGAGGGATGAGCGGCCCGCCGCGGGACTTCTCCGGGCGAGAGATCGTCAGCGTACTCAGTTCGTTCGGCTACCGCAAGGATCGACAGCGCGGGAGCCACGCGATCATGAAGTACACCAACCCCGACACCGGCGAGGTGCGGACGGTGACGGTCCCGCTGCACGACCGGGTGAAGATCGGGACGTTGCAGTCGATCGCCGAGCAGTGTGGCGCCGACGACTTCGATGCGTGGTGCCGTTGGATCGACGAGCATCGCTGAGTCAAATTTCATTTTCCCTCGGCGGGACCGATTCTGAGCCCGCGAATCCCGATTTGCTGAAGCAATCCCTCCATCCAGACGGGGACCGTCGTCTCGATTCGTGGACGGGCGTGATCATCGTCGTCAACGTCGAACTCCCACCACTCTTCGCCGTCGACGATCACACGCGACTCGTCGTCGGCGTCGACGACGATGATCGTCACGAGATCACCGTCAAGGCGGCGTTCCAATCGGGTCACGTCACTCGGGTCTGCGTCTATCGAGTCGGGTAGTGATCGACTCATATCCGAGTGCGACGGTGAGGGGGACAAAAGAGGACCCGCGCGGAAGGACGAAAGCGAAGTGTAAAGGTGATTTTCGGGCGCGTGTACCCACTAATACACCCACAACCGAATGATGATCGAAAATGGACAAATGATCGCAGTCTACCGATCAGCTATTTATCGAATATCTCTCTTGCACGGACTTCTTGACTATACCGGGCTGATGAATCGTCCTGAACCAAAATGCGGGTTCAAAAATGGATAGTTTCCAGATGGCACCATCTTTTACAACTAGCGTTGTAACGGTATCACCATGGAAGACAATTCGAAAGCGGATTCTAGTGGCCCCGATCCCGAGGCGGGTGAAGAATTTCGTATTGAGCTCACCGAATCGGATAGCTATACGATTCATCCGGCCTCAACCGCACGTGGAGGTGTGCAGATGCGGGGTGATTTCTTGATTGAATTCTTTATTGAACGGTACAAGGATCCCGGTGCAGAAGTCTACAGTCTCAATAGTGAGGGAGAACTTGACGAACATATACGATCAGAAGCGTACGACAGCGCTGTGCTTCGGGAGAAACAAACCGGCGTTATGATGAGCCAAATGAACGCATTTAATTTGGCGACTTGGATTATCGCCAACATACTTGGTGATGGAGTGACAGATGCAGACGTTGAAGACGTGATCGCCAGCGCGTTTGAAGACCGGATCGAAAACACAGGTGATTCAGAATGAGTGATAATGGTGGGACGGTTGTCAGAGGGGATGAACAGCAGTTCAGAGAAACAGATGCATCAGACATTGGTGGATCGGTTCCCTCGCATTCACGTAGCTCCTTAGTGCGAGAAGATAGTCCCCTATCTAAAAATGCAAACCAGATACCGGAAGAGATCCGTCAAGCCGCGCGTGAGCAGTCCTTAGCGAGACATGTCCGAGAAGAGTACGAGGGGGAGGGCTTTGCCATCGTTAACACCCGTACTGGCCGAATCGTGGATATCGTCGGTGATCTTCAAGAAGCACGTTCTGTTCTTGAATCTGAAGAACTGGGGGCTGATGATAGTCTCGTCGTATCCTGTTATGAGCGGTAATCAGTCAACACAAACCTCGCTAACATCCGATCGTTTTGAATTTGATGTTGATATAGAGGATCCTGCCACAGGACTTACCACCAATTTCCCTATGGAGATTGATACTGGTAATCCCATAGCATTAGCGTTACCTCGATATTGCTCTCAATTTTTTTCCCACCAATTGACGACAGTCAATATGAGTGGAGCGGGTAGCGCACAATCACCGGCTTATGCCGCGAAAATCACGAGTATCGGTGATATCCAGATAGAGTACGACACAATGGCTGTTATGACTCTCACCGACACAAGCCAGTACGGATTACTGGGGATTGAACTGCTCAAATACTTGAAAACCGAGATATATGACGATCCAGACAATAAGAAATTAAGACTAGAGAAATCTCACCTTTAGTAGAGTTTTATCGGGGGATCGTCTCGCTCTCTCAAATAGTGTTCTCCGTATCCCCCTACTTCGGATTAACCAATTCATAACGCCTCGCTCGTGTCTTCCCGATCGCTCGAATCAGGTCGTAGCGTTCGAGTGACTGGATGTAGTTCCGACGCGTACTCTTCGCCTTCGGATCAGCGACCCTTTCCTCGTATCGTTCGTGCAATTCGGTCGAGCTGATCTCGCCGGCCTCGCGCACGATCTCGTAGAGATGGCGTTGGTGCGTCCCGAGTGTGTCGACGTGCCGGTTGTGGATCTCTTCGCGGGCACCCTCACGGACACCTTCGACGTGGTCGACGGTCAGCGTCTCGTCGTCGCTCTTCGTCGCTTCACGAACTCCACGCCGAAGCAGCGTGATTGCGTGACGGGCGTCGCCAGCGGCGACGTCGGCGATGTAGTCGACAACGTCATTCCCCACGACGCCGGAGCGGAGAGCGTGGTCGATGCGTCCATCGAGAATATCGCACAGCTCGGCATGGCTGTACTTGTCGAGTGAAACCTTCGCCGATCCTCGAAGCCGAGAGACGACGCGAGAGTCGAGATCGGTGAATAGGTCGTTCTCGGAGACGGCGACGAGAATCAGCGTCACATCGGGGAGATCGTGGAGTGCGTGGATGATCGTATCGTCCTCGATCACGTCGACTTCGTCGAGGATCGCGACGAAGTGGTCGTCCATTTCTCGAAGCCGGTCGAAATAGACCGAGGTGGGCGTCCCCTCCGGGCGGAGATCGTTGCCCCGGCCGGCGTCCTGGACGAGCGAGTGACAGACGGCTGCTTTCGTCGAGTCGGAGATGCAGTTCGTGTAGCCGTAGCGGATGCCGAGGACTTGCTGGGTGAGCTGTTCGACGACGTACTTCGCGATTGTCGTCTTGCCGGTGCCCGAAGGCCCGGTAACGAGGACGTTCTCGCCGCCGAGACCGTGCGTGATCGGTTTCAATTCGGAGCTGAAATACTGAATCTGCCCCTCGCGATGGTGGAGTTCGCGAGGAACCCAGTCCTCTTGGAGGACGCGGGCGTCGTGGATCATCACTCCGAGGTATCAGACGGTGGGATGATAATGCGAATCCATCCGTACTGAAAGTAAAAGTGGTTAGATACTGCCGGAGATTTTGTAATTAGAGGCTAAAACATCAAAAACTCAATCTTTTTCTGCCGTATGGTCCGGAACTGAAGACAGCTCCTTGTTTGAATACTCAATGAATTCACGAATGATTTCCCAAGTTGTCTCTAAAACCAGTTGACGCTCCTCACCGGTGATACTAAACGGTTCTCCGTGTCGGCGTGGATCGGCGTACGCTTTAATGTCTTCTTCAATAGTATCACGATCAAAGCTAATTGCGCCTCGAAGTTCTTCCCACGATTCGTCATCATCGCTGTTTGAGCCGTCTTTGAAAAATTGTCGGAGAGATTCAACTGCCCGGTAACAGTAGAATCCGGTGTCTTCTGGGTGATTCATAGCCAACCGGAAATCCGTAAAGCAACGTTGTATAAACGGGCTAGCTCCCGTTTGATAGGCGTTCATTATTTTCGAAAACCAGTTTCGTATTTCTTTTTCTTGATCAATTTTATCGGAGATATAGTCATGTTTGACTCCAAACACCCTCTTATATCCGCTGGGGGTGATACATGCGAAAACTTCAACATCGACGTGTTGTCCTAATATGAAGGCCAGTGGATCTGTGACAGAAGAAACAGAACTCTGGACCGCGTTTCGAAGGGTTGCGAGGTTGTCTACCTCCTCCGGAGCATCAACATCAACCAGAACATGCGACCCGTGAATAAACAACTCCATATCAATCTCATCATACAGGCCCCGATGCTGTAATCGAACTGCATCTTCCATCCGAACTGCGGCCCGTTCTGGATGAATTCGACCGAAAAAAGCGTACGTGTCTCGCATGGTGCCAAATAGTATTTTATTTGACTAAAAACAAGGGGGAGAGAGTCGCATCCAGCATCCCTAGGTTCAAGTTAGGCGGTTTCAAGTTAACGCCGTATGACGAAAAGGGGCGGGGGTAGGCAACCAACCCGGTTAGCAGATAGGTTCCCGAATCAGTGTAAATCCTCGCGAATTGGGAGGCCGTCACCGTGAGCGTAGAGGCCAATCGCGGCGAAATGAAAGAACGCCTCCAGAACATCAATCCGTACGAATTTGAGCACTTCGTCGGCGATCTCTGGGAGGAAGAGGGATGGAACACGACTGTCTCTCAGGAATCGAACGACCAAGGTGTCGACGTGATCGCCGATAAGTCGGGGACAATTGATCAGCGCCTCGCAATTCAGGCGAAGCGGTACAGCGAGGGCAACAAGGTTGGACGGCCGAAGGTACAGCAGTACCACTCTCTGAAACAGCAGGATACGAGCGCTGACGCCGCCGTCGTCGTCACGACAAGTGGGTTCACGAAGGACGCCCGACTCTGGGCACACGATCACAACGTGAAGCTCGTCGACGGCGACGATCTCGTCGACATGGTCGAAAAACACGGTGCGAAGAACCTCGTCGAACAGTATGCTCCGTCTGTAGACGAACTCAAAGACGACTCAACGACGGAATCCAGCTCTACGAAGAAGAGTAGTACGTCGAGTTCTTCCTCGTCTTCTTCCTCTGCGAGTTCGACAGGGAAGGTGAAGTGGATAGTCGTCGCGACGCTCGCATCCGTTGCTGGGTTCGCGCTTTCAATTGATCCATCCCTCGTCCCTCTATTATCCGCGGGCGTAGGGGCCTTCCTCGCCGCTGCGGGATGGTTTACTGCGCCGGTATTCATCTTCCTCGACGCTCTCGGACTTCATCGAAATGACGCGGAAAAGAAGCCGAACCGACTGATTTGGCCGGGTGTCGCGTTTATGATTCCAGTATTAGCGCCGCTGTGGTACTTGATGAACCGTGCATGAGCAACTGTAGATAGTAACTAACCGCGGTTCACGAGGCAGTTGAAGCATACTTCCAGAGTTTTCGACGGTAGTGTTATTATCGCAGTGAGGACATCAATCACTTCGAACCACCACGGCATTTCAAAATTGAGCAGCAGATCACTGATTTTCCCTATTATATACCCTAGCCCTACGATCCAGAGGACATAATGTGACGAGTAGAGCAAAATCCACACTTTCGGGGCGGTGGTGAAGATGAAGTAAAAGAGCACGATTAGATCGACACAGCGCTTTATTCCCTCTCGAAGAAGATACCGATATGGCGTCTGACTACCGGGGTTAAGTGCCGCTCGGAGACCTTCGCTTACCGCCTCGTGATGTTGGACCATAGACCGAGTCGTGTCCGACATCCAATAAAAATGGTGAGTAGGAACACTACCGCCAACGGGAATCGATCCGAGTTCGGTACCGAAGCGCGAGTACGTCGGTGTTGAAGTGCTGGATCGTCGCGGGATCGAGCTCGTCGCGAGCGTCGTCGAGATTCTCTCGACTCTGGATCAAGTGGGTGAGCGCAGCGTCGATCACGTCGCTCGTCGGCGGATCGTCGTCGGGGCCGTCGGCGACGATTCCCTTTGCCTGATCGATCAGTCGCTGACGCTCGTCTGAGAGCCGGATCGTCGTTCGTTTCGTGGAACCCATAAACGCATGTGCATACGGGGGGTACAAACCCGTTGTTACGAAGTGAGCGAGTGGGCGCCCAGTTATAAAGAGGGTCTCGGGGAGCGGCGTGATCACGGCGACGGCGGTCGCGATCGGCGTCAATCTATGCACGTGGTCGGTCGGCGCTCCCCCGAGATCGTGCATACATAGCGGGAGCTGAATACATCGACGCGCGACCGGGAGGAGTCGTACTCAGAACCCGTCACACCGACTTATTAGCGCTAACAACTACACCGGTTCAGCCAAAATTCTAGTCACGAGCCTTCACCTACACATTTCGGATGATATCGTCGATGTACTTGGCATGCCAGACACGGTTGACTCCTGTTTCGGACTCGATGTTCGTAATTCGTTCATCGATATCTTCCAAATAGGCTTCCAGATCTGGTTCTGATTTCCCTGTTTCGGATATTTTATCCCGAATATCATTGAGCGAAATTCGATCATCGAACTCCATTCGTTCCTCAGAATGGACACCCAAGAGCGTTGTGTGCGCGCGTTTGGTTGAACCTTCGATTTCTACTGTCTGTTCCTCTTCACCTTTCCAATTTTCTGAAGTCTCTATCGTTGACTCAACTTCGAGGTAGCCCGGGGAGTAGATTACCGGGCTTCCACTCATCCCGTCATGAAGCTGTGCGTCGATAACGAAGAACGGTGAATCGTAGTATGCTACCTGAAAGGGGCTGGATATTAGGGCTTGTCTGAGGATGGGGAACTTGTGGAAGTTCGGAAGCACTTCGGGGTATCCAACTACCTGGGCCATCTCACCGCCGGCAACGTTGTGTGGATCACTCAACAAATCCCCTCTGTGAAAGGCACTGGCGCTTTTGATTTCAATATCGAGAGGGATTAGAACGATATCTATCTCTGGATTTTCAGGGTGGTCTCGCCACCGTTTCTCGCCAGTTGAATCGTATAGGTTGATGTGATGTCTTGTTGGGCTTCGGACATCCCGAGTATTCCGGCTGTAAACAGTTAGATAATCGGGATCGGGAGAATCATTCGGTAACACTACGTGTTTGTTGGTGACTAAGTAGGGGCCGGTAGACGGTAGATCGTCCCGCTGTTCGTGGTCCAGGACTCCCCACTGATGGTAGTAGTAGAATCCTGTAGCCGCGAATTTAATTGGATCTCGATTGTTGTAGTCGTATCCAATGGGTGTGACTTTCCGGAAGATGGGAGATACCTTGTTTCTGGGATGAACACCCGGCATTAGCAAACAATTCGATATGCCTAGTTCATTAATGATTTCCCCACTACAAATCTATGGATTATTCGACCCTGCCGACATGTACCTTGCATTCAGAACACCGACAGAATACTATCGTCAGGGGCGAGCTTCGACAGAACCCTGTAGACCGGGAATGTTCGCTCTTCTAAGGAATTTCAGTCGCTCACAGACGCATCAGTCTGTGATCCCCCTGCAGAGCTGTCCACCGACAACCGCTCGGGATTCTCGATCGTCGCGTGATCGTCCCCCTCCCGCATCCGGAAGAGCGGATTCGTCTCTCCGTCGATCTCGAGCTCGTCAGCAATCGCGGCCGGGATCACACACGTCACGACGTTGTCCGTCTCGCGCTCGTGTGCCGATCGCGTGTCCGCGAAGTATCCGTCCACGCCCATACACGCACTCCCGAATCACGCTCACATAAACATGCACACCCAATTACCTGTGTAGAGTATCCCGAGGAAATCCAGAGAATCCGTGTCTTGAGGGTTCTACCATCTCTTTACAAGTTTGCATGATCGAGTGCATGACCATTCGGGATCGTGGTGACGCTTACGCGATGACGCTACCCGGAGAGTTCCTCCGTGCCTCCGGCCTTCTCGTCGAGGAAGTCGAAAACGCCGCTCTCAACGAGACTCACCTCGCCGATGTCGAGGCCAACTGCCTCCTAGAGTACGACGACGAGGAACGTACGATCACGATCCAGCTGCCCGACCCGCCTGCCGAAAAGCCGTTCCCGAGCAAGCGACCCGAATCGCTCTCGGCCGGCGAGAAGGCAGTTCTCAGCGAGGCAGAGTGATGCGGGACGTGATCGAGATCCCGCTCAGCCATCTCCCCAAGTACGGGCTTCGACTGGCGAGTCAGAGCGCGACGGCACTGCATCGCTTCCCAGACCCTTCGCCTGCCGATCCAAAGCCGCCAGTGGCCGCCTGTGCGCTTTCTGAGAGCGGTGGTGGGTGTCCTTCCGATGATCCGGAGGACTACATCCGGACGAAGCTCTCGCTCGCTGTCGACGCTCGCCGGTATTCGCTGTGTTCGTGTCCGTATTGTTTCGGTCGACTCACGGCAGTGCGAGACGACGAGTGGGACGGGACAGCGCTCTTCGACCGATCTTCTGGATTCGATTCCTCGCCAGCGGACTGAGGCACGAACCCGGCGAACGGAAGTTCGTTGAATCGATTTTTTGATTCGCGGATCTTGTTGCCTTCCGGCCGATTACGCACGCGCGTAAATTAATTCGAATGAAGTCAACCCCCCTCCCCCCTGCTATGTCGAGTTATTCGGGTCGGGACCGAACTGATCTCCACACACTCTCCTCCCTATCGAGTAATTCCCCTTAACGCGATTCTGCCAACACCTTCGTCAGAAGCCGAGGTATCCCATACCCCGCGTCTCACTGTCTGTACCCGCGAGCGACGCTCAGGCGCGACAATTGCGGCGCGCGGCGCGCGTTCTGCGCGCCGCGCAATTCTTCCTCCACCTTAGTGGCTCTACCCTAATACAAGATTGCAAACCCGCTCAGGCGCTCAGACGGTTAGACACCGGAATCTCAGGGGAACGGTCGCGGAATCACGGTCACTATCGGTACGAGAATATCGGCTGTGAAGTGAGTCAGCAGCCAGAATCAGGTGGCGATCGACGACACCGACGCCGCGACGTACACGTTCCCCGCGGTTTCGATTAGAACAGGTTCGAACTGGGTGAAACAAACAGAATCGAGCGAAAAGAAGCGAGAGATGTAACTATCCGCCGGCACTCCGACGCCGGCTCTCGCCTACGTCGGATCGCCCGGGAGTTCGCGCACCCGGATATCTCGCTCGTCTCGAAGACTCTCGTCGTCGGTCAGCTGATCGATAAGCATCTGCGGAGTGCCACCCCACTGATCGAGGTAGACGAACGGGCGACGATCCTCGTCGCTTCCCTCCTGGAGCTCGTCGTCTTCCTCCAAGTCGTCGGAGTCCTCTCCGCGTTGCTCGCGCGCTTCTTCGCGCTCTCGCGCTCGATCCTCCCGGCCCATTCGTCGAGCGGCGACGGTCGACTCGTCGAAGTGGACGGCGCCGATCTCATCGACGATCTCGTCGGCGAGCTCGTAGAGATATCCCGCGTCGAAGGTGATCACGCACGGGTTCCCAACAGTCGTCAGTAGACCGGCGCGTTTCAGGCGAGACACGTGGTACTGGAGATTCGACCGGGAGAAGCCGGTCGTCGACTCCAGTAGGTCGTACGTCGCGCCGTTGTGCTCAGTGATCACGCTCAGGATGTCGTAGACTGCGTCGGTCTGAGCCTTCAGGCACTCGCCGTAGATTACGCTCTCGAAGCGGTCGTAGTACGCTCGAAGATCCTCGCGGCGCCCCTCGGGGTGCTCCCACTGAAAGCCGGGCTGGAGATCCGGCTTGAAGTAGTCGTCACCGATCAGCGCCGAGTCGGGGACGCCCGCCCACTCTAAGTGTGAGCAGACGAGTTCGCGAAGCCGACGCATCACGTCATCCCACTCGTCGAGATGCGGTGACGCTTCCCCGCGCTGACTACCGATGTACGCTTCGAGCTTCGGATGGTGAGCGTACTCACTCCGCGACTTCTCGTGCCAGTCGCTCGACTGATAGACCTTCAGCGCCTCGGAGTATCGCGTCTCGACTTCCTCGCCGTATTCGATCCGCGTGGTCGTCGCAGGATCGAAGCCGAGGCGGTCGAAGCGGTCGCTCTCGACACGCGCCTCTAACCATCCTTCTGCCTGCCGCTGTTTCCACGTCTCGATCTCGGCGCCGCCAGCGACATCGACGAGTTGCTCGGTTTTCTGGAGCGTCCGCACGACCGCGTGCTTGTGGTCGATATTGAACCGGACGTGAGCCTCGGCCTTCCAGATACGACACGAGTCGCGTTTCAGTTCACCCGCGTCGACGATATCGGAACCGACCGCGGTAGTGAGCGCTCGGAGCGCGCGGCTGACGACCTTCGTCCCGCGCTCACAGTAGGTCGTCTGTACCGAGACGCGGGATCCCTCTCCAAACGGGAGGTGAACCTCGTTCCCGTCTTCGTAGGTCAGACCATTGATTTGCGGCTCGACCGTCAGACTGAGCGACGTGGGCGGTGTGTCGTACTCGACTTCCCCAGTAACGGGATCGACACTCTTTCGCTGGAGTTTGAGATGGTACTTATACCACTGACTCCACCCGTGGCCACGATCCATCCCGGCCTTCCATCCACTCGACGAGAACAGTAACACGTAGTCGTCGCCGGGGAGGAAATCGGGAGCGTAGTTCTCGACGAGTTCGATCTCGTCGCCTGGACCGAGATCCCGGTCTCGCCACGTATCGACGAGCGTCCGATACAGTCGATTCGTTCCGGTGTCGTCAGCGTCGTCGAGGACGAAAGATATCCCGACGCCGTGGGAGATCGGTGATGTTCGCGTTTGCGTCCGCGAGACGTTCCCGCTTTCGAGTTCGCTCGGAGTGACATCGCCGGTCCGATCGGTGGCGAACGCCTCGGAGATATCGTAGCTCAAGCCGAGTCACCTCCCTGCTCGCCCTCCGTGTCGAGTGAGAGCACTTCACCGTCGCTCATGAACGCAGGAATCGACGCCTCTCGCTCACGGAGTCGGTCAAGGCATCGGTCGCAGACGTGGCCCTTTCGATGCTCGTCGGCGAGGCGAACCCCGTTCAGTGGCAAGAGTTTCGGTGACGAGGAGGCACCGCACAGCGCCGACACACGCTCGCGGAGATCGGCGTCACGGTACGTCTCGGCATCGGCGACGATGTGGGCCGTCCCTTCGCCGGAGTAGATGATTCCGCGCTCACTCCCACTCCGAGAGTGATCGCTCACAGTTCTACCTCCCAGTGCGGAAGAAGGATATCGCGCTTCGATCCGTCGGCGAAGACGCCACGGACTGGGATCCAGCCCTTCGACGGGCCGACATCGAGATCGGCGCTGTTCGGATCGACGGCGAGCACGAGCGAGCAGTCTTCGCACTCATATCCTCGTACGTTCGTTGTCTCGCCGTCGACGCGCGTTCGAGCCGAGGCGTGCAGGCGGTCGGTCGGGAGACACGGCGCGCCGATCGTGTCGCTGATCTCGCTCTCACACGCTGGACACAGAACGCGGGAGTTGAAGCCCCGGACCGGTCGACGGAGCTCGGGGAGCGCTGAGACGGGCTGACCGAGCTCGTCGACATCGTCGCTCTCCTCCTGGTCGTCGCTCTCGTCGTCGCCAGCGGCGGCATCGCCGTGGATCACGTTGATCGCCTCGACGACATCGCCGCGAAGGTCGGGATCGGCGCCGGTCTGAGCGAGTACTTGGATCGGTTCGGCGTCGGGGTGGTTCTGGATGTAGTTGATCACTTCGTCGGGGAGCGGGATTTCGATCGATTCCCCGTCGCTATCGGAGAGTTCGCTCCAGTAGCCTTCCGAGGCGGCGTAGGTCGTCACGCCGAGTCACCTCCCCCGATCACGTCGATGAACTGCTCGGCGACGGACTCCCACCCGCGCTTGTCGTCGACGTGTTCGATCCAAAGGGCGAGTACTTCGTCGTCAGCGATCGCCTGCCTGTACTCGGGATCGGTGCCGGGCGCCTCGACGACATCGAGAACGTCGGTCCCGTCGCGGTGGTGATCGCGCCGGAGTAGGTGGTACGCTCCCGTATCGTCGCGGCCGACGATCCGGTCATACTTCGTCTTCCCATCGATCTTGAGTGCGTTCGCGTAGGTAGAGACGGGGTAGCTCGGACCGACGATCTTCGGTCCGCGCACGCCGATTGCGACGACGGTGGCGAAAGTACGAGACTGGATCTCGCCGACTGACCGATCGATCACGATCACGTCGCCGATCTCGAGCTCGTCGGGATCCGGGGAGTCGGCGAGACTCAAGCCGAGTCACCTCCGTCAGTAGCCAGCGCTTTCTGTTGCTCTTTGAGCTTCTTCCCGCCACGAGGGAAGTGATCGGGTCGTCGGGGACAGTCGGTGTAATGACCGTACTCTTCGATGCCCGACGCCGACTCGGTACACCGAGCGCTGCAGATCGGGCAGCGGAACTCGTGGTCTTTCTCGGTCCCGAGTTTGGTGCGCTTCCGCCGGAGGAGTTCCTCGGCGGTGATCCGATCTATATCTGCGGTCTGCTCGATCCCGCCGTCAGGAATCAGCCGCCGCTCGGGTTTACCTTTAGTAAGCGTATTGCCAAAATTCTCCGGCAAGAGCTTCCGAAATACTTTTTTACAGAATGGGGTCGGAGGGATTTGAACCCCCGATCGACTGATATCTCCGGTACGCCTCGGTACTCCAGAGGGTCGTCGTCGCGCGGCGATGATCAGTCGCGCGCTCGGTATATCAGTCTGGAGTGTCGTCCCGGGCGTTGCCTCTGGAGTCAGTCGCCATGCCGGGCTTGGCCACGACCCCTCGATACTCCGTTACCCGAAGGACCGTAAAGGGATTTCGGTTATCGGTCGGTCGCAGACCAGTCGCATTCCTGGCATTTGTAGCCCGTGATCAACTCGGTGACGGAGGGCATGTACGAGACGGCGATGACGTCGCCCTCGCAGTCGGGACACTGACGGTCGGCGTCTTCGATGTCGTCGGCTTCCATGGGCGGGTCGCCCTCGATCAGTTCGGCCAGACGCTCGGCGGTCACCATCCGTCCCTGCACGACGCGGTTCGTCATGGTTCGACGATAGATTCGAAGACAGGTAAGCCCTGCGTACGCCGACGGGTCCCGAACTGTGGGAGGTCGTCGACCGGTAGCTTTTGATACTATGGAGCGGTATAGACCGGTACGGATAGATCACAATGAACGGTGGCGTACGCGGCCGAGACGGCGGCGGGGTGGAAACCCCGTGACCGCACCGTACAGCTACGACGGGATGCTTCCGCTGGGACCGGAGCAGGGGTCGGAGTACGTCTGTTCTACGTGCGAGTCGACGTTCGACGACGAGCACTATCTCTGTCCCGTCTGTGGAACGCTCACGCTCGAACGCCGTTCCGTGACGGAGCGGTGAGGTCCGGACGGGAGGCTCTCCGGCACGTCGGCAGACATATGTTTCACCCGGCCATGTGAACGTCGTGTAGTCGCGCCGACTCCACGTCGCTATGACCGCGTCAACACCCCAAATCCTCGTCGTCGAGGACGAGGTCGAACTGGCCGAACTGTTCGCCGCGTGGCTCTCCGAGGAGTACGACGTCGACGTCGCGACCGACGGGGAAGAAGCGCTCGAACTGGTCGACGCGGACACCGACGTCGTGTTGCTCGACCGGCTGATGCCGGGTCTCTCCGGCGACGAAGTGCTCGAGGCCATCCGCGAACGCGGCTACGACTGTCGGGTGGCGATGGTGACCGCGGTCGAACCGGACTTCGACGTACTCGACATGGGCTTCGACGACTACGTCGTCAAGCCCCTCTTCCGGAACGATATCCAGCGGCTCGTCCGCGGACTGCTCGAACGCGACGCGTACGACCGACGGCTCTCCGAACTCTTCGCGACTGCCTCGAAACTCGCCGCACTCGAATCGCACAAGGAACAGGACGAACTGGCGGAAAACGAGGAGTACAGTCGACTCAAAGCCGAACTGGAACGGACACGCGAGCGGATCGAGCAACTCGAAGCCGGGATGACCGAGGGCGACTTCGAGGCCGTGTTCTACGACTTCGACGGCGTGGACCTGTGACGGACGCGTGCGTAGAGACGCCGCGGTCGTCCGACTGTCCGCCGTGTTTCGACGATCACACCAATCGACATTAGTTTCGCGGCGTTGACAACCGCGTGTATGGCACGATCCGATCCGAGTGCGACCGTGGTTCCGTCGCGACCGGTCCCCGACCGCCGCACGTCCAGCCAGTCCACCGAACAGCCGGCAGATCGGGGTGACGGACGATGAGCGTGAGCAACACGCGGGCGAACGATTCGCTGGTGAGCCTCCCGGCGAACCCGGTCGGCTACGTGGCGATCCTGTTGGCCGCAGTGACTGGGGTGATCCACCTCTTCCTGGCGCCGCAGGTGCAGGGATTCAGCCAGACCCTCGCCATCCTCTTTGCCCTCAACGGCGCGGGCTTCGTGGGCGGCATTCTCGTCTACCTGACCCGCTACTGGCGCCGCGAACTCTTCCTCGTCGCCGCCGGCTACGCCCTCGTTACGTTCCTCGCTTTCTTCTTTTTCGGCGGGTTCGAAGGGTTCGTGTCCGCGTTCTACATGGGCGGCGAACTCAACGTGATGGCCGTCGTCTCGAAGGCGGCCGAGGTGCTGTTCGCCGTCGTTACGCTGTACCTGTATTCGGAGTGAGCGGCCGACGCTCTCAGGCGTCCGGCCCGTCGAACACTTTGCCGGGGTTCATGATCCCCGCCGGGTCGAGCGCCCCCTTGATCGACCGCATCGCGTCCACCGCCGCCTCGCCGTGTTCGGCGACGAGGTAGTCCTGCTTGCCGAGGCCGATACCGTGCTCGCCCGTCGAGGTGCCGCCGAGTTCGATGGCGCGTTCGACGATCCGTCTCGACACCTCCTTGCCGTGGGCCACGTCCTCGGGGTCGTCGGGATCGACCATGACGGCGTAGTGGAGGTTGCCGTCGCCAGCGTGACCGAAGCAGGGGACGAGGAACCCCTCCTGCTCGCCCAGTTCCTTCGCGTAACGGATGATCCCCGGATACTCGCTGATGGGGACGGTCACGTCGCCGGGGGTGAGCGGGGAGAGGGTCTCGTCGTACGGTTCGAGCGCCTCCGCGAGTTCGCGCCGCGCCGCCCACAGCTCGTCCATTCCCCGGTCGTTCTCGGCCACCTCGAAGCTCGTCACGCCGTGGGTCTCGAACACCGACCGACAGAAGTCGATCTCTTCCTCGATGCCGTGGTTGGCGTGGAACTCGACGAACACCATCGGCACGTCGGGCAGGTCGGTGTCGAGGTGGGCGTTGGACATGGCGGCGCTCAGGCGGTCGATGAGTTCGATCTTCGCCACGTCGACGCCGGATCGGACGGCGTCGAACACCGCCTCGGCGGCGTCGTCGAGCGTCTCGAAGTGGGCGCGGCCGCCGCGCATCTGTGCGGGCCGGCCGGCCAACTGGATCGTCACGCGGGTGATGACGCCGAGGGTCCCCTCGCTCCCGACGATCAGATCGCCGAGGTCGTAGCCGCTGGAGGTCTTGACCGCCTTGCTGCCGGTCGTGATCACCTCGCCGGTCGGGAGGACGACCTCCATCCCGAGTACCCAGTCGCTCACCTCGCCGTACTTGACGGTCTTCATGCCGCTGGCGTCGTTGGCGAGCATCCCGCCGATGGTCGAGATGGCGCCGGAGGAGGGAAGTGCGGGGAGGAAGAGACCGTGTTTCGCCACCGCCTCGTTCACGTCGTCGCCGAGGATGCCCGGCTGGACGTCCACCTGCAGGTCGTCGGGGCGCACGTCGAGGACGGCGTCCATCCGGGTCATGTCGAGGGTGATTCCGCCCTCGACGGGGACGGCGTTACCTTCCAGACTCGTGCCCGCGGCGTAGGGCGTGACGGGGACGCCGTGATCCGTCGCCGCACGCAGAACCGACGCCACGTCGTCGGTCGACTCCGGCCAGACCACGACGTCGGGACGGACGCCGTCCTCGCGGGCGGTCCCCCAGTCGTGGGAGCGCTGCTCGCGGTCCGCGTCGGTGATCGAGATCTGATCCGGGGAGAGCCCCAGGTCGTCGACGAACGTGGTGTCGTGGTGCATATCCTCACACAGCGTGAGGGCGAGTATCAACCTGTTGCTCGGTGCGCGAACGGCGGCCTGGTAGTACCGAGCACGAGAACGCGCCGCCGGGACAGGGGAATTCGGTCCCGAACGGCGACATTCGAATATCACGAACGAGAATTTGCCAGTCGGTTTTTATGCTTCGATGCCCTCTGGACGGCAATGTCGCGGTCACGCATCCCCCGGCTATACCGGCTCGTGCGCGACCGGCAGGCACAGGTCGAACCGCTGGGCGTGATCCTCGTTCTCGGACTCGTGCTCGTCTCGACGACGGTCGTCGTCGTGTTCGGCGCTTCGGCCATCGGCGACGTTCAGTCCCGGTCCGAACTCGACCGGGCGGAGAACGGGATGACGCTGCTCGACTCCCGACTGTCGACGGTCGCACTCGGCGACGCGGAGTCACAGCGCGTCGACCTTCCCACGACGGACGGCGGCTACACCGTCGACCCGGACGCGGGGACCATCCGTATCGTCCACCGGAACTACGACGGCACCAACGACGTGGAGTTGGTTTCGAACACGTCCCTCGGCGCCATCGTCTACCGGAACGGCAGGGAGTCCATCGCGTATCAGGGCGGTGGCGTCTGGCGGCGGTACGGGGACGGCTCGTCCCGGATGGTGTCTCCGCCCGAGTTCCACTACCGCCGAGGGACGCTCACCTTCCCGCTCGTCCGCATCGAGGGATCGGGGAGTGCCTCCGGACGGGCGACGGTGTCGGCGAGTTCACCCGGCGAGGGATCGGCGGTGTATCCGGCCGACGAGACGTATCCCGACGGCTCCGACTACGTGAATCCGGTCGAGAACGGGACCGTCGAGGTCATCATCCAGAGCGAGTACGTGGAGGCGTGGGGGGCGTACTTCGAGACGCGAACCGACGGCAACGTCACCTACACCGGCCCGAACACGGTGGCCGTCGAACTGCTCAGCATCGGGACGCTCGGCAACTTCCAGATGCCGCCGGAGACCCAGGGGCTCACCGTCCGCGGGATGGACGGCGACCACTCGCTCCAGGACTTCTCCTTCAGGATTCGTCCACAGGACACCGAGGAATCCTCCTTCGCGAACCTCGACTGGTCGCTGTACGCCCAGCAGGGCCAACAGCTGTTCGAAATCCACGTCGGCGGCAACGGCGTCAACGACTGTAACGAGGACGTGGCGCTTGCCATCTACTACAGCGATGACGGCGGTGACACCCACCACGGCTGGTACAGCGACGACTATCTGGAGACGGAGTGTGGCGAAATAAACGGCAAGCCGGCCGACGGCGACGAGATATGGGTCGACGTCGACCTCACGCCGTCGAACAGTACCAGCATGAACTACCAGAAGGTCACGAACGACATGACCCAGTTCAAATCCGAGTCGCAGACGCTCGCGACCCCCACGTTCACCGAGCATCCGGCCGATCCGGGCGACACCTACAACGGCGGCAGCACCGAGAACCTGACGCTCATCACGCGTCACTACTTCGCCGAGATGGGTCCCGGCTTCGACCTGGTGGTCTCCGATGGCAACAACGCGGGCATCAGCGAATCCGGCTCTTCGGGCTACATCTACTACGGTGGGAGCGGCAAGGTCGTCACCTACCTCCACATCACGCAGCACAACGTGACCGCTCGCGTCAACTGATCCGGACGCGGATCGTCGTCTTCGTCACGCGGAGGTCGTGCGTCTCGAAGGAACAGGAGACGGTCCCGGAGCCGTCGAGGGGATCACAGGCCGAACCGGGCGTCGCCGTCATATCCTCGAGTTCCGTCTCGAAGTACCGCTTCCAGGCAGCCGCCCGCCGTGGCTCGGTCTGAATCGTGATCGTCGCGCTGCCCGTAGGCTCGTGGTGAGAGAGGACCGTGGTGGTGCCGCGGACGCTCCGGACGAGCACCGTCGTCGATCCGGCACGGCGCTGGACGTCGCCGGTCTGCGATTCGAGGGTCATGTAGTGTATCACGGTCCGGTCGGAGTCGAACTGGAACGACGGCGCACGACGCATCGCCGCCCCGCCGCGGTCGACGCGAAACACCGCCCCGTGTTCGTAGACGACGCCTCGCGAGAGATTGCCGCCGTCGCCCGACGTGCCGAACGTGATCGGTCGCGACTGGGTGGAGCCGGCGGTCGGGCCGCTATCCAGCGAGACGTTCGAATCGAGCGGGTCCGCGAGCGTCAGCGTCGTCTCGGCGAGTTTGATCTCGGTCGCCCGCGACGGCGCGCCGCCGTGGGCGACGTCGAGTTGGTTGTCCGCGAGGACCTCGAAGGCGCGCTCGCCGTTGCTGATCCGCTCCGTGTCTCGTGCGTCCTGCAGTCCGCCCAGACCGACCACGGTCACCAGTCCGACCGACGCCGTGATCAACGAGAACACGAGGACGAAACTCAGCACGTCGCTGACGGCGCGATCAGTCACTTCGCACCTCCAGCTCCCCGGCTGCAGGGTCGTACTCGACCATCAGCGGACCGCCGGTGACGGTCGTCTCCTCGACCGGGCGCCTCGTCCGCAGGCGCACGTCGACGCTCACGTCCGACCGGCCGGTCGAGAGCACGAGCCGATAGCTGTCGGGGGCGGCCACCTCGACCACCCGGAGCAGATACGACTCGCCGGCGACCCGTCGGGGGACGTCGATCCGAAGCTGCAGCTCACAGGAGTCGCAGTCCGCGAGGCGGGCCGCGCTCGACAGGTCGTCCGCGACGGTCTGGCCGACCACCTCCAGTTCGACCCGGGCGGACTGGTCACGCTGGCTCTCCATCAGGCCACCCCCGGCGACGATCAGCCCGGAGACGAGGATGGCGGCGATGCCGAGCGACAGGACGTAGCCGAGCGCGGTCGACGTGGCTCGGCGGTCGCCACGGAGCGTCACGGCGGACACCCTCCGGCGTCGTGGATCTCGCTCACCCGACGGCTCGACGCGGCGTCGGTCACCGTCCCGTTGACGTAGTACGCCTCGGCGGGCACGTTCGCGAACGTCTCCGTGCCGCTCTCGAGGGCGCTCGTCTCGGAGGCGTAGAGCGTGTCGTTGGTCCGGTAGTAGACGCGCACGTCGACGTGATCGATGTCGCCGTTCGGATCGTCGGTGTTCCAGTCGACGGTGAAGTCGTTCCCGGACTGCGTGACGAGAAACTGTGTGAACGTCGGTTCGGACGCCGGATCGCCGGCCTCGTCGGGCGCGGCGCGGATCGTCCGCCGGTAGTCCAGATCCCGCGTACTGGCGCCTATCTCCGCCGTCGCGGCGTAGATCGCTGGCGTCGTGTACGGATCGTCGGCACTCGACGTCCCGTACGTCGGCGTCGACGGCGGCGTACACTGAGTCGGGTAGTTCTCCGTGTCGACGTCGGTTCGGAAGCCGTCCTGGTGGCGGTCCACGACCAGCGAGTAGGTGGCCGTAACCTGGTCGCCGTTGGCTATCGAGACGGCCCCGTTCCCCGTCGGGCGGGCGTCCGCCAGTCCGGGACAGTACTCGCCGTCGACTCGCCCGGTGCCGATGTCGATACGCCCGTCCGAGAGCGAACAGGTCGGGTCCGGTCCCGGTCGCTCGATGCGGACCCGCGGGCCGCTACCGGGGTTCTCGATGACCACGGTTCGGGTCGTCCCGTCGTCGAACGTGATGCGCACCTCGTCGCCCGTCCCGACCGTCGAGGGGTCGACGTGCAACCGGAACCGTCTGACCTTCGAGTCGGTCGCGACCGTCCAGTCGCCGGCCCCGTCCCCCCGGACTAGCCCGGTCGTGTTGTTCGCGCCGACGATACGGGTCCCTTCGTGGAGCTCGTCAGGCTCCACGTCCGTCGCCATCCCGTCGGTCGCGGAGTAGTTCGCGAGTATCGGTACCCAGCTATCCACCGCGTCGCGGTACGCGTCGCGTCGGTCGGCGAAGGCGGTCGTGTTTCGACGGTTGGCGTGTTCGATGGCACCGTCGAGTCCGTCGACGGCAGCCAGACGGAACTCGGTGGCTTTCTCGGCATCGGCGTGCGTCTGTCGCGTCGCCAGGTTCTCGGTGTAGATCACCGAGTTGAGCAACAGGCTGAGCGAGAGGAAGACGACGGCGAGCGCCAGGGCTCCGACGAGGAGCAACTGGGCGCGGCTCCGGTCCTCGCTCACATTCGCCACACTACCACCTCCACGCGGACGGCGTTGTACAGGCCGGTCGACGACTCCGGGGGGATCAGCGCGTCGTACGTACTCGATCCGTTGACCGTCACGTTGGTCGTCGTCTCGTTCGCGTCGTAGAGCGGGTCGTCGTCGTAGAGCGCCACGGTCGTCGTGGCCGTGGCGGCGTTGTCGCTGGGTTCGCCGCGGTAGATGAACCGCTCCCGGACGAGCGTCCCCGTATCGGTAGGGTACGCGAAGTAGACGTTGAAGGCGACCCCGCGCGCCTCGAAGGTGTCGAGGAGCATCCGGCCGAGCGCCGTCCGGTTGACCTCCGGGTCGGTCGTGTATCCGGCGCCGGCAGTGCCGTGGAACGTCCCGTTCGTCTCGTCCCAGTAGCGGACGGCGGCGTCGAGCGCGCCGTTCTCCCGCGCGGCGTCGAGGACGCCTGCGGCCGACGCTTGCTGCTGGTTCTCGATGTGCTGGCTGGCCGTACTCGCCGACAGGGGCGTGACCGCCGTCACTTGCAGGGCGAAGACGACGCTCGCGAGGATGACGATGCTCGCCGCGACCGCCTCCAGCGTGTGTGCCTGTGCGCGCATGTTACCACATCCTCACGACCACGGTCACGGTCGTCCCGTCGACGTGGGCGACCCGTCTCCCGATCACCGACGCACCGCCGGACGGGAGGGGTTCGCCCGCGTCGAGGGCGAACCCGCTCGTGCAGTCGTCGGTGTCGCTCACTTCGATCCGCGTGCCGTCGGAACAGGCGGGGTTCGGTGTGCCGCCGTCGGGGTCGCCGCCCACGACGGTCACGTTCGCGTGGTGTCCAGTGGAGAGACCGACCTGCTCGGCGAGGGGGTCGCTGTCGTCGAAGTTACACCCCGTGTCCGTCGTGGTGTCGTTGAAGAGGGCGATGGTACACCGGCGGTCGGGCGTCGAGCCGCCGTCACCGTCGTCGAGGAGATCGTAGACGATCGTATCCGCGACCCGGTCCACTCCGGCGAGTTCTTGCTGGGGACCGTCCGCGAACGGCTGGAAGAGACCGGGAACGAACGCGACGACGAAGGCGACGGTGACGAGAAAGACACTCGTCCCGATGGCGAAATCTATCGTCGTCTGGCCGCGCTCGTCGATCATCCAACCACCAGCCAGACGGCCAGAGCGATCGTCTGGAGGATCACCACGAACTTGACGCCGGCCATCAGCTTGGCCGTGCGGATGTAGCCGCTGATGATCCCCGAGAGGACGGCCTGCAGGGTCACGGCGTGGAAGAAAAGCAGCGACAGCAGTTGCGTGTCGATATTGCCGCCGAACTGTGAGGAGCCGCCGCCACCGCCGCTCCCCGCCGCCTGTTCGGTCAGGCCGCCCATCACGTCGAGGAACTGCGTCTTCAGGATAGCCATGACGCCCAGCAGGGTGAGGTAGGTCATCAGGATGATCGCCACCTGCATCCGGGTCCGCGACCGTCGCTCGCGTTCGATGTCGTCCTGATTTTCGCTCGCCTGGGCGGCGGTCGTCAGGACCTGCGTGATCTGGCTCGACGCCTCCTGGGCCTTGCTGATCAGTTTGACCGTCCGGGCCAGCCGCGGGATGTGGTACTTGTTGTTGAACTCGATGAGGGCGTTCCGCAGGCTCATCCCGTAGTTCACCTTGGCGTAGAGCACGTCGAACTCCTCGGCCAGTTTGCCGGAGGAGGTCTCGGCGACGGTGTTCACCGACTCCAGCAACGTCTGGCCCGTGTCGTTCGCGCTCGACAGTTTCCGGAGATTGTCCGAGAGCTTACCCGTGATCGCCGCTCGCGAGCGGACGTTCCACTCGTGGAAGACGCCGAGCGGGACGAGCGTCAAGTAGAGCGGGACGTATACCCACACGAACGTCCCCCAGACGGGGGCTTGCACCATCCCGGCCCACGTCGTCGGCGCCGCGCCGCTGACTCCCGCGAACGCGACCAGCACCAGCGCCGCGGGCGCGGTCAGTATCAGCGTGAAGAGCGGCTGGTCCCGGAAGAAGTGATGCGGATTCTGGAGGAGCTGTTTGGTCTGGAACGTCCCTTCCCGGGACTTGATGCGGTCGAAGATGCCGAACTCGCCCACGAAGTGCTCGATCAGGCCGAGGTGGAAGAGTCCCTCGTTGCCCGAGCGCTGGACGCGACCGCCGCCGTCGTCGGGGTCGAGATAGCCGTCCCCCGGCTCGTCCTGTTTCACCGTCGACACCAGCACCAGAAACATCACGCCGGTGATCGGGATGAGACCGTACACCGTCGCGTACAGCATGAACGACTGTGCCTCCCCGAGCATGCTCATGATGACGAGGATGATGATGAGCAAGAGCGGGAACAGGGAGAGAGTCATGTACATCTCGCCGAACAGCTCCAGGGTGTCGAGCGTGACCTCCTGTTGCTGTTTGGCCGTCCGCATGTGTTTGTCCTTCTTGTCCGACAGGAACGCCTGCATGTTCCCGCCGGAGTTGACGATAGAGAGCATGTCGGTCAGGAACTGCGAGAGATCGTCGCTCGGCGTCTCGATGGCCTGTTCCTGGATGGCGTTGCGGTAGTCGGTGCCGAAATACTCCGTCTCCTGGACGATACTCTGGAACTCGCGGGCCACCTCGCCGTAGGTGTCCTCGGCCCGCGCCATCGCCTCCAGAATCTCCAGCTGATTCAGCCCCCCGACCGACAGAGCGTACATGAAGGAGATGGAGTCCGAGAGCAGCATGTTGATCTCGCGTTCGCGAGAGGAAGCCCGCGAGTAGGGGATGGCGACGAGCGTCCCGAAGCCGGCCGTGAAGCCGACCGACCCGGCGACGAGACCGATGATGCCGATTGCGGCGGGGATCTTGATCTGCTCGATGAGGGCGACGGCCGTCTCGTTGGGGATTCGCGCGCCCGTCGAGAACACGTCCGGCGAGACGAGACCGAACGCGAAGAGGCTGTAGCCGACGAGCGTCCCGAGCACCCACAGCACGAGACCGAGGAGCACGCCGACGGCGAGCGCCCGCGAGAGGTAGAGTTCGACCGTCGTCGCCATCCGGGCCTGCACCAGTTTCGTCTCCACGTCGCCGACGAAGTCGCCGTCGTCGTCGAACAGCCGCTGGTAGAGCGGGTAGAACAGGTCGCCGAGGCTGTCGACGCTTCGGTCCAGCCCGCTCCCGGTGTCGAGACTCACGTCAGCCCTCCCCGTCCGTGTCCGAGCCTCGGTCGGTCACGTCACCGAAGCCCCACTCGTCGACGTCGGTGTCGGTGTCCTCCGTGTCGTCCGATTCGGTCACCGCTGCCGACTCGTCGTCCGATTCGGTCACCGCTGCCGACTCGTCGTCCGATTCGGTCTCCGCTGCCGACTCGTCGTCCACCCCCTCGGTCACCGGCGTATCACCCTCGTCCGTTCCCGTATCGGCTGCCGACACCCAGCTCCCCGAATCGGCGTCGTCCGCGTCGGTCCCGGTCGGTTCGTCGTCGAACGAGATGCCGTACTCGGCGTCGGCCGGCTCGTCGAACGAGGTGTCGTCGGACTCGGCCGGCGCGTCGAACGGGCCGCCGTCGTCGAGGTCGACCGGCCCGTCGGCGTCGACGACGTCGTCCGCGTCCTCGGCGTCGGCGACGTCGTCCGCGTCGTCCACCTCGGCTGTCGACGCCGAGGCGGCCACGTCCCCGTCGTCAGTCGACGCCGAGGCAGCCACGTCCCCGTCGTCCGTCGACGCCGAGGCGGTCACGTCCCTGGCGGCGTCCATCTCCGTCAGCGCCGCGTCGATGCCCGGCACGGGTTCGCCGCGATACTCCTCGAACAGTTCCGGCTCGGCCCGGTCGAGGATGTCCGCACACAGTTCCAGCTCCTCCTCGTTCGGATCGGGTCGGGGCACCATCGCCTCCTTCTCGGGGTCGATGTCGATCAGGACCGACTCCATCTCGCGGAGGTCCTCCAGACTGCGTTCGAGCTGGTCGTTGGCTATCAGCCCGAGGATCGTCTCCTCGTCGTTGATGAACGCTTGGACCGTTGCGGCGACCTGCGTGTAGGTTTTCAGCCCGTTCTCGATGAGGTAGGCGAGGACGGCCTCGCGTTTGAACAGTTCCGCCTCCAGCGTCGCGCGGGTCCACCCGCGGTCGAATCGGATCTCCTCCAAGGTGTTGGAGTCGCTCATGCGGAGGAATTCGTCGGTCTCGGCCTGCCACTGGTAGACGTCCTGGACGTTGATTTCGTCGTTCTCGGCGTCGTAGAAGTTGATCTCGGTGAGGTTCTTGTTTCGGCGGACCTTCCGCCCGTTGACCCGGGTCTGGGTCTGGATCGACACCAGATCGAGCGCGGAGAACATGGTCTTCGAGACGTTGATCGGGTCGGTGGTGAACCGCTTGAGCACCTCGCCCACGGAGTCGGCGTGGAAGGTGGTCAGGGTGGTGTGCCCGGTCGACATGACCTGGAAGAGGGTGCGGCCCTCTTCGCCACGGATCTCCCCCATGACGATGTACTCCGGCCGCTGGCGGAGCGCGGCCTCCAGCAGGTCGAACTCGTCGACTTCGCCCTGCTCGTCGTCCGAGAACGAGGGTCGCGTGACCGACGCCACCCAGTTGCGCTGGGGGAGTTCCACCTCGCGAGTGTCCTCGATGGAGACGATCTTGGAGTTCGACGGGATAAACAGGGAGACGGCGTTCAGGCTGGTGGTCTTCCCGGAGGCCGTCCCCCCGGCGAAGATCAGCG
>Ga0207720_100199_pt1 | contig 54699 bp, 48 predicted proteins | sample A23P2SouthBayCA_2_FD_187751 | JGI IMG/M metagenome (GOLD analysis project Ga0207720, IMG submission 187751) | Aerobic enrichment media microbial communities from Eden Landing Ponds, California, USA - A23 E3 (2) (SPAdes) | ecosystem: Environmental > Aquatic > Marine > Unclassified | place... | reverse complement strand
GGTCGGCGCGATCCGGTAAATCGCTACGATAATCACGTTCAGGCGCCGACGACCTGCTTGAGCACGTCCGGGGCGTCCGCGAGCGCGCCGTCCAGCGCCGACGCATCGGGGCCGCCACCCTGCGCGAAGTCGGGCGGGCCGCCGCCGCCGCCGCCGACCTTCGCCGCCAGTCGGCTCACCACTTCGCCGGCGTTGACAGCCGAGCCCTCGGGCGCGGCGACGACGAAGGTGGCGCCGTCCAGCCCGGAGCCCAGCACCGCGACCTTCCCCTCGTTGACGAGGGCGTTGGCGGTAGCGCGCAACTCGTCCATGTCGCCGTCGAGACGCTGGATCACGGCAGTCTCGTCGCCGACCTGGACTTCCTCGCCATCGCTCGCGCCGCCCGCGGCGCGGACCTCCGCGAGCTGTTCTTTGAGGTCCTCGATGGTCTTGCCCCGTTCTTTCCACTCGCGGAAGAAGCGCGCGGCGGTGTCGGGGACCTCCTCGGGGGAGACGTCGAGCGTCTCGGCGGCCCCGGTGAGAACGTCCTCGGTGTCCTGGGTGGCCTGGACGGCGGCGTCGCCGGCCGCGAACTCGATGCGGACGACGCCGTCCTGGATCCGCTCGGTCCCCAGCACCTTGATCAGGCCGATGTCGCCGGTACGGGCGACGTGGGTGCCCCCGCAGGCCTGCACGTCGTCGGCGACGTGGATCAGGCGGATGTTGCGGCCGGCCGGGATCCCGCCCTGGTAGAGGTCGAAGCCGTGTTCGGCCTCGGCCTCGTGGCGGTCAGGCCACTCCTGGGAGACCGAGACGTTCTCGCGGACGAGGTCGTTCGCGCGGTGTTCGATCTCCCGGACCTGCTCGCGGGAGACCGACTCGAAGTGCTGGACGTCGATCCGGGCGGATTCGGTCCCCTTCTGTGCGCCGGCCTGGCGGATGTGCTCGCCGAGGACCTGCCGGGCGCTGTGGACGACGATGTGCGTTGCGGTGTGATGACGCATCAGCCGACGGCGCCGGGTGGCATCGATCTGGCCACGGACGAACTCCCCCTTGCCGGGGTCGGCGTCGGTCGTGTGGAGGACGACGCCGTCGACGATCTGGACGTCCGAGACTTCGGCGGTCACGTCGTCTGTCGAGAGCGTGCCGTGGTCCGGCGGCTGTCCCCCGCCCTCGGGGTAGAACATCGTCTGGTCCAGGACGACATCGTAGCCCTCGTCGTCGCGCTCGAACACCTCCAGCACGACGGCCTCGAACTCGATGCGCTGCTGGTCCTCGTAGTAGAGGCGGTCGGTGTCGGGCAACTCACCGAGGCGGTCGGCGTAGGGGCGGGCCGCCGCGGGCGCTTCGAGGGCCTCGCCGCTCCCGTGGCGCTCGGCGACGAGGCTGGCGAGGTTGTCCGGGATGTCGACGTCGGCGCCGAACTCCGCGGCCACCTCCGCGATGATGTCCTCGTGGACGCCGTGGGAGTCGTAGAGTTCGACGACCTCGCTGGCGGGGATAGCCTCGCCCTGCTCGGCGTACTCGCGGGCGAGCTGTCGGACCTTTCTCGTGCCGCGTTCGAGCGTCTCCTGGTACTTCTCGACCTCGGATCGGACCATCGCGCGGATCGTGTCGCGGTTGTCGTAACCGAGTCGCTCGGCCTGCATGTCCACGAGTTCGTCCAGCGGGGCGTCGACACCGACCGAATCGACCAGGCGCTTGGTGCGCCGGAGGACCATCCGCGCGAGATACCCCGCACCGACGTTCGAGGGGACGATCTCGTCGCCGAGCATGTACGCCAGCGTCCGGCAGTGGTCCGCGATGGCGTAGACGTCCTCCAGCGGTTCGAGGAGGTCCGTGAGCTCGCTCGTCGACACGTCGAGTTTCGCGGCGATGTTGTCGCGGGCGGCCTCGACGTCCTCGACCTCGTCGATGTCCATGTCGCCGGCCATCGTCGCGGCGCGGCGGACGAGTTCCGCCTCCTCCTCGGAGTAGGACAGTCCGGCGTTGTCCCGGAGGAAGTCGATCATGTCGGGGTAGACGGCCTCGTAGACGGTTGGGGTGCCCTGGGACATCCAGGCCCAGCGCTCGATGCCGTAGCCGGTGTCGATGATCCGCCGGTCCATCTCCGAGTACGTGTGACCGTCTTTCATCTCGACGTCGCCGTCGGGGTCGCGCTCGAACTGCATGAACACGAGCGTCGCGAGTTCGAGGCCGCGATAGATGACCTCGAAGGCGGGGCCGGCGTTGCCGCCGCCGACCCAGGGGTCCTCGATGAAGGTGACCTCGTCCACGTCGGCCCCCACTTCGCGCAACAGTTCGACGCAGTACTCGACGCACTCCTCTTTCCAGTAGACCTCGCCCTCGTAGGCGTAGTCGGTGCCCTCGTCGGCGTTGAACGCATGGTGCCCGCCCATCTCGAAGGCCATCGTGTGCCGGCCGGTCTTGCCGACGTTGTCGATGTCCTGCATCCGAATACAGGGCTGGGAGACGACGAGCGGATTCGCGGGGGGTGGCGACGCCCCCGACGTGACGTGGGGCTGGAAATCGTAGATAGAGGCCTGCGTGAGGAGCACGTCGTCACGCCAGCGACTCGCCGCGACCGGGTAGGGGTCGATCCGCCCGTGGCCGCGCTCGGCGAAGAAGTCACAGAACGTCTCGCGCATCTCCTCGAGCGAGTACGACTCGTCGAAGCCGGGGTCGCCGATGAAGTCATACTCCTCGCAGGGGGGTTCACCGCAGGTCGCCCGGGATGCGTCGAGCGTCCAGAAGTGGGTCCCACACTCGGAACAGGACTTCCGCTCGAAGCCCTCCTCGGCGAAGTAGTCCAGCCGATATTCCTGTTCGAGGTCACTCATTCGTTGGGCGACTAGTGACCGAGCGGCGGGTAAAACAGTTCCGAAGGGACGGTGTCGCGTGTCACGCGCTGCCCCGCATGGGCAGTCGTCCGTCTGAGTCGTCGTGCTCGTCGAAGGTCCTAGTCGTCGTGTTCGTCGAAGGTCCTAGTCGTCGTGTTCGTCGAAGTCGCGGTCAAGTTCGGCCTCAGCGTCGCCGTTCTCGACTTCGATTTCGAGTTCCTCGGCGTCGGCGGGCACCGGGACGACGTACTCGCCGTCGGCGTCAGTCACGCCGTCGGGGCCGTCGTCGACTTCGACGGATGCGTTGGCGACCGCGCTCCCGTTATCGGTGGCCTTGACCGTGACGTTCTCGCCCGGAACGACAGGGCCAGCGAACGAAGCGGCCAGCGAGACATCGGCGCCCAGTTCCCACTCGAGTTCGTCCTCGGCGTCGCCGTTCTCGACTTCGACTTCGAGTTCTTCGACGTCAGCGGGCACGGACACGACGTACTCGCCGTCGGCGTCAGTCACGCCGTCGGTGCCGTCGTCGACCTCGACGGACGCGTTGGCAACGGGCATTCCCTCGTGGGTGACCCGGACGGTGACGTTCTCACCGGGCGTGACGGGGCCGTCGAACGCCGCGTTCAGCGAGTCCTCGCCGACGGGGTCGATCGGCACGTCCGTCCCCGACTCCTCGACGACGGGGCGGAGGACGTACTTCCCGCTGTTGCCGGCCTTGTGGACGGTAACGTCGTAGACGAAGTCGATTTCGGAGCCGTTTGCGACCGTGAACTCACTTTTGAGCTGTAGTTTGCTGCTGGGGAGTTTGACTTCGGTCGACTCGCCGTCGGTCAGCGTCCCCTCGGTCTCGCTGACGTGGAGGACGACCCTGTCGTACTCGCCCGCGGGGAGGTCGAACTGGCGCAAGAGCGTCGCGTTCGCGCCCCGCAGTTCCGTCAGGTCGACGGACGTGGCGTTCACTTCGCGGGTGACCCAGCGACCGTCCTCGCTCTCCTCGTCTTCCTCTTCGTCTTCACGCTCGGCCTCCTCTTCGGACTCCGTTTCATCTTCCTCTTCGCGTTCCTCGTCTTCCTCCTCGGATTCGCGTTCCTCGTCTTCGGACGGCATGTCGGCGTCCTCGGTATCGGTCGCCGCGTTACTGCCCGACTCGGCCGCCGTTTCCGAGTCACCGGCCAACTCGTTCGCGGTGGCAGTGTCGGTCGCCGTCGCGGTGTCGGTCACGGTCCCGTTCGCGCCGGGCGTGGCCGTCGAGGTTGCCGTCTCGTTCGCTTCCACGTCCGTGCCGTTCGCTTCCACGTCCGTGCCGTTCGCTTCCACGTCCGTGCCGTTCGCTTCCACGTCCGTGCCGTTCGCTTCCACGTCCGTGCCGTTCGCTTCCTCGGCCGACTCGTTCCCGTCGTCGGCCGGGTCAGTGAGACGGAAGTCGACGGACGAGACGGTGACGTTCAGGTGCCGGAAGTCGTCCATGTCGTTCGGGCGATCGCTCACGTAGAAGTTGACCGTGCCCGCCGCCCCGTCGACGCTCGACTGGCCGTCGGCGGACGGGTCGTCGGCGCCACCGGTCGGCGTCGCGCCGCCGAGGCTGCCGGCACAGCCCGCCGTGGCGACCAGCAACGTGACCGCCACGGCCAGCAGGGCGTGCTTGCGGCCGCCGGCGCTCATGCCGATACCCCCTGTGTTCGCCGTCCCGGTTCCGGGCGCGTTCGCCGTTCCGGTTCCGGAGTCGATACCTCGCCGGTCGTGAATCGTCGTCTCTGTCGCATCGTACCCGGTCATTGTGGCCGTAGATCCATATAAAAAGGACATAGCGAAGCCGGATCAACACCGATTAATCCGGATTAACCGCCGAATCTATTCGCTCGCTTGCTGTCGGTTTCCGATCTCCGCACGCCGATCAGGGGATAAACGGACAAAAGATATTTATACAACTTTCAGCAACGACCGTCCGCGAACAGTTCGAGGGATCTCGTCCGCAACCGAGCGGCGAACGCGGAACCGGCGCAGCGTCGTCGCGGGCCGGGATTCCGACACGGGTTTACCGGGCGCCCGCCGAGAATCGGTATGCGCGTCACCTTCCTCGGGACCAGCGGGGCCGTACCGACGACACAGCGCAACACGAGCGCCGTGTTCGTCAACCGGGAGGGGGACAGACTGCTCTTCGACTGCGGGGAGGGGACCCAGCGACAGATGATGCGCTTTGGCACCGGGTTCGCCGTCGACCACGTCTTCGTCACCCACTGCCACGGCGACCACGTGCTCGGCCTCCCCGGACTCGTCCAGACGCTCGATTTCAACGGCCGTGACGCGCCGTTGACGGTCCACGCGCCACACGGCACCCGCAGTCGGATCGAGGACCTCGTCGGCGTCGCCGGCACCGACCCCGACTTCCCGGTCCGGGTCCGACAGGTCGGCCCCGGCGACACCGTCCTCGACGGCGACGGGTACGAGGTGTGCGGCGTCCGGACCGACCACCGGACCCACTCGCTGGGCTACGCCATCGTCGAGGACGACCGCAAAGGGCGGTTCGACCGGGAGACAGCCGAGAACGAACTCAACATTCCGCCGGGACCGAAATACTCGAAACTCCACCGCGGCGAGCCGGTCGAACACGATGGCCGCACCGTCGACCCCGAGGAAGTCGTCGGCCCGTCACGCCCTGGCCGGCGAGTCGTCTACACGGGCGACACTCGACCGACGGACAGTGTCGTCGAGGCCGCCGCGAACGCGGACCTGCTGATCCACGACGCGACGTTCGCGAGCGACTGGGCCGACCGCGCCCGAAAAACGGCCCACTCGACCGCCCGCGAAGCGGCCGAGATTGCCGACGATGCCGGCGCGAAGCGACTCGCGCTGGTCCACGTCTCGACCCGGTACGCGGGCGACGTCTCGCCCATCGAGCGCGAGGCGAGCGAGCGCTTCGCCGGCGAGGCGTTCGTCCCCGACGACGGCCACCGGATCGAGGTGCCGTTTCCCGACGAATCCGACGGGGAGACGTAGGCGACTACGGGCAGGAAACGTCGTCGGTCAGCCGGTCAGCCGCTCGCGTTCCGCGTCGGTCAGCGCGACCCACTCGGCGCTTCGCTCCCACAGTTCTCGCTGGGCGGACCGGTCGTGTGCATCCTCGGAGGGGCGAGTGCGCTCACAGTCCGCGAAGTAGTCGCCGTTCGCGTCGGCGGCCTCGGGCGACCCCGCGAGGTAGGTCGGCGTCTTCGCGGCCTCGGCCGGTGAGTCGGTCACGTCGACGACTTTGCCGACCAGGCCGTAGACCCGCCAGCCCAGCCCCGCGAACAGGGAGCCGTCCCGGGCCAGGCCCGTCGCCGGCGAGACGCCGGGGTGACAGCAGTTCGCGACCACACCGTCGGGCGACCGGCGCGCGGCTTCCGAGGTGAACATAATGGTCGCCAGTTTCGACAGGCCGTAGGCCCCGACGCCCGCGGGACCCTCCGGGCCGCGAACCGCCTCGAGATCCATCCTCGTGCGCCGATGGACCGCCGAGGAGACCGTAACGACGCGGGCCGGATCCGACGGTGTCGACTCGGCAGCGTCGGCGCCGTCGGCGGCGGATTCCCCCTGAGCGTCGGCGGCGGATTCCCCCTGAGCGTCGGCGGCGGATTCCCGCTGGGCGTCCGCGTCGGCCCCCCGCTTGGCATCGGCGCCGGACTCCGACTGGGCCGCCTCGCGAAGGCGGTCGGCCAGCAGGTGCGTCAGCAGAAAGGGCGCGAGGTGGTTCACGACGAAGGTCAACTCCACGTCGCGGTCGCTCCCCGGGACCGGGACGAGGCGGCGGTCGGACTGCCAGGTGCCGGCGTTGTTGACCAGGCAGTCGAGGCGGTCGTAGTCGTCGCGGACGGCGCTCGCGAACTCGCGGACAGCGTCCATCTCCGCGAAGTCCGCCGGGTAGAACTCGTGTCCCTCGCCGGGGAGGTCGGCGACGGTCGCTCGGCCTTTCTCGCGGTCCCGGCCGTGGACGACGACCGTCGCACCCGCCGCGGCGACGTTGCGGGCGACCTCGCGGCCGATCCCGTCGGTCGACCCGGTGACGAGGACCACGTCGTCGGCGGAGAGGGCGGCGGTCGGGGCGGGGGTGGCGGCTGTCATCGTCTGCCATTGGATGCCAACCGGAAAAATACCCACCCCGCGAGTTTCAGTTTCGATAGCTGCTTCGACGTGTGTCCTCTCCCCCTCGGTCATCGCCGGCACGCTGGCTCGACGAAGCTCCCAGAACTCACCGAGGGCGGCCGCGGACTCACCGGAGACGGCCGCGGACCTACCGGAGACGGCCGCGGACTCACCGGAGACGGCCCAGAACCGTCGACGCCCGCGCGTACGCGGTGTGAATCCGGTCGACGAGCGACGCGGGCAAGGCCCGACCCCAGCGGACGAACCGCGAAAACCCGCCCACGGGGTAGCGGGCCCTCGGGTCCGAATCGTCCGCGGCCGCGTACACCGCGCGGGCGACCCGGTCGGGTTCGGCCGCGAGGGGGTTCCCGTCGAGCATCCAGCCGTCCGCGAGCGCGTCGTAGACCCACCTGTAGACCGCGGTCCGGGGCCGCTCGGCGAGCGACGCGCGGGCGCGGTCCCCGAACCCGGTGTCGACCCACGCGGGTTCGACCAGCGAGACGGTCACGTCGGTCCCGCGGAGTTCCACCCGGAGCGCGTCGTGGAGCGACTCGCAGGCGGCTTTCGCTGCCGCGTAGACGCCCAGACCCGGCGCCGCCGAGAACCCGAGGACGCTCGACACCGTGACGATCCGACCGCCCGAGTCGCGGAGCGCGGGCAGGGCGGCCCGGGCAAGGGCGTGGGGCCCGTGGACGAGCACGTCGAACTGGTCGCGGCTCTCGTCGACGGGCACGTCCTCGACCGGCCCCGCGACGGCGTAGCCGGCGTTGTTGACCAGGCAGTCGAGACGGCCCGCCATTGCCACGACGCGCTCGACGACCGCTTGGCAGGCCTCGTCGTCGGTCACGTCGAGCGCCAGCGTCTCGCAGGCCGCTCGCACCGCCTCGGGGAGCGGCGTCGCCACGTCGGTCGCGTACACCCGCCAGCCGCGTTCGGCGAACGTCGTCGCGATGGCGGCTCCGATCCCCCCGCCCGCGCCGGTGACGAGAACGACGGGATCGGCGCCCGTAGACTCCGCGTTCACGTCCGTCGGGGGGTGCGTCGCCGGCAAAAGCGTTCCGAGAGCGAGAGGCACGTTTCGACCCCTCCCGCCGACCGCGACGCGACGAAACCGGTTTGAGGGGGCCGTCCGTCGGTCCGGGCATGGATCCACGCGTTCGCGAGCACGCCGAGACGATCTGCAATCACTCGGTCGCGCTGGAGGCGGGCGACCACGTCGTCATCGACGCCCACCCCGTCGCCGAGGACCTGGTGACGGCGCTCCACGAGGTCATCGCCGACCGCGGCGCCCACCCGCTGGTCGTCCAGGAGCGACTGGGCAAGCGCTTCCAGCGCGCGTACCTGCGCAACCACGACGGCGACTTCGAGACACCCGAGCACGTCCGCGCCCTCTACGAGGAGATGGACGCCTACATCGCCGTTCGCGGCAGCGACAACGTCACCCAGACCAGCGACGTCGACCCCGAAACGTCCGCGGCGTACGCGCAGGCCCAGCAACCCCTGCTGGACGAACGGCTCTCCAAGCGGTGGGTGCTCACTCAGTACCCCGCGCCCGCGAACGCACAGCTAGCCCAGATGAGCACCGAGGGCTACGAGAACTTCGTCTGGGACGCCATCCTCCGGGACTGGGACGAGGTCCGCGAGTTCCAGAGCCAAATGGTCGAGATCATGGATGGCGCGAGCGAGGTGCGGATCGTCTCGGGCGAATCGACCGACGTGACGATGACCGTCGAGGGCAACCCCACGCTCAACGACTACGCCGAGCGCAACCTCCCCGGCGGCGAGGTGTTCACCGCGCCCAACCCCGACTCCGTCGAGGGGACGGTCTTCTTCGACAAACCCCTCTACCACCAGGGCCGGGAGGTGACCGACGTGCGCCTGACTTTCGAGGACGGCCGCGTCATCGACCACGCCGCGGCGAAAAACGAGACGGTCCTGGCGAACGTCCTCGACACCGACGAGGGCGCGCGCCGCCTGGGCGAACTCGGCATCGGGATGAATCGCGCCATCGACCAGTTCACCTACAACATGCTGTTCGACGAGAAGATGGGCGACACCGTCCACATGGCCGTCGGCCGGGCCTACGAGGACACCGTCGGCGAGGGCAACGAGCAAAACGAGTCCGCGGTGCACGTCGACATGATCGTCGACATGAGCGAGGACTCGTTCATCGAGGTGGACGGCGAGCGCGTGCAGGAGGATGGGACGTTCGTGTTTGAGGAATAGGGTGGTTCGAGCGACTGGAGGGAGCGAGAACCACCGATAATCCGAGCGGTGACCGCAGGGAACCGCGAGGAATGAGTGGCGCGAGCGCAGCGAGCGCCACTGAAAACGAACGGCGACCAGCGGGAGCCGTGAGGAGAGCGAGGCCTGAGCGCAGCGAAGGCCTCGAAGCCGAGGTCGGAGGAGGGGCGGTACGGCCACGCGGGCGGCCGGATCAACGGGGGCGGGAAAGCGTTAACTCGCTCGCCCGATGAGAGAGAACTGATGAGTTCGGAAGCGACCGACCCGCCGAGCACGGAGATCAACCTCTCCTACGACGGAGACCGCTGGGTCGCGCGTGACGTGAAAACCGGGACGGCCCGGACGGGCGCATCGCGGGCGGACGCGCTCGCCGCGCTCGACGCGGCACTCGCGGATCGCCACACCGACGACGCGCCCGGGATCGATCCGTCCGACCCGTTCTGGGACGCCGAACCGGTCGCCGCGGGCGGGTCGACCGACCTCTCCGAGCGTGTCGACGACTACCTGTACGCCGACGGATCCGACGAGGAATGAGTGGTCCCGGAGCGACGCCGCTGTTCATCGATACCGCCGCGTTTCTGGCCCGGTTCAAACCGGACGACGAGAACCACGACGCCGCGATCGAACTCTTTGACGGGATCCGTGACGGGGAATTCGTCTATCGGCCCCTGTATACGAGTCGATACGTCCTTTCGGAACTCGCGACACTGATGGTGCGCAAAGTCGGCCACGCGGATGCGGTGCGCGTTCTCGAAACGATTCGAGCGTCGGCGAGTTTTACCGTCCTCACGCTTGACGGAGACCTGTTCGACCGGACCTGCGAGCGGTTCGCGGCCTACGACGACCAAGAGATATCCTTCGTCGACCACGTCTCAGCGGTCCTCGCTGACGACCACGACATCGACCACGTGTTCACCTTCGATTCGACCGACTTCTCGACGCTCGGGTTCGCCGTCGTTCCGCGTGAGACCGACGGCCGGTGAATCGAGAGGATTCGCAGGGGGGCACGGTTCACCCAACGAGCGCACCGAAGACCGCCCGTTCGACCTTCTGGAGGTGTTCGCCGGCCGTCGCGGGCGAGCACCCAACCCGGTCGGCGACGTCCTCGTGGGTGGCCTGACGGGGCGTCTCGTAGTAGCCGACCTCGACCGCGACTTCGAGGACCTCGCGCTGGCGCTCGGTCAGGGCATCGAGCAGGCGGCCGCCATCGGGGTGATACTCGCCCATTTCCAGAATGTCGATCGTGACGCCCTCGGGTGGGTCTGGTTCGAGCCGTGCGAACGCTTCGTCGGTGCCGACGAGCGTGACGCGCTGGTGGCCGTCCTCGGTGAGTTCGATCGGCATGTCCTGGACCAGTTCGAGGTCCCGGCCGCGGGCGAGCATGTACTCGACGAGCGGCGTCGTCTCGATCCGGGAGTAGCCGTAGGCCGTCTCGCCGTCGCCGTCGGCGACCGTGAACTCGTGGACCTCCGGCGACTCGGCGAGGATCGACCGGTAGCGGTCGGCGTCCCCCGAGACCTCCGACAGCAGCGTTACTGTGCCGTCCCCCAGGTCGTCCATCCGGTGGAGTGCCTCCGGGGTGACCTCCGCCGTGGCGACGATCCGCTCGCCGACCGGGTGAAACGCCGTCCCGTCGGTCGGCCGGACGAGCAGCGTAACGTACCGCATAGGCGGCGCGTACTCCGCTCGCCGGTAAAAATTCGTCGACGGAAGCGGAACGTTCGGGCATGTTATTTACCCACACGCTGCCGCGGGGTGAGAAAGCGTAAGCCGTGGCAGTCCAAGGGATCGGTATGTATCTCGGCGACCGGACCTGGCCGGAACTGGGCGAGTACTTCGGCGAGGAATCGCTGGCCCTGGTGCCCCTGGGCTCGACCGAACAGCACGGCCCGCATCTCCCCGAATCGACGGACCACCGCATCGCGCAGGCGCTCGCCCGCGAGGCCGCCGAGCGCACCGGCTTTCTCTGCACCCCGACGATCAACGTCGGCGTCAGCCCCCACCACCGACAGTTCCACGGCACGATGTGGGTCGACGCGCCCGTCTTCCGCGACTACGTCGAGTCGCTGACGCGCAACCTCACCTACCACGGAGTTGACCGCGTCATATTCGTCAACGCCCACGGCGGCAACGTCGAACACCTCCGCGAAGTCGGCCGCCGCGTCCGCGACGACGAAGTCGCCTACGCCATCGAGTGGATGTGGGACGAGTCGATTCCCGATCTGGTCGACGACCTGTTCGCGCACAACGGTCCCCACGGCGGCCCGAAGGAAACCGCGATGATGCTCCACATCGCGGACGAACTCGTCCGCGAGGACCAGTTCGAGCGCGCCCGCGACGAGGGGATCCCGGATATGTCGGCCTTCGAGGGCACCACCTTCGGCGCGCGCACCTTCTACGACGCCATCGACAACACCGAAAGCGGCGTGCTGGGCGACCAGACCGACGCGACCCGGGAGAAAGGCGCCGAACTGTTCGAGGCGGCCAGTGATCAGTTGGTTAAGTTGGCGGAGTGGCTGGACGACCAGCCATTCGAGGACCTGATGCCCCGCGAGCACGTCTGATCTTGTCGAGAATGAGCATCCGCCGAGCGAAGCGAGGGACGGCCGCAGGGAGTCCCTCGATGCGAGCGGGGCCACCCGCGAGCGGAGCGAGGCGGTTCACCGGAAGACGGTCGTACTCACTCCGTTCGCACGCTGCGACTTCCGAGCCCACGCTCGTTCGCAGTGCTCACTCGCGTGGACCCCGGACGCGACCGAAGGGAGCGTCCGGCAGTTTTTCCCCATGTTTTTGCAAGCGGGGGTTCCCGCAGGGAGGCCGAAGGCCGACCGAGGAAACCCCTCGCAGTAAAAAGTGGACGGGCACGGTGGGATTCGAACCGGAGGAAGACGGTCGGTCTCGCTTCGCTCGACCGCTGCGACTTCCAGAGTTCGAATCCCACTGGCCGCTTCGCTCGTCGCGTCCGCTCCTCGCAGAAGCGGGCATGGTGGGGTCCGGTTCTTTCGCGATGTGCGGCATTCAGATGGGCGTTCATAATCCTCATAGGTCCGGGAGGAAGTCACTGCGCTGTTCAGCCTGTTCGCGGTCACTCCGTCGGTCATAGTGCCGGTCGAGAATATCCTCGCTCGCGTTGAGTCGGTCTCTGACGACGCGCCGCGGGACGTCCTCTCGACGATAGAAGGTCACTCGACCACTCCGCACGTCGTGGGGAGATCGAGCCGAGGGACACTTGCTCGCGTGGTCGAGGTGAGTCGCTTCGCAGTCCTCCGGGTCCCGGTCATGCGGACATTCCTCACTGCGCCAGCAGGGGCGAGTCACGCGGTACAGGGTGGTTCGGAGGGTGTTGCCAGCCGGACGACCGTGGGCAGTTGTGATCAGGGGTTCGCGGCCGTGGTCGTCGGTCACGTCATGGCGATGGTACTGGATGTAGTCCTCGATGTATCGAGCGGTTCGCTCACTGATTCGGTTCCAGCGAGTTCCTTTGGCTTGGTTCTTGAGCGGAGTTCCGGTGTCGGGACGGTGGACAAACTGAATCGCAGGGCCGGAAAGTCTCGGGTGGGTGCCATCGAGATCGATATCACGGATATCGAGTCCTCGGATAGCACCGGTTCGCGCGCCGGTTTCCCACAGCAGGAGCATAATGATATGGTCACGGGACGCCGGTTGCGCACCTCCGAGGTAGTCGAGAATCGCGATTGCCTGAGAGGGTTCAAGCGTTGAATCCGACACGTCCTCACCGTTTTTCATCGACGGGAGCGTGATCTGCTCGTACAGTTCTGGGGGAACGGCGTCGATGTTGGCAGCGAACCGGAGGAACCGGCGAAGTGTCGCGAGTTGACCTTTGAGTGTGACCCGCTTGATTGGCTCTCGGTCGTCACCTTGGCCTTCTCGACGCCAGATCCGGTACTTGTAGAGAGCCCGGCCAGTGAGTTCGTTTAGATCCTCGATATCGTTCTCGTCACAGAACTGGATGAATGCACGCAGTCGGTGTTTCGCACTGCGGCGTGTCGATTCTGCGTGCTCGTCGCGCATAGCATCGTGATACATCTCGACAGCATCGACCGGCGAGATCGGGTCGAGTTCGGTCACTGCCGGGAGCCCCCAGTGCAGTCCTCACAGACAACGACCAGTTCACTCGCGTCGGCACCCTGTGCGTCGTCGCCGCAGTACGCACAACCACCATCGGAATTATTTGCAATGCACTGTTTCTCTATATTGGGGCCTGAAGCCCCCAGGTTGGTTCCGTTCATGCTTAGGCTAGGAACCGCCTCTGGGTCAGCGCTGCAACGCTGACCTTTCCTCACCAACCTACCAGTGTCATCAATGTCCTACTGGGCAGCTCCGCGTGTAGGATATTGGACTAACATCACTTAAACATTATCACTAATTAGGAATGCCTTATTGGACCTCTCTAACAGGGAATCGCTTTTCTATTATGAGATGGTACAGGTGGATATGAGCGATGACGAGGAAGAGATCGGGATTGAACCCGATTTGAGAGAATTTGCGAGAGCAACGGACCCTGACAAGCTCGGGACCCCTCACGGTGATCTTCCTGATTGGTTCACCGATATGGATCACCAGATTCTGCACGTGATGGCTTTTGGTCATATTCTCACACCCTCAATAATCGCTGAGAATATCGAGAGATCACGTGGTGCAGTTTCGAGAAGGCTCCAAACACTACAAGCAGGGAACTTCGTTGAAAAAATAGAACGAGGGAAGTACACAATTACCGAGAAAGGCGCATTTACTGTCACCGGTGATCCGGACGTGCTTGATTCTTCGGACGAATCTTCTTAAAGCGCCTATCTTCACAAATAACGCTGGCTATCTGTCTATCTATGTAGATGACATCGTTTCACGATAATTTTGGTTCCAGGGGTCTGCTCTATTGAAATACACTTCAGTTGATAGAGGGCGTGTACGAGATACAGATATTTTATCAATTAAATATTCTAATTTTGAAATTATGAGCCCTGAAAGATTTCGTCGGGGATTCGGTGACTTGCTTCCCTAGATCTGCGAATTCACGAACGATCAGTGAATTTCCTTACTGCGGCCCGAACCCCGTCGACGGTCGGTAAGTCCGTACTGATGTTCAGACTGCCGACAACTGCACGAGCTGTTGGCGTGTACGATCTGTACTACCCCAGTAATGGTATCACAGACGTAGCACGTGCTACGCTCGCTATATCCGGTTAGAAGTAGCCTGATAGTTGACAATCCGCGATCAGTCTTCCACAAAAATTTTCAGATGGTTATCTGTATAATATGTCGATGGCCGATAACATAAGGGGTGATGAGGGTATTCAGAGAAAACGCGTTGATGAATTGATTCGAATAATCGACAATACACCTGATGGTTCTTATGCCTTCTTGGTTGGGGCTGGCGTCTCTCGGCCTGAGCCAGCCGAAATCCCCCTTGCTGGCGAATTGGTCGAAGAGTTCAAACGAGCAATCTATGCCGAACAAGACCGGGGGAAACCTTTCGAAAAGTGGGTTGAAGGATACGAATCTAAACACAAGAATACGGGCCAATCTGGGTACGCATTTTGGTTTTCGAAAGCCTGTCCGAATTTGCAAGCCCGCCAGACGAAAATAAGTGAGTTAGTCAAGGGAACCGAACCTCCACTTGGGCAACTAATCCTGGCCTCGATGCTCCAAGACAGGATAGTCTCTCACGTCTTCACGCCGAATTTTGACGATCTCCTCGTAAACGCCTCAATTGACTTACCGGGGCAACGTCCGCTTTTCGTTGACCACGATGCGCGTGCGTCACGTATCCAATTCCCATCTGATCGGCCAGCGATTATCAAGGTCCACGGAGACTATTTACACTATACAAAAAACACCGATGAAGAAACGGCAACGCTGAACGAGAATATTGAACAGGCGTTTGTGCGCTCACTTCAGTCCCATGGTTTGGTTGTCATCGGTTACGGGGGAACAGATAACTCGATAATGAATGTACTAGAGGAGACTGATTTGTCAGATAAAGGGGTGTACTGGTGTGAATTGATCGATTCTGAGATTGACGAGCGAGTTGCGAACCTCCTCAAGGAAGAGGAAAATGCATATCTGGTAGAAATAGCCGGATCAGAAGAATTCTTTGGTAAACTGGTGAACCGAGTTGACAGCGTTGAGCTGCCTGAACCAGAGGAATTTGAGAAACGTGCCAAGGAGACCGCGGATCGAATTCGGGAATTGGTCAGTGATCGGGAATACGTGAACTATGAATACGGGGGAGGAGTGGTATCTGCAGGGACTCCTGAGGAGAGCACAACCAACAGTAACAAAGAGGAGATCATAGCCGACTTAGACGGGCGAGTTCTGCGCGCGTGGGAATTAGTTGATGAAGGAGAACTTAAAGAGGCGAAAAGTGTTCTGAATGAAGTTATTGATGATGGGGAAGGGAGTGCTGGCGCTCACTTCGTTCGAGGGGAGGCGTTGAACGAACTCAGTGAATACGAAGCGGCCATCAAGGATTACACCCGAACTCTCAAATTGTGGAATGAAAATTCAGAGGTCTATCTGCAACGAGGGCGTGCGAAATATAATTTGGAGGAATATGAAGGGGCTATCGAAGATTTCGATCACGCAATTAATCTTGATCCTGATTCTGAGAGAGGTTACCTCTACCGCGGGCTTGCGAAATATAATTTGGGTGAATATGAAGAGGCTATCGAAGATTTTAATCACGCAATTAATCTTGATCCTGAATCTGAGAATGGTTACCTCTACCGCGGGCTTGCGAAAGGAAAAGTGGGGTTGCATGAGGCAACTAAAGAGGATCTCAGCCAGGTCATCCAAATCAACCCTGAGAACGCACTGGCCTACAAATATATAGGGGTATCAAAGACCATCCTTGGAGAGTACGAGACGGCAATCGAAGACTACTCACAAGCCATCGATCTCGACCCCGAAGACGCCGAGGCTTACTACTACCGCGGAAACGCGAAGATGAATTTAGAGCGGAACGAGGCGGCAATCGAAGACTACTCGCAGGCTATCGAACTCGACCCCGAATACCCCGAGGCTTACTTTAACCGCGGCTTCGCGAAGACAGATCTAGAGCAGTACGAGGCGGCAATCGAAGACTACTCGCAGGCTATCGAACTCGACCCCGAATACCCCGAGGCTTACTTTAACCGTGGGAACGCGAAGGCCAGCCTGAAGCGGTACGAGGCGGCAATCGAAGACTACTCACAGGCCATCGACCTTGACGCCGAAAGCGCCGAGGCTTACGTCAACCGCGGGAACGCGAAGGCCAGCCTGGAGCGGAACGAGGCGGCAATCGAAGACTACTCACAAGCCATCGACCTCGACCCTGAAGACGCCGAGACTTACTTTAACCGCGGCTTCGCGAGGGCCAACCTGGAGCGGAACGAGGCGGCAATCGAAGACTACTCGCAGGCTATCGAACTCGACCCCGAATACGCCGAGGCTTACGTCAACCGCGGGAACGCGAAGGCCAGCCTGGAGCGGAACGAGGCGGCAATCGAAGACTACTCACAAGCCATCGACTACGACCCCGAATACGCCGAGGCTTACTTTAACCGCGGGAACGCGAAGGTAGGCCTAGAGCAGTACGAGGCGGCAATTGAAGACTACTCACAAGCCATCGACTACGACCCCGAATACGCCGAGGCTTATGTCAACCGCGGGAGCGCGAAGGCAGACCTAGAGCAGTACGAGGCGGCCATCGAAGACTACTCACAAGCCATCGACCTCGACCCCGAAGACGCCGAAGCTTACGTCAACCGCGGGAGCGCTAAGATGAAGTTAGAGCGGCACGAGGCGGCAATTGAAGACTACTCACAGGCCATCGACCTCGACCCCGGAAATCTATTGGGATTAAAGAACAAATCTGAGGCGCACATTCTGCTTGGCGAATTCGATAAAGCGTGCGAAGATGCTCGCGAAGCGCAAGCACATAGCGACTCAGTTTCTGACCAGGCAGTGAGTGTCCTGTTGGAGCTCATCGCAATTATCTCTCTGGAAGAAGATATTGGCACTTTACAAGAGGAATACCGAGAAATCTGCAATGAGACGTTTACCACGACATGGAGCTTCGAGGAACTTGATTCATGGATCGAAGATACAGATCTTGACGAGGAAAAAGAAGAACGGATACGAGAGTTAATAAATATATTACGAGAACACACTGCTGATTCGGAAGACTAACTCTCACACCACGGCGGTGCACCACTCAATTCCTACAATGAATCCATGAAAATCCCGCGTCTAAGCCTTTTAGGGGTGAACGAATAACTGCTAAGGAAGAGGATTATTTCAAATCAGTGCCAAACAGAGACAATAGGTGGGTCATTCTCGCAGTCGACGACTGGAGGTTCGTCGATATCTTCTGCACAGTTTTCAACAGATTCGAGGGGTTGCGTTGCACAACCAACGGTACCGTAGGGGAGGTCACAGTGCGCATATGCACCGAGGTAGTCAATGACACACCGAAAGGATGCTTCGTCGGGCAACGTTGAGCGTACCTGTGGCCGTTCGACATCAGAAATTGTGCGTTTTATAGCGGCTTCTAGATCGTCGAGATCGTCCCACGACCGACGGGCAAGGTCATCGCATATCGTCGGTTCACACGCGGCACGTACCGAGTCAAGTGAGCAATATCGAACGATTTCACGAACGTCTGGGTCTTGGACAAGGTCGTTTGGGTCGATTCCGTCAGTAATTGACTTCGAGCAGGACCAGAAGCGCCGGTTCGTTGCCCAGTATAGGGCGAGTTTCCACGTCGCGGCTTTGTCCGCGTATGTCTCTCGGTCCTCCTCAGATTCGACGAATGACTCGGTGGCGTCGAGGAGCGATCCGAAAGTAGCGCTCAGGTACTTGCCAAGGTACGCGCCAGCGGTCGATTCCATCTCGTGGCCGTCGTCGCCGAACTCGATAAGTTCGTGGGAGCGTGTCCGAGTGCGTACCCAGTCTTCACCGTGCTCATGGTCGCCGAAGCGATACCAGTCGACAAAGCCTTCGTCGTCTTGGAATTCGGGATCGAGGTCATCTAGGTCGTCGCGATACGTCAGCGGGTACACGTCGACGATCTCTCCCTGGCCGTAATCAGACCACTTCTTTGCCAACTCCGGCTTGTCGCAGAGCCACGGCATCCCGCCCTCTTCCCTCGTGGGAACGTCGAAGAACAGGACATGTAGGTGCGGATATCCCTTTTCGGTGAACTCCAGCGCCTTGATGTAGTCCGGCCGTTCACGGGGTCTGCCGGTTACGTCGCTGTCGAGGTCGGGCCGCCAGCCGGGTACGTCAGCGGCACGAGTGTTTGCTTTCGTTGAGGGGTCCGAGTCGAAGTAGGACAGCAGCCGGTTGAAATTCGAGTTGATTGAGTCTATGCCGTCGAGCAGCGATGACTGTCGCTTCGGGTCCGTGGTCAGCGTCACCAGTACGGCGTTATCGGCGTTTTCGTAGCCGTGTTCCAGCGCGTCGTTGAACCGAGCGAACTGTTTCGAGACACGGCCAGAGTCGTTGAACCGAGTCTTGTAATCTTTTGTCATCCGGCGAGTGGATTCACCACCACGCCGGTCGACGAAGTGAACGTCGAACAGGAGCTTGTAGTCCTTGATGCGATTGAGGTAGGATGTAAAACCGTCTTTCAGAAGATCGCGGAGATCATCATCCACAGAATCGGCGTGAGAGAGGTAGTTACGCAGGAACTCGCGATCGTACGTTATACCCTCTGTCTGAGTTGTTTGACTAATGCCTTCTGTAATCAAGTCAAGAAGGCGCAAGGTGGGGGTGACCATCAGAACGCCCGAAGACTCCGATTTTCGCACGTACGGGTCTTCAGGGGCTACGAGGTCGTCGATGAAACGGTATGCAAACTGATAGTCCGGATCGGAGCCATCGACGCGCTCACAGTTCTCCGGGGAGACGCCTTTCAGGGTGTATGAAACGATGTGCGTGAGCGGCGTGCCCTCTGGATGTGCCGCGATGAACTTTGCTATCCGGCATCTGTCGGTATCGCGTTCTGTAAAGGTTCCATCGGCGAGTAGACCGACACCGAGCAGATCATGCTCGTCGAGAAGTTCAGCCAGGACGGGAGTGTTACATCTATCCGCGAGGTCGATACCACCGAAATACCCTGGTGGCCCGACTAAATCCATGAGACCACCAGGAACGAAGCAAGACTGATTCGAGAGGTGATACAGCTGCTTGAAAGCGTCGAGCCGACCCCCGCAGGGAGGGCCGGCTCTCCACTGGACCCACTGATATCAGTGGGGGTGGGTTGGTGGGAAGGCCACCCCGAGGGTCCGGAGTCCATCAGTCACCGGACCCGGTGTTCGAGAGGTTGTTCTTAACCGTCCCGTTGTGATGTCGGTAGGGCTGAAAGATACTGCTGGCCGATCGCGATGTGAAGATTTCCCCCTCACCCTCCGGGTTCGGGGGGTGCGCTCGGGCTTCCGGGTCGGCCCCCCGTGGCAGGGGGGCCGCTTCCAGTCGGTCGCGCGGTCGGCCGCGGTTAGCGCCCGCGGCCGATCGCCTCGCATCGCTCCTAAAGGTCGCTCGCTCGGCGATGAACCGCACTCCCTCTCCCTCGCTTGTGGCGGCAGGCCGGTCAGCCGAAACCCGGTAGATCCCTATTCCGACAATCAAAACTGACAGCAGGCGGAGGGGGCCGTTCACCTCCTGAACGAACTCCGGAATCTCAGATCGAAACTTGAATTGATAACCATCAGAAAAGCGGCGATAGACGCTCTCACTCGTTGTTCTTGAGAGAACCACTAAACCGCAGGTTTTCGCACGGGCATGGTGGGATTCGAACCCACGACCGTCGGATTAGAAGTCCGACGCTCTATCCGGGCTGAGCTACATGCCCTCACCACCGAGTGAGCGCCCGCGCCCCAAAAACGACGCGGGTTTCGCCCCCACCCGGCCGACACAGGGGCCGCACCGGTCCGACCGACGCGGACTCCGCTTCCGCTCGTCTCCGTCGCGCGGCCGCCGGAATCGTCCCTCTTTTGGTGGCAGAACGTGGAGAGCCACCAATGAGCGCGCACCTCGACCTCGACGAACCCGTGCCCGACGCCGCCGACGACGGCGTCTGGCTCACCTGCATCGAGTGCGGCGACACCTTCGCCCCGTTCGACGCCGTCCGCTACACCTGCGACGACTGCGACGGCCTGCTCGAAGTCCGCTACGCCGACCTACCGACCTGGGACGACTTTGGCGGCGCGAGCACGCCCGAGTCCGGCCCCTACGGCGTCTGGCGCTACTCGTCGGCGCTCCCCTTCGAGGAGGGCGTCTCGCTGCCCGAGGGCGGCACGCCGCTGCACTACGTCCCCCGTCTCGCGGACGAGATCGGCGTGAACACCCTCCGGGTGAAACACGAGGGAATGAACCCGACCGGGAGCTTCAAGGACCGCGGCATGACCGTCGGCGTCCGCGTCGCCGAGGCGGTCGGCGTCGACCGCCTGGCCTGCGCATCGACCGGGAACACCTCCGCCGCGCTGGCCGCCTACGGCGCCCGCGCCGGGATGGAGACGCTCGTCTTGCTCCCCGCCGGGAAGGTGGCCGCCGGGAAGGTCGCACAGGCCAGCCTCCACGGCGCCCGCATCCTCGAAGTCGACGGCAACTTCGACTCGTGTCTCGACATCGTCCAGGACCTGGCCGCCCGCGACGAGGCCTACCTGCTTAACTCCCTCAATCCGTTCCGGCTTGAGGGCCAGAAGACCATCGGCCTCGAGATAATGGAGCGGTTTTTCGCCGACGAGGGACGCTATCCGGACCGGATCGTCCTCCCGGTCGGCAACGCCGGCAACACCGCCGCCCTCTACAAGTGCTTCCGCGAACTCCGGAAAGCCGGCGCCATCGACGCCGACCAGGTGCCCAAACTCACCGGCGTGCAGGCCGAACGCTCCGCGCCGATGGTCGAGGCCATCGAGGAGGGCAACGACGAGGTCCGCCGCTGGGAGGACGTCGAGACGCGCGCGACCGCCATCCGCATCGGCAACCCCGTCAACGCGCCGAAGGCCCTCCCCGGGATCCGCGAGACCGGCGGCACCGCCGTCGCCGTCTCCGACGAGGCGATCACCGACGCCCAGCGTTCGCTCGCCGAGGAGGGCGTCGGCGTCGAACCCGCCTCCGCCGCCTCCATCGCCGGCCTGCGCAAACTCCGCGCGGAGGGCCGCGTCGACGACGACGAGGACGTGGTCTGCCTGACGACCGGCCACCTGCTCAAGGACCCCGACGCCGCCTACGAGGCCGGCGGCGAACCCGAGCCAGTGGCCAACGACACCGAAGCCGTCCTCGACCACCTCGCCGGCGAGTGACGGCGGCTCCCGCGCAAAATTCTCAGTCTCCTTTCACCGCCGCTCGTAGGTCACGAACGTCAGTTCCCCGGCCGTCTCGCGGTCAACCGCGTCCCACTCGTCGCGGTCCCATTCGGGGAAAACCGTGTCGCCCTCGGGCGCCTCGGGAACCTCTGTGATGACCATCCGGTTGGCACGGGGGAGGAACTGCTCGTAGACTGACGCGCCGCCGGCGACGTACACCGCGCCGTCGGGGCCGACCGCCTCGGCGGCCGCCGCGAGCGCCTCGTCGGCGCCCGTCGCCACGACCACCTCGTCAGCCACGTCGGGGTCCGAGCGCGACAGCACGACGTTCGTCCGTCCGGGCAGCGGACCGCCCAGCCGCGCGGCGATGGACTCGTAGGTGCGCCGCCCCAGGATCACGGGGTGGCCCATCGTCGTCTCCTTGAACTGGGCCAGGTCGGCCGGATAGTGCCAGGGCATCCCGCCGTCGGCGCCGATGACGCCGTTCTCGGCCACCGCGGCGATGAGCACGACCGTCAGGTCCGACTCGGACTCTCCCGGCCCGGAATCGTCGGCCATCGTCACTCCGCGACCGCGAACGGGAGCCCGTCGGCCGACTCGTAGTCCCGGAGTTCGATGTCGTCGAAGGCCAGTTCGTCGATGGGCTCGTCGGCCACGTCGATGGTCGGCCGCTCGCGCGGCTCGCGAGTCAGTTGCGTCAGCAGGTTCGGCACGTGGTCGGCGTTCTCGGCGCCGGGTTCGGGCGGCGCCGTCTCGCGGATCCAGTCGCGCACGTCGGCGTACTCCGCGCGGTCGGAGACCGCCGATAGCCGGTCGCGGAGTTCGGCGCGGTTGTCGCGGTACCACTCGCCGCGGGCGCCCTCGCCGCAGTAGACGTGCGCGTCGACGACCGTGTGCGAGAAGCGGCCGACCTCGAAGCCGGTCCGCTGGGCGACGACGTGGGCGAGAAGGGCGTAGGCGGCGATGTTGAAGGGGATCCCGAGCGCCACGTCGCCCGAGCGCTGGGTGAGATGGACGTTCAGTGCGTCGCCCTGGACGTTGAAGACGAAGGTGTAGTGACAGGGCGGAAGCGTGCTGACGGCGGCGTTGGCGGGGTGCCAGGCGTTGACGACGAGCCGGCGTGACTGAGGACTTTCTTCGAGCGTGTCCATGACGTACTGCAACTGGTCGAAGGTGCCCTCCTCCTCGTCGACCCAGCGGTGGGCGTCGTCGGGCCAGGACTCGCCCGGGAGCTGTGACGCCTCGTCGGGGACCGGGAATCGGCGCCAGAACCGGCCGTAGGCGGTGTCGAGATGCCCCTCCTCGTCGGCCCACTCGTCCCAGATGCCGGTCTCCTCGCGCAGCGTGCGGACGTGGGCCTCGCCGGAGAAGTACCACAGCAGTTCGTGGATCATCGAGTTCCAGCGCACTCCGTCCATCTTCTTGGTCGTCAGCAGGGGGTACCCCTCCTGCAGGTCGACCTCGTAGTGGCGGCCGAAGGCCGAGAGCGTGTCCACGCCGGTCCGGTTGGGCTTGTAGGCGCCCTCGGTGAGGACGTGCCGCACGAGATCGAGGTACTGTTGCATACTGCTCTCTCCAGTGTGGACGGCGTAAAAATGTGCGTGTCCCGGCTGTCGGTCGTGAGAACGGTCGGAACTGTGTCGGCGGTGTCGGTGACGTCGTCCCTCTTGTAGCGAACCTGCGTTACAGCTATTACATGCTGTTACATACGTTGGAGTATGCCGATCGACATCGAGCGTTTCGAGCAGGACCCCGAGGACTCCCTCCGCGTGGGTGGGCCGACGAACGCCGAGGCAGTCCTCTCCTTCCTCTCGGCCAACCCGGACCAGGCGTACACGCCGCGGGAGATTCACCAGGCGACCGACATCGCCCGCGGGAGCGTCGGGGTCGTCCTCTCGCGACTCGAAGACCGTGCCTTCGTTCGTCACCGCGGCGAGTACTGGGCCATCGAACCGGACGTCGACGCCGAGACGACGGTGAGCGGAATGGCGACTGCGCGGGTCGCGAGCGAACGACTCGGAGCGGAGGACCCGGACGACTGGGGGGCCGGCGTCGACGGAGACCAGGAGGACGAGTAGATGGCCGCGGCGCGCGGGGAGGTCTGGTGGGGACCGGCCCCGCACAAGTCGAGCCCAGCGTATCGGCCGTGGCTGGTCGTCAGCGACGACACGCATCCATTCGCCGCCACGGAGTGTCTGGGTCTCGCGATGACGACCCAGCAACACAGTGAGGGGATTCCAGTCCCGGACGGCGCCTGGATCCGTGGCGGATCGAAAAAGGACGCATACGTCTCGCCGTGGTACGTGGCGACACTCAAGCACCGAGATATCGACGATCAGCAGGGAGAACTCCGGGCGGATATCGTGTCCGAGGCGATAGAACGACTCCACGGCTACACGCCGCAGTCGTTGGAATGAGCTACCAGCCGTCGGTAAACTCACACTCGAGTCCGACACGGCGCGGCAGTTCGGGGAGATACCGTTTCTTGTCTTTCGCACTCAGCGAAGTGAACAGGTAGTACCCGCCCGAGAGCGGTTCGTACTGACGCATCTCCTTTCCGTTCGTATGCTCGGGCCTGTCGTTGATCAGCGCTCGACTCCCGCGTCCCGTTCCGGGGACGTATGGCATCTCAATGGCGTCAAGGAGGTCTTCGTCTTCGATCAAATAATCTACCAGCACAGCCATCACTTCGGCCTGGTTATCGCCGGTCGCTTCGTGAACGACGGTCCCGTCGCGGGTGAGACGTATCGCGTATTTCCCGTCGTGGGACGGTTTCGTCACGGTGTCGGGCTGTGCAGCCGAGACCGTTTTATGGGCCTGCTCGCCGAGGCGCTCGACGAGGTCGTCGACGAACCGCTTGGCCTCGTTCTCGACCTCCTGTGAGACGGCTTCGCCCGCGACGTCGGTAACGACTGTCGTTACGTCCTCCGCGAGTCGCTCCTTGTTGTTCCGGAGTGACGCGACGGCCCGCTGGACGGCTTCGATCTTCTCCGCTATCTGTTCCGATTCACCTGTCTCGATCGACTCGACCGAGAGCGCGCTGAGCGGTTGTTTGTTCTCGACGGCCTCCTCGATGGAGAACGCCGCCAGCGAAATCTCGTTCGGGCGCTCGCTGGCGTGGTCTCGCCGAAAGACCTCGAACTCCCGTCCGTTCGACAGCAGTCCCCAGTCGACACCGACCTGTCGCATGTAGCTCCGTAGCTGGTCGGCGTGGTCATCGTCTAGCGGCGTATCACAGCCTTTCGCTTCGACGAAGACGACGGGCGTCCCGTCGAGCTTGAGCGCGTAGTCGACTTTCCGCGTTCCGGACCCCATCCGGACAGAGTACTCGAGTTCGACGGCCATCGAGAGGATGTCCCACCCCAGCAGTTCGACGAGCGGCTCGATGACCTTCCGTTTCGTGTTTTGCTCGTCCATCTGCGGGGACTCGTCGATGAGCGCGGAAGACCGCTCGGCGTACTCGGCCAGCTCCGTCCGGGTCACCATTACTGGCGGTGGTTCCGCTGGGCTGCTGATAAAAGTATGGAGAACAGCGGGCATACTGGCCCGTCTGGCCGACTGCCACGAAAGCCGAGCACCACGACTCACTCCAGCACGTGAATATGCCGCACCAGCGACCGGTGGACGCGCCGCTCGAAGACGCGCTCGACGGTCCAGCCGGCCTCGCGGGCCGCGTCGGCCCACGACCGGTCGGCGACGAGGACGGCCCGCGGGGCGATCCGCCGAATTTCGGCGAGCGCGTCCCCCACGAGGTCGGCGAGCGTCCCGGCTTCGATCTTCGACTGGCGGCCGTACGGCGCGTCGAAGACGGCGGCGTCCGCAGCGCCGTCGCGGAGGGGCGACCGGCGCGCGTCGGCGCGTGCGACGCTGAACTCCCCATCCGATCCGAGCGCATCCCGGAGGTTCAAACGCGTCCCGCGGACCATCTTCCGCTGGGCGTCACAGCCGACGACGCGGGCGCCGACGAGGCCGGCCTCGATCAGGAGGCCGCCGGTGCCACACATCGGGTCGACGACCGTCGCGCCGGGACGGGCGCCCGCGACGTTGACGAGTGCACGGGCGAGCATCGGGTCCATGCTGCCGGGCTGGAAGAAGGGACGGTCGGTCGGCGCGCGTGCCGCGAACCCGCGGTCGCTCTCGGCGGCGAGCCAGCCCAGCGCGCAGAGCCCGTCTCCTGCCGCATCCGCGTCGTCGGCGCTGTCGCTGGGGTGCGGGACGCCGTTGTCGGGAGCCGGACCGCTCTCCTCTGGAACCGGGTCGCCCTCATCGGCGTCATCCGCCACGCTCCCCGCTCCCGGCGGGCCGGCAAAGAGCGCCCGCAGTTCGTGGTCGGGGTCGTCGAGATCCACGGTGAACCCGCGGTCGACAAGGGTCTGCCCGAGTTCGCGCTCGACTCGCTGGGTGTCGACGCCGGTGGTCGTCCGCACGTCGACCGCGCGCACGGCTACGGATCCCTCGCGGTCGATGGCGGCCGCCGACAGCAGCGCGCGGGCGCTCTCGATATCGGGGTCGGTCGTTCCGACGAGGTCGCTCGCGCGGTGGGTGAACGCGAGGTCCGCGACGCCGTCGACGCCGCGAGCGGTCGCGAGTCCCGCCCCGACGACCGTCACGTCCGAGGCGCGACTCCGGGCCTCGTGGGCCGCGAAGGCGTCGTCCCGCCCGGCGAGTTCGAGGACGTACACGCCCGACAGTCGCCGGGCGGCGGACAAGAACGCTCCGGTGGCGCGCCGGCGCCCCGTGGCCGGCCCGTTCGGGGCGGGGCTGGTCTCGTCGGGACGGGGCCGGCCTGCACGGGACGGGGCTGCCCGCTGTGTCGCTCACTGGAGATCGACCCCCACAAAAAGGCCGCGAGCGGCCCCCAGGCGCCGGTCTCGCCGCCGTGACACCGTGGCCGCTACGTCACGGATCTGATGCGTGTTTTCGCCCTGGCTGTCAGGTCGTCCCATGAAAGTTTATAAACCTTAAATACGAGGTTTAAGTCGAGACATGGTCGATCCCAAGGAGACAATCAATATCGAAAACGTCGTCGCCTCGACTGGTATCGGGCAGGAGCTCGATCTCCAGAGCGTGGCGATGGACCTGGAGGGCGCGGACTACGACCCCGAGCAGTTCCCCGGGCTGGTCTACCGCACGCAGGAGCCGAAATCGGCGGCGCTCATCTTCCGGTCGGGCAAGATCGTCTGTACCGGCGCGAAGAGCACGGACGACGTCCACGAGAGCCTGCGCATCGTCTTCGACAAACTGCGCGACCTGAACATCCAGGTCGACGAGGACCCCGAGATCGTCGTCCAGAACATCGTCACCTCGGCGGACCTCGGTCGAAACCTCAACCTCAACGCTATCGCCATCGGGCTCGGCCTCGAGAACATCGAGTACGAACCCGAGCAGTTCCCCGGACTGGTCTACCGGCTCGACGACCCCGACGTGGTCGCCCTGCTGTTCGGGTCGGGCAAGCTCGTCATCACCGGCGGCAAACAGCCCGAGGACGCCGAGGAGGCCGTCGACAAGATCGTCTCCCGGCTCGAGGATCTGGGCCTGCTGGACTGAGGAGAGTTCGGCCTGCTTGCTGAGAGCGGTCCGTTCACCCTCCGCTCGCGCTCGATAGCAGACTACAAACGGGCGTCGTCCCAACGGCCGGTATGGTCACGGTCGCACACCCGCTGGTCGGCGCCGAGGGCGGCGTCGGACCGGCGAGCGTGCTCGAAGTCCCCGGCCCTCTCGATTTCATCGGCACTCCCGGTTTCCCCGGGGCGCTCGCGGGACAGCGAGCGGCGGAACTGCCCCTCCAGTCCGACGCGACCGGCGGCGGGATCCTGGCGGTGGTCGTCACGTTCGTCCTGCTGTCCGCGTTTTACGCCGTCACGCTCCACCTCGCCGCGACTTTCTTCATCGGCGAGGTGCCCAGCCAGCGGGCCGCCTACGTCGGGCCGGTTCCCGCCGCCGTCTCCATCCTGCTGGGCCGCTACGGCGTCGAATCCGTGGGCTTTCTCTCGCCGAGCCTCGGCGTCGCTGTCGTCATCATCGCGACGCTGGGTGCCGACGCGCTCGCGATCAGCCGCTCGTATCGCATCTCCCTCGTCCCGACCGCCGCGCTCACCTGCCTGCACTTCGCGTTCGCGGCCGTGCTCGGCTTCGCGCTGAACAACATCTTCGGGTTCGTCTAAGCGCCGACCGCCCGCTACGGACGCCCGCGCGGAGGCCAACTCCTGGCCGCGGGTGCTGGAGACGCTGGAAAACGCGCTGGAATGAGTCCAACCCCGGCCCGGCTTACTCCACCAACCGCTCGATTTCGGTGACGAGCACGTCGCTGGCGCCGACTTCCTTGAGCGCGCTGATGGTCTCGAAGACCTCGCGCTCGTCGACGACGGCGTGGACGGCCACGTCGTCGGTCCCGGCGATGTCCATCACGGTCGGCCCACCCATCCCCGGGAGGACCTCCTCCACGTCGTCCAGTCGGTCCTCGGGGATGTTCATCATCAGGTAGCGTTTCCCCTCGGCCGAGAGGACCGATTCGAGCGCCGTGGCGACCTGCTGGACCTTCCCGTCGCCGGCCACGTCCTCGCGGGCGAACAGGCGGACCGACGACTCGAGCACGTCGGCCACCTCGGCGAGGCGGTTCATCCGCAGCGTCGTGCCCGTCGAGGTGATGTCGACGATGGCGTCGGCGATATCGACGTGGGGCGTGAGTTCCGTCGCGCCGGAAACCTCGGTGATGTCGACGTCGGCGCCACGGTCAGCGAAGAAGCCGCGGGTGATGGTGGGGAACTCGGTGGCAACGCGACCCCCGTCGAGGTCCGCGACGGCGTCGATATCGCCGTCTTCGGGCGCGGCGAGGACCAGCCGACAGCTCCCGAACTCGAGGTCCAGCAGTTCGGTGAGGTTGTCGACGGCGGCCTCGCGGGCCTGGTCGAGGCCGGTGATGCCGACGTCGGCGGCGCCGTCGGCGACGTACTCCGGGATGTCCGCGGCGCGGGCGTAGAGGACGGTCACGTCGGGGTCGACGGTCTCGGCGTAGAGCTTTCGCTCGGCCCCGTCGACGACGTGCAGGCCCGCCCGGTCCAGCAGGTCGATCGCGGGCTCGTGCAGACGACCCTTGTTGGGGACGGCGATGCGCATACCGCCATTGGGAGCGCCGCTGGCAACTGTCTTTCCCTCCACACTCCCCCGCCGCGAGCCGTCCGCACCGACGGCGGCGGGCGTATAATCTCACAAACGTTTTCATCGGCCATCCATGATCGATGGGTATGCCCGCCCTCCACGCGGTGTGCGTGGCGCTCCCGGCCGGTTTCGCCCCCGGTCCGTTCCTCGGGAGCGCCGGCTGTCTCGGCGTGGTGACGGCCGTCGCCGCGGTCGGGTTCTTCCTGTACGGCCGGTGGCTGTGCCGCGTCGACGACGCGGACCGGGCGCGCTCGCTCCTCGACCGGGCCTGCCGCGTCGGCTTCCCGCTCGCGTACCTCCTCGCTATCGCGGCGATGGCCGCCGTCGGCTGGTTCGAGGCGCTGAACGAGTTCGCCGACTCGCTCCCCGGCGGCCACACCGGCATCGGCGCGACGGCAACGACTGTCGCCAGCCTGCTCGTCCCGGTCGTTGCGCCGCTGGGCGCCGCGGCGGGCGCGCTTCCCGCGACCGTCACGCTCCACGACCGCGAGGCCGGCGCCGTCGTGCGCGGCCTCCTCCGGTCGGTCGCCGGCGTCGCGGCGGCCGCGACGGCGCTCGTCCTCGCCGTCACCGCGGCGAACCCCGACACCGCGACGGGGCTCAGCTGGGCCGGCACCGCACTTTTCGTCGGCGTGCTGGTCGGGGCCGGGTGGCCGCGACTCCTCGGCCTGCTCGCCTCGGTCCGGGAGCCGACGGCCGCCGAGCGCGAGCGGATCGCCCGATGTCGAGAGGCAATCGACCTCTCGGTCGTCGATGTCCGCGTCGTCGAATCGAGCGAGTGCGACCGCGCTCGCGTCGTCCTCCGTGGCCTGCTGGGCCGACGGCACCTGTTCGTCACCGACCGACTCCTGGCTGATCTGGACGACGACGCCGTCCGGGCGTGTCTCGCACTGGAGGCCGAACGAGCGCGACGCCTCCATCTCGAACTCCGTGCGCTCGCGGTCGGGGGCACGGTCGTCTCCGCCGCTGCCGTCGGGGTCGGGCGGTTTCAGATCCCGGGCGTTTCGCCGACGGTCGGCGCCGCCGGGGTCGTGCTCGTCGGTCTCGCCGGCTTGCGGGCCGGCCAGCGCCTCGTCTATCATGCCGACGACGCCGCAGTCGAGCGGACGAGCCACGAGTCGGTCCTCACCACCCTCCGGTCGGTCACCGAACTCGACGCCGCCCCGACGGTGGGATGGCTGACGGCGCTCCGACGGATGGAGCCGCCGGTCGGCCGCCGGATCGACCGCCTGCGCAGGCAAGCGGTCGAGGCGAAGGCGAACGAGGGCGGGACGGACGAGGCCGACTGACCGGGCCGGGGCGGGACAGGACGGCTGACCGAGCCGGGACGGACGAGGCCGACTGACCGGGCCGGGGCGAGACAGGACGGCTGACCGGGCCGGTGGCGGCGCCGGGACCACTGGTGGCCGACCCGAAGGGGTAGATTGAGGCCCCCGCCGGTCGAACGACGGGCCATGAGCGAACTCCTCGTGACGGGCGGGCAAGTACTCCGCCCGGACCGGACAGTCGAGCGGGCGGACGTGCTCGTCGACCAGGACGCGGGCGATATCGTCGCAGTCGACGACCCCGGCGCGCTGGACGGCGACGACGAACTGGACGCGAGCGGCGGGCTGGTGATGCCCGGTCTCGTCAACGCACACACCCACCACGCGATGACGCTCCTGCGCGGGTACGCCGACGACAAGCCGCTGGACCGGTGGCTCCGCGAGGACATCTGGCCGGTCGAGGCCGAACTCGAACCCGAGGACGTGCGCGCGGGGGCCGAACTCGGTCTCGTCGAACTGATCAAGGCGGGTGCGACCTCGCTCGCGGACATGTACTTTCACGTCCCGGAAATCGCCGCTGCGGTCGACGAGGCGGGCTTCCGGGCCGTGCTCGGCCACACTGCCATCACCGTCGGCAAGGAGGAAGACGCGGCCCGCGCCGACGTCCAGGAGAGCCTCGACGTGGCACGGGAGTTCGACGGCGCCGCGGACGGCCGGATCACGACGACGTTTCAACCGCACTCGCTGACGACCGTCGGCGAGGAGTACCTGCGGGAGTTCGCGCCCAGGGCCAGCGAGGCCGGCCTCGCCATCCACTTCCACGCCAACGAGAGCCCCGGCGAGGTCGACCCGCTCGTCGAGGAACACGGGATGCGCCCGCTCGAATACGCCGACGACTGCGGACTCCTGACCGAGGAGACGTTCGTCGCTCACGGCGTCCACCTCGACGAGACGGAGATCGACCTGCTGGCCGAACGCGGCGTCGGCGTCGCGCACAACCCGGCCGCGAACATGAAACTCGCGAGCGGGATCGCACCGGTCCAGCGCCTGCGCGAGGCGGGTGTCACCGTCGGCATCGGCACGGACGGCCCGGCCTCGAACAACGACCTGAACCCCTTCGACGACATGCGCGACGCGGCGATGATCGGGAAGATCGGTGCCGACGACCCCAGCGCCGTCCCCGCCGCGGCGGTCGTCGAGATGGCGACCGAGGCGGGCGCGGACCTGCTGGGCATCGACAGCGGGCGCGTCGCGGCGGGCGCGAACGCCGACCTCATCGTCCTCGACCTGGAGAAAGCCCATCTCACGCCGGTCCACGACCTGGTGAGTCACCTGGCCTACGCCGCCAGCGGGAGCGACGTGCGCCACACTGTCTGTGACGGGCGGGTCCTGATGCGGGACCGCGAGGTGCTGACGCTCGACGAAAAACGGGTTCGCGAGCGGGCGAGTTCGCGCGCAAAAGACCTCGTGGCCCGCGCCGAGGCGAGCGAGTAAGCCCTTCGGCGTGGGGTGGTCAGACACCTCGTGGCCGTTCGTGTCTCGGGACGGCGATCCGTATTACGCGATCTTCTCGTACTGGTCGGAGAGCTTCTCGGCGGCGTCGTCCATCAGGTCCTGTTCGTACTCGTCGAGGTCCCACTCGACGACTTCCTCGATACCGTTCGAGCCGAGTTTGACCGGGACGCCGAAGGCGGTGTCCTCGTAACCGTACTCGCCGTCGAGGACGACCGATCCGGGCAGGACCTCGCCGGTGTCGCGCAGGATGGCCTCGACCATGTGCGCGACGCCCGTCGCGGGGCCCCACTCGGTCGCACCCTTGCGTTCGATGACGTTCATCGCCGACTCCTGGAGGTCCGCGAGGATCTCCTCGCGCTCGTCGGCGGAAAACTCGGGGTCGCGGCCGTCGACGCGGACCTTCGAGAAGACCGGCACCTGCGCGTCGCCGTGCTCGCCCAGGATGGTGGCCTCGACGTTTCCGACCTGCGTGTCGAAGCGCTCGGCGAGGACGTACCGGAACCGCGCGGAGTCGAGGCGGCCGCCGAAGCCGACGACCTGCTCGCGGGCGCGCTCGCCCGTCTCGTAGAGGTGGCGATTCAGGAGGTCGACCGGGTTCGAAGTAGTCACCGTGACGAAATCGTCGTTGTGCTCGGCGATCGAGGAGCCGATGTCGTCCATGATCGGCGCGTTGTCGCCGGCCAGGTCGATGCGCGTCTGTCCCGGCGAGCGGGGGATCCCCGCCGTGATGACGACGACGTCCGAGCCGGCGGTGTCCTCGTACGTGCCCTTCCGGACGGTCGTGTTCGAGTCGTAGGCGACGCCGTGATTGGCGTCCGCGGCCTGTCCGATCGTGACGTCTTCCTGGTCCGGGATGTCCACGAAGACGAGATCGTCGACGACGTCCCGAAGCGCCAGATTGTACCCCGCTGCCGCCCCGACGGTGCCCGCGGCACCGACGATGCTAACTTTCGTCATACCACGTGAATCTGTCCCACGTTCGGGGGTAAAACTGTCGAAACCGCTTCGCTGGTGCCGTCGTTCGTCCATTTTCGATTCGACACACGTCGAAATTTTGGGGCGAGACGGGCGAAATCCGGCGGGCGAGCGACGACGCGCTTTTCACCGCCGGTTGGCATGTATCGGACATGAGCGACTTCGACAAGGAAGCCGAGCGCGAGCGACTCCGGGAGAAATACGAGCGCGACCAGGAGAAACGCGAGTCGACCGAGCGGATGAGCGAACTCCTCCTGAAGGGCGCGACGATGACCAACGCCCACTGCGACGAGTGTGGCGACCCGGTCTTTCGCTACGACGGCCAGGAGTTCTGTCCCACCTGCGAAGAGGTCGTCAGCGCCGACGCCGAGAGCGGGGCCGCCGAGAACGGCGCCGCGGACGGCGCCAGCGGTGACGGTCACACAGCCGACGAAACCGAACCGACAGCGGCCGAAGCCGACAGTTCCGAGGCCGGCGCCGCCGGAACAGACACAGCCGAAGCCGGCACTGCCGGGACTGGCACGTCCGAGACTGGTGCAGCCGAATCCGACAGTTCCGAGGCCGGCGCCGTCGAATCCGACACTGCCGTGACCGGTGCGACCGGAACTGACACCGCCGAAACTGTCGGTGCCGATGGAACGGCGACCGCCCCACAGTCAGCACGAACGAGTACCGACGCCGCGACTGCCGGCACCGGTCAGTCCAGAGAGTCGACGCCGCGGAGCGGTTCGTCCCCGGCACGGGGGCCGACTCCGGAACAGGAGCCGACCCCGGAAGCCACAGGCGCGTCCGGCGGCGACGGCCTCGCGGCCGCCCGCGAGTCCCTCGTTCGGACGCTCGTCGCCCAGTCCCAGCGGGCCGAAGCGTGTGACGACCCGCGGCGCGCCCGTGACCACCTCGCCGCCGCGCGCGAGGCGGCCGAGGCGCTCTCGGCGCTGTCGTATTGAACAGGGACCGGCTGCTTCTCGACCCGGATGTTCGCCCGGAGAACACTGCCGTGCTCACCGCAAGGCGTCGAGCGCGGCGTCAAGCGCGTCTTCGGGGCCGGGACACTCCTGAAGCGTCTCGCCGCCCTCGGTGTGGACGAGGCGCGGGTACTTCGAGGCGGTGTCGAGGACGCCGATCCCCGGCAGGGAGTCGACGCCGGTCTCGATATCGGCGAAGGCGTCGAACCGCGGCGTCCCGTCGGTCATCGCGGTGGTGGTCCCGTCGGCCGCCGCGTCGGCGCTCGCGCCCGCGGCGGTGTCGGCGGCGACGGGGAAATCCAGGTCGTAGCGCTCGCGCCAGTAGGCCGCCCGGTCGACCTCGTGTGGCAGGGCGGCGACCACCGCCACGCCGGCCTCGCGAAACGACGGGAACGCGTCGCTGTAAGCGCGCGCCCGGTCCCGGGAGACCTGACAGTAGTGGTCGCGCAACAGGAGGACGACGATCCCGTCGAACTCGGGCGCGAGGTCGTCGCTCGAAACCGTCTCCGGCCCCGGACCCCCGTTGGGCAACTCGAACCTGACGATCCACTCCATGCCGTCGCTCATCTCGGCTACTCGACCCGATATGATGACCCCCGGGGTATTCGTTGTTTTGATCGGTCGGATTCTCGACGCGAAACGGAGGGGTGTTCAGCGGCGTCGAGCGTCGCGTCGACCGCCACACGTCCACGGGTCACGGGCGTCGGCAGGCGCGCCGGGTCATCGGTCGTAGTCGCTACCTACCACGTCCCGAATACGTTCGGCAGTCACCTCACCGACGCCCTCGGCGGCCTGCAGGTCCTCGGCGTCGGCGGTCATGACCGCCTCGACGCTCCCGAAGGCCTCGAGGAGCGACCGGGCGGTGACGGGGCCGACCTCCGCGACGCTCGCGACGACGTACTCCTGTTGTTCGGCCAGCGTCTTCGAACTCTTCTCGCCGTGGACGCTGACGGTTCGCTCGTTGTCGTCCTGTTCGCGGGCGGCGATCGTTTTCAGTAACTCGGCCGTCTCGTCCTCGTCGTCGGTCCGGAGGACGCTCGCGCCGAAGTCGACGGCGAGCGACGCCAGCGCGCCGCGGATGGCGTTGGGGTGGACGTTCCGCTCGCCGTAGAGGTCCGACCCCTCGACGACGACGACCGGCCGGGCGTAGTTGCGGGTGGCGTCTTTGACCTGCTCGAACATCGAGCGCTCGTCGCCTCCGGTCAGGGTGTCGAGGAAGTCCGAGACGGTCTTGCGCTCGACGACCACGCGGTCCGAGAGGACGTAATCACCCACCGCGAGCGTCTCCAGCCGCGTCGTCACGCCGTCCCGGCGCGAGAGGTCCTTCGCGATGGCCGCATCGAGTTCCCGCTGGTCGACGACGATCTCGATGTCCTCGCCCGACGGGTCCGCGGTGGCGACGGTCCCCTCCGATTCCGACTCGTCATCGTCGGCTTTCGACACTCGCTCGTTGTCGTTCGTTGTACTATCGTCCGTTCTGCCGTCACCCGTTCTGCCGTCGTCCGTTTCGCTGGCGTCCGTTCTGCTGTCAGCCGTTCTGCTGTCAGCCGTTTCGCTGGCGTCCGTTTCGTCCGCGAACGCGTCGAGTCCGGCCTGCCCGTCGTCACCGTTCGCGTCCGTTGCTTGCGAGACGGTTGCGGCTTCACTCGATGAACGTTCCGGTCGATCCGACTCGTTTGCGGGTTCGCCCCCGGTTTCCTGTGGAGATCCGCCCGTCTCCACACCCGAGTTTTCGGGAGTCGATCCGTCCGCAGTCGTTCGGTCCGAGGTCGATCCGTCCGCAGTCGTTCGGTCCGAGGTCGATCCGTCACCGCCGTTCGGTTCGACTGCAGTCCCCGGTTCGACTGCAGTCCCCGGTTCGAAGTCGCTCACGTCGGTCTGGCCGAGTTCGGACTCGATCTCGCCGGCCATCGACTTCAGGGAGCGCAGTTCCTGTCGCATCCGCTTCTGGTCGTTGCGGGCCTTCCAGAAGTAGGCCTCGTCGCGGGTGTCCTCGGCGAGCAACACGGTGACCGCGCCCTCGGTCTGCCGGCCGGTCCGGCCCTTGCGCTGGATCGCCCGGATCGCCGTCGGAACCGGTTCGTAGAAGAGTACCCGGTCGACTTCGGGCACGTCCAGGCCCTCCTCGGCGACGGAGGTGGAGACGAGCACCTCGAACTCGCCGGCACGGAAGGCGTCGAGCGTCTCCTGCTGTTCGGTCTGGGTCATCCCGTCGCTGCCCTCGGTGTCGGACTGGCCGACGAACTTCCGCGTCTCGAAGTGCTCGCCCAGGAAATCCGTCAGCGTCTCGGCGGTGTCCCGCGACTCGGTGAAGACGATGACTCGCTCACCGCCCTCAATGCCCAGCGTCTGGGCGAGGAGCATCCGCGTCCGGCGAAACTTCGGGTGCAGGTCGTCGTACGCCTCGGCCTTCCGGACCGCCTCCCGGACCTTGGGGTCCGAGACCATCCGCTGGTCGGCCTTCGAGGCGCCGCTGGCGCGAGCGGCCTGTTTCTGGCGCTCGAAGTACCGGCGCAGCGACTCGACGCTCTGGGTCTCGGCGTAGGTGACCGCCGTCCGAAGTTTCCGCACTTCGGCGAGCAGACTCATCCCCTCGTACCCCTCGGACTGGTCGTTGTCCATCAGGTCCCGGAGTTCGCCCTGGATGCGCTGGATCTCCCGCTCGGAGGTGTCGGGCTGGGTCGTCGATGTCACGCCCAGTTCCTTGAGTTTCTCCAGGCGGTCGGTGATGACCTCGTGGAGAGCGTCACGGATCTCGATCACCGTCTCCGGCAGTTCGACGCGCTCCCAGTCGACGGTCGTCTCGTGCGTGTAGGCGTCCACGTCGGCGTCGTCCTCGGTCATCACCTCGACCTGCCGCAGGCCGAGATTCGCACAGACCTCGCGGATCGCCTCCTCGTCGTCACCGGGGGAGGCGCTCATCCCCGTCGCGAGTGGGGCGCGGGCCTGCTCGTGGTAGCGTTCGGCGATGTAGTTGTAGGCGTAGTCGCCGGTCGCGCGGTGGCACTCGTCGAAGGTGCAGTGGACCACGTCGGTCAGGTCGATCCGCGACCCCACGAGGTCGTTCTCGACGACTTCGGGCGTGGCGACGACGACCCGCGCGCCCGACCAGAGGTCGGCGCGGGCGTCGGGGCGGGTGTCACCGGTGTAGACGACGATTTCGTCGTCGGGGACGGTTAGCGCCTCGCGGTAGAACTCGGCGTGTTGCTGGACGAGGGGCTTCGTCGGCGCGAGGAGCAGGGACGTGTTGACCACGTCGCCGGCAAGGCGCTCGGCGGTGACGAGCAGGCTGACGGTGGTCTTCCCGAGACCGGTGGGCAGACAGACGAGTGTGTGGGTCTCGAGGGCCGCGTCGGCGAGTTGGCGCTGGTACCCCCGGTTCTCGAGGACGCCGTCGACGAGCAGCGGCCCCGTGACGAACTCCGCGCCGTCGGTGGTGGCCATTATTCCGGGTTTGGCCGCGCCCGGGGTTAAGGCTTCAGGTAGCGCGGTGAAAGTGGTCGTTGCGTCGTGGGCTGTAGCGTCTCACGCGATGACCCTTGCAGTCATCTAGAACCGTTTCGTCTCGGTTCGAAGCGGTTCGGTAGCGACCCGTTCAGCGAGCGACTGCCACTCATCGGTCCCGTCGTCGGGGATCATCCGGAGCGACACGCCCCGTTCGAAGTACGGCATCTCGCCCGCCCTGGCGGCCGCCAGGAGCTGGTCGTCGTTCCCAGAGTAGTACATCGTGGGGCCGTCGGCCCAGTCCACCTCGATGATCCGGTGTGGATATGGCTGGGAATCGGGTTTCTCCGTCCGATACCGCTCGACTGCGTCCATGTCGACCTCGAATCCGAGGCCGTGCGACTCCGGGACGCTCGCGAGGCCGTCCTCGACGGTAATGGAGTCGGCCAGGAGGTCATGTTCGTAGATCTGGTGGCAGTTGATCGCCGGCCACGTCGCCTGTTCGAAGGCGGCCCCGCACTGGAGGGAGAAAGCGGCGGTGATACCGGTCCCGACGAGCTGGAGCCAGAACGGCGTGTCGGCCGTCGCGCACACCGCAGCGCTGTTCGCGAGCTCCGCGGCGCCGCCGGGGACGACAAACCCATCGCAGATATCCGCACAGAGGGTCGCTATTGGGTCACCGCGCCTGCCGAAGTGGAGGACCGTCTCGACCGGCAGCGAGCGGTTGAGACGACGGTTTCCGGCCGTGTCGTCGACCGGGATCGGTTCCTCGACGTGGCTGACACAGTCGAACGCGGCCAGTTCCCCGAGGAGGTCAAGCGCCCGGTCGGCGTCGAGCAGTGTCTCGTTGAAATCGATGTCCACGGCGAACCAGTCGGGGAGTTCCTCGTCGAGGGATTCGACCTGGGAGCGGAGGTCGAACCAGGGGCGTCCCTTCACCTTGAGGTCAGTGTATCCGCTGTCGACCGCTTTGCGGGCTTCCGCGACCCAGTCCTCGGCCGGCATGTCGATACACCACCAAGAGACCGGGACGTTCTCGCGGACCTGCTCGCCGAACAGCGCGTGCGCGGGGACGCCGAGCGCCCGTCCGAGGGCGTCGAACAGCGCGATCTGAAGGCCCGGCCCGACCGAGTCGTCCCACAGCAGGTCGGCTGCCTCGGTACCGATCGCGCGGTCGATGTCGTCGTCGTCGGTCTCTCCCCACGAGTAGAACAGCATCGTCTCCCCGTGCCCGACGTGACCGCTCGACAGTTCCACTTCGACGACCTCGAAGTACCGCCAGTGGGGGAGTTCGCGCGCCATGTTGCGCGCAGGCACTGGCCGAAACGGAACCTCCACCGGCACTCGGTCGACACGCTCGACCGTACACTGACTGGGTTCCATACATCCCGAGAACAGCCCCGAGAACGCTAAACCTGCCGGTCGGATCACTTGGCTCGATCCATCCCCCCGGGGGCGATCAGACGACCGTGGCGGGGGCGTATTCGAGAGCGAGGAACATGACGGTCGCGGCAACGAGGGGGATCGAGAGGTTGTCGTCGACGACGTAGGTCGCGATGACGGGCTTGACGCCGTCGGCGACGGTGGCTCCGGCCCCGCCGAGGACGGCCACGACGGGCGGGACGAACGGCGTCGCCAGCAGCGTCGCGACGCCGAAGGTGGCCAGCAGGACCCACGCCTGCTTGGCGGTGCGCAGTTCGCCCGACCCCAGGAGGCCGCTGACCGGGTCGGCGACGGTGAGCATCAACATCGCGGGGACGGCCACGTTCGATGCGGGGAGCGCGTCGACGAGCGGGTCGGCGCCGGCGGGCGGGAACGCGAGCGCGACGACGGCCATCCCGACCGCGCCGAGGAAGTAGCCGGCGAGGTTGTCCTGCTCGTACTCGCGGGTGAGCCGGTCGAACACGCGCCAGTCGAGGCCGACGAACAGCCGCACGCACTCGAGCGCGAAGCCGACGACGACGGCCGCGACGAGCAGGACCTGGAGACGGCGCCACGTGACGAAATCGAGACCAAGATACCCGAGAGGGATCGCCGTTGTGCTCGCGTGGACGAGTCGCCGGGTGAGTTCGCGGGCCATCGCCTCAGATGTCGTCGAAGGTCAGTTCGCCGTCGCAAAGCGCCCGGAGCGTCTCGGGCAACTCCGCGATGGGGACGCGAGTCTGGGCAGTGGTGTCCCGTTCCCGGATCGTCACGGTGTCCGGTTCGGGCGGGTCGCCCTCGCCGTCTTGCCCACTGTTCCCCTCGTCTTCGGCCTCGCCCAGCGTCGCGTAGTCGACGGTGACACAGAAGGGGGTGCCGACCTCGTCCTGGCGGCGGTAGCGCCGGCCGATGGCGCCGGAGTCGTCGTAGGCGACCGAGAGGCCGGCCCCGCGCAGGTCGGCGGCCACCTCGCGGGCGCGCTCGCCGAGGCCGTCCCGGTCCATCAGCGGGAAGACGCCGACCGTCGTCGGCGCCACCGCCGGCGGCAACGCGAGATAGGTCCGCGTCTCGCCGCCGACCTCGTCGGTGCGGTAGGCGTGGTCGAGGACGGTGTAGAGCGCGCGGTCGATGCCCAGCGACGGCTCGACCACGTGGGGCGTGACGTGCTCGCCGGACTCGGTGACCTCCTCGACCGCGAAGTTGACGGCGTCGAGGGGCACGTCGTAGCTCTCGCCGTCGACAGTCACCTCGACGGTCGTCTCCTCGCCGGTGACCCGGAACCGGTCGGGGTCGCGCTCGGCCACCGACGCGAGCGCGTCGGCGACGTCGGCGGCGGCGCCGCCGAACTCCGGGCCGAGGACGCTCATGTCGGGGTCGACCGTCGGTCGCTCGACGGTGACGGGTTCGTCGTACTGCCTGAAGACGGTGAACTCCTCGTCGGAGTGGGTGTCGTGTTTGGAGAGGTCGTAGTCGGCGCGGTAGGCGAAGCCGGCGAGTTCGATCCAGTCGGGCTCCTCACCGGGGTCGCTCACGTCGGCCTCGGCGTCCCAGCAGTCGGTGGCGTAGTGGGCGCGCTCGCCGGGCAGGTGCTGGCGGTACCGAAACCGCGAGAGGTCGACGCCGATGGACTCGTACCACTCCGTCGCGACGCCCAGGTAGTAGGCGATCCACGGGTCCGCGACGACGCCCTCCTCGACGGCCGCCTCGATCGTGAGTTCTCGTGGCTCGCCGTCGTCGGCCTCCTGTGCGTCGATGGAGTAGAAGGGGGCGGTCACGTCCGCGACGGAATCCAGGTCCGGACCCGCGTCGTCCTCCGGGTCGACGAACAGTTCGAGTTCGGCCTGCGTGAACTCCCGAACGCGCAAGAGCGATTTCCGGGGGCTGATCTCGTTGCGGTAGGCGCGGCCGATCTGCGTGACGCCGAAGGGAAGCTGGTTGCGGGCGTACTCGGCGAGCTGGGGGAACTCGACGAAGATGCCCTGTGCAGTCTCGGGGCGCAGGTAGCCCGGCGACGAGGAGCCGGGGCCGATGTTGGTCCGGAACATGAGGTTGAACCCCTCGACGGCCTGGCCGGCCAGACCCGCGCCACAGGCCGGACAGACGAGTTCGTACTCGGCGATGACCCCCTCGACGCGCTCGGCGCCCAGCCCCTCGGCCTCCTCGATGTCGGTCCCGTCCTCGACGACGTGGTCAGCCCGGTGAGAGGCCCCGCAGTCGGGACACTCGACGAGCATGTCGTCGAAGCCGTCGAGGTGGCCCGACGCCTCGAAGACGGGTTCGGGCATCACCGTCGGGGCGTCGATCTCCATGTTGCCCTCCTGGACGGTAAAGCGCTCGCGCCAGGTGTCCTCGATGTTGTCCTTGAGGCCCGCGCCCTGCGGACCGAAGGTGTAGAAGCCGGAGACGCCGCCGTAGGCGCCGGCCGACTGGAGGAAAAAGCCGCGCCGCTTGGCGAGTTCGGTCAGCTCGGCGGCCGTGACGCCGCGGTCGGCGTCCGAGCCGGTGCCGTTGGCGTCGGCGGCGTCCGCGTCGGCACCGTTGGCGTCGGCGGCGTCCGCGTCGGCACCGTTGGCGTCGGCGGCGTCCGCGTCGGCACCGTTGGCGTCGGCGGCGTCGGCGGCGTCCGCGTCGGCACCGTTGGCGTCGGCGGCGTCCGCGTCGACGTTCGAGCCTTCGCCCTCGCTCATCGCAGCGCCTCCAGCAGGTCCATATCCCGGACGATGCCGGAGAGTTCGTCGCCCGAGACGAGTGGGATCTGCTCGATGTCGTGTTCGATCATCGTCTGGGCGACCTCTTGGGCCGTGCGGCGGCCGCTGACGCTGATCAGGTCGGCCGTCATGAACTCCGAGACGGGGCCGGCCGGAATCTCGACGTTGCGGGTGGGCATATACCGGCCCCCGATGGCCTTGACGCTCTCCCACTTCCAGTCGTCGTCGTCGCTGGCGAGGCTGTCGCCGGTCGACTCCTCGCCCTCGACGACACGGGCCACGTCGATGACGTCGACTTCGGTGATCATCCCGGCCATCTCCCCCTCGTCGTCGAGGGCGAGGCCGTACGGCGCGCCGGCGTGGGAGAGTTCCCGTTCGGCGACGGGGAGCGGCGCCCCCTGATAGACGCAGTTGACCTCCGCCTGGGCGAGGCCGCGCACCTGCACGTCGCCGTCGACGTCGCCAGTCGCGATGGCGCGGACTACGTCGGTGATAGTGACGATGCCCTCGAGACGACCGTCCACGACCGGGACACGCCGGGCGCCCTCCGCGAGCATGAGCGCGGCCAGTTCGTGGACGGTGGCGTCGGCGGTGATCGTCGGGACCTCCTCGACGAGCAGGGCGAGCTGGTCCTCGTCGGGCTGGTCGATGAGTGCGTCCCGGGTGACGAGCCCGCGGAACTGTTCACCCTCGTCGGTTTCCTTGACGACGGGCACGGAGGAAAATTCCCGCTCCTGGAGGTACTCGAGGACGTCGTCGCGGGTCCCCGGCAGACCGACAGTAACGAGGTCCTCACGCGGCGTCATTACGTCTGCGACGTTCATAGTGACACGTACTCCAAGCCCCGCATACTAAGTCCTTACACTTCCAGACCCGCCGGACCGGCCGCGAACCCGACCCACGCCACCCCGGGCTGGAACGCCGAAGCCGCGCTATCGAACCCACACTGTCGAACCCACGCCCGAGTCACCGATGCGAGGCACCGGCACGCGCGAGCGGAATTCACCCCGTGAACCGCGCCCCGACCCGGGAACCGTCATGCGCCCGTCAGACGCCCGTCCGATGGCTGGTTTCAGAACGTGAGAATCGTTCCGGCAGGTTTATAGTAGAGTGTTACATGTTCTCACACATGGCGCCGGACATGGTTGCCGAAGCCGAGGTGGCAGCGAACGCCGAGGTCATGGCCTCGGTCGAAGGCGGTTCCACCGAGACGCTCGTGATCGCAGATATCAGCCGTGACGACGCGTATCTCACACTCGACCTCGACGACGCCGCCTCGCTTCCCGAGTGGCGATAAGTCCGGCCTACCCGTTCCGTCCGTTCCGCTTTTTCCGCGATGTTCGCCCGCGTAGCGACCCGTGGATTCGAGACCGTGGTTCGCCGGCGCGGTACCGATTGTGTCTTCCGTGTCGACCGTGTCTTCCGCTACGCACCGAGAAAACAAGCGTTATACCCGCCGCCGGGCATCCCTCGCTCATGAAGGTACTGGTCACGGACCCCATCGCGGACGCGGGTCTGGACACGCTGCGCGAGGCGGGCCACGAAGTCGTGACAGCCTACGACATCGAGGGAGAGGCCCTGTTGAATGCCGTCGCGGACGCGGACGCGCTGATCGTCCGCTCCGGCACCGAGGTCACGGCGGAGGTGTTCGCCGCTGCCCCGGATCTCCAGATCGTCGGCCGCGCGGGAATCGGCGTCGACAACATCGACATCGAGGCCGCCACCGACCACGGCGTCATCGTCGCCAACGCGCCCCAGGGTAACGTGCGCGCCGCCGCCGAGCACTCGGTCGCGATGGCCTTCGCCACCGCGCGCTCGATCCCGCAGGCCCACAACCGCCTGCGCGACGGCGAGTGGGCCAAAGGCGAGTTCCTCGGCACCGAACTCAACGAGAAGACGCTCGGCGTCGTCGGCTTCGGCCGCGTCGGCCAGGAAGTCGCGCGCCGCCTCGACGCACTCGGGATGGATCTCGTCACCTACGACCCCTACATCAGCGAGGAGCGCGCCGAGCGCTTCGGCGCCGAACTCGTCGACTCGCTCGACGACTGTCTCGAGCGGGCGGATTTCATCACCGTCCACACGCCGCTGACCGACGAGACCGAGAACATGATCGGCGAGGCGGAACTCGCCCAGCTCGAGGGCGGCTACGTCGTCAACTGCGCCCGCGGCGGCATCATCGACGAACCGGCCCTCGCCGAGGCCGTCGAGGACGGCATCCTGAAAGGCGCCGCAATCGACGTCTTCGCCGAGGAACCCGTCGACCCCGACAACCCCCTGCTCGAGGTCGACAACGTGGTCGTGACCCCCCATCTGGGCGCCTCCACCGAGGCCGCCCAGGAGTCCGTGGCCACCTCGACGGCCGCCCAGGTCCTCGCCGCCTTCGCCGGCGAGCCCGTGATCAACGCGCTGAACGCCCCCTCGATGGACGAGAGCGCGTTCCCCGCGGTCGAGCCCTACCTCGACCTGGCCGACACCGCCGGGACCATCGCGGTCCAGCTGTTCGACGGCCACGTCTCCGAAGTCTCGGTCTCCTACGCGGGTGACATCGCCGAACACGACACCGAGATCGTCACTGCGACGGCACTGAAGGGCGTCTTCGAGCGCGCCGTCGAGACGCAGGTCAACGCGGTCAACGCCGAGCGCATCGCCGAGGAGCGCGGCATCGACGTGACCGAGTCCAAGACCAGTTCCGCCGAGGACTTCCAGAGTCTCATCACGGTCACCGTCTCCGACGGCGACGACGAGATCAGCGTCTCGGGGACGCAGTTCGCCGGGAAGGACCCGCGCATCGTGCGTATCGACGGCTACCGCGTCGACGCCGTCCCCCACGGCCACATGCTCGTTGCACGCAACGAGGACGTCCCCGGCGTCATCGGCTTCATCGGGACCGTCCTCGGCGGCGCCGACGTCAACATCGCCGGGATGTTCAACGGCCGCGAGACCATCGGCGGCGAGGCCCTGACCGTCTACAACCTCGACGACCCCGTCCCCGACGAGGTGGTCGCGGAACTGCTCGCCGACGAGCGCGTCATCAACATCACCCAGATCTCGCTGAACGGGGAGTAACTGCGGACGCTTTCGGCGGCGCTGTTTTTTCACCTGGAGTCGTGCGACGCGAGTCGCTACCCTGGATCAAGCGTACCCACCCTGGATCAGCCGCTAACCACCCTGGATCAGCCGCTAAAAAGCCCGCGCAGTCGGTCACGAAGCCCGCCCAACTGCGCCAGCACACCCGAATCCGTCCCGTCGCCGGAATCGTCGTGGGCGACCGACCGGCCACCGTCGGTTCGCTCGGTGTGGCGCGCCTCGAAGTCCTCGAGCGGGTCGCCGGGGTAGGTCGCGGGCCCGTCGAGGAGGCGCTCGTAGCGGTCCCGGACGGTCTGGAGGTCGCGCTCGCGCTCGGCGAGTTCGGACTCGAGTTCGGTCACGCGCAACCGCAGGACAGTGATCCGCGCGAGGTACACCGACTCGCGCGTGCCGGCGACCGCGCGGCCGACGGGCTCGGCGAGGCTGTCGGCGTCACCGGACTGCGGGTCCGCCGCGTCCCCCGGTTCACCCGTCCCGGTCGGGTCCGCCGCGGCGCTTTCGGCGCGGCGCTCCTCGTCGCCGGCGGTGCTGTCCGCGTCGGTCGCCATCTCCCGAGTATGTTACTTGGTCCCACGCAAAAAGACCGGGCAGACGGGCGCGAGACGCCCGTCTGACGGCGCGCAGTCCGGCGGTTTCGAGAGGATCCACCAGATACTACCCGATCCAGTGGGGTTTTTGTCCCGCTGGCCGTCGGTAGGGGTATGACCGACCCGATCACCGCACGCGTCGGCGACCCCGACGCCGAGCGCGAGTCCGGCCGTCGCAAGATGGACTGGGCGCGCCAGCACATGCCCATTCTCGAATCGCTCCGTGACGAGTTCGAGGGCGAACAGCCCCTCGCCGGCGAAACCGTCGGCATGGCGATGCACGTCGAGGCCAAGACGGCGGTGCTGGCCGAAACCATCGCCGCCGCGGGCGCCGAGGTGGCCATCACCGGCTGTAACCCCCTCTCGACCCACGACGACGTGAGCGTCGCGCTCGACGCCGTCGAGGGCGTCACCTCCTACGCCGAGCGCGGCGTCGACGACGAGGAGTACTACGCCGCCATCGAGGCCGTCATCCAGCACGAGCCCACGGTGACCGTGGACGACGGAATGGACCTCGTCGCGGCCATCCACGAGGACTACCCGGAACTGGTCGACGGCATCGTCGGCGGCTGTGAGGAGACGACGACGGGCGTCCACCGACTGCGCGCGATGGACGACGACGGCGAACTCCGCTACCCGATGTTCGCCGTCAACGACACGCCGATGAAACGGCTGTTCGACAACGTCCACGGCACCGGCGAGTCCTCGCTGGCCTCGATCGCGATGACGACGAACCTCTCGTGGGCCGGCAAAACCGTCGTCGTGTCGGGCTACGGCCACTGCGGGAAAGGCGTCGCGAAGAAGGTCAGCGGCCAGAACGCCGACGTGGTCGTCACGGAGGTCGAACCCCGCCGCGCGCTCGAAGCGCACATGGAGGGGTACGACGTGCTGCCGATGGCCGAGGCCGCGAGCGAGGGCGACGTGTTCATTACGACGACGGGCAACCGCGATGTGATCGTCCGCGAGCACTTCGAGGAGATGGAAGACGGCGTCCTCCTGGCCAACGCCGGCCACTTCGACATCGAAATCGACCTCGACGCGCTCTCGGATCTGGCCGTCGACACCTACGAGGCCCGCGACGGCGTGCAGGCCTACGAGATGGAAGACGGCCGCCGCCTGAACGTCCTCGCGGAGGGGCGGCTGGTCAATCTCGCGACGCCCATCGCGCTCGGCCACCCGGTCGAGGTGATGGACCAGAGCTTCGGCGTGCAGGCGGTCTGCGTGCGCGAGATGGTCGAGAACGGCGACGAGTACGATGCCGGCGTCCACGAGGTGCCCGACGACCTGGACCGGGAAGTCGCGGAGATCAAACTCGACGCCGAGGGCGTCGCCTACGACGGTCTGACCGCCGAGCAAGAGGAGTATATGGGCTCGTGGCAGCACGGGACGTAACTGACAGACCGGCGAGCGCGGAACGCGGGGCTTTTGCCGCTCGGACGGAAAAGAGAGAACGATGATATCCGAGGGCTGCGAGCAGTGCGCCAAAGGTGGCAAGCTGGTGCTGTTCGTCTACGGCTACTGCGACCAGCGGGACTGCTTTTACTGCCCTCTCGGCGAGAACCGGAAAAACGTCGAGCAGGTCTACGCCAACGAGCGCCCCGTCGAGTCCGACGCGGACGTCCTGGAGGAGGCCGAGCGCATGGACGCGCTTGGCGCCTCGGTCACCGGCGGCGAACCCCAGGAGGCGATGGGCCGCACGACGCGCTATCTCTCCCTCCTGAAAGAGGAGTACGGCGAGGACTTCCACACCCACCTCTACACCGGCATCACGGGCGGCCGCGAGAACATGCGCCGCCTCTCGGAAGCCGGCCTCGACGAGATCCGATTCCACCCGCCTTACGAGCAGTGGGGCGACCTCCACGGCACCGAGTGGGAGGAGATCCTCTATATCGCCCGCGAGGAAGGGCTGACGCCCGCCTTCGAGATTCCCGGCATCCGCCCCGAGACGGAGTTCATCGACTTCCTGGACGAGGGCGCCGCGGACTTCTGTAATATCAACGAGTTCGAGATGAGCCACGGGAACTACCGGCGGATGCAAGAGGAGGGCTTCGAGTTGCGCGAGGGGCACATGAGCGCCGTCGAGGGCGTCGACGACGGCGAACGCAGTCCCCGCAAGGCTATCCTCGACGTGATGGGCGACCACGAGAAGGTGTATTTCTGTACGAGCGTGTTCAAAGACGCCGCCCAGCACCGTCGCCGCCTCAAGCGGATGGCCCGGTCGCTCCGGCGCCCGTTCGACGACGTGACCGACGACGGGACCCTCGTCTACGGGAAGACGTGGGCCGACCCCGAGCGTCTCGCGGCGCTCGGCGTCCCCGAGGAGTACTACACCGTGAAATCAGACCACGTCGAGGTGGCGTGGTGGCTCCTGGAGGAGATGGTCGAGGACGGCGACCTCGACGAGGGCGAAATCGTCGAGCAGGTCCCGACCTACGACGGTACCGTCGTCGAGCGGACGCCGGTGGCGTAGCGTCCGGGGCCAGCGGCTTGCGGTCTCGGAGCGCCCGGGACAGTGACTCGTACTCTCGTACTCTGTGCCGTGAGCGACGCGAGCGCGGCACTCCCCGCTGCAAAAAGCGGTCGGCAAGCTTTACGGGACCCGCGCGAATACCGGGCTGGCATGGGTGGCGAACGTGTCAGTGTCCGGGATGGTGAGCGGGGATGAGTGGCGACGGGAGCGAGGCGCGGCAACTGCTCACGGTCGTCGGCGGTGTCGTCGTCGCACTGGCCGGCGTCGTGCTGTACGCCCAGTTCGTCTTCTTCGACCTTTCGGTGACCGGACGGGCGGCGACGTTCGGCATCGCGTTCGTCCTCTCGCTCGTGCTCGCGGCGGCGTCCCCGCTGGACGAGGAGGCCGGACTCCTGGCGGCGCTCGTGCTCGTCGCGTTCGTGGGCTACACCGCCATCGCTTTCGAACTCGACGGGACGGTCGTCAGCGTCCTCGCGGTGGGGTGTCTCGCGCTCCTGATCGTGTTGACGGTCGCGATACAGAACCGGCGCCTCGTTCTCGAACCGCGCGTCGGCGCCGTCGTCATCGTCGTCGTCATGCTGGCGCTGGCGGGGGTCGTGGCCGCGGACCTCCAGCCCAACGAGCTCGAGTACGGCATCTCGCTCGACGACAGCATCGGCTCCGCGGTCAACACCGACCAGCGGGCCGTGGACGCCACTATCGGGGCGGTAAGCGCCCGAAACACGGGCGAGTCCTTCCGTGAGCGCGTCGACTACCCGGACGCGCGGGCATGTCTCTACACCGGCGGTGGCAACGTCTCCGAACAGGCGGTCAACTACGTGTTCGGGAGCCCGTTCGACTACGACACCGTCGCGCCCGGGAGCACGACCACCGCCGAGATGACGGTCCTGCTCGGGCCGGTCGAACTGTCCGCGTTCACCCCCGACACACCGATCGAGCGCGCGTCGGCGTGTCCCGAATCGAGTGCCGAACCGAAGATCGTGGTCGTCGTCGAAAACGGAACGGCCTGACCGGACCTTCGCGTTCACGCGCCGCCGAAACCCCGCTCCACCCCGCTCCATCCCACACTATTTCCTCCGGGTATCCAGCCGACCCTTCCGCGAGCGCAACCCCTTTGGCCTCGCTCGCACACCGTCGTCCATGACTCGCGCCGCTGTCCAGCTCTACACGCTCCGGAACGTCGACCAGCCCCTGACCGCGGTCCTCGAACGCGTCGCCGACGCCGGCTTCGCGGGCGTCGAGTTCGCCTATCGCGTCACCGAGGCGGACCCCGAGGCCGTCGTCGCCACCCTCGAGGAGACCGGACTCGAGGCCGCGGGCGCCCACGTCGGGATCGACGCCCTCGAGGACGACTTCGCGGAGACGGTCGCGTTCTACGAGAAACTGGGCGTCGAGAACGTCGTCGTTCCCTGGCTCGACGCCGAACACTTCGAGTCCCGCGAGGCCGTCACCGCAGTCGCGGACCGACTCGAAGCGCTCGACGAGCGCCTCGACGAGCGCGGGATGACGCTACACTACCACAACCACGACCACGAGTACGTCGCACTCGACGGCCCCGGCGACGCCGGCGACGGGACCGGTGGCGCCGTCGAGCGGGGCGAGACCGGCTTTGACGCGTTCGTCGACGCGACCGACTGCGGGATCGAACTCGACCTCGGACTGGCGCTGAACGCCGGCGACGACGTCGTCGCGCGCCTGCGCTCGCTCGGCGACCGGTCCGATCTGGTCCACCTGAAGGACTATGACACCGGGGCCGGCGAGTCCGTCCCCGTCGGCGAAGGTGACCTCGACCTGAACGGCGTCGCGGCCGCCGTCGCCGAAAACGACAGCGACTGGCTGATCTACGAGTACGAGGGCGCCGACCCGCTCGCGTCGCTCGACGACGCGGCCACGCGGACGCGCGACCTCTGTTGACACAGCGGCCCCACAGCGCGTGACTCAGCGGTTCCAGGGCGCCCACTCGGGGTCGATAACCCGATATTCGCGGTCGATGCTGTCGATTTTCGCGATGTCCTCGTCGGTCAGATCGAGGGCTGGAGCGGCGAGGTTGTCGCGCAGGTGGGCGGCGCTGCTGGCTTTCGGAACCGCCGCGACGCCGTTCGCGTCGAGCCACGCGAGTGATACCTGCGCCGGCGTGGCGTCGCGGCGCTCGGCCACGTCACGGATCGCGGGCACGTCGAACACCTCGCCCTTGGCGAGCGGCGAGTAGGCGACCAGCCGGTGGCCGTGTTCGTCGGCGTACGCGCGCAACTCCTCCTGCGGACAGAGCGGGTGACACTCCACCTGGTGGGCGGCGACCGGTGCGTCGAGGTGGTCGCGGGCCTCGTCGAGCAGGGCGGGCGTGAAATTCGAGAGGCCGACGCGCTCGACCAGCCCCCGGTCGACGAGTTCGTCGAAGGCCGCGAGCGTCTCCGCGGCGTCGTACGTGTCGACCGGCCAGTGGACGTACAGGAGATCGAGCCGGTCGATCCCCAGCCTGTCGAGACTCGCCTCGGTCGAGGCGATCACGTCCTCGGGCGCGAGGTTCTCGGTGTCGACTTTGGTGGCGACGAGGACGTCCTCGCGCGGGGTGTCGGCGTCGGCCAGCCCCTGCCCGACGTACGTCTCGTTGTCGTAGCCCTGCGCGGTGTCGACGTGGCGGTAGCCGGCGTCGAGGGCGACGCGGACGTGCTCGCGCCACTGCTCGCGATTGTCGTCGGAGTAGGTGCCCAGTCCGATCGGCGGAAGGTCGGTCGACATACCCCGTCGTTGGGCCGGTCGCCCCTTCGGCGTAGCGGTCCCGGAAGCGGACCGACCGTTCGACCGCCGCGGAACGACGAGGCGCCACCAGTCGATCAAACAGTCGCTGTATCCACCTGAAAGCACTTTTCAGTCGGTTGTCTAGATAGGCGTATGGACGACGACCGACGGCGGGTCCTGCGCGCACTGGCGGCCGGGGCGGTCACAACGGCCGGGCTGGCCGGCTGTCTCGGCGCGAGCAGTTCCGGCGACGACGGGAGCACGGACCGGCCGACCGAGTCCCCGACGCCCACGCCGGGGGAGACGCCGGCCGTCGCGCACGACACGGCCCGACCGGGCGCGCGAACCGCCGGCGAGACAGACAGCCCCGCGACCACCGACGACACTGCCGGGTCCGCGGCCACCGACGCGGACGGCGAGGGCCGGATCGTCCTCGAACGGATCGACCGGCACCCCTCGGGCACGCTCGCGGTCTACCAGCCGCCGCTTCGGGACCTGCTCCGCGAGGCCGCGACGACCGACAGCGTCGTCTCCGCCGTGGTCGATGCCTCGGTGGACAACCCGCAACCGGTGCTCCCGGCGTTCGACGCGGTCGAACTCGTCGACGAGGCCGGAACGGCGAGCGGCGTCTACGCGGTCAGCGTCGAAGCGGGGACGCACTACAACATGGTGGTCAAAGCCGACTCGGTCACCTACTACGACGGCGAGGCGAGGGGCCTGTCGACGCTCTCGACCGAGCGGCGCGCGTTCCTGCGGAAAGCTATCCGCGGCGAGCGGGTGAGCGTCTTTCCGGAGACCGAGCGCGGCGCGTGGGTCCGCGACGAGGTCTTCAGCCACGCGTTCGAGCACGACGGGACGGTCTACCGGTTTCACGAGTGGTCGGCCACCGACGCCGCCTTCTTCAGCCCGGACGCGTGGTACCGGCTCGAACTCACCCCGACCGACGACCCCGTGAGCGAGCCAGTCAGACTGCGACTCGACGCGCTCGACGACGCCGTTCGGGAGCCGCTCCATCCGGTCGTCGACAGCAGCGTCCACCGCCGCCCGCGCAAGCGGATCACGAGCGACCCCGGTGCCGCCACCGAAGCGGTCGCGGCCTTCGCCGACCGCACCGACGGTCTCCTGATCCACGTCGGCGCGCTCGCGCTGCACATCGAGTGATTTGGGGGCGGTTCGAGCGAGGCGTGGTTCGAGCAAGGCGAGAACCACGAAAGCGAACGACCGCACCCTTTAGGCGGGCCGCCCCCGTTGGATCGGGCGATGGAAGTGACGCTGCTCGGGACGGGCGACACGACGGGGACGCCCACGCCGGGGTGCGATTGTGGCACCTGCGAGCGGGCCGCGGAACTGGGCGTCGAACGGTCGCGCTTCTCCGTCCACGTCCGCAACGAGCGCACCGGCGAGTCGCTTCTGGTCGACACCAGCCCGGACTTTCGCCACCAGTTTCTCGCGCGGGACGTCCCCCTGCCCGACGCCGCCCTCATCACGCACATCCACTTCGACCACCTCGACGGCCTGGGCCACGCCTACCGCCTGTTCGACCACCTGCCCGTCCACGCCGCCGACGAGACCGACCCCGAGACGGGCGAGAGCGTCGCCGGCACCGTCCGCCGGCGCCACGACTACCTCGATACCGTCTCGGTCCACCCCCGGACCCCCTTCGAACCGTTCGAGACCTGCGGGTTCAAGGTGACGCTCGTGCCCGTTGACCACCCGCCGCTGGTCTGTTACGGCCTCGCCGTCACCGACCCCGAAACCGGCGCGAAACTCGCTATCTCCGGCGATACGACCTACGACATCGGTGCGGACTCGCGGGCGGTCCTGTCCGACCCGGACCTCCTGCTGGCGGACGGCATCGTCACCGCCGACCTCTGTGAGCACCACCCCGCCGGCGGGAACCACTACGACGAGGCCGGCCGCGCGCGCACTTTCGGCACCAAGCACATGACCGTCGAGGGCGCCCAGGCGCTCGGTGACGACCTCGACGCAGACGAGACGCGGGTCGTCCACGTCTCGCACTTTCTCGACGCCGACGAGGCCTTCGCGGAGCCGCTGGCGGTCGACGGCGAGCGATATCAGTTGTAGCGTTGCTGCGAAAGCGCCGGCCCGCCCCCACTGGAGCCCCTCGACCGCCCGGTCGGCCGTCGCCTCGCGGAGTGACCCGGTTCGAGGGACGTACCAGAAGCCGGATTTACGTCCGGTCACAACGCCCGCTATGCACAGACGGCAGTTTCTCGCCGCCGGCGCCGGGACGGCGGCGGCAACGCTCGCGGGGTGTCGCTCGCTGTTCGAGACGCGCTCGTCGCGCGTGCCGCCGCTGGTCGACGACCGCCCCGATGCCGTCTACTACCCCACGCACGTCGAGGGAATGCAGATGGTCGGGACGACGACGGCCGGCGACTACACCGTCGCGCTGACCTACAGCTTCCCCCACCGCTTCTGGCAGATCGACGTCGACGAGGCCAACAAGGTCGACATTGCGGACGACGACACCCTCCACCTCATGACGACCGTCTGGGACGAGGAGACGGGGACGGTCATTCCCAACGACGGCATGCGCGTCTCGATCAGCGCAGACGGCGAGGCCGTCGCCTCCGGCCGGCTCTGGGCGATGCTCTCCCAGAACATGAGCGTCCACGCCGGCGACAACTTCTCGCTCGACGGCGACGGCACCTACGACGTGGAGGTCAGCATCGACCCGGTGTCCGACCGCACGACCGGCGCCTTCGCCGACCGGTTCGCCGACCTCGCGGCCGCCGCCTTCACACTCGATTTCTCGGAGTCGACGCTCGACGAGACGGAGTTCCGGCGGCTCGACGACCGCGAAGGCGACCGCGGCGCCGTCGAACCCATGGAGATGGAGATGGTCCCGGTCGCGACCACGCCCGCACCCGGCGACCTTCCCGGGCGCCCGGTGGGCGAACCGAAAAGCGGCGACGCCGTCTTCGCGACGACCGTCCTCGACTCGCCCCCGACCGGCGTCGACGGCGACGGCGCCTACCTCGCCGTCTCGGCGCGGACGCCGTACAACGCCTATCCGCTTCCCATGCTGTCGCTGTCGGCGACGCTCGACCGCGGCGACGAGACGCCCTTCGACGGGTCGCTGACGCCGACGCTCGACCCCGACCTGGGGTATCACTACGGCGCGGCCATCCCGAGCGTCGAGTCCGGCGACGACCTCGCGCTGACGGTCGACGCCCCGCCGCAGATCTCGCGCCACGAGGGGTACGAGACGGCGTTTCTCGGCTTCGAGACGATGTCGCTGACGGTCTGACTTTCGCTGACGGTCTGGCTGTCGCTGACGGTCTGGCTGTCGCTTCGGATCACCGGACCGACACCGGGGCCTGGCTCAGACCCGATAGCGCGCCAGCAGCCAGTCGACGCCCCCGCCGACGACGAGCAACGTCGAGACGAGCGTCGTTCCGAGGTGGAACTCCCGGAACCAGAACGGAACCTGCGGGAACGTCTGAATCGCCGCGACGGTGAGGGTGAGCAAGGGAATCTCCTCGCCGGTGTCCTCGAGTGAGTCGGGGTCGTCCGCCGTCAACTGCGGGAGCGTGGCCGCCGTCGCGGTGGGTGTCGCGTTCGACTCCGTCGACGGCCCCTCGTACGGCCCGTCGAGTTCGCCGTGGGGCAGGCGGTCGGCCTCGTAGGGGAACCGGTCGGTCGGCGCGCTCCACACCGCGTCGCCCTGCGGGTCGACCTCGACGACCCGTTTCCCGCGGGTGTCGGCGATGAGCGTGTTGCCGTTCGGGAGCCGGTCCGCGTCGCGGGGCCACTGCAGTTCGAGGCCGCCGGTCCGTCGCACCGCCCACGCGGGCTCCCAGTGGCCGGTCGAGTCGTTGCGGTGGAGTTCGACCACGCGGTCGTTGTCGCTGTCGGCGACCAGCACCGCGCCGTCGCCGAGCCACTGGGGGTTGTGCTGGTGGTTGATGACGTCGGGGTCGCCACACCGGACGTCCCCGTCGCCGTCGAAGTCCGCGAGCTGGGCACCCTCAGTGCAGTCGTCGTCGTCGCTGTCGTCGCGGTCGGCGTTTATTACCTCGACGACGCCGGCGCCGCGCTCGACGACGAGGACCTGGTTCGCGTTGCGCACCGAGACGAGAAAGCGCCCGTCGCCGATGTGGTCGACGTCGTTTATATGCAGCCAGTCGCGGCCGGTCGGGTCGTCGGGCGCCTCGTAGAACGAACTCGCGCGCCACTCCCAGACCTCGGTCCCGTTCTCGACTATCACGACCCGTTCCCGGTCCATGTCCGCGAAGACGAACCGGCCGTCACCCAGTCCGTCGACGGCGTGGACCTCGCGGTTGTGCTGGCGACGCGTGGCGAAACTGTACTCGGAGACGACCGCCGCACCGCCCGACGCGTTCGGGTCGATGACCCGGAACCCGGTCCGACCACACGGCGAGTCGTAGGGCGCACAGTCTTCCGTGACGCTCTCGTTCGAGAACGCCGCGGCGACCCGGCCGTCGTCGAGTCGCGTCACCTCGAAGTAGCCGTCGGCGTTCGCCACGCGCCAGGCCTCATCGTGGCCGTCGAACTGGAAGACGCTGCCGTGGGTGACCCACCCGCCCTGCATTCCGACAAGTGTCCGCTCCTCGGAACCGATCGTCTGGTCGGGTGCGGTCACCGACCCGACAGCCATCGTCGAGACGAACAGACCGAGGCCGACGAGAACGAGCAGTCCCCCCCGAGACAGGTCCATATCGCGCGATATTCGGGAGCGTCCGCGAATAAGCCTTCCGGGAGCGGTACGGCGACTTTCGGGAGCAGTACGGCGATCACAGCGAGACGGCGATCACAGCCAGTCGGCGATCACAGCGAGACGGCGATCACAGCCAGTCGGCGATCACAGCGAGACGGCGATCACAGCC
>Ga0207720_100198_pt1 | contig 55123 bp, 47 predicted proteins | sample A23P2SouthBayCA_2_FD_187751 | JGI IMG/M metagenome (GOLD analysis project Ga0207720, IMG submission 187751) | Aerobic enrichment media microbial communities from Eden Landing Ponds, California, USA - A23 E3 (2) (SPAdes) | ecosystem: Environmental > Aquatic > Marine > Unclassified | place... | reverse complement strand
TCGGGCGCTCGACCCGCGTCGTCGCCGTCGGCGCGACCCGTAATCGTCGCTTCCACGAGCACCTCGCTTTCCGCCGGGACGGCTCCCGCGGCCGTCGAGGCCACCGGAACCGGTCCGAACACGTTCGCGATGGCCGGCGCGCCGGCGACCTGCGTCTCGCCGACCCAGCGCATGATTGCGCCCACGAGCGCCGCCGGCGGCGTTCCGAGCGCGAACGAGACGGTCGTTCCCGCGGCGACGTCGGCGGCGAGCTCCGCCGGAACCGAGAGCCTGAGCCCGTTGCTCCCGCGGACGGAGCCCCGAACCGGGAACCACTCGACTGCGTTGGTGTCGACCGCGTCGGACGCCCGCTCGTTGTCGGCATCGCCTCCACCGTTGGCCGTTTCCGAGGGTGCGCCGAGTCCGAGGGTGACCGACGGGACGCCGGTGTCCGATACCGCCGGGAGTCCCAGCGAGCGGAGGTCGGACACCGTCTCCGTGGCGGCCGCGGATTCCACCGCGGGCACGGGACCGCCGTGACGGGCGGCGACCAGCGCGTCGAGCACGTCGAGGTAGCCCGCGTCGAAGCCGAGCCCCAGCGCCGCGCCGAGACGCGACCAGGGGTCGCGCGAACGCACTGCGAGCCGGTCGGGGCCGCCGAGTCCCCCGGCGAGGAGTCGCGCGTGGCCCCCGGCGTCCGTGAGGAGCACGGCCGGCCCGTTGGCCCGCGCCGCCTCGGCGCTCACCGCGAACGCGGTGTCCGCCCAGTGCGTTCGCTCGTCGATTCGGACCAGGTCGTCGGCGTCGTCGAGTCGGTCGAGCAGGTCGCGAACACCGAGCATTACAGGCTCCCTCCGTCGGTGCCGTCGACGGTGACACCGGCCGCCGAGAGGATGTCACGGGCGCGTTCCCGGACGAAGTCGTCGTCGACGAGGCCTGCGTCGGCGCGGTTCCCGTCGTCGTCGCCCGAGGTGGCGTCGATGTACGCTTTCGTCGTCTTGGTCTTGGACGTGCCGGTCTCGCCGTCTCCCTTCTCCTCCGGCGTCTGGTAGATGTTCAGGGGGACTTTCGGCATCGCGACCGTGCCGAACTGGTGGAAATCCGACTCCGGGTCGGCGTGGAGCGCGAGCGATTCGAGCACTTCCCGAACCGACAGCGGGTTCACGTCCGAGTCGACGAACACGAAGAAGTCGACGTGGAGCATCCCCCACGTGGTGAAGATGAAGTTCGCCAGTTCGTGGAGGTAGCCGGGGCGGGACACGTCGGTCGAAACGACGTAGACGGTCCGGGAGGTGAACCGCCACGGAACGCACTTCTCGACGTCGTAGCCGGCCGTTCGCAGACCGAGCGTGGCGTCGGGTCCGACGCACGCCACTTCGACTGTCGCGCTCGTGTTCAGCGTGTGGCCGACGCCCGAGCCCTCGACGCAGAACGGTATCACGGGGCGTCGTCGGTGGGTAATCGCGTCCACTTGGAGGACCGGCATCGAGCGGCGGGGACCGTGCATGTAGCCGAAGTAATCACCGAACGGCCCCTCGTCCAGTCGTTCGTTCGGCACGACGTGCCCCTCGACGACGATTTCGGCGTTCGCCGGCACCAGCAGGTCGTTCGTCTCGCACTCGACGAGTTCGACCGGCTCGCGCTTCAGCCCGCCGGCGAACCCCGCCTCGTCGCGCCCCGTGGGTATCCACATCGAGGAGGTCACCTGCGTCGCGGGCTCTCCCCCGATGACGAGCGCGACCGGCATCGGCTCGCCCCGTCGTTCGTACTTGTAGTAGTAGATGTTCGGCGTCTGCTCACCCGCGAGGAGAAGCAGGCTCGCGCGCTCGCCGTCCTGCACCATCGCCCGGTGAACCGACCAGTCTATCCACTCCGAGTCGGGGTCCTTCACGACCATCGTGTGGAGGTTGGAGTACCGTCCGCCGTCGCCGGCGTGGATGTACGGCCACGGGAGCGACAGCAGATTGGCGTCCCCGTTGCGCCGAACGACCTCCTTACAGGGCGCGCCGTCGCCGTCGACGGTTTCGGGAGCGATGGGTCGCTTGAGCCGGTCGATGACCGTCTCGTAGTACTCGTCGGCAGAGAGCCCCGGGTCCAGTCCGAGCGCGAGGGCGATTCGGTCCCACGGCCGCCGCCGACTGCCGCGGTACGGGTCTCCGACGAGTCGCGCGTCGATGTCCGTGTCCGCGACCGACTCGAAGAGCGGAATCCGGTCGTCGCGCTGGTTCGCGAGCATCGTTATCGCGCTCGCTTCGAGGTCCCACGAGACCGACCGGTCGATTCGAGCGACGTCGCCCCGGCGTTCGAGACGCGAGACGTACTCGCGGAGGCTCTCTGTGGGGTGGTCGGCGTTCACGTCTCGTCACCACCTGTGAGCCGCCGCGAGAGGTCGTCCTGTTCGAGGCGGACCCGCCGTTCGACGTATCGGTCGAGGAGCAACGGACGGGTCTCGGCGAGGTGTTGGGTCACGAACGTTCGGACTGCCTCGGAGACGGAGTCGTACTCCCCGGTCTCGACGAGGTACGTGACGAGGGCGCGGACGTCCTCGCTTCGCACCGTGACCACGTCGGACTGCGTTCGACTCTGCTCGATGCACCGGTCGAGGACTCGGTCGTCGACCGGGGCCCCGTCGAGGTCGGCCTCGATTATCTCGATGTACCACTGCTCTTCGACGTTCTCGTGGGGGCCGCGGAGCACCGTCAGCGGCTCGGGGTCGTCGAGTTCGTGACTGTCCCGCGAGAGGCGCGCACGCGTCTGAAAAATCTCCTTTGTCTCCTGATTCGTCACCTGAACCGTCACTTCTCCCCCCGTGTCCGACGGTAGGTGGTCCTCAGACGTGATGTACTGCGGACTCATCCGACACACTCCCCTTCTTCGGTTTCCAGCACCATTGGTGACACGCTCGTACTGCTGGTGCATAAAGTCATCGTGCCGATACCGGCGGCTATCCGGTCCGAGAGCGTAGAATACTATATGAGTATACTGGACAGTATACATCCGATTGTACACGATTGTTCGGGATTTAAAATCGAGTCGGGCACCGTCTCGGCGGAGCGATACCCGCCGAACCGCACGGTTGGGTTCGTAGCGACCCCTCACCGCGGTCGGCGCGTCACGTCGGTTCGTCTACGGTATTGTCTAAACAGCGGTGAGCTGTCGATTGCGTGGCCCCGCAGGGGTGGCGGTCGCGGCGGCGGTCACTCCACGTAGCGATGCGGCCCGGCTTCGACGAACTCCCGGCCGAGTTCGACGTAGTGGTCGCGCGTGTCGTCGATTTCGGCCAGTTGCGCGTCCGAAAGCGGTCGGGTTTCCGCGGGGACGCCGTACGCGAGATGGCCCGACGGCACGGTCTGGTCGTGGGTGACGACGGCGTTCGCGGCGACGATGCTGTGGGATTCGACGGTCGCCCCGCCGAGGACGCGGCTCCCCATCCCGACGAGCGCGTCGTCCTCGACAGTCGCGAAATCGACGACCGCGCCGTGACCGATGCTCACGCCGTCTCCGACCGTTGCGCCGTGGAGCATCGTGAACTCCTGCACGTTGGTGTCCGCGCCGACCGTCACGGACCCCCGGTCGCCGCGGAGGCAGACGAACGGCCAGAGACTCGCGCGCGCCCCGACGACGACGTCTCCCACGAGGTAGGCCATCTCCGAGACGGACGCGCGCTCGTCTATCACGGGTTCCATCCCGTCGAACGTGTGTTGCATCACCTCACGATGCGACGCCGACCGGTATAGTGGTTCGTGTCACGGCGACGGGATGGCGTTCCCGTTCTACCTGAACCGGTGTGATTTAAACACCTGCGGGTGAATCAACGAGTGTAATGAAGTTCGTTCGATTCAATCAGCGCCGACTCGGTCTGTTGACCGACGACGGCGAGGGTATCGTCGATGTGACCGACCGCCTCGGGCTCACGAGCGACGAACCGCTCGTCGAGTACATGGAGGGAGACTACGACGCGAGCGAGTACGTCGACGCAGACGCCGATTTCGACGTGTCGGACGTCACGCTCGACGCGCCGGTCGAACGCCCCGGGAAGGTCATCGCCGCGCCGCTCAACTACGAGAACCACATCGCAGAGGCCATCGCGGACAAAGACATCACGACCGACGAGTGGTTCTCCATCGAGGATAAGGGCTACTTCCTGAAGGCTCCGTCGAGCGTCATCGGCCCCTCGGAGAACATCGTCATCCCGTTTTCCGACCGCCGAATCGACCACGAAATCGAACTCGCGTTCGTCATGGGCGAGGAGTCGAAAGACGTCTCTAACGACGAGGCGTGGGAGAACATCTTCGGCTACACGATTCTCCTCGACATCTCCGTCCGCGGCGACCAAGACCGCTCGAACCGGAAGTCCTACGACACGTTCACGGTCGTCGGCCCCTGCGTCGTCACGCCCGACGAGATCGGTGAGCCCCAGTCGCTCGACCTCGAACTCGCCGTGAACGGCGAGGTCCGTCAGTCCGAAAACACCAGTGAGATGGTCTACACGTGCGCGGACGTCGTCCAGTACGCCTCCATCGGCGCGACGATAGAGGTCGGCGACGTCATCACGACCGGGACGCCGGAAGGCGTCGGCCCCCTCGCGGACGGCGACACCGTCGACGCGACAATCGAGAACATCGGTTCGATGACCGTCGGCGTCGAAGAACGCGACGTGTCGTTCGCCGACGTGGACGTCCAAAAGCACGGACAGAACTGACCCTCGCCACGGTTTTTTGCGGGCCGACTGACCGCCCACGCGTCAGTCGCTCCGGTCGTCGGCAGTCCTGTCGCTCCGGTCGTCGGCAGTCCTGTCGCTTCGGCCGCCCGACGGTCCGGTCAGCCGCCGGTGCGACGAGCGACCGGGTGACGTGTGGTAGCGTAAGCCACTAATACGATGACGCCGTCCGTTCGCGTGTACGAGAGTCAACTCGACCGCCGCCGGTGTCGGTTCGGGGCTCTCCGAGACGGGGGTCTCATCGCGGACGAACGGAACCGAGCCGACACCGAGTTCGCCGACTTCGACCGGTCCGGGGAGACGCCCGGTAGCGCCCGCCCGAACCACACCGGCGCTCGCCGTTCGGCGTCGGCCGACGCGACCACCGACCAAGACGTTGCGATTACTATCCGAGAACACCGCATGACGACGCGACAGACAGCCGCCACCGACCCGGCAGACGCATCGGACACGAACTACGACTACGTGAGCGACGATATCGAACGGCCGGACCTCGTCGCCGCGCTCGAACGGCGCGTCAGCGGCGACGTTCGCTTCGACTCCTACTCCCGCCAGCTGTACGCGACCGACGCCAGCGCCTACGAGGTGACGCCCATCGGGGTCGTCTTCCCGGCGGACACCGCGGACGTCGCGGCGGTCGTCGAATACTGCGCGCGAGAAGACGTTCCCGTGCTCCCGCGCGGCGGCGGGACCAGTCTCGCCGGACAGACGGTGAACGAGGCGGTCGTCCTCGACTTCACGAGATATATGGACGCGCCGCTTTCGGTCGCACCCGAGGCGCGGACGGCGCGCGTCCAGCCGGGCGTCACGCTGTCGGAGCTGAACGAGACGCTCGCGCCGCACGACCTGAAGTTCGCGCCCGACCCCGCCGCCGGGAACCGGAGCGTCATCGGCGGCGCTATCGGGAACAACTCGACGGGGTCGCACTCGCTGAAGTACGGCAAGACGGACGCCTACGTCGAGGAAGTCGAAGCCGTCCTCGCCGACGGGACGGTGACGACGTTCGGCGAGGTCACGCTGGACGCGCTTCGCGAGGGGGCCGACCCCAACGGGAGCATCCGAGAGCGCGTCTACGCCGAAGTCCACCGCATCCTCGAATCGGAGTCGGACCTCGTCCGCGAACGCTACCCCGACCTGAAGCGCAACGTCTCGGGCTACAACCTCGATTGGCTCGTCGACGAGGCCGAGTCGGGGTCGGTGAACCTCGCTCGACTGCTCGCCGGCTCCGAGGGGACGCTCGCGCTCATCACCGAGGTCACCGTCTCGCTCGAACCCGTCCCGGAGACCAAAGCGGTCGCGCTTCTCACCTACGACGAGCTGATGACGGCGGTCAGAGACGTCGTGGCGGTCCTCGAACACGACCCGGCGGCGGTCGAGTTCATCGACGACACGCTCATCGACCTCGCCGGCGACACCTCGGAGTTCGAAGACGTCGTGGGGATGCTCCCCGACGGCACGCGGGCCGCGCTCCTCGTCGAGTTCTACGCCGAAGACGACGAGACCGGCCGCGAGAAGGTCGACGCGCTCGTCGCGGACCGCGTCGGCGAGAGCGCCGTCGACGCCATCGAGGCCCACGACGAGGCGGCCCGCGGCCGGGTCTGGAAGCTCCGGAAGGCCGGGAACCCGATTCTCCTCTCGCGGACGACCGACGAGAAACACCTCTCGTTCATCGAGGACTGCGCCGTCCCGGCCGAGCACCTCCCCGAGTTCGTCACCGGGTTCCGCGACGTGCTCGATGACCTCGGGACGTTCGCGGCGTTCTACGGCCACGCGGGACCGGGCGTCCTGCACGTCCGCCCGCTCGTCACCACGAAGACCGCCGAGGGACTCGCGACGTACGAGGAGATTTCCGACCGCGTGACCGAACTCGTCGTCGAACTCGGCGGAAGCGTCTCGGGCGAACACGGCGACGGCCGGGCGCGGACCCAGTGGAACCGCAGACTCTACGGGGACTCGCTGTGGGAGACGTTCCGAGGGCTGAAGGCGGCGTACGACCCCGACTGGCTCCTCAACCCCGGTCAGGTCTGCGGCTACGAACCGGACGAGTCGCTCCCGGACGACGCGCCCGAGCGCGCCCGGCGCGTCTCGATGACCGAAAACCTGCGATACGACCCCGACTACGAGTTCGACGCCGGCTTCGACCCCGCGCTCGAATGGGCGAACGACAACGGGTTCGAGGGGATGGCCGAGCTCTGTCACGGCTGTGCCGGCTGTCGCGGCGACCAGGCCACGACCGGCGGCGTGATGTGTCCGACCTACCGGGCCAGCGGCGAGGAGATACAGTCGACGCGTGGCCGCGCGAACCTCCTCCGGCAGGCGATGAGCGGCGACCTCTCGGCGGACGAGCAGTTCGACGACGAGTTCATGCACGAGGTTCTCGACCTCTGTATCGGCTGTAAGGGCTGTTCGAACGACTGTCCGAGCGAGGTCGACATGGCGAAGCTGAAAGCCGAGATGACCCACGAGTACCACCAGCGCGAGGGGGCGAGCCTCCGCGATAAGCTGTTCGCCAACGTCGACACGCTCTCGAAGGTGGGAAGCGCGTTCGCTCCCGTCTCGAACTGGGCGACGAAAATCCCGGGCGCGCGGTCCCTGTTGGAGTCCGCTGTCGGTATCACGTCCGAGGCGACGCTCCCGTCGTTCGAGCGCGAGACGCTCCACGACTGGTTCGAGGCCCGCGGCGGGTCGCAGGTCGCCCCGGCGGACGCCGAGCGGACGGCCGTCTTCTTCGTCGACACGTACACGAACTACAGTCACCCGGACCCCGGAAAAGCGGCCGTGCGCGTGCTGGAGGCGGCGGGCGTTCGCGTCGAACTCGCGGACCACACCGACAGCGGCCGGCCCGCACATTCGAAGGGCTTTCTCGACGTCTCGCGGGACACGGCGCGCGAGAACGTCGCGGAACTCGCCCCGAAGGTCGAAGCGGGACGCGACGTCGTGTTGGTCGAGCCGTCCGACGCGGTGATGCTCCAGTCCGACTACCTCGACCTGCTCTCGGGGCCCGCCGTCGAGCGGGTCGCTCGCAACACCTACGGCGTGATGGAGTACCTCGATTCGTTCCGACTCGACGAGCGACTGGCGTTCGACGCGCCGAGCGAGTCGCTCGCCTATCACGGCCACTGTCACCAGAAGTCCGTGAAGAAAGACCACCACGCGGTCGGCGTGCTCAGGCGCGCCGGCTACGCCGTCGACCCGCTCGACTCCGGCTGTTGCGGGATGGCCGGGAGCTTCGGCTACGAGGCCGAACACCGGTCGATGAGCGACGCCATCGGGGAGATTCTGTTCGAGCAGGTGGCGGCGAGTGACGGACAGCGGGTCGTCGCGCCGGGCGCGTCCTGCCGGACCCAACTCGGTGACCGCGACGACGACGCGGAACGCCCCCCGACACCAATCGAACAGGTCGAACGGGCCGTCCGGACCACACGGTAGAACGGCCAGTCCCGAACCGCATCGAAGTCGGCCTGAGCGGCGACGCGCGGACGCCCGCGGCCGGGGGTTCGCGGGGTCGAAAGCACTATGCTCCTGTTCCGAATACGTGCTGACGTGACTCATAAATTCGAACTCGACAGGCTGTTCGACCCGTCTTCTATCGCGGTCGTCGGGGCGTCGACGAAAGCGGGGAAAATCGGCTACGAGGCGATGGAGAACGTCCACGACTTCGGCGGGCGGGTCTACCCAGTCAACCCGTCCGCGGAGGGCGCCGCGTTCGGCGAACCGTTCGTCGCGTCGGTGACCGACATCGACGACGACGTCGACCTCGCGTTGCTCTGTGTTCCCGCGCCGGTCGTGCCGGAGGTCATCGAAGAGTGCGGCGCGGCGGGCGTGGGTGCCGCCGTCATCTACTCCGGCGGCTTCGCCGAGGCCGGCGACGACGGCGCGGAGATACAGCGCCGCCTCACCGAGACGGCCAACGAACACGGCATCGCCCTGCTCGGCCCGAACACGAGCGGGTTCGTCATCCCGCGGACGGGGCTGTACGGCTCGTTCGCCACCGGCGTCGAGAGCTTCCCTGCGGGCGACCTCGCAATCGTCGCCCAGAGCGGCGGCGTCGCCCACTCCATCGCGTTTCAGGCGACTCGCGAGCGACGCGGGCTCTCCGCGATGGTCGGGCTGGGCAACCGTGCGAACGTCGGCTTCGAGGAGGTCATCGAATATCTCGACGGCGACCCAGACACCGGCGCAATCGTGCTCCACGTCGAGGGCACCGACGACGCGCGGTCGCTCCTCGAAACCTGCTACGACGCGGAGACGCCCGTCTTCGCCTACAAGGTCGGCGAGGCGGACGTCGGCGACTTCGCCGAATCGCACACCGGCGCGCTCACCGGCGACCACGCGCTCTATCAGGCCGGGTTCGCACAGTACGGGGTGCCGACGGTCGACTCGACGAGTCAGCTCCTCGACGCCGGACACGTCGCGGCGACCGCGCCGCTTCCGGACGGGACGAACGTCGGCGTCGTGACGGCGCAGGCCGGTCCCGGCATCATCATCGCGGACCGCCTGAAACAGGCCGGCGTCTCGCTCCCGCCGCTCGAAGACGAGACGACGGCGACGGTGAACGAGATTCTCCCCGGCATCACGTACTCGGCGAACCCCGTCGATACGGGGCGGCCGATGCCGGAGTTCGGCGAGGTCGTCCGCGCGGTCGCGGCCGACGAGAACGTCGACGCCGTCCTCGTGTACGAGCTTCACGAGGCCGCGCTCGGGTTCCCCACCGAGGACCTCGACGGGCTCGCGGAGTCCGTCGGAAAGCCGGTCGTGTTCGCGACGGCCGGCCCGGAATCGCTCCTCGAACCGGACCGCGAGGAACTCGAATCCGTCGGCGTCCCCGTCTTCGAGTCGCCCGAACGGGCCGCCGATACCGTCGCCGCGCTGGCCGAGTACGCGCGCGTCAACGCGGAAGCCGCGCCCGCGGAGGTGGTCGACAATGCGTGAGTCGGACCCCATCGAACGGGCTCGCGCCGACGGCCGGACGACTCTCACCGAGGCCGAGGCGAAGGCGCTCCTCGCCGACGCGGGCGTCGAAACCCCCGCGTTCGAGGTCGCATCGACACCCGACGAGGTCGCCGCGACGGCCGAGCGAATCGGGTTCCCGGTCGTGCTCAAAGTCTCCTCCCCGGCGGTGACCCACAAAAGCGAGTGGATGGGTGGACTGGGCGTGACTGTCGGCGTCTCGGACGCTGACGAGGCGGCGGCCGTCGCGGCGGACGTCTTCGATGCCGCCGCCGACAGCGGTATCGACGCCGACGTGCTGGTCGAAGCCGCCGCCGACGTCGACGCCGGCACCGAGGTCATCGTCGGCGGGCTTCGGGACCCCTCGTTCGGTCCCGTCGTGCTCACCGGACTCGGCGGCGTCTTCACCGAGATATTCGAAGACACCGCCCATCGGCTGGCCCCCGTCACGCAGGCGACGGCGCGGGCGGCGGTACAGGAGCTCAGGTCGGTGCCGCTTCTCGAAGGCTACCGCGGGCGCGACCGAGCGGACATCGACGCGCTCGCGGGCGTCGTCAAGCGCGTCGGCGACCTGCTCGTCGAGCGGGAGGAGATCGCCGAAATCGACGTGAACCCGGTTTTGGTGACGCCGAGCGGTGCGACCGCGCTCGACGCGCTCGTGGTGCTCGAAGAATGACCGGCTTCAAGCGCACGTGGACGGTCCGGTTCTCCGATACGGACCCCTTCGGCATCGCGCACTACCCCCGCATCGTCGATACGCTCCACGAGAGCTCGGATATGTTCATGGAGGAGGTCGGCTTTCCGCTCTGGGAAATCTCTCTGGACTACGACTTCGGGCTCCCGCTCGTCGAAATCGACTTCGAGTTCGAGCGCCCGATGGAAGCCGGCGACAACATCGAGATAACCATCACACCGACGCTCGGCACCCGGAGCCTCCGCTTCGATTACGTCGCGCGCAACGAAGACGGCGCGGTGACGTTCACCGGACACGAGACGCGCGTCTGTGCGAGCACGGACGACGTCAGTTCGCGCGACCTCCCGGTCGAACTCCGGGAGGCCATCGAACCGTACACCGAGGGGTGACTCACGCCGGAGCCGCCGTGGTCGAGGCGACCGACGACATGTTTTTGTGACGTCCGAACCGTGTGGCCGTATGGCCGAGTTCGAAAACATCTACGCCAAATCGAACCCGTTCGTCCGGGCCCATTTCGACTGTCCGACCTGCGGCGGAAAGCTCTGGGAGTACGCCATTCAGGGGCAGATGGTCTGCGAGGACTGCCGTGAGCTGTACCCCTCGAAGGAGATATTCGACGCGCAGGTGAGCCAGTAGCGACCCGGGAGTGGGGCGACGACGTCCGCCCGAAGCGGCGTCACGCGACGAGAATGGACCCATACATTTATGAACAATCCTCGGAAACGTTTCGTCATGGCCGAACAAGAGCCGGAGGAACTCCTAGAGATGAGTACCGACACGGAGCGTCTCCTCGAGGAGAACGACCTGCGACCTCTCTGGGAAGTCGAAAAGGACTTCGGAAACCAATTCGGCGGGTTCGAGGCGGACATCTGGAAGTGGGACGATATTCAGGCGTCGATCGACGCCATCGAAGACGACGTCCCCATCGCGGACCTCCCACCGGGGTTCCAGCGACGCGTCGCCGTGCCCGTCAACACGGGATACCGAAACGCCATCTCGAACACGATTTACCTCGGCGTCCAGACCGTCTCGCCCGGCGAGACCGCGCCGGCACACCGACACGGGGCGAACGCGCTTCGGTTCACTATCGACGGGAGTGAGGACATGAAGACCGTCGTCGCGGGCGAGGAGTTCCCGATGCGGGACAACGACCTCATCACGACGCCGCAGTGGGAGTGGCACGACCACGTCAACGACGGCGACGAGACGGCCGCGTGGCTCGACGTGCTCGACCTCCCGCTCGTCCTCGACTCGCTCAACGCGCGCAACACCTTCGAAAACCACGAGTTGGACCGCCAGCCAGTGACGAAGTCGCAGGGCTACTGGGAGTCGCAGTACGGGCGTGCCCGCCCGTTCGAGGACACGAAGGAAGACGGGATTCCCGGACCCTTCGAGGGGAACTGCGCCGCGACGCCGCCGTACCGATTCAGTTGGAAAGACACCCTCCAGACCCTCCGACAGCGAGCCGAAAACGACGAGCCGGACCCGCACGACGGCTACAGTCTCTCGTACGTCAACCCCGCGACTGGACAGCCGCCGCTGTTCCCGACGATGTCGTTCCGCGCGCAGTTGCTTCAAGCGGAGACCGACCCGCACTTCCACAACGCCGTCGACGCGTACTTCGTCATCGAGGGCGAGGGCGCGACGCACGTCGGCGACGACGTGCTCGAATGGAGCGAACGCGACATCTTCGTGATTCCGCCGGACGAGATTCATCACCACGACCCCGACGGTGAAGCGATTCTCCTCGGGATGACCGACCGCCCGGTGTTCGAGGCGTTCAACTTCTACGCCGAGGCCGAACCGTAGCCGCGCGGTCCGGCTCCCGGCGTCACTCCGTTCGCGCCTCAGCAGATATCACCGAACCGGAGTGCGGTTCCGGTCGGCGGTCAGTTGACGGTATCCTGTTTGAGATGGTCGAACAGTTGCGGTTCGGTCCCGAACTTCAGCACGTTGGTCATCACCGAACTACGGACGTTGTGCACCATCTTCCCGTGGTCCTTGTAGAAGTTGTGGAGCCACCGAGACTGCACCTCTCGGCTCGGGAACATCATGACCGCCTTCCACTGATACTCGCCGTCGGAGAGGAAATAAAAGAGCGTGTACTGGCTATCGCGGAGGAACTCCATCGTCTCCCGCCAGTGGTCCGCGAAGTTCTCCGGGTTGAATTTGAACTCCATCAGCGAGAACGTGAAGTAGTCTTCGTTCGGAATGATGGCCTCCCGAAACACGCCCGCGCTCCGCATATCGCGAATCGACTTACTGACCGTCACGTGCGAGACGTCGATGTCGTACTCCTCTTTGAGCACGGTCGTCAACTCCCGAGCGGAGAGCTGTGGGTCGCGGCCGAGTTCGCGGAGAATGATAATATCGCGGTCTTTGAATTCCCAGTCGGGTCGTTTGTTGGTCATCTCAGCCCGGTCTTGGAAGCCGGGGTACGATAGGTTTTCGGAGCCGACTGGGATCAGCGTCCCGCCGAGAAGAACCGCCCCGATGCGAAGGCCGTGCCGACTCCGAGCCTCGTATCGAAACAGCCGGTCGGACCGACGCGACCCGAAGCCGGACGGTCGGCGAGCGTTCGAGCGTTCGATTCCCCTCGCGCTCGGGACGCGGGTCAAACCGCGTCAGACGCCGAGGTACTCCTGTCGGAGGTCTTCGTCTTCCCTGAGCCGCGCTGTCGTCACCTCGTTGACGAGGTTGCCCTCCTCCAGTATGTAATGTCGGTCGGCGATTGCCATGGCCGCGGCGACGTTCTGTTCGACCATGAGCACCGTCACGCCGCGCTCTTCGTTTATCCGCCGAATGCCCGCTTCGACCTGCCGGACGATTGTCGGCGCGAGGCCCTCGCACGGCTCGTCGAGTAGCATCAACTTCGGGTTCGCGACGAGGGCGCGGGCGATTGAGGCCATCTGCTGTTGCCCGCCGCTTAGGTTCTTCGCTTCGCGGTCGCGTATCTGGTCGAGTTCGGGGAAGAACTCGAACATCTCGGACTCGGGGAGGGGGTCGTCGACGGACGTCGCCGCCACGTGGATGTTCTCCGCGACGGTCAGTCGCGGGAAGCACCGCCGCTCCTCCGGAACGTAGCCGAGGCCGAGGTCGGCGATTTCGTGTGTCTGACAGGCGAGCAGGTCCGTCCCCCGGAACGTTATCGACCCGTCGATTATGCGAGGCGTCTCAGCGCCGACGATTGAGCGAATGGTGGACGTCTTCCCGGCCCCGTTTCGCCCTAACAGCGAGACCGTTTCACCCTCCGAAATCTCCATGTCGATGCCGAACAGCACCTGTCCGGTTTCGTACCCGGCTTCGAGTCCGTCGACGGTCAAAAGCGTCATAGCTCCTCCCGCATACCGCCGAGGTACGCTTTCTGTACCGCGTCGTCGTCACGAATCGCGTCCGGTTCGCCCGTCGCGATTATCTTGCCACGGTCGAGGACGGAGATGCGGTCGCTCATCGAGAGTACGATACTCATATCGTGTTCGATAAGCAGTAGCGTGAGCCCCAACTCGGACTGGATAGACTGTATCATCTCGGCGGTCTCTTCCGTTTCGGCGGGCCCCATCCCGCTCGTCGGTTCGTCGAGCAGTAGCACGGAGGGGTCCGTTGCGAGCGCCATCGCGATGCTGAGTCGCCGTTGGTCGCCGTGCGAGAGGTTCGTCGCCGTCTCTCCGGCAAGCGGTGTGAGGCCGACCTGGTCGAGTATCTGGTAGGCCCGCTCTTCCGCCACGCGCTGACCGTCGCGGAAGAAATCGAACGAGAACGACCCCTGTTCGATGGTCTGTGCGACGATTCGCACGTTTTCGAGCGTCGTCTTCGATTCGAAGAGCTGATTCGACTGGAACGACCGGACCAGCCCCATGTGGGGACGTTCGTACTGGGGCACGTCCGTGATGTCGGTCCCGTCGTAGTACACCCGCCCCTCGGACGGAGCGAGCGCGTTCGTGAGGACGTTGAAAAGCGTCGTCTTGCCCGCCCCGTTCGGCCCGATTATCGACCGAAGTTCGCCCTTCGAGACGGCCAAATCGACACGGTCGACCGCGACGTGGCCGCCGAACCGCCGGGTGAGGCCGTCTGTGCCTAACGCCGCTTCTTTCGGATCGGTATCTGTATGCATAGTTACTGTCTCTCCGAGGGTGTTTCGGAATGCGACTCAGTCATCGGAACCCCGCTGTCGGAGCGCGTCGATGCCGTTCTGTACCCCGTTCCGGACGTAGCCCCAGACGCCGTTACGAGGCGAGAGGAGGATGACGACGACGAAGGCAAATCCGAAGAAGAACCGCCAGTAGCCGAGGACGCCGCTCAGTTCGATAGCGCCGACGACCGGGAGGCCCAGCACCTCGAACGACTGGAGGAACTCCTGCACGCCGAACCAACTGAACGCGCCGACCAACGGCCCGAAAAAGAAGTTTGCGCCGCCGAAGATGGTCATCAAAAGCACCTCCGCGCTGGTCTCCGGGCTGAAGTTCTCGATTGCGGCCCCGTAGTTACTGAGCATGAGCAACGCACCGGCCAGCGCCGAGAACGCGCCGGAGATGGTGAACGCCCAGACCTTGTACCGGTTCACGGAGATGCCCATCGCCCGGGCGAGTTCCGCGTTGTCTCGAATCGCCACGAGCGTCTGTCCGAAGGGCGACCGGATGAGTTGCCACAGCAGGACCATCGCGACAACGAACACCACGGCCACGAAGTAGTAGTAGCTGGGTTGGAGCCCGAACGCGCCGAGTAGGTCGGCGAACCACGGAACGTCGATGACTCGCTGGCCTCTGAAACTGCCGATCCATTCGGGCGTCGTGCCCGAACGGAGCCCGTCGGAGCCGCCGGTCAGCCCGTACGGGTTGGAGTTCACGATGAAGTGAACGCCCATCGCGAACGCCAGCGTGAGCATCGCGAAGTAAATCTCCCCGTACCGGACGATTATCCGGCAGATTCCGTAGGCGATTGCCCCCGAACACACCATGGCGACGACCGTCATCAGCGAAAACGGGAGTCCGAACTCGGAGAGGCCGATGGCGGTCACGTAGACTCCCGTTCCGAGGAAAATCGCGTGACCGAACGAGAGGAGTCCGACGTAGCCGAACAGGAGGTTGAACGCCGCGGCGAACAGCATCCAGATGAGGATGGTCGTCGCGATGTGCGGCGTGCCGAGAACGAGTTCGGAGCCGAGAACCGGGCGAAGCAGGAACGCGACCAACGCGATTCCGATTGGGACTTTGAGTTCGCGGACCGTATCCAGGTCCACGTCGCTCGTCAGTCGCTTGAGCCGAGCCGTGTAGCTCATTCGAGTAACCCCTCCTCGCCGAACAGCCCGCGCGGTCGAACCAAGAGGACGACGAGCATCACGATGTACGGGACGACGCCGCCGATTCCGGCGACGTTGAGCGCGTCGACGCCGGTCACGGTCGCGAGGGCCCGAGCCGTGACCGGGAGGATAAACACGCTGACGCCGACCAGAAGGCCGCTAACGACGCTCCCGAAGATGCTCCCGACCCCGCCGATGATGACGATGACGAACGCGAGGAGGACGAACTCGAATCCCAGCGAGAGGTCCATGCCCGTCTCGGCGCCCCGGAGGACGCCGGCCAGCCCGGCGATGGCGGAGCCGAGAAAGAAGACGATGGTAAACCGCATCGGAATGTTGATACCGATGAACTCGGCCATCTCCCTGTCCTGAAGCCCGGCTCTAATCGTGAGCCCGAAGTCGGTTCGGTACATGAGGCTGTAGATACCGACGATGATGAACGCCGCGACGACGACGGTCAGCAGTCGTATCGTCGCAATCTGCCCCACGCCGAGGGGAATCGCGCCCTGTAACACCGTCGGAATTTCGAACGTGAGCGGCGTTCCGCCCCAGCGGGCCCTCGTCGCCTCCTCTATCATCAAGAAGACGCCGAACGTGGCCAACAGGCCGATAACGGGGTTTTTCCCGTAGAGTCGGCGGAGGACGCTCACCTCCATCGTGACGCCGAGTACGCCGACGGCAATCGGGACGACGACGAGCGCGACCCAGAACGACAGCCCCTGAGTGACGACGATTTCGTAGGCACCGTACGCGCCCAACATGAACAGCCCGCCGTGAGCGAAGTTCACGACGCCGAGGAGGCCGAGGATGAGCGCCAACCCGAGCGCGATAATCGCCAAGACCATGCCGTAGGCGACGCCCCCGATGAGGTTCTGGACGAACAGGTCGGGGAACACGGCGAAGGTGAGCAAGAACAGCAGGGCCGACGCGATAACGACACCGACGGCGGACGTCGAGCGCGACCCGGCTCCGAGTCGCCTGAGTGTAGAAGTAGCCATCTCAGTTAGCGTTCGCACTCGTCGCTCGGTTCGGGCGACGCGTCGTCTCCGCTCATCGTGTCCGCGACGTCGAACCAGACCTTGTTCGGGTCGTTCTGCTGTTCTTCGACCGGACGCCCGGACGTCATGTGGGTCGGCTGGACCAACTGGTGGTCGCCCGCACGCCAGTAGATGGTGTCAGCGGAGGGCTGGAGGTCGTAAATGGTCTGATTTTCGACCTCGTGTCCGGAGAGTTCGTCTCGAATGGCCGCTCCTTCGAGAGAGTCCGCACGAACCGCGGCGCGGACGAGTTGGTCTACGGAGACGTACCCCATGTAGTGACGGACGAACGGGTCGTGGTCCGAGACCTCGGCGACCTCCTGTAGCCAGTCTTCCGGGACGTCGAGCGACGGGCTCCAGCCCTGACTGTTCACGTCCAAGAGCGCCGCGGCCGCCGGGTCGATACCCCAGAGCCCGACGTCTTCGGTCTGATGCATCATAAACGAGTAGTCGTCCTGCATCTCGCGGCTGAGTATCTGACTGGTCGAGGCCCGCTGGTCTAACCCCGCGACGAGTAACGCGATGCCGCCGGCATCGGAGTTCGCCGCGCTGTTGAGGTAGGGGTTGTACTCCTGTGTGGGGAACGGAACTGCCTGACTGCCGACGACGTTGGCCCCCTCGGCTTCGAGGGCCTCGGAGTACGCCTCGAAGGCCGTCTGCCCCCAAGTGTAATCCGAGTACAGGATGTACCAGTCGTCTTCGAGGTCGGCCATCGCCGGCGCGACCGGGCCCAACTGCATCGTATTCGACATGTATGTGCTGAACATATACGGCGCGCACTGCGAGCCCGTGATATCGTCGGACCCGCCGTGTACGCAGACTGGGACCTGGTTTTCCGACCCCCACGCGCCGACGGCGATGCCGACCGCAGAACTGACGCCGCCGAACGCCATGTGTGCGCCGTCGTCGACGACCATCCCCTCGATTTGACTCACCGCCTCGTTCGGGTCGGCGGCGGAGTCGCCGGTGATGATTTCGATGGAGACGTCGAACTCCTCTTCCAGATGTCGGGCGGCGAGCATCCCCCCGTCTCGTTCTGCCTCTCCGTACGGGGCAAACGCCCCGCTTAGCGCCGTCGGACACGCAATCGTGATTTCCTCGCCGATGCCGCCACCGCCTCCGCCGCCCGAACCGCCGGTGCCGGTACAGCCCGCGAGCCCCGAAGACGCGACGACTGTTCCCGCCCCGGCGACCTTAACGAACTCTCGTCTGCTAAATGATCTCATGGTCCAATCTGTACTTGAATCACGGAGTTATATCCTTTTCGATGGTTAGGAAAAATTCCGTGAGGATTAACAGTTGAAAGCCTCCTCGTCATAGACTGTACAGTTGCTCTTGTGCGGACGCCGTGTCGCTCGGCGACCGGCCGTCGCACGACAGTCCGGGAGACCGACAGTTCCGGTGGGGTGGTGGCGACGAGTGTTCTCAGTTTCGGCGGTATAGTTTCCAATATCTCTTACATGGGCAACATCAATATCTTTTGTACTATTAAATCGTCTTGTGCCTAACAGTATGTATTCTTCCCGCAACATTGAATAGGCGGGTTAAGTACAGTATAGACGATGCACGACAACGACATAGAGCGAGTCGCAGTCCTCGGTGCCGGCAGTATGGGCCACGGTATCGCAGAGGTGGCCGCGATTGCCGGCTACGAGGTCTCACTCCGCGACATCGAACAGGAGTTCGTGGACAACGGACTCGAGAGCATCGAGTGGAGTCTCGAAAAACTCGCCGAGAAGCGACAGATAGACGAGTCGGCGGACGACGTCTTCTCCCGCGTCAGCGGGTTCGTTGACCTCGAACGCGCGGTCGAGGACGCGGACCTCGTCGTCGAGGCGGTTCCGGAGAAGATGGAACTGAAGCGCGAGACGTTCTCGGACGTCGACCGGTACGCGCCCGACCACGCGGTCATCGCGAGCAACACGTCGGGGCTCTCGATAACGGAGATGGCGAACGCCACCGACCGACCCGAACAGGTCGTCGGGACCCACTACTTCAACCCGCCGGTGAAGATGTCGCTCGTCGAGGTCGTCCACGGCGAACAGACCAGCGAGGAGACCGTCGAAGCGATGCACTCCTACGTCGAGTCCGTCGGGAAGACGCCAATCGACGTCAAAAAAGACGTCCACGGGTTCGTCGTGAACAACGTGCTCGTCCCGTTCATGGGAGAGGCGGCGTGGATGCTCGACGAGGGCGCGTGTACGGTCGAACAGGCGGACTCGGCCATGGTCTTCCAGCGCGGCTACCCGATGGGCCCATTCGAACTCAACGATTACAGCGGTATCGACATCGGGTACGACTTCCTCGACAGTTCCGAGTTCGACGTGCCCCCGCCGATTGCGGAGATGGTCGAGCGTGAGACGCTCGGCCGGAAGACGGGGTCGGGCTTCTACGAGTACGACGACGGCGACGGACCGACGTACGGTCCCAACGACGCCGGTGAGTTCGACACGCTCCGCATCGAAGCGCGGATGATAAACGAAGCCGCCAAGTTGGTCGGCGGCGGCGTCGCCACGCCGGAGGACATCGACCTCGGCGTCCGCCTCGGTGGACGGTTCCCCCTCGGGACCTGCCGGGTCGGCGACAAAATCGGCCTCGACGCCGTGCTCGAAAAGCTCGAATCGCTTCACGAAGCGACCGGAGCGGAGCGATATCGGCCCGCCGAGTACCTCCGAGAGCTCGTCGAAAACGGCGACACGGGTGAGACCGCCGGCAAGGGGTTCTACGACTACACGGGAGCATGGCCGTATCAGTTCCTCAACGTCGACCTCGACGAACGGGGTGTTCTCTCCATCGAGTTCGACCGCACCGAGCGCCTGAACTCGTTCTCCGAGGAGATGTTCGCGGAGGTCGACCGCGCGCTGTCGACCGCGGACACCGACGAGGTCTCGTGCGTGGTGTTCACCGGGGCCGGCGACCGCGCGTTCTCGGCCGGTGCGGACATCACGGGCTTTCTCACCAACGCCCCGACCGAGATTATGGACGTCGAACAGTCGATTGAGCGCATCTACAACTTCGACCGGCCGACGGTCGCGGCAATCGACGGCTTCTGTCTCGGTGCCGGCCTCGAACTCATGCTGGCGTGCGACATTCGGATTGCGACCGAGAACTCGACGTTCGGGAGCCCGGAAATCGACCTCGGACTGATTCCCGGCGGCGGCGGCACCCAGCGGCTCACCCGCCTCATCGGGGAACCGCGCGCGAAGGAACTGGTCTTCCGCGGGAACCACATTCCGGCCGGGCAGGCCGCCGAGTGGGGGATTATCAACCGAGCCGTCTCGCCCGACGAGTTCGACGACACCGTCGACGCGTTCGTCGACGACATCGCGGCCGGGCCGAAGACGGCGCTCAAGGTCGCAAAGCAGGTCATAAACGAGGGACAGGACGCCAGCCTCGACGCCGGACTGAAGTTGGAGAGCCAAGGGTTCGGACTCCTCACCAGCACCGACGACGTCGTAGAGGGCGTCCAGGCGTTCCGAAACGACCGCCAGCCGAACTTCGAGGACTGACGATGCCACAGAACGCGGCCATCGTCGGCGGTGGCACGACCGAGTGGGGCGCGCGCGACGCGACGTGGAAAGACCTCGCACAGGAGGCCGGCAAGGCGACCTTCGACGACGTCGACGGCATCGAACCGGACGACGTCGAGGGGCTGTTCGTCGGTGCCGTCCAGCCCGAGCGATTCGCGTTCCAGAGCCACGTCGCCCCGCTCACCGCGGAACTGCTGGGTATCAACGCCAACAAGATGATTGCGCGGACGGAGTTGGCGTGCGCCAGCGGGCAGGCCGCGCTCCGATACGCGTGGCTCGCGATCGCCGCGGGGCAACTGGACGTCGCGCTCGTCCTCGGCGTCGAGAAGATGAACCTCGGACAGGAGTACATGCCCGAGATGCAGTCGAACATGACGAACGTCCTCGACAGGGAGTTCGACGGCGTCAACGGGCTCAACGGGCCGTCGCACTTCGCGCAGTTCGCACAGCGACACATGCACGAACACGGGACGACGCGCGAACAGCTCGCGATGGTGAGCGCCAAGAACAAAAACCACGCCGCCGAGACCGACTTCGCGCAGTACAGAAAGAAGGTAGACGTCGACGACGTGCTCGATTCGTACCCGATTGCGCCCCCGTTGAACCTGCTCGACTGCAGTGGAATCACCGACGGCGCGACGGGGCTCCTGCTCGTCAGCGAGGAGCAAGCCGACGAAATCGGGGCCGAGACCGCCGCGTACATCACCGGAAGCGGTCAGTCCTGTATGGCGGGGAACTCCATCAACAACCTCCCGTCGATGACGACGTGGCCGCAGGCCCGCGAGGCCTCGCAGGAGGCCTACGAACAGGCCGGAATCGACGACCCGCTTCGGGACATCGACGTCGCGGAAGTCCACGACTGCTTCTCGATTAGCGAGATAATCGAGTACGAACAACTCGGCTTCTGCGAGCCCGGGGAGGGCGGGCAGTTCGTCGAAGACGGGCGGAGTCAACTCGACGGCGACGTCGCGGTCAACCCCCGCGGCGGCCTGCTCGGCTGTGGACACCCGCTCGGAGCAACCGGCGTCTCGCAGGCACTGGAGGTCTACCGCCAGTTCGCCGGCGCGGTGCCGTCCGCCCGCGCGGTCGCGGGTGACCCAGAGACGGGGCTGATTCACAACCTCAGCGGTAGCGGCTCAGTGCACAGCGTCATGACGCTCGCGAGGGACCCACAATGAGCGACCACCCATCGAACGACGACCACGTACTGCCAGACGGCGGCGAAGTGCCGCGGGAGACCATTTCGATTCCCTCCGAGGTCGAACTGCCGCGGCTCCTCGACTTCTACGAGCTACAGGACGCCGAACACACGCAGATTCACGAGTTCTACGAGAACCTCCGCGACGGCCGATTCACGACCACGGAGTGTCGCGAGTGCGGTGAGCTTCACTTCCCGCCGCGTATCGTCTGTCCCGAGTGCACGAGCGACGACCTCGAATACGTCGACCTCCCGCACGAGGGCGAGATGTACTCCTTTACCGAGGTACGCGGAACGTCCGCAATCGGGATGAACGAGGACACGCCGTTCGTCGCCGGCGTCGTCGACCTCGGCCAGATTCGACTCTCGGCGCGGGTCGACGACGCGTCGTACGAGGACCTCGAAATCGGGAGCGAGGTCCGGCTCAAAATCGTCGAGATAGACGGGCCCACCGACCAAGACCGGGTCTTCTATCGGTTCACGCCCGTATAGCGGGCGGTCGAACCTCCGGGTCGTCGGTCGAGGTGACGACGACTGGAGGAACGGTACGCCACCGATTGGAGGACAGACACGCCACCGCGTACTGCGTGTGCGCGTTCACGCGGCCGGACATTCACGAGCCGTCGTCCCCCCGCGGCGGTCGACCCGATAGCGCCGCCCCCGGTCCTGACAGAGGAGGGTGACGCCGGTGAAGTCGAGCGGTTCGAGAAACGGCACGAGCGCGTCGTAATGCAGTCGAAAGCCCTATTCGTCGCGTTTCGGGTACTTGTCCGACCGGCAGAAGCCGATACGGGAACGAGCGACACGTCAGTTCACGTCTCGTTCTTCCTCCTGCCAGTGTTCCTGTCGAAGCTCGAACTTCTGAATCTTGCCCGTCGACGTCTCCGGAAGGCTGTCTCTGAACTCCACGACGGTCGGGCACTTGTAGTGCGCCAGTCGCTCGCGACAGAACTCGATGAGGCCCTCCTCGGTCAGGTCCGACTCCTCGCGCGTGACGACGAGCGCCTTCGGCGTCTCGCCCCACTTCTCGTGCGGAACCGCGATGACCGCCGCCCGCGTCACGTCCGGGTGGTCGTAGATGGTGTCCTGTACTTCGATGCTGGAGATGTTCTCGCCGCCGGAGATGATGATGTCTTTCTTCCGGTCGACGATAGTGATCATGCGGTTTTCGTCCATCGTCGCGATGTCGCCGGTGTGGAACCAGCCCTCGACGCGGTCGTTGAACGCCTCGTCGGTGGCTTCGGGCTTGTTCCAGTACCGGTCCAGCACCTGGTTGCCGCGAACGACGACCTCCCCTTTCGTCTGGTCGTCGAGCGGGACGTCTCGACCGTCCGTATCGACGACGCGAATGTCGGTGTTGAGCGTGGCGAAGCCGGGCTTATTGATGATGCTGTATTTGTCGCCCTTCGCAATCTTGCGTTTCGAGTTGCTGGTCGTGATGATGGGGCCCGTCTCCGTGGCACCGTAGGCGTGGATGATACGCCAGCCGAGTTCGTCTTCCGTTCGTCGAATCGTCTTTTTCGGCGGGGGGCTCGCCGCGGTTTCCACGCGGACGGGGAGGTCGCCGCGCGTGGGCACGTCGGCGTCTTCGTAGTACTCCAACAGCATGTTGAGCACGGTCGGTGCCCCACCGAGGAACGAGACGTCGTATTCTTCGATTCGGTCGAAGACCGCGGCGGGGTCGAACTCGCGGAGGATAACGTGCGTCCCGCCGATGCCAGTCAGCCCGTAGATGTGACCCCAGCCGTTGATGTGGAACATCGGCGAGGTCCACAGCATCGTGTCGCTGTCTTCGAGTTCCGTGTGGTGGGCGTGGATGAGCGCGTGATAGTGCTGTATCCGGTGTGTGTGAACGACGCCTTTGGGGTCCCCCGTCGTGCCGCTCGTGTAGAGAATCGTCGCGTCGTCGTCTTCGCGAATATCCGGGGTCGAGGGCTGTTCGGCGGAGGCCCCGTCGAGAACGGTCTCGTAGTCGTGCCACTCGCCTTCGACGCTGTCGGCGTCGTACGCCACCCACTGCTCGACGCTGGTGTCGCCCGCCTCCTTCAAATGTTGGAGTTTCTCGGCGTAGTCGTAATCGGCGATGAGGACGGTCGGCTCGCAGTCGTTGACGAGGTAGTCGTACTCCTCGGGCTGGAGTCGGAAGTTCAACGGGACGTACAGCGCCCCCAACTGCATCGACGCGTAGAGCGTCTCGATGAAGTAGTGGGAGTTCGGAGACAGGAGGGCGACGCGGTCGCCTTTCTCTACGCCCCACTCCCGAAGCGCGTTCGAGAGGCGGTTGATGCGCTCACCGAGTTCGGCGTACGTGAACTCGGTGCCGTCGTCGGCGACCACACCGACCTCGTCCCCGTACAGTTTGACAGCCCGTTCCAAGAAGTCCGTAGTGAGTAGTGGTTTTTGCATATGTCTAGTGCGCACCGATTGCGAGTTCGTACGCGGTCGACGCGGCGTCGAACGGAGCCGTGGCCCGCGGACATCTGAATTCGCGTGTGCTATCTTTTGTTACGCTTGCAGATAGTAATTCTACACAATTTAAATTAATCTTCCGGTTGTTGTTACCAGTGTGTCTCGAGCGGCGAGCGAAACCGCTCGCCGGCGCGGTGGTATCGCCGACTGGGTCCGCGAAGTGAGAATCGGTCAGTCGTCGTCGGGAGCGCTGAGTCGGAAGCCGGAAACGAACAGTTCTTCGGGCGGATGGGGCCGGCGGCGCTCGTAGGCGTCGTGGTACTCCATGAGTTGGAACAGGGTCCCGGTCGGGTTCCGAGGCGAGACGAACGCCTCGGCCCACTCGTCGCGGCGCTCGTAATCGACGACGGAGAACCCGTTCGCCTCCATCGCTTCGACGACGGCCTCGATGTCCGCGACCTCCAAGGTCACGTGGTGGAGGCCCGGACCGTTGGCGTCGAGATACTGCGTGAGAAACGAGTCCGCACCGGTCGGTTCAATCAGTTCGATACGAGAGCCGTCCCCGAGTCGGTAGTACGCCCACCGGAACTGGTCGTCGACCGTGTCGTCGAGCAGTTTCTGACAGCCGAGCGCGACGAGAACCGGTTCCGCGTCTCGGACCGATTCGACGGCGATGCCCACGTGTTCGACGTGTATCGGCGTGTTGTGATGCTTCACACGGTAGTTGGTCACACGCGTCAGGTAAAATTCCTCCGGTCAGTCGAACGGCCGGTATTATTAACGATTCCAAATAATAGTCGAAGAATACTTAACACTGTATTTTGAAATTGAGGTAATGGCTTACGAATTGGCTGGGTCGCACGACGAGATTCGAGAGCGCGTGCGCGCGTTCGGCGAAGAAGTGATTGCGCCTGTCGCACGGGAGTACGACCGAACCGCTGAGTATCCGGACAGCATCATCGCCGAAGCGGCCGAGTCGGGACTCGTCGGGGCGAACGTCCCCTCGGAGTACGGCGGGCTCGGTCTCGACCCGCTGGAGATGGCGATTTACACAGAGGAGCTCTGGCGGGCAGACCCGGGAATCGGACTGGCGATTCAGGCGCGAAGCTTCGGCTCGACGCTCCTGTTAGATCAAGCCGACGAAAAGCTGTGCGAAACGTGGCTACCGCGGATAACCGCCGGCGAAGTCGGAACGTGCATGGCGCTCACCGAACCGGACTACGGCTCGGACATGGCGGGTATTCAAACCCGCGCCGAGCGCGACGGCGACGAGTGGACGCTCACCGGGAAGAAAAAGTGGATTACCGGCGCGTCCGTCGCCGACGTCGCGATCATCATCGCTCGGACGACCCAAGACGCCGAGCACCGGGGACTGACCGCGTTCCTCGTGCCGACGGACCGCGACGGGTTCGAGGCGACGCCCATCACCGGCAAGTTGGGGATTCGCGCGGCGGACGTCGCGGGAATCGAGCTTGACGACGTCCGGATTCCGAAGGAGAACGTCGTCGGAGAGGTCGACCGGGGCTTCTATCACCTGCTCGAATTCTTCGAGACCGAACGCGTCAACGTGGCCGCACAGGCGGTCGGAGTCGCTCAGGCGGCCCTCGATGCGGCGACCGACTACGCGAACTCGCGCACGCAGGGTGAAAAGCCAATCAGGGAGTATCAAGCCATCCAACACAAGGTCGCGGAGATGGGGTCCGCGGTCGAGGCCGCTCGGTCGCTGACCTATCGTGCCGCCTCCGCGGGCGAACGCGGGGACGAAGACGCGATGAAACTCGCGAGTATGGCGAAGCAGTTCGCCAGCGAACGGGCCGTCGAGGTCGCTGACGAGGCCGTTCAGGTACACGGCGGACCGGGATACGTCGAGGACAACTTTGTCGAGAAGTACTACCGCGACGCCCGTATCACGAAAATATACGAGGGCACGAACGAGATACAGAAGAACATCATCGCTCGCGAACTCCTCTGACGGAGCGCCACCGAACTCACGGCCGCCCCGCACCCCACCGTCCCGCCGTCACGCCGTCGACGACGCGCCGTCGGCGAGGACTGTGGGAATTGGTGTACTCTGACCGATAGCTTCGCATAGACCGTTCTCGGTGCCCGCTTCCTGCCCTCTGAGCCGATGCGCCGTGAATCGAGTGGGTATACATATTCGTATACAATAACGGGAACAGACATGTTCGAACAGAATCTATTACAACATTACCGTTGTAACATCACCAAACAGTAATGAACGTGCACAATAGTCAATGCTTAATTGTTATATAATGTATACAATAATGTATATTCGTTTGGGTCGGGATGCGGGACTATCACTCGTGTTCGCAGTCGGACCCCACGTTCGCCAGCACCTGACGACCACCTGTCCTCCCGTTCGGGGCAGGTACCGGCGGCCGTCCCCGCGGTTCCAGATTCTCGATCGCGCGGACGACATGCTCATTTACAAGGCGCAAAACATCTTCCTCGCTGGAATCCGTGAGGTCGTCGGCGAAATCGAAGGGCGTCGCCGAGCATGGAGGTCGTCCTTGGGACCGCAGACCCGTCGAAGTTCGCCGCGCGCACCCAGCACCCGAGAGGTAACGACGGTTCGAAGGTCGGTCGAGACGCCCGCATATTTTATACGGGTCGATTGATACAGAACAGTACGAATGACGAACCTTCTCGACGGAAAGGTGTATATCGTCGCTGGCGGTGGCGGTGATCTCGGCCGAGCCACCGCGGAGGAGCTCGCCGCGAACGGTGCGACAGTCGTCGTCACCGACCTCGGAACGTCGCTCGCGGGCGAGGGAACCACCGAAGACCCAGCCGCGACGACCGCCGAAGAAATCGAAGCCGACGGCGGCGAGGCGATGGCACACTTCGGCGACATAACCAGTCTGGAGTACACGGAGGCCCTCATCGAGGACACGCTCGAAGCGTACGGGCGAATCGACGGGGCAATCAACTACGCCGGCATCCTCCGCGACTCGTATCTCACGAACATGACGGGCGAGGAGTGGGACGCCGTGATTCACGTTCATCTGCGTGGCCACTTCTCGCTCCTTCGGAACCTCGCTCGCCACTGGCGCGACCGCGACGGGGAGACCGAGGGTGGACTCTCGTCGGAGCGGTCCTTCGTGAGCGTCACGAGTCCGTCGGCGCTCGGAAACGTCGGACAGGCGAACTACGGAGCGGCGAAGGCGGGCATCCTCGGACTCACGCGGACGGCGGCAGAGGAACTCGCCGCGTCGAACGTCAGAGTGAACGCCCTGTTGCCCATCGCGTACACGCGGATGACCGAGGGTCTCCTCGACGATGAGTCGAAGTCGGCCGAGAAAATCGCGCCGGTCGTCGCCGCGCTGATGAGCGACGACGCGGCCGGTATCACCGGCCGGACGATACGCGCCGTCGGCGACTCCGTCAGCGTCCTCTCGGAGCCCGAAATCGAGCGGACCGCCATAAACGAGAACGGCTGGACGGCCGACCGCCTCACGTCGGTATTCCACGACGAACTGGGCCTCGACGGCGGCTCACGGTAGTCGTTTGAACCGTCATCCGACCGCGGTAGTCGGCCAGTGACGGCTCGGTGAAGCTGTCGACTGAGCGCTCAACAGATAGTTATTCGACCGCAGACCAGTAGTTCTGTCCGAATCGAATTAGTCTGTGAGACCACCAGCAGAGAGACGAGACACCACATCCGTTTGGATAGCACGTTCGGAATGGACAGGAATCGGGCACTGTCGGTATCTCGACTTCGAACCGTCGAGGAGACTCGAAATCGGCCTATCCTCCGAAGTTGTGAGGACACCCGAACCCAATATTTCATATAGCGAAATATGATTCACCTATTTTCCGCCCCGTCTTTCGCAGATGCTACTTAACCTCATTGTCTGCGACCGACAACGACACAATAAATTTAGTCAGTCAAACGAGAGGTATCCCCTGCCGTTCGAAATCGAGACGCACAGAATCACCCGAGGGGAGCGATTCGCTCGGCCCGCCCGGACGTGAGTTCGAGCGCACCCCTTCGACATCGGCGACCCACCGCGGACGAGCAAAACACACATATCGGCGCGCTCCGAATCGCGGCTCGAAATCGTGGGACACGAAAACGGGAGCCAGAGCGCGTACGACGCCGTCGAGACCGCAGACGAGCTGGTGAGCTGGTCGCGGGCGTACTGCCGCCGCGCGGCGAGCGACGACGACTTCGACGTGGACCTACACCGCGTCGAGTGGGAAGTGTCTACCCGCGCGAAGCGTCGAGCGGCCGCGGTGAAGACACCGACCGTCGACGACGCGACGGTCGGCGAACCAAGGCAGTGGGACGGCACGTCGTCCTCGAACCGGCTCGGCGGCCCACCGACGTGTACCGTGTCGCTGTCGTGGCGGGCGTTCGAGTCGTTCGACCGCGGGGAGTGGACGGCGACGCTCCGACACGAACTCGTCCACGTCGAGCAGTTCCAGGCGTTCGGTACGACCGACCACGGGCCGGCGTTCAAGCGCCGCGCCGAGGCGGTCGACGCGCCGGTTCGCGTCCGCCGGTTCGCAGAGCCGACGTACATCCTCACCTGCGAGGCCTGCGGCGCCGACGTTGCCTACCGCTATCGCGAGTGTAAACTGGTTCGCGAGTCGGCGGCCTATCGCTCCGCGTGTTGCGAAGCGCCGCTGGACTGTCGAACACAGGAGAGATAGCGGGCGAAAACGAGCGCTCCGCCGCCGAAACGGACTACCGACTCGGCGGGTGCGCCCGCGCCTCTCGAATCGCCACGAACGCGATAACGAGGACGAACACGAGCGCGAGGAAGAACTCGACGCCGGGGACGGAGCCGGCGACGGCCCAGACGTACACGTCCTCCGCTCCGAGGATGACGAACAACACGACGAGAATCGCCACGCCGCTTCGACCGATGCCGAGTCTCATACGCCGGTCTTACCGCCGCGACAACATAAGCGTTGGAGCCAGCGGCCTCTCACTCGGCGAGGAATAGTATTGCACAGAATAAAAAATTCTGAAACGCCACCGAACCATATTTAGTGTAGATTAAGTAAAACTTTTACCCTATAGAAAACAGAAATAAAAAATTGAACTGCTATAGCAAAATGTCAGGAGCCATAGTTCAGAAAATATAGATGAGAACGATATAGTTGTGTTCTAAATACACAACACTAATGGCGGGCGAGAGGCGGAAATCGGACTCGAACTCCGACCGTCGAGATGCCCCGCACGGTCCGGTCGCGCCCGCGAGAGGAGAGTATTTACCGCGCGAGCGTGACCGGAAACCAGTACCGAACCCATGCGACACGTCCCAGGAACCTTCTCGATAGCGGCGCGCGACCCCGAGGCGAACGTCTTCGGCGCGGCGGTGACGACCGGCACCGTCGCCGTCGGCGCGACCTGTCCCTACGTGAGCGCCGGCGGCGCGGCGGTCACGCAGTCGTACACGAAGACCGAACACGGCCGCGACGCGGTCGCCCGCGCCGAAGGCGGCGAGCGAATCGACGACGCCTTCGAGTCACTCCTCGACGACGACGACCACGCCGCCTACCGGCAGGTCCACGGCGTCGGCGCGGGCGGCGAGTTCGCCTTCACCGGCGGTGAGTGCGTCTCGTGGGCCGGCCACCGCGTCGGCGACGACTACACCGTCGCGGGCAACATGCTCGCCGGCGAGGGGGTCGTCGACGCCACCGCCGAAGCCTACGAATCCACCGACGGCGACATGGCCGAGCGACTCGTCTCGGCGCTCGAAGCCGGCGAGGCGGCGGGCGGCGACGACCGCGGCGAGCTGAGCGCCGCGGTGCTCGTCCACGCGCCGACGCCGGAGTTCTACCACAACCTCCGCGTCGACCTCTCCGACGAACCGGTGTCCGACCTACGCGACCTGCTCGCTGAGGCGCGGCGCGCGAAAGCCCAGATTCGACGCGAGACGGACGCGCAGTTCGGCGACTACCCCGACGAGATTCTGGACTTCGGCGTCAAGTACTGAGCCGACATCGGCGTCAAATACTGAGAGGAGACCGCGCGGGCGGCGTCAGTCCGAGTCGGCCGGACGGGTCTCCGCGCGCTTCGACGGCGTGATAAACGAGTCGCGTTGGCTCATCTCCGCCTCCGAGAGGTGGCAGGAGATGTAGTGGTCGTCGCCGTCGACGGCTTCGAGTTCCGGGAGGTCCTGCTCGCAGACGTCGCCGATTTTCTTCGGACAGCGCGTCTGGAACGGACAGCCCGACGGCGGGTTGATGGGGCTCGGAACGCTCCCCTCAAGCAGGATGCGGTCCGTCTCGCGGTCCGGGTTCGCGTGGGGGACCGCGGACAGCAGGCTCTCCGTATAGGGGTGGAACGGCGGCGAGAACACCTGCTCGATGCTCCCGAACTCCGCGATTTTCCCGAGGTACATCACGGCCACGCGGTCGCAGATGTGCCGGATGACGCCGATGTTGTGCGAGATGAACAGGAACGAGATGTTCTCTTCTTCTTGAATCTCGTTCAGGAGGTTGAGAATCTGCGCCTGCACGCTCACGTCGAGCGCCGACACCGGCTCGTCGCAGACGATGAGTTTCGGTTCGACCGCGAGTGCGTGCGCGATGGCGACGCGCTGTTGTTGGCCCCCGGAGAACTCGTGGGGGTACTTGCCCGCGGCGGCCCGCGAGAGCCCGACGCGTTCGAGCAGGTCGCCCACGCGTTCGCGCTTTTCCTCGCCGGTGGCGATGCCGTGTTTCTCCATCGCGCGACCGACGATTTGGCCGACGGTCTTCCGCGGGTTGAGCGAGCTCTGCGGGTCCTGGAATATCATCTGCATCTCGCGGCGCAGACTCCGAATCTCCGAGGAGCCGAGTTCGTGGAGCGGCTGGCCCTCGAAGTACACCTCGCCGTCGGTCGGTTCGAGGAGGCGGAGCGCGGTACGGGCGACCGTGGACTTGCCACAGCCGGACTCGCCGACGAGCCCGACGGTCTCGCCGGGGTAGACGTCGAAGCTCACGTCGTCGACGGCCTTGACGTGCCGCCGTTCGACAGTCGGCAGGCCGCCGCCCTCCCACGAGAGGTGGACGTTGCCGAAGACGCCCTCGCCGGCGTCGAAGTACTTCTTCAGGTTCCGCACTTCGAACAGCGGTTCGCCGGTGCGGTCGATGTCGCGGCGGCCGGTCCCGGCTTCGGGGACCGTGCTCTTCGAGAGGTCGAGGTCGTCGGCGTGAAGACACGCCGCGCGTGAGGAGCCGTCGCCGACGGCGTCGAGCGAGGGGTCGCCGCCGGTCCGACACGCCTCGGTGGCGTGGGGACACCGCGGCGCGAAGTTACAGCCGCTCGGGAGATTCCCGAGGTCGGGCATTGCGCCGTCGAGCGTCGGCAGTTCGTCGTAGTCGGTGTCGACCTCCGGGATGGAGTCGATGAGCGAACGGGTGTACGGGTGTCGCGGGCGGTCGAACAGGTCGCCGAGCTCGGCCGTCTCCACGAGGTTCCCGGCGTACATCACGCCGACGTGGTCGCACGTCTGGGCGACGACGCCGAGATTGTGGGTAATCATCAGCACGGCCGTCCCCTCGCGCGCCTGCATCTCGTTGAGCAGGTCGAGAATCTTCGCCTGCGTCGTCACGTCGAGCGCGGTGGTCGGCTCGTCGGCGATGATGAGGTCCGGCTCGCAGGAGAAGCCGATGGCGACGAGGACGCGCTGGCGCATCCCCCCGGAGAACTCGTGGGGGTAGTCGTCGATGCGCTCTTCGGCGTCGGGAATACCGACGTCGTCCATCGACTCGACGGCGAGCTGGCGTGCCTCTGACTTGGAGACGTCCTGATGGCGGCGAATCGTCTCCGTAATCTGCTCGCCGACGGTCATCACCGGGTTGAGCGACGACATCGGGTCCTGCGGAATCATCGCGATGCGGTTGCCGCGGATGTCGCGCATCTCGGCTTCCGTCTTCTGCAGGAGGTCTTCCCCGTTGAAGACGACCTGCCCGCCCGTGATTTCGCCGGGCGAGTCGATGAGGCGCATGAGCGACCGCGCCGTCACGGACTTGCCCGCGCCCGACTCGCCGACGAGACCCATGGTCTCGCCGCGGTCGAGCGAGAACGATACCTCGTTGGAGGCGACGATGGGGCCGCTTTCGGTGCGGAACTCGGTTCTGAGTCCGCGCACGTCGAGAAGCGGGCCGTCGTCGGCCTCGCCGTCGGTCGCGGTGCTGGGAGCGCTCATTCTATCGCCTCCACTTTGGGGTCGAGCACGTCACGCAGTCCGTCGCCGAGCATGTTGAACCCGACGACGGCGATACCGATAGCCAGCGCGGGGAACAGCAACATCCACGGCGCGGTCTCCATGAAGCCGCGACCGGTGTTAATCATCAGCCCCCACGACGGCCGCGGGGGTTGCGCGCCGAGACCGAGGAACGACAGGCTCGCCTCCGCGAGGATGGCGAACGAGACGTTCAGCGACCCCTGAACCAACATGGGAGCCATGCAGTTCGGGAACACCTCGCTGAAGACGATGCGCGAGTCGCTCTCGCCGCGGGCGATGGCGGCCTCGACGTACGCCTCGTTGCGTTCGGCCAGCGCCGCGCTTCGCGAGACGCGGGCGATGTACGGCGTGTAGACGAACGCCAGCGCGATGATGACGTTGCTCAACTCCGGGCCGAGGACGACCAAGAGCGTGAGCGCGAGCAACACCGGCGGGAACGCCATCGCGGCGTCCATGACGCGCATCAGTATCTCGTCGGTTAACCCGCCGGCGTAGCCGGCGACGACGCCGACGACCGCCCCGACCGCGAGCGCGCCGGAGATAGCGCCGAAGCCGACGTACAGCGAGATGCGACTCCCCATGACGACGCGGCTGAAGATGTCGCGGCCGAGGTCGTCGGTACCGAACGGGTGTTCGACCGACGGGGCCTGCGAGCGGTCTTCGATGTTCGTCTGCTCGATGGGGTACGGCGCGATGAGCGGCGCGAAGACGGCGACGAGCACGAGCATCACCACGATGGAAAAGCCCAGCATCGCCTTCGTGTTGCTTCGGAACTTCCGGACGAACCGGGCGATACGGTCGCGCTGTGACTGCGTGATGGTGAAGCGACCGCGGTCGGTCTCCTGTTCGGTCGCCATCAGTCGTCACCTCCGTAGCGGATGCGCGGGTCGAAGTACGCGTACAGCAGGTCTGCGGCGAAGTTCGAGAACATGTAGATGAGTGCGACCACGAGGATGCACCCCTGTATCAGGGGGATGTCGCGGCTCTGAATCGCGGTCAGCGTCAGCCGGCCGATGCCGGGCCAGAAGAACACCTCTTCGAGCACGACGACCCCGCCGAACGCGTAGCTGAACTGGAACGCGATGACCGTGATGACGGGGATGATTGCGTTCTTGAGCGCGTGTCTGAGGACGATGACCCGCTGGCTCATCCCCTTCGCACGCGCGAGGTTGATGTACTCCTCGCTGAGCACCTCCAGCATCGACGACCGGGTCATCCGCATGATGTAGGCGGTGAGCGCGAAGCCCATCGCTCCCGCGGGGAGGACGAGTCGCGTGAGCGACCCGACGAGGTCCTCGCTCGGGGAGACGTACCCCCCGGTCGGAAAGAGGTTCAGCCAGACGGCGAACACCAGGATGAACACCAGTCCCCACAGGAAGATGGGCATCGAGATGCCGACGAAGGCGAACATCGAAGCGCTCACGTCCGGCGCTTCGTTCTGATTGACGGCGGCGTAGACGCCGAGCGGAACCGACAGCACGACGGCGACGAGCGTCGCGGCGACCGCGAGCATCATCGACCGGGGAAGCCGCTCGGCGATGAGTCGCGCCACGGGTTCGCCGAACCGGAGCGATTCGCCCATGTTCCCCTGGAGGAGCCCGATGACCCAGTCGATGTACTGCACGTACAGCGGGCGGTTGAGTCCCAGTTGGGTTTGGAGCGCTTCGAGCGATTGGTCGGTCGCGTTGGGGCCCAAGATGAGCAGGGCCACGTCACCGGGCAGGATATTGGTGACGGCGAAGGCGATGAGCGTGACGAAGAACAGCGTCACCGCCATGAACCCGACGCGCCGAAAGACGTAGTTGTACATCGACATTGTGTAGAATCCCTGTTAGCGGTCGAGCCAGTTGTCGGCGAACTGGAGCGTCGACCCGTCGGGCGCGCCGATGTCGCCTTTGTACTGCGAGCCGGCCCCGTAGAGGCTCGGTTGCCACCACAGGAAGAGGTGACCGGCGCGGTCCTCGTGGAGAATCTCCGTCGCCTGGTGGTAGAGCTCGGCGCGCTCCTGTTCGTCGTAGATGGTGCGCGCCTCCTCGACGAGCGCGTTGTAGTCCTCGTTCACCCAGTTGGTGAAGAAGAACGCCCCGTTGGGGTGCAGGAACTTGTAGAACGACACGTCGGGGTACCAGAGCGCGAGGTAGGAGCTCGTCGTCGCCTGGAAGTCGCGGTTCGAGTAGACGTCCGAGAGCCACGTGCTCCACGTAATCTGCTGGATTTCGAGGTTGATGCCGACCTCGGCGGCGTCGGCGGCGATGACCTCCGCGGCCTGCACCTGCGTCGGGTAGGACTGCGGAATTTTGAACGTCGCCGTGTAGCCGTCGGACATGCCGGCGGCGTCGAGGTGCTCTTGGGCCTTGTCGAGGTCGCGTGGACGCGGTTCGATGTCCGGGTTGACCCACGGGCTACCGGGCGTCGCCGGGGTCGCCGTGGTCTGGCCGGTGCCGTAGAGGGCCGCTTCGGCGACCTTCTCCTTGTCGATGGCGTAGTCGAGCGCGAGGCGGGCGTCCTTGTCGTCGAACGGTGCCACGTCGCAGTTCAGGCCGAGGTAGACGAGCGATTTCGGGAACTGCTTCTCGAATCGAACGTCGGGGGCCTGCTCGACGCGGGAGACGTCCTTCGGCGCGATGCCGTTGATGAAATCGTACTCGTCGGCGAGGAACGACTGGAGGCGAACGCTCGGGTCCGGTACCTCGCTTTTGACGATGGTGTCGATGAACGGGCCATCCTCGTCGGACGCGCCCCAGTAGTCCTCGTTGCGCGTCATCGTGAACGAGGTCTCGATTTCGCGGCTCTCGAACTTGTACGGGCCGGTCCCGATGGGTTCTTCGACCATGTCCTTCTCGGCGTTCTCGGCGGGCATGACCGACAGCTCCGCCGTCGCCATCTTCGCGAGGAACGGCGCGAACGGTTCGGTGAGTTGGACTTCGAAGGTGTAGTCGTCGGGGGCGCGAAGCTCCTCGACGTGGTCGAAGAAGCCGGTGGCGAGGTAGTCGCCGTTCTGGACGCGCTCGTAGCTCGCGAGCACGTCCTCGGAGGTCATCTCCGTGCCGTTGTGGAAGGTGACGCCCTCCCGGAGATTGAACGTCAGGAGCGTGTTGTCGTCGGACTCCTCCATCGACTCCGCGAGATGCGGCTGGATGGAGTAGTCGTCCTGCAGTGCGACGACCTCCTCGTAGATGTTCTCCAGAACGCGCTTGGAGGCCGCGGAGGTGTCGATGTGCGGGTCGAGACCCTGCACCGGCACCGCGCCGCCCCACTGGAGCGTGCCGCCCTGCTTCCCGCCGCTTGCGGTCGTCGTGTCGGTGCTCTCCGTGCCGTCACTGCCGCCGGAGGACCCCGAATCTTCTGTCGTGCCGTCGTCTGCGCCGCCGCCCGTACACCCCGCGAGCGCCGCGGCGCCGGTCGTCGCCGCCGCCCCGAGGAACGCGCGGCGGTCGAAGCGACCGCGACGCGTCCCATCAGCGGTGCGATCGGGAGAGTCGCTCCCCTTGCTATTCTCTTGCATACAGACCCTCAAATCCGCTACTGTGTGATAAAAATTGTGGTTGTGTGTGTACAATCACTATATCGAGGCGCGAGAGCCGTACTCCCTGCGACAGTTCCGGGAACCGAACGCGAGAGAAGTTCCGGATGGCCACTTTCGCGCCGAGCGAACCGAGATTACTTCGGAGATGTCAACCGCGGGCGGTTCGAGGCTGTCACCCGACCCGGCGTCGGCGACGAACCGCGGAGGGACAACCTCCCCCGCGTCGCCGCGGGCCGTGACTCGCGGCCCGCCGCCTGCGCCGATGACACCGAGAAATTCTGGAAGGCGGTGGGGAGACGCCGCCCGATGGGAGCGTCTCACCCCCGATTAACCGCCGTATCGGTCGCGTCAGCCGCCAGCCAGTACTGTCACGTGTGTGACCGGATTCCAAACAATAAAATAGGGTTAGTCCCGATTCCGGAGACAATGCGAGTCAATCAGCATCGACTCCGCAGTGACATCGAGTCGAACGCGGAGTTCGGGGCCGTCCCGACAGACGAGGGTCGGGGGCGGACGGTCCTGACCGGCAGTGAGGCGGACCGGCGGGCGAGAGAGTTCTTCTGCGAGCGCCTCCGGGACGCCGGTCTCTCCATCACCATCGACGAGGTCGGCAACATCGTCGGGCGGTGGGAGCCAGAGAGCGCGGACCCCGGCGCGGCCCCGGTCGCCACGGGAAGCCACCTCGATTCGGTCCCCGAGGGCGGCATCTTCGACGGCCCCCTCGGCGTCTACGCGGGGCTGGAGAGCGTCCGCGCGATGCAGGACGCCGGCGTCGAGCCGGTCCGCCCCGTCGAGGTCGTGAACTTCACCGAAGAGGAGGGCCAGCGGTTCGGCGGCGGCCTCATCGGGTCGGCGGTCGCCGTCGGCGAACTGGGCGTCACGGAGGCGCTCGACATCGAGGACGCCGATGGGATTCCGCTCGGCGACGTCCTCGCGGACATCGGCTACCGGGGAGACGGGCGAGTCGACGCCGCGGACTGGGACGCGTGGATAGAACTCCACATCGAGCAGTCAAAACGTCTCGAAGACGCGGGAGTTTCCGCCGGCGTCGTCACGAGCATCGTCGGCCTTTCGCGCTGTGCCGTCGAAATCACGGGCGAGGCCGACCACGCCGGGTCGACGCTCATGGACGACCGGTCGGACGCGCTCGCCGCCGCCAGCGAGTTCGTCCTCGACGTGGAGCGCGCGACGAACGAACGCAACGAGGTCTCGGAGACCGCGGTCGGCACCGTCGGCAAGCTCGGGGTCTCGCCGAACGCGCCCAACGTCATCCCCGGGAAAGTCGACCTGACCGTCGACATCCGCGACGTGGCGTACGACTCCATCGAGTACGTCATCGACGAAGCGGAGGCGAGCCTCGACCGCATCGAGGCCGAGCGTCCGGTCGAGACCGCGCTCTCGCACCCGTGGGACCGCAAGCCCGTGGAAATGAGTGAGCGATGCCGCGCCGCGCTCCACGACGCCGGGGCCGACGCCGACCTCGAAACCCTCGACCTCCACTCCGGCGCCGGCCACGACACCATGCACGTCGCGGCCGTCACCGACGCCGCGTTGCTCTTTGCCCCCTCCCGCGACGGCATCTCGCACAACCCCCGCGAGTGGACCGACTGGGCGGACTGCGCCGACGCGACCCGCGTGCTCGCCGGCGCGCTCGCCGACCTCGCAACCGAGTGACGAGGCCGCCGGACGGCAACTGTCGTTTTCGGTTCTGTTCTCCGATTGGTCACCGAGACTGGTGCGTCCGAGTCGGCCGACTCCCGCGTCTACGCGACGGCCGCGTCGTCGAAACGCTCGCTCGGACGAAACACGAATCTTCGAGTAGAACCGCCGAAGGCCGTCTATTCTCACAACTCGGCGCGAGTCGAGTCGCGCAACACACCGCATCGTTTGTACAATGAGAACACAGAGGAGTAGCGGTCTAATTCGCTGTTTCAGTCCTTAATAAGGTAGTATTTAGTTTTGATGCCCCCTAAATTGCGCTATGTTGCGGCAACCTGTTCGATTTATCGGTCTCTTCGGAAGTGACCGTTTGTCAAATACAAACACCTATGCCGCGGGAGCTTCGAACTGGACTATGGCAGACGAACCCACGACCGGCTCGCCGCGGACCCTGAAAACGGTGTCGCGCGCGTTCGACGTCGTTCGTGCGCTCGAGGAGTTAGACGGCGCGCGGGTGACGGAGCTGGCGAACCACCTCGACCTCTCGAAGAGCGTCGTCTACAACTATCTGAGCACGCTTCGGGCGGAGAAGTTCGTCGTGAAGGAAGGAGACACCTACCAGCTGTCACTGCAGTTCCTCCTCGTGGGCGAGTACGTCCGGTACCAGAACATCCTCTACCGCATCGGCAAGCCCGAAATCGAGGAGCTCGCGGAGAAGACCGGCGAGTACGCCCACTTAGCGACCGAACAGCACGGGCTGGGAGTCAACCTCTACAAGGTGAGCGGCGAGAAGGCCGTCGGGAGCGACTACCAGGTGAACAAACTCCAACGCGCCGACTACCTCCACTTCTCAGCGACGGGGAAGGCGATTCTCGCGCACCTCCCGAAAGAGCGCGTCGAGTGGATTATCGACCAGTACGGCCTGCCGGGCAAGACCGAGGCGACCATCACGACCCGCGAGGAGCTCTTCGAGGAGTTGGAGACGATTCGCGACCGGGGCTACTCGCTCAACGACGAAGAGGAGATAAAGGGCTTGCAGGCCATCGGCGCGCCGGTGACGAACCGGCACGGACGCGTCCTCGGCTCCATCAGCGTCTCCGGGCCCGTCCGCCGGATGAAACAGCCGGAGTACCACGAACAGCTCATCGAGAACGTCGTTAACACCGCCAACGTCATCGAAGTGAACGTCAACATGGAGGAGTCCGACGACGACTTCCCGACGTTCAGTTAGTCGGCCGCGTCGTCCAGAGAGGTTCACGTCGGGGGCGTCGTCGGCAGTCCTCGACAGCGTCTCCCCGTCGACATCTCCCGTCCGGTTCACAAACGGAGAACCGACGGTCTCGGCCGGACTGTTTCGAGTCGGAGACCCAATCGTCGCGAGCGCACGACCGACCGACCCACATCCCCCAAACGTCGTTATCGCGGTTTCGAAGCCGCCTTCGGGCCGTATTCCGTCCGCCAATCGAGTCGAACATGCGCGAACGTCGGGGCGTCGCGCGCCCAGCGACGGCGTGAGATCGGACCACCAGAGAGCCGACGGGCGACAGCGATGACCACAGATGGTTGACCAAATAAGAACACAACCCAATTTTCAGTCGTCGAATGTCCATCTATTCGTCAGATTCTATCGATTCCATTTGGTTCACAATCTGCCGTCGAGACGTCTGACCAACTGCGGCCAGCGACTGACAACTCCCGGGCGGATGTCGGCCCCATTACACAGCTATTTGTGTAATTTGATTGGCTGTCACGGTTCGACCGGCGGGCACGCGGGACTGGGGCCAAACCGTCGTCGACGAGCGGACACACGCGGTCGACTGAGCGAGTCCAGACGGGAGTATCCCACTCCGAAAACGCGGTTGTTAAACCACCAAATAGTGCAATTAAAAAACAATACTACCTCGATTCGAACGGATGAGCGATAGCACCCGAAAGTCACGAATAGACTGGACGATTCCGACGCCCACAGAGACGGTTCTGAGAATCTTTCTTGGCACGAAACAGCCTACAATTTGTAAAATTTGTAGAAATCTCACCAAGTTTGGAAGTCGACGGTCACGCTATGCCCGCAGTTCGCACTTCCAATATTGTTCAGATCACACAATAGTGATGGGACGATAGAGCGGGACGGAGGCGAACCGGCCTCACCCGGAGTCGCCGGTATCGGCGTCGTCGGCCTCGGGGTCGAGCGGTCGCCGGACCACGAGCACCGGGCCGACCGTCTGCTCGGCGACGCGGTCGGAGGTCTCGCCGAAGAGGCGGCCGCGGAGCGTGGGTTTCTCCTCCCCCATCACGACGACGTCGTGGTCGGCCGCGCCCTCGATGAGCGCCCCGAGCGGGTTCTGTGCGACGACGACGACGCGCGAGATGTGCTCCCTGCAGACGCCGAGGACGGCCAGTTCGTTGGCGACCTCGTCGAGGAGTCGTTCGCCCTCGGAGACCGCGTCGTCGTCCTCGGCGGCGTGGAACAGCGTGAGTTCGATGTCCTCGCGTCTCCCGACGGCCGCGGCGACCTTGGTAATCGTTTCGAGGTTGATGTCCTCCTTTATCGGGACGATGACGCGGTCGATGGTCGGAGCGGGGTTCGAGAGCAACACCGCGTCACAGTCCGCCTCGGTGGCGATGCGCTCCGTCGTCTGGTCGGTGTCGTGGGTGAACACGAGTCGCGTCTCGACTGTCGCACCCGCGGATTCGAACGCCGAGACGAGCTCGTCGAGTTCGTCGCGGACCTTCGATTCGAACTGTTCTCTGGCCTGTTCGGGGGCCGTCTGCTCGGGTATCTCGTGGTACGCGAGGAGGACGACCGTCGTCTCCGAGAGCAGGCGGGTCAGTTGGTCGGGAATCACCTGTCCCGCCAGCACGGCGACGGGAACGAGCACGCGAACGTCGTCGGGATTACGCATCGGAGCTCACCCCCTTGAGGCGCACGTCTCTGGCGTAGACGAAGTACCACGCCAGCGCCGCGAGCGCGACGACGACGCCGACCGCCTGCGAGAGCGGTTGCATGAACGCGACGAGACTGAAGCTCGCGAGCGCCCCGAGCACCGGGACGACCGGGTAGCCGGGGATGCGGAACGACGGGTCGTACCACGCGGGGTTCGACCGGCGGAGCGCGATGAGCGCCACGCAGATGAGCCCGTAGGTGACGAGGTGCAGGAACGACGCGACCTCGGCGAGCACCTCCGTCCGGCCGACGGCGACGAGGACGACCGTCGGCCCGCCGACGAGCGCGAGCGCGACGTGGGGCGTCCCGTACCGCAGGTTGATTCGCGCGAGTTGCGTCGGGACCAGCGCGTCGCGGCTGAGCGCGTAGAGCGCGCGCGAGGAGCTGAGAATCGAGGCGTTCGCGCTCGACACCGTCGCGAAGAGCCCGGCGACGAGGATGGCGACCGCGCCGGGAAACCCGAGGTACGAGCGGGCGACCTCGACGATTGCCGTCTCGCCGAAAGAGGCGAGTCGGGCGCTCCCGAACGCGCCGGTCGAGACGAGAATCGTCACGACGTACAGCACGCCGACGACGACCACGGAGCCGACCATCGCGAGCGGGAGGTTCCGCCCGGGGTTCGTTATCTCGCCCGCGACCGTCGCCACCTGCGCGAACCCGAGGTACGAGGTGAACACGAGCGCCGCCGTGGTGAAGATGCTGAGCGTCCCGAAGGGCATGAACTCCTCGGGGACGGTCTGGCGGCCGAACAGCCCGAGCGTGTCGAGCGAGCCATAGACGAGGAAGACGAGGAGGATACCGAGGAGCAGGCTCACGATGCCGTTCTGGAGCTTCGTCGCGTTCTCGGTCCCGAACATGCTGAGCGCCGTCAAGACGAGTCCGAAGCCGACGCCGAGCACCGCCACGAGCGGCAGGTCGGCGACCATCGACGCCGCGCCCAACTCCGCCAGCACGGCGATGGCGTACTGCGCGAAGCCGACGAGATAGAACGCCGAGGCGAACACCAGCCCCAGCCAGAGCCCGATGCCGACGACAGCGCCGAACGCCGACCCCATCCCGCGAGAGATGAAGTAGTACGCGCCGCCGCTTTTCGGCATCGCCGTCGCCAACTCGGAGGTCGGAAGGGCGACCAACAGCGCGATGACCGCCCCGAGCCCGAACGAGAGCGTGGCCGCGGGCCCCGCCTGCCCGGCGGCGAGGCCGGGAAAGACGAAGATACCCGCGCCGACCATCGTTCCGATACCGATTGCGAGGCCGCCCCGGAGGCCGATTGTCCGCTCTAACTCGGTCCCGCTTTCGAGGACCGTCACCTCGTCGGCCGCGTCCCCGACGTCGACCGCCGGGTCCGACGAACCGACCACTGCCCCGTCGCCGGGCGGGTCACCCCCGAGCGCCGAACCGCCGTCGTTTCCATCGGACATTGTAACGCCCCGTTATCACGGCTCCCCAATATATCTAATACCCGTTATATTGAGGGCGGCCGGGTCGGCCGGCGGGTGCGACGCCGCCGCCGACGCGTCGTCACCCGCGACGAGAGAAAGCGTTAATCCGTCCGCGGCACGCCCTGCATACAGAACGATGGCGCACGGAACGCGACGCGGCGGCCGGTTCGGGCGGGGGGAGCCGCGGTGAACTGGTCGCGGAAGTCGCTCGACGAACTCGAAGCGTTCTACTGGGAGACGATAGCGCCCGCGATGGACCGTGACGGGATGGACCCGACGCGAGACGTGCCGACCTACGCGTGGCTGACCGAACGCGGCTGGTCGGGCATCGCCTACGCGCTCCGCGAGAAACACGGCCTCACGCCGCGGCAGTTCTTCGTCGAGGTCGTCGGCCTCGGCGGCGAGGACGACGACGAGGGCTACGACTGGGGCATCGACGACGACCGCACCGTCGAGGCGTTCGAGTCCTACCTCGACATGCTCGAATCGCGGCGCGGCCTCGCGGACTCGACACTGCCGACCCGCCGGACCCACCTCGCGCGGTTCGCCCGGGTCTACCGCGACCGATACGGGTCGGCGGACCTGCTTTCCCGACTCGACGACCGCGACGCCGAGCCCGACGAGATAGACCGCTGTCTCGCGGTTCTCGACGAGTTCGACGCCGAACTCGCCACCGACGGAACGAAGCTCAAATACCTGCAGACGGTCCGGTCGTTCTACGAGTACCTCGTCGACTTCCGGCGCGCGCGGTACAACCCCGTCGAGAACGCCGCGAAGCAGTTCCGCTGGGAGCAGGGCCAACCCGACAACCGCACCATGACGGCCGACCAAGTGAGCGACGTGTACGCCGTCGCCGACGACCTCGAAGACCGCCTGCTCGTCATCGGTCTCGCCGGGTGGGGACTCCGCCCGAACGAACTCGCGTCGCTCCGCGCCTCCCAGCTCGCCCTCTCCGGCGACGACCCCCACATCGCGTTCGAAGCGCGGAAGAACGGGCCGGGGACCGTCGCGCTCCTCTACGGCGTCGACGCCGTCGCCGCGCGCATCGACGCACTCGCCGCGGACGACGACTGGAACGGCGCGCTGTTTCCCTCCTCGCGAGCCGCCTCGGGCCACATCGCCCGCGAGACGGTCAACCGCCGGTTCAAGCGCCTCGCCGACGAGGCGGGCGTGACCGTCGACGGCGAGGTCCCGACCGCGAAGCTCTGTCGGCGCTTCTGGTACACCGCGTATCAGGAAGCGGTCGACGAGATGCTCGCCCAGTTGGAGGGCGTCGCCGCCGACCAAGGGTCGAAAAGCGCCGGCGTCGTCATGTCGAACTACCTCTCCGAGGAGCGCCGCCGGTCGTTCCGTCGGCAGGCGATGCGCGAGACGCTGGCCGGGGTGTTCGAGTCCGCCGGCGAGCCTGCGACCGTCGAGACACAGATGCCGCAGTGACTGTGACTGCCGGCGTCACCCCGGTCCGTGCTCCGCGAGGCGACCGCGTCTCCGGAGCGTTCGGTGGAACGAAGCTCGTCTCGTGAGCAGTCGCCGACGTCGGTTGTCGTGGCTTTTACCCGTATCGAGGAGTGACCGTCGAGCATGGATCTTCAGGTTACCGGCCTGAACGGTCTCGAAGAGCGGGTCGAGAGCGCGTTGGACCGACTCGGCGAACTGCAAGCGGGCACGCGAGTGCAGTCGGACGCATTCTTCTCACAGCCGTTCATGAGCGACCACACCGAGTTCGATTCGTTTGCCGCGTTCTGCGAACAGAGTCCGTGGACCCTCGACGACGTCAGCGATGTGCAGAACGTCTCTCGTGACCAACTCAACGGATACATCGACGCGACGACTGACTTCGAGACGTGGGAGGAGATGAAAACCCGGGCCGCGGAAGAGGATCTCATCAGCCAAATCGTCCCCTGACTAGCCGACGGAGGGAACCGCGGTCAAGAGGTGATACAGGCCGTAGCTGACGAGACCCGCGCCGAGCATCGAGCCAACCCACGAACCGAGGGTAATGCCGACTTTCCGCGGCGAGACGCCGCTCCCGCCGGACGAACTCGCCGCGAGCCCACTGCCGACGATGCTCGCAATCATCACTTTGTTGAACGAGATCGGGATTCCCAGTACGATTGCGAGCTGGGCGATGAGAAAGGCGGGAATCAGGGCGGCTATCGACCGCCGGGGCCCGAGCGAGGCGTACTCGTTCGAGACGGCCTGCACGAGTCGCGGCCCTCGAATCCACGCACCGAGGAGAATCCCGCCGCCGCCGAGCGTAAGCAGGAAGATAGACGGGAGTTGGAGGTCCGTCTCGAACACCGCTTCCAGTGGGCCGGTCGCCAGCCCGACCTGCGAGCCACCGCTCGTAAACACGACGATGAGTCCCAGCACGACCAGAAACTGATTGATGCCCGCGGTCTCGTCGCGTCGGAGCAACCCGCGTGTCCCGACGAGCGCAACGAGACCGCAGAGCGCGCTCACGACCACCATCCCGAGGGTGTACGAGCCCCCAACGACCGTCGGAAGAAGCTGGGACGTCGTGGCGAGGTATCGAGCGACTGACCCCTGTGCCCCGCTCGCAGTCGGGATGACCGTGAGTTGGATGTTGGCCAGCGCATAGCCGACTGCGCCGCCGAGGACCGGGATACCGACGGTTTCGGGAATCGAGTCGCTTCGAAGCCCGCGCGCGAGACCGTACGCGAGGACGGCCTCGACGATGGGAATCGCGAACCAGAACCCGAGGATGACGACGTACTCGTGGACGGCAAATCCGCCGCCGAGGGCGATACCGGACCCGATCATCGCGCCCGTGACGGTGAACGCCGACGGGATCGGATAGCCGTAGGTGTTTCCAATCGTGATGAGCGTCGCGGCAGTCAACAGGGCCGCCGCCGCCGCTATCGGCGTGATTGCCACGCCGGTCACGAGGTCTTTACCGATGGTCTCGGAGATACTACCCCCTTGGAGAATCGCCCCGAGTCCGGCGACGATGCCGACGAGCAGGGCGGCCCGGAGAACCGACAGCGCGTTGGCTCCGACGGCGGGCGCGACGGGGGCCGAGTTGCTGTTCGCTCCGACGGTGAACGACATGAACAGGGCCGCCGAGAGCGCAATCGAGAGCACGAGTGGGACTGATGCCATACTCACCTCACCCGACGCGGTCTCCGGTGGTGTGGTGTCCGGAGCGGTCGGCGACAACGACAAATCCTCATTTGAATGAAAACCGACCCACGAGACTGATGAACCCATCGAAATTGCGTATATCGGCTGATAGTGAGCCAATCGTCTGGATAAGTAATGCGATGCATACGGGTGCCGAATCTCGATGACGGTGACGCGGGGTTCAGCGAGTCGCGTGGGGTGCCGGTCGGCGCGGCGGCGGTCACGACCGTCGACACGAGTCGTCTAGTCGTCATCGGCGTGCTACTCGTCGCCGGACTGGGCATCGCCTACCGGCGGCGAGAGCGCGGCCGAGCGCGAACGTGACCCCTCACCGGTGCTCGCGTGCGGCTTCGACCGAGGCGAAGAAGCCGAAGTACGCGACGACGCCCGCACCAAGACAGAGGTAGAAGGCCCACTGTAGCCCGTCGAGAACGTCGAACAGGACCGAAACGACCGCGACCGTCACCTACGTCAGGGCGAAAAGCAGGTCGGTCAGCATGCCCGAGCGGTGTTCGCGCACGTGGGTTCGAATACGTCTCCGCGAGGCTCATCGGCGGGTCACCCCGTCGGGAACCCCGAGTGGCGGTTCGTCCTCGCGTGGGTCGTGTCGTACATCGGTTACGTTTCTGCTTCCGCTTTCTTTTCGTATACGTGTACGTCCGCGTCTCGCCGAGATGGCTCTCTCACTTGATGGCGACGCGGTTTTTCGCCCCGGCCTCGACCTGCCGGTCGAGACAGTTGTAGCAGGCGTTCAGCGTTCCGCCGCCGAACCACTCGAACGGGGGTTCGTCCTCCGGAAGGACCGAATCGTCGGTGACGGTCGCCTGCTCGACGAACGGCGACGGAGGTGGAACTTCCTCGTCTTCGGCCATCCTCGTTTCGAAGTCCGGGCCACGACCGTTCGACATACAGGAGTGACGTCGGCCTCATCGCGTTAACACGTTCGTCGGGGTGGGCGACCCGGCGCGTCGAGAGCGTCCGCCAAGCTTCTTGTGTCAGCCAGTCCCAGCCCACGTATGCCGACACCGTCCCCCTTTTCCCGACGTATCGGGAGCGAGCGCGTCGCGGGAACCCGCGAGTCCGTCATCCGGGAGATGACCCGCGAGGCGCACGAACACGACGCCATCAACCTCTCGCAGGGCATTCCCGACGAGGACGAGACGCCGGCGAGCGTGAAGCGCGCGGCGAAAGACGCAATCGACACGTCGAGCCAGTACACCATCACGTGGGGTCTGCCGGCGCTCCGCGAGGCGGTCTCGGAGCGCTACGCCGAGTGGAAGGGCGTCCGCTACGACCCCGAAACGGAGGTCACCGTCACCACGGGAACGAGCGAGGCCGTCGTCTCGACGCTCCTCGCGCTCTGTGACCCCGGCGACGGCGTCATCTACTTCGAGCCGACCTACGAGAGCTACATCCCGGCGGTCCAGTTCGCCGGCGGCGAGCCGATGCCGCTCGACATCACCGACGGCCTCGAACTCGACGCCGACGCGCTGTGGGACGCCGCCGAAAACGCGTCGATGCTGATTCTCAACCACCCGCACAACCCGACGGGGAACGTCTTTTCGCCCGCCGAACTCGAACTCGTCGCGGACGTCGCCGACGCGGAGGACCTCGTCGTCGTCACCGACGAGATATACGAGCACATCGTCTACGCGGACGACTACATCAGCCCCGTCGAAGTCGACGGGCTCGCCGGGCGGACCGTCGTCTGCACGGGGCTGTCGAAGACGTACTCCGTGACGGGCTGGCGCGTCGGGTTCGCCCTCGCGCCCGAACCGCTTTCGGCCGAGTTGCGGAAGGTCCACGACTACACGAGCATCTGCGCGCCGACGCCGTTCCAGCGGGCGGGCGTCGAGGCGCTGTCGCTCCCGGCGGACTACTACGACGACCTCTCGAACTCCTACGAGCGCCGCGGCGAACTGCTGTACGACGGGCTCCGCGAGGTCGGCCTCGACCCCGTGAAACCGGACGGCGCGTACTACATGCTGACGCGCTATCCGGGCGACGCCGACGACACCGAGTTCGCCCACAGACTCGTCCGCGAGGCCGGCGTCGCGGTCGTCCCCGGGAGCAGTTTCTACACCGAAGGCTCCGCCGACTGGGTCCGCTTTACGTTCTCCCGCAACGAGGCGACCATCGAGGAGGCGCTCCGGCGACTCGACGAGAACCGATTCTGGTAGCTCGGCGGCGGTCCAGTAGCGGCGCGGTCGGCCCTCGTCAGGCGTCGTCCGACGACGCCGCGCTCGACTCCTGAGCCGAGTCCGAGTCCCCGTCGCGCTCGACGCCGCGAATCACGAACCGCGCGCCGGCGTCCGCGGCGTCCTCGTAGCCGACCGACCAGCCGTGGGCGTCGGCGATGGCTCGGACGATGGCGAGGCCGAGGCCGGTGCCGTCGGTGGCCGTGGTGAAGCCGGATTCGAAGAGCTTCGGGCGGTCAACCGGCGGCACGCCGGGGCCGTCGTCCTCGACGAAAAAGCCGTCACGGGTCGCGCCGACCGTGACGGCCACGCCGTCGCCGACGTGTTCGACCGAGTTCCGAAACAGGTTCTCGAAGAGTTGGAGGAGCCGGGTCCGGTCCGCGGCGAACGACGCGCTCTCCGCGATATCGAGCGTGGCAGTGCCGGTTTCGACGTTCGTCCACGCCTCCGCCGCGACGGCGTCGAGCGAGACCGTCTCGCGCTCGTCGACCGTCCCCCCGCGGGCGACCGCGAGCACGTCGGTGATAATCTCGCCCATGCGCTCGTGGGCCGCCTCGATTCGCTCGACGTGGTCGGGGTCGGGACGCTCAGCCTCCTTTACCAGTTCGAGGTAGCCCTCCGCCACGTTCAGCGGGTTACGCAGGTCGTGGGAGACGACGTTGGCGAACGTTTCGAGCTGTTGTTCGTGCTTCCGTCGGTCAGTCACGTCGTGCGCGTTGACGACGACGCCGCCGACGACGGGGTCGTCGAGCAGGTTCCGACACCGAACGCTGAAGACGCGCCACTCGCGGGTCGAACTGCGGAACCGGAGTTCGGCGGTGGCGTCCTCGTCGGGGCGCTCCAGCGACTCTCGGAACGTCTCGATGGCGGCGTCCTCGTCGTCGGGGTGGAGGAACCGAGCCAGCGACCGCACCTCGCTCGGGTCCTCGTCGGCCCCGAGCGTCTGGGCGGCCGAATCGCTCAGGTAGGTGACCGAGCCGTCGGCGTCGAGGACGAAGATGAGGTCGGAGGCGTTCTCCGTGAGCGCGCGAAACCACCGCTCGCGGACGCGGCGCTCGGTGATGTCGTGGAGGATGTGCAGGTGGCCGCGCACCGCGTCTCGGCCGTCGGTCACGGCCGACCGGTCGACCTCGAAATGCCGCGCCTCGCCGTTGTCGTCGACGACCCGCAGTTCCCCGCCGGATTCGAGCGCCGACGCGGTCTCGACGCCGAACACGTCGGCGACGGGGGAACCAAGCGACGAGAGAGAGGCGTCGAAAAGCGCCCTCGCCGCCGGGTTGCTGTCGGCCAGTCTGTCCTTCCGGTCGACGACGACGACGGGGTCGGCCATCCGCTCGATGACGAGGTCGCGCGCGATGGGGCTGATGTCGAGGATGCGGTACCGCGAGAGACCGACGGCGAACAGCGACGACGTGGCGGCGAACGAGACGGCGATGGGGTTCACGGGTGAGAACGGGAACAAGAGATAGACCGCGCCGACGACGGCGGGGGTGAGTATCGCGACGAACAGGACCAACGCCTGTTTTTTGTATATCTGTCGGCTCCGGAGACAGTGGATGCCGAGGACGACGAGCGCGGTTCCGATGGCGACGTAGCTGTAGCCCACGTCGACCCAGAACAGCGGTCCGAGAACGATTTCGGTTGCCGTGATTCCGCCGACGGTCGCAAACGACAGCGACTTCCACAGAAGCGCGTGGACTCCGAGAGCGTTCGTCGCCGCTCCCGTGATGGTCAATACGGGCCACACGGCGAGCAACGCCGCGGTTCGCCGCGAGACCCACCGCTCGTAGCCCGCGGTTTCGAGGGCGAAAAGGAGGGTGAAAAACACCGACGACTCCGCGGGAACCAACTCCAAAACGAACCACAGGAGCCGGGTGAACGGCGAGTCAGCGAGGAGGAAAAACGCCTCAAAAAGCGACCAACAGCCGGCGCTCACGGTGAGGGCGATGAACCAGCGTCCGCTCGGTTCGTCTCGGTACCGCCACCCGTAGCTCGCGACGCCGGCGGACATCACGGTCGCGAGGACGAGCGCGCCCACGTACGGTGACGGCAAGTGAAACACGTGTACTCGGGTACCCGATTCGGGTACTTAGAAACTCCGGCAGTCGGGCGGCGTGGGACGCTCCCACAGGGCCGTTCGCGGTCCAAAGCCTCTTAACTGACCGGTTAGTAAGCCCCGACAGAAGATGGACGCAGAGACCAGGGACGAGATTCTCGAAGCGACCAACCGGGCGCTCTGCGAGCACGGGTACGCCGGCCTGACGGTACAGCGAATCGCGGACGAGTCGTCGGTGACGAGCGCCGCGATTCACTACCACTTCGACACGAAAGAGGAGCTCCTGAACGCGTTTCTGGACGACCTCATCGAGCGATTCGAGTCGAATCTGTCGTGCGAGGAGTCCGACCCGCGAAAGCGGCTCGACGCGGTTCTCGACGCCGTGTTCAGTCCGAAGGAGCCCGAATCTGACGGCTTTCCCGTGGCTATCATGGAACTGAAGGCGCAAGCGCCCTACCACGAGCTGTTCCGCGAGCGCTTCCTCGACTTCGACGGCGTGATGCGGGAAGTCGTCGCCGACATCGTCCGCGACGGCGTGGAGGCCGGGCACTTCGACGAGACCGACCCCGGAGAGATTGCGCGGCTAATCACGACCATGAGCAACGGCGCACACGCCCGCGCCGTCGCGCTCGACGAACACCCCGCAGAGACCCGGCGAGTCGTCGAGGACGCGCTGGAACTCCACCTCGACTGGACGCCGAGTGAGGGGGCAGACCGATGAGCCTGTTCAAGGGACAAGAGGAGCTCAACCTCACCGAGGGCGGCATCGTCAGGCCGCTTCTCTACCTGTCGCTTCCCATCGTCGTCACGAACCTCCTGCAGACCGCCTACAACCTCGCGGACACGTTCTGGCTCGGCCAGTACTCGACGGAGGCGCTCGCGGCCATCTCGTTCGCCTTCCCGATGGTGTTTCTGCTCATCTCGCTCGGGATGGGACTGTCCGTCGCCGGGAGCGTCCTCGTCGCCCAGCACACCGGGGCCGACGAGACGGACCAAGCCGAGTACGCGGCCTCGCAGACCGTCACGTTCGCGTTCCTCGGCTCCGCGATACTCGGCGCGTTCGGCTACCCGCTCGTCCGGCCGTTCCTCGCGTTCCTCGGGGCCTCGCCGGACGTGTTGCCGGGCGCGACGGCCTACATGCAGGTCATCGCGCTCGGTCTGCCGTTCATGTTCGGCTTCTTCGTGTTCATCTCGCTGATGCGCGGGGCGGGCGACACCATCACGCCGATGCTCGTGATGTTCGGGACTGTCGTCCTCAACGTCGTCCTCGACCCGTTTTTCATCAACGGGTGGGCGCTCGGTCCGATTCAGTTCCCCCAACTCGGGATTCAGGGCGCGGCCATCGCGACCGTCATCTCGCGGGTCCTCGCGATGCTCGTCGGCATCGCCATCATGGTGTCGGGGACCAGAGGCATCCAAATCCACCTCACGGACATGCGCCCGGACCTCCGGTACCTGCGGAAGATTCTCCGCATCGGAATCCCCGCCAGTATCGAGGGGACGGGCCGCGCGCTCTCTATCAACGCGCTTCTCATCGTCGTCGGCCTGTTCTCGACGTCGGTCGTCGCGGCGTTCGGCATCGGGACCCGCGTGTTCTCGGTCATCTTCCTCCCGGCTATCGCCGTCGCCCGGGGCGTCGAGACGATGTCCGGCCAGAACATCGGCGCGGGGAAGTACGACCGCGCGGAGCAGGCGAACTACGTCGCCGCCAAGGGGCTGTTCTTCGTCCTCGGCCTGCTCGGGCTCGCCATCTTCCTCGTTCCGGAGCCCATCGTCTCGGTGTTCACTACCGACGCCGAGGTGCTCGAAGTGGGCGCGGAGTTCCTGCGGTACGTCTCGCTGTCGTTCGGCTTCATCGGTATCATGCGGGCCTTTACCGGCGGCTTCCGGGGTGCGGGCAAGACCATCATCGCCGCGGTGATATCGGTCGTCACGCTCGCCGGCATCCGGCTACCGGTCGCCTTCATCGCGTCGCAGGGGCTCCTGCCGACCGACTTCTGGTTCCTCGGAAGCACCGACGTGCGCGGCATCTGGATCGCCTTTTTCGTCTCGAACATCGTGGGCGCGGCCATCGCGTGGCTCTGGTTCCGTCGGGGAACCTGGCGCGAGGGCGACGTCCGCGGGTCGCCGGCCGGCGGCGAGTTGGAGAACGACGACGTGGAGCTATCGAGCGGGCTGGACTGAAAGACGGGTCGCCGTTGCGGACCCGTCGGGAGTCGATCGCCGAGAGACGGGCGGCCGCGGCCGCAAATCGGGTCGGCGGGCGAACACCACCATGTCCGGAGTAAACCGGGACGGTGATTATCAGAATAGATACCGAGAGTTGACGAGCGTCGCTACGAACCGGTGGCCGTGTATCGGAGAACTAACTTTTCGAGGTCGTATTCCGCAGTAGAGACGGATCCCGGTGTGTGATTGTTACCGATAGTCCCGGCGAGTTCGGCGTATCAACTCCGAGAAGACAGAGTCGGGACGGCCGCAACGGCTCACGAGACTGCCACCCGGTCGGCCAGCGCCGCCGCGGCCGGGTTCCGGCGGAGGGAAGCGTTGATAACGACCGCTCGAATAGGGGCGAGTGAATGCCCGCAGACACCCTAGAGACGTTACTGGACAACCCGGCGATGCGGGAGGCGCTCTCGGTCGTCGTCGAACGGTCGAAACAGGGGACCGAAGAACTCCGCTGGCGCGACGTGAACGACGCGCTGTCGAGCGGTCAGTGGGGTCGCCTCATCGAGCAGGGCGTCCTGACCGACGCCGCGGCCGGCGGCTTCGCCCTGTCGGACCCGGACCGAATCGCCTCGAAACTGCAGTCGCGCGACCCCGGCGTCGAAGACGACAGCGACGACGCCGACTCGTCGTGGTCCCGGGTGGACAAACTCGGCGCGCTCGGCGTCGTCGTCCTGTTCGCCGGCTACTCGAACGCCGGCATCCGAAACGCGGTCGCCGGCGTCGACAACGTCGTGCTCGGCCCGCTGGCGCACTCGATACCGTTCTACGCCGTCGTCATCGTCCTCGCCGCGGCGACCGGCCTCTACTCGACCGTGATTCAGGACCGGCTGAAGGACACGGAACTCCTCGAACGCCACCAAGCCCGGATGGACGACCTGAAATCGCGCCGGGAGGCGGCGAAAGAGCGCGGCGACGACGACGCGCTCGAACGCCTCGAAGAAGAGCAGATGGAGGCGATGGGCGACCAGTGGAGCGTCATGAAAGCGCAGTTCAGGCCGATGGTCTGGATAATGCTCGTCACCATCCCGGCGTTCCTCTGGATGCGCTGGAAGGTCCGCGGCGGCCACGTCGCCGCCGGCTCCGCGCACGTAATCCTCCCGCTCGTCGGCCGGGTAGGCTGGCAGGACGCCGTCTTCGGCCCGATGCCCGCGTGGATCGTCTGGTACTTCCTCTGTTCGTTCGCCGCCAGACAGCTCTGTCAGAAGTTCCTCGGAATCGACCCCTCCGGGACCTCCCGTTCGGACTCGGAGTCCACGACCTCGTCCTGAGCGACGCGAACTGCCCCTCGAAGCGTGCGTCGCGGGGGCCGTGACAATCACTTAGTGGTTTTCAAACCGGTTCGTATAAATCGACGCCGCGACGAGAGTTCGATATGGACCGCGACGAACCCGAGCGGCGAGAGCCGAGCAACTCGCCCGCGACGACGACCGAACTCGACGAGACCGAAATCGAAGCGCTCGTCGAGTACGTCGGAACCGGGCGCGACCGCGGAGCGCTGAGCGGACGCCGCCGCGTGGACGAGTACCGCGACGGCGACGATAGAAACGGTGACAGCGATTTCGGCGACCGCGACGATGACGCACTCGACCGCGAGGCGGCAATCGCACGGTTCCGTGGGCCGGACGAGGTGCTCACGCGAGTCGTACCGCACGCGGGCTACCTCGAAATCCACAAGCGGACGCCCTGCGCCGAGGGCTGTGCGTCGTGCCCGCACGGACCCGCCGTCTACCACGTCCGGTGGGAGCGCCACCCCGGTGGCGAGGACCGACTCCACTGGGTCCTCATCGGTCCCGAGGTCGGCGCGAACTGATTGTCGGCCGCCGGCTCGGCAGTCGGCTCAGCGGTCACCCGCCGCGGTGCGCGGAGTCGCCCGCGAGTCGGACTGTGCCCGCTCGTCGCCCCGGCGACAGCGCATCGGTTCGACCGCCGACTCGATGGGGATGTCGTCGTAGGCGTCGAGCACGTCGCTCCGCGTGACGATGCCGACGACCGTCGCGTTGTCGACCACCGGAACGCGGCCCACGTCGGCGGCCTCCATCGCGTCCACGACGTGGAGGAGGTTGCTGTTCGGCGTCGTCGTGACGACGGTCCGCGTGCCGACGTCCTCGACCGGCGGGTCCGCCGCCGGGTCGTCGTCGCCGTCGAGGGCCTCGATGTTCTCGGTCAGATACGCCTGCGCGTCGCTCTGGACGACGATACCGGCGAGCGACTCGTCCGCCTCGACGATGGGAAGCCCGCCGTGGTCGGTGTCGCGAAGCCGGTTGACGGCCTCCGAAAGTGGCGTCCCGACTTTGACGGTGTCGACGGCGGTCGTCATCACGTCTGCGACGTGCACGTCTTCGATACTCCCGATACGGCGCTCTTGGACCGTGTAGCCGAGGTCGCGGAGCTTCTGGGTGTAGATGGTACTGCCGTTGAGGAGGTAGCTCGCGATTTCGCTCCCGACGACGCTGACCATCAGAAGCGGGAGGATGATGGTGTACTGGCCGGTGAGTTCGAAGATGATGATGATGGCGGTGAGCGGCGCGCCCGCGGTCGCGGCGAAGATGCCGCCCATCCCGACCAGCGCGTACGCGCCCGAGGGGGCCGTCCCGGGGACGAGCGCGTGGACCGCGAGGCCGAACGCGCCGCCGACGGTGGCACCCACGAACAGCGACGGCGAGAACACGCCGCCCGAACTCCCGCTCCCGACCGACAGGGAGAATCCGACCGCCTTGAGGACCGCCAGCGCGACGAGCGCGCCGAAGAGGAAGCCGCCGTCGATGCTCCGGTGGACGACGCCGTACCCGACCCCGAGGAGGAGTCCGGCGGCCGTCCCCGGCCCGACGCCGAGGACGACCGTGCCGACGAGGACGCTCGCACCCAGCAGGAGCCCGCCCAGCGCGGGCTTGAGATAGCCCGGCGCGTCGAGGCGCTCGAAGAAGTGCTCGACGCCGTAGAGCAGTTTCACGAGGCCCGCGCCGACGAGGCCGACGACGACCCCCAAAAGCAGGTAGATGGGAAGTTCGACCGCCGGCGTCACCAACTGGTAGGACGCGGGCACGAGGAACTCGCGGATGCCGGGCGTCGGCGAGAACTCCAGAATCGGGCGGGCGACCGCCGTCGCCGTCAGCGCGGCGAGGACCACCGTGATGACGTGGCCGAGGTAGTACTCCGCGAGGAGGATTTCGAGCGCGAACATGATGCCCCCGATGGGCGTGTTGAACGTGCCCGCGATGCCCGCGGCCGCCCCGGCCGCGACGAGCGTCCGCGTGTGCCGCGACCGGACGAACCGGCCGAAGAACGACCCGGCGGCGCTCCCGATTTGGATGATGGGTCCCTCGCGGCCGAGCGACGCCCCGCTCCCGATGGCGACGCTCGACGCGAGCGTCTTGTAGAGAGCGATTTTCGGGCTGATGCGGCCGCCGCGGTTCAGCATCGCGTCGAGGACGCTCGGCACGCCGTGGCCCTTGACCGCGTCGGTCGTGAGCAGGACGATGACCCCGACGAGAAGGCCGCCGAGCGCGGGGATGGCCGCGTAGCGGAGCGGCCCGAGCGGGGACAAGAGGTCGAAGGTGTTGGTCACGGGCACGAGCGCGAACGAGACGTTGCCCGGGTTGAGCGAGGTGCCGTAGAGCAGTTCCTGCACGACCCAGATACCGACGCGGAAGACGACGGCCCCGACCCCGGCGACGACGCCGATGGCGACCGCTAGCACGTTCATCGCGATATCTTCGTACCGCGGCTCAACCTCCGCCGTCCGTATCGCCCTGCGAATCCGCGCGCGCAGGGTAGACTCGTCACTCGGGTTTTGGGGCATCCGAGTCACTGTTGCTCGATGGGGCGTTTGTCAGTTTCGTTTCGAACACCGAACCGACGAGCGGCCGCGAGGCGGGTCAGCGGGCGGCGCGCACGAGAGCGGCGTG
>Ga0207720_100197_pt1 | contig 55198 bp, 41 predicted proteins | sample A23P2SouthBayCA_2_FD_187751 | JGI IMG/M metagenome (GOLD analysis project Ga0207720, IMG submission 187751) | Aerobic enrichment media microbial communities from Eden Landing Ponds, California, USA - A23 E3 (2) (SPAdes) | ecosystem: Environmental > Aquatic > Marine > Unclassified | place... | reverse complement strand
GGTCCTGCAACTCGTCGCGTTCGGCCTCGAGATCTGCGATCTCCTCGTGGAGTCGGCGCAGGTCCTCGCTGCCGCCAGGCAGTTGCGACTGGACCGTCTCGGTGTTCTGCAAGGCGTCGGCCATCTGTTTGGCCGCACTCGAGACGTCACGAGCCGAGGCCAGTTCGTCCTCTAAGGTCTCGATGCGCGTTTCTTTCTTTTCGAGTTCGGCCTCGAGTTCCTGAATTCGGTCCTGTTCGCGATCTTTTCGCTCGGAGATGTCCTGAAGGTCGCCGACCAGCGCATCTGAGACGGACTTGAGTTCGGGGCGCTCGAAGTCGTCGAGCCCCGGCGTCGCGCCGGCGTCGAACGTCCGCTTGCGTCGGAACTGGACCTTCCTGACGTCGGCTTCGGTCCAGTCGGTCTGGACGAACGCCTGTCCGTCGTCGAGGTCGGCGACGCGTTCGGCGTATTCGGTGTCGATGATCCGGCCGACGACTTTCGTGTCGTTGTCCCAGGTCAGCCGGTGCCAGACGAGCCAGTTGGCCTGCGTGATGAAGTCTTTCTTGACGTCGGCCGGTCGCTGGCTGATTCCCAAAATCCCGAGGCCGTGTTTCCGGCCGCGTTTGCTGATCTTGATCAGCAGATTGCCCGTCTCGCCGACGCCACCGCCCTCCGGGATGTACTCGTGAACCTCCTCGACGACCAGCAGGAACGGTTTCTTGAGTTTCTTCTCTTTGACGAACAGCTGGCGGGCGACTTCCCGAAGGAGTTCGTCGGCCACGTCCTCGTCGAGATACCCCGAGACGTCGAGGATGACGGGGACGTTCTCCTCGAGTGCGATCGTCGCCATCTGTTCGGCGTGTTCCGGGCCGATCTGGATGTCACACTCCTCGTCAGCGCCGGCGTGGAGCATCTCGTATTCCTCTTTGAGCCCGTAGTACTCCCCGTCCGTGTCGACGATCAGGAGGGGGTAGCCGGCCTCGAGTAACTCCTCGGCGATGACCGACGCGGTGTTTGACTTTCCGGAGCCACTCTTGCCGGTCGCGAACCCGCGTCCGGTGAGGATCTCGATAACGGGCAGTTTGAGCTCCGCACCGCCGGCCGTCTCGCCGACGCGGATCTGTCGCTGTCTGGTGCCGTCGCTCACCGGTCGATCACCCCGCGAACGCACGATTCACTCATGATATCTGTACTGTCCGAACACGTGACCTTGAAGATTGGCCTCGGGTGTGGCGGTATCCAGTCGAGCGTTCCTGATCAGTTATATCGGCCGGCCAGTACGATCAGCAACAGAATCGTGCCAAGGCCGATCGCTGTGACAGTGAGCGCAAACCTCGGACTCGTAAGGGGGAGACTCGCCAGATAATCCGCGATTTGGGTTCGCACCCAGACAGAAACGATGACGGTAAGAGCAAGTGCTATGATGAGGAGTTCGTAGTCAAACCATGCCTTGAGACCGTCTAACGACGGCATAGTATCAGATCGTGTTTGGACTGGTATACTCTTTCAGAAACACTGTCATGTATGCGGGCCAATGACATCCTCTTGACTGGGCTGCTCGAGCGAGGGTCGTCGCGTGATCGGGATGCAGCGGCGTTCAGTTGCTCGTATCGGTCTCAGCGTCCCGCTCGACTGTCTGCTCGCGAATCGTCATCCCCTTGCGACCGAGGTGCTGGAGCTGTTTTCGCGCGAAATCCTCTTCGCGAGTTCCTCGCGTCGCGAGGACGTAGACGAGCGCGCCACCGGCAGGCCGCATCGTCCGGCCCGCCCGCTGGGTGCCCTGTCGGCGCGAGCCGCCCAGTCCGGAGGCGACGATCGCCAGATCGGCCGTCGGCAGGTCGATCCCCTCGTCGCCGACCCGCGAGATGATCAGCAGGTCGCGCTCGTCTCGCCGGAACTCCTCTAACAGCCGCCGGCGTTCGTAATGCGGTGTCTCCCCGCTGAGGAAGGGCACCTCGAGCGCGTCGGAAAGCTCACGGCCCTGCTCGAGATAGTCGACGAAGACGATGGCCTTCGCGTCGGGGTGGGCCGACAGCAGGTAGCGCACCTCGTCGACCTTGCCGCGGTTTTTCGCGGCGATGCGGTACTTTTCGCGGCCGTCGGTCGAGCCGTAGGCGTTGGCCTGCTCGTCGTCGCCCCACGGCACGTAGCGGATCTCGAGTTCTGGTTCGGCGACGAAGCCGGCCTCGAATAAGGCTTCCCAGTCGGTGCCGATCGGCGGGCCGACGAGCGTGAAGATCTCGGTCTGGCGATCGTCCTCCCGGATGGGACTGGCGGATAAGCCGAGCCGGTGTTTGGACTGCAGGTGCGTACTCCGCCGATAGACGTCCGAGGGGACGTGCTGGCACTCGTCGAAGATCACCAGTCCCCACTCGCGGTCGTCGAACAGCGAGCGATGGCGGTCCATCCCCGCGATCTGATAGGTGGCGATTGTCACCGGCCGAACCTCCTTGCGGCCGCCGTGGTACTGGCCGATCTGATGGGCCTCGAGCGAGGTGTACTCCACGATCGCGTCGGCCCACTGCTGGGCGAGGTCGCGACTCGGCACCAAGACCAGCGTCTCGCCCTCGACGTGAGCCATCGCGCCCATCGCGGCTACCGTCTTCCCACTGCCCGGCGGGCCGACGAAGACGCCTTCGCCGGCCTCGGCGAAGCGATCGACCCAGTTCTGCTGGTAGTCTCGCAGTCGGACGTTCAGGTCGATCGGCAGCTCCTCGCCGGAGGCAAGCTCGCGGTGGTCCTGGACCGGATAGCCGGCCTCGTAGAGAATCCGCTTGATCGCGGCCTCTGAGCCCTCGCGAACCCAGTCTTCGGTTTCGGAGATCGGTGCGTGGACGTGTTCCTCGTCGAGTTTCTGCCGGGCGACGTTGCCCATGATCTCGGGTGTCTGGGCCTCGAGCACAGTGTAGCCGTCCTCGTGGGTCACGAGCCGGAACTGGTGGGCCCGATCCCACTGGCTTTCGACCCACTCCTCGAGTTTCTCGGAACGCTGACCAAGCGCTTGACGTATCGTCCGGGCTAAGTCCTCGAAACTATCGTGGGGCGTACTCCAGACGTCTTCCGGTCGGACGACGTAGCGATAGCCGTCCTCGCCGTTGGCATCCGCGAGGTGGGCAAACTGGGAGAGTTGCGCACGTGTAAACTGGTCCGGTCGGTCGACGATGATCTCGCGGCGTTTCGGGAAGACGACGACGCGCTCGCGGTCGGTCAGATCCTCGAGTTCGCTGGGATACCAGACGACGGGATCAGTCGACACTGAGAGCCGTTCGACATCGCCACGGTCGGCAAGCGACTCGAGTCGGTCGCTCGCCTCCTCGTGGGGAATCTCGAGCGCACGGGAGACGGCTGCCGCGGTGAGCACCGGTCGACCGGCCTGCTGGCTGGCGTCGTGGAAGTCGGCGATGGTGAACGCATCACCTGCCTCGTTCTCGTCGGGCTTCGCGCTGGCGTCGGCCGTCGCGTCCCCAGCCGGGTCGTGGGCGTCGCTTCGCTGCTCGTCGGAAGCCGCCGAAGAACGTTCGTCAGTCACTGCCGGGTCGTAGCGGCGGTGGGAGTAAACCCATTTCGCTCGGGACGCGACGGCGGGACGGCTGCCCCGAGCGCAAACAGCTATATTTAACGTGCCAGCGTTACAGGCTCACATGTACCACGCAATCCTCCCAGAAGGACAGATCGTCTGTGAACGGTACGATCACACCGATGACGGGCTCGAGTTATACGATGCCGACGACAACTTCCTTGCGTTCGTTCCCTACAGCAACCTCCACGCCCTCCTCGACGAGGAAATCTATGAGGCGGACGACCGCTCAGTCATGTAGCCGGCTGTTGGTCGATTGCCTCGAGTTGCTCGCGATACCGATTGCGGACGGTGACGACGGTCGTCTGGGCGGTCTCGGCGACCGCTCGCTGCGGGATCGTTTCGTCACAGAGCAGCCCGGCGGCGTAGATGGCCGCGGCGGCGAAGCCGGTCGGTGACTTGCCCGAGTGTAGCCCCTGGTCGGTCGTTTGGTCGATGATTTCGATGGCCTTGGTCTCGACGTCTTTGCCGACGTCCAGTTCCGAACAGAACCGCGGAACGAACTGTCGGGGATTCGTCGGCTCTAAGTTGATGTCCAGTTCGTCTGCGATATACCGGTAGGTACGGCCGATCTCGCGCTGCTCGACGCGTGAAACGGATGTTACTTCCTCGAGGCTACGGGGAATGCCCTCTTTACGACAGGCGGTGTAGAGGGCGCTCGTCGCGACGCCCTCGATCGAGCGCCCGCGGATGAGGTCTTGCTCGAGTGCCTGTCTGTAGATGACGCTTGCCGTCTCCTTGACTGGCTTGGGGACACCTAACGCGCTTACCATCCGGTCGATCTCGGAGAGGGCGTATTTGAGGTTTCGTTCGCCCGCGTTTTTCGTTCGGATTCGTTCCTGCCAGACGCGGAGTCGATGGAGCTGGCCGTGTTTGTCGGCCGACATCGAGTGGCCGTTGGCGTCCTTGTTGCGCCAGTCGATGGTCGTCGTCAGCCCGCGGTCGTGCATCGACTGTGTCAGCGGTGCGCCGACCCGCGAGAGGTTGTCGTGTTCCTGTGCGTTGAACGCTCGCCATTCCGGGCCGTAATCGATGGGATCCTCCGTAAGGACGAGGCCACATTCCTCACAGACTCGCTCGCCGCGGTCCGGATCGTGGACGATCGTCTCGGTCTCGCAATCGGGACAGCGATCAGCCTCGACCGCCTCCGACTGCGATTCGTTGCTGGCGTGATCGATAATAGACCGCGTCATCAGTACCCGACCGAAGCCGTGCAGTCATTGTAAGGGGGTAACATGGTTTCGCGGGAAACACCGATTTACTCTGCTGTCGTCGATGGCCGAATAAAAGAAAGGTAGACGAACGATCCGATCATCGGCTGTCTCGGAGACAGCGACGATAGTCACGTCCCATCGGTCGCGTCCGGACGAAACGCCTCTCGGTCGATCGATTCGCTCTGTTAGCATTAATAGGCGCATGGTGCATGTAACATGAGGGTCGTTACGGCGACTCGAGACGGTAAACGCGTCTTTCGTGTCCGAACTGTCACTCGAATTTATATTCGTTGAGTCAGACGGTCAGCACTGGTGCCGTGTTGTCAGACAGTCGTCCGAACGCATCCCAGTATCCGATCTCGTTTCGATCGAGTCGGCCGTACGCCGTGGATACACACGTACAGTCGGCTGATACTGCCCAGCCGGTCGGACGATCACGATCGACAGCCGTGGCGATGGGAAGCCACCGCTGTCAGCCGGTCACGAACTCCCTCCGTACCTTCTTTGCAGCCGGTGCGAAAGGTGGCTGTGCTTAAGAGTATCTATATTGGTGTACAACCTGGTGTGTCAATCGTGAGTTCGACTCGTCGTTTGAACGTACAGCGGTCGCCGCTACGCCGAGGCTTCGGTGACGTCGGCCGCCGGAGACCGGAGACAGCGAGCGCGAATGGGGATGCTACAGGTGGGTGGTTTTAATAATGTCGTCCATCGACCAGTCGCTGCCCGATGAAATAACGTCGGTCGCCGCAGACGAGGACGAACGACTCTCGAAGGACGTTATTTTCGAACTCTTAAAGAATCGGCGTCGTCGCGAAGTGCTCGCATACTTGCTCGAAGCGGACGAAACGGTCACACTCGGTGAACTTGCAGAACAGATCGCTGCTTGGGAAAACGACACCAGCGTCAACGCGCTCAACTCCGACCAGCGAAAGCGGGTCTACGTCGCCCTCTATCAGACCCATCTCCCGAAGATGGACGACGCTGGGATCGTCGAGTACGATCAGGACCGTGGGCTCATCTCGCTTGCGGACAACGCCGACCTGCTGATGATGTATCTCGATACTGATTCCCATCGTCAGGACCGGTGGGACCGATGGTACGCTGGGCTCAGTGTGACTGGCGCGACCCTGCTGGGCGCAGCACTCTTCGGGGTACCGCTGCTGTCGGCCATCCCGACACTTGCCATCGCGAGTGTCGTCATCGCTGCTTTCCTTTGTCTCTCGGCCGCACACGTCGTCCAAAACCGTCATCAGGAACGTACCGTCGACGGGAAACTCTCACGTATCGACTGAGTGTTCGCTTCGTCTCGTGGAGCTGTCTTCTCGCTCATCGTCATTTGTCAGTCATGGTCTAGCAGATAGCAGTTTTATTCGTCGGTGACGGAATCGAACCACTGGACAGTGGTCGTGTCCTGCCGTCCGCCAAGAAGACTTTTTACTGCTCGGCTTCGTATGTTCGGACGGCTCCCGACGACCGTCATCCAGTACCGGAACAGTCGCGTGCCAGCAGCTGTTCTCGGCGCGGGGGCCTTTTAACGCGACTCGAGTGATGACTGTTCTCTCGCGTCGGGTGACCGCGAGCCAAAGTACGAAGCCGACGTCGGCTTCGAGTCAGCGCCGTACTCGATCGGGACGACGGCGTCGCCCGACTATCCGATCCGGATCGTCGAGAACGACGACCGATGGGTCTGTCTCGAGGGTCACATCTACGGTCGCGATGACGAGGTACTCGAGCGGACAGTGACGGTGAAGCAGAAAATCGGATGCAGTTACTGGTCGCGTGCGTTGTACTGAACGTCGACGTTCGCATCGCCACGCAGTTGGAAGTCGGCGATGTCGCCGTCGAACCAGTAGGCGTCGATCCAGTTGTAGACAGCGCCGCGAACGGTCGTCCCGTCGATCACGTCGCCGTCATCTATCGAGGCGTCCTGGTAGGTGGATTTGACGACCGTCCCGTCGACCTCGAAGGAGTACGTGCTCGGCCCGTCGGTATCGACGCCGTCGATTACGAGCGCGTGGGGCGGCAGTTCCTGGTCGCCGTACTCGCTCGGGTCAATCTGCTCGCCGTCGAGCATGACAGCAGCTTCGCCGTCGGTAACGGTGATGTCCGTCAGCTCCCCTGAGAACCTGACGGTCTGGGTTTCGTCAGTGACCGAACTCTGGACGGTCGTGCCCGAGACTGTCGTCGCCTCCGTTGCCGGTTCGTCGGTCGATGCGAGTTCGATCGCCCCGTCGACTGTGATCTCGTAGCTCGTCGGTGTTCCACTGCCCACAACCTCGAGCACGTGTGGCTTTTCCTGGCCGTAGTCAGCGGGGTCGACTGCCTCGCCGTTGACGAGCACCGAGCCGGGGCCGTCGACGGTGAGTTCCTCGAGCTCGCCCGCATAGCGGAAGGCGTCTTTCCAGTCGCCGACGCTGCCTTGCACGGTCGAGCCGTCGATGGAGTCTCCGTCGTCGATCGACGCGCCCTTGGCGTTGGAGTGTTCGACCTCGCCGCTGACGGTGAACTCGTATCGCGTCGCATCCGATGGACTGCCGTCGACGAGCAGCAGGTTCGGCAGGTCCGGTTCGTCGTTCGTGTCCGTGCGCCCGGAACTGCTCGAGCCTGTACTTCCGGACCCCGATGCGGCTTCCTCGGGCGACGTTGGGACGCCGTCGGGAATCGAGAGGTCGGGATTCCGTGAGACGTCGCTGCCGATCGAGACTGTCGACCCGCTCGCGCGCTGGATCGTGCCGCGGTAGCCGCCACTCTGGAAGTCGACGCTGCCGGGGGAGCCGTTCGCCCCGGCCACGAGCGCGTAGGGGTAGGGGCCGTCGGCGAAGTGCGAGTCGCGGATCGTCACGGTGCCACCGTTCCAGACCCAGACGGGCCGCCCGTCGGTCTCGATGTAGCCGCCGTAGCCGCGTCCGTAGTCGGTGGTGTCGTTGTAAGCGACGCAGTTGACGATCTCGTCGTCTTCGCTGCCACACCGGAAGGTGGAGACGCCGTTGTTCTTCCCGAAACAGCTCTCGAAGCGAACGCTGCCGCCGACGGGCGTATTGGAACAGTAGAAGCCGTTGTTCGGGAACCCCTGTACGTTGCAGTGACGGAACGTGAGGTCTGCCTGACTGCCTTTGTGCATGAAGACGGCACCGGGGCCGTGTACGAAATCAGCGCCTTCCTTTGTCGCGCCGTCACCGAGATAGATGTTCTCGAAGAGGATGTCGCCCTGCCCGGCGTTGATCGAAATAATGAATGACGCACCTCGGTAGAGACCTTTGAAGCCGATGTTCCGAATCACCGAGTTCGCACCCTCGACGTAGATCAGAAAACTCTCGCCGGTAGTGAAGTCGATCAGCTTGTTCTCGAAGGTGTCGCCTCGGCCGACCCGGATCGTCTGGCCACGGGCCTCGATGACCTCGTAGTCGTCAGCCGCTGCACTCGCGGTTCCGCCGAGTGCCGCTGCTGCTGTCGTTGCACCGGCGAGTTTCATATACGATCGTCGATGTAGTAATCCATCATTACCACTGTCGTCGATCGTCTCGCCGTCACGAGAGAAAGACGACTCGTCATTCAGTTCCGAAAGGTCGCGTGCCATGCAATCGGGTAATTAGACACTACCGCAATAAACTTTCCCAATTCCAGAGCCTAAAATTTACAGACTGTACCTATTGTCTGTAGGATTCATAGATGATTGTGTGATATATCGAATTGGAATTTTATTTGTGGAATATATCACCTTCACTGTTGGTAATACTGTATTACCGCCCGAGAAGCGCTGACATCCGATTGATCTCGAGTGTTGATGCCCGGTAATACGATTTTACCACCGGACAACCAGTTGATCACACCTCAAAGCACGCGGCGGCCGAGCGACTCGAGGGGCTACCACGAGTGTCGAAGCGAAAACAGAAACTAAAGTATGTTGCGAGAGAGCACGGATCGTGGAGGGGATCAGCGATGATCCGCGCTGGGGAGGGGAGTCGCGTCAGCGGGAACTGCTAGACGGAGAACGTCGCGTCAGCTGGGTCCGTGTTCGCGGTGTCGTCTCAGAAGAGGACTTAGTTCGACGCGCCAGATGCGGCTTCTTTCGGGGAGGTCGGGACGCCGTCAGGGATCACTGCCTCGGGGCTGGTTCCGACGTTGTTGCCGAGGTTGACGTTCGAGCCGGAGTGTTCGGCGATGCCCGCCTGCTTGTCGTAGTCGGATTTTTTGACGACGACTTCCGTCGGCTTGCCGTTCGCACCGGCGACGATAGCGTTGTTCTGGCCGTTCATCTCGAGCTGGCAGTTCTCGACCTCGATCGTTCCGGGTGCCCACGCCCAGATCCCGCGGCCGACGTAGCCCTCGCTGGTGTCGACGTAGACGCTCGAGTTCGTGACCTTGCTGCCTTCAGTGGCCAGTCGGAAGTGTGAGACATAACAGTTCGCGGCGAAACTGTTGTCGATGTGGATCGTCCCGCCACCGTTGTTACCGGGGGCCGAGCCGTAGATCGCGTTGTCCGCGAAGCCCTGAATGTTGACGTTCTTGAAGTCGATGTGGCCGGAGTGGTCGGGGGCGGCCCAGAAGGCGGTCTGGCCGTGCCCGTTGGGATTGCCGTTACCCGTGCTCGCACCATCGCCGAGGTAGACGTTTTCGACGGTACAGGTGCCACCAGCGGTATCGGAGATGCCGAAGGTAGCGGTCCCGGTCGCGGACTGGTTCTTGCCCTTAAAGCCGATGTTTCGGATCGTCCAGTCACTGCTGTGGGCGGTGATGACGATGTCCTGACCGGTCGTCATGTCGATGAGCTTGTTTTCCCAGGTCTCACCTGCGTCGATGGTGATCGTCTGTCCCTGGGCTTTGATGACCTCGTAGTCGTCCTTGGCCGCAGCGGAGCCGGCCCCACCGATCGCCGTCGTCGCAGTCGCCACCGCGGCGAGCGAACGAACGTAGTTGCGGCGGGTTAATCCGGAATTACGGCCTGTCGTCGGAGTGGATTCCGTTTCGGACGTACGGGGATTCTGCGCCATACAGTTCCGTAACACCACCTTACACTCATAAACTTTTTCTTGGCACTATCTTGAAGATTTCCAGACAATATTTCTAACACTGGATAAATACACACAAACTACGAGTTTTAAAGCTCGAAATTACGAACGAATCAGCGCCCGATCGCCACCAGGAAACGACTGCGTTCTTCGGGAAATCAGTGAATACACCGACTGGAAGCGCTATACCGGCCGAATTCAGCAGGCGGCTGGCAGACTGTTACACAGCGAAGAACGTTGTTTCACACAGGCAGCATCGTCTTTCACAGTCACAAATCGGTATTACTGCCGGTCAAACCGGACCCACGCTCAACCAATTCCTGCTCGAGCTATCACGTGTGCGCTGACTGATGGTCAACGGCGACGGTACGGTTGGCACGTCGACTGACGGCGATCCTACGCCGTGGCGTTGACCGCTGTCCTGTTGACCGTCGTCCCATTGACCGTGTACATTTTGAACTCATCGTTTGAGATGACCTTGTTCACGTCCGGTTCGGTGTCGAGTCCCTCGAGTGCAGCACGGTCGTAGTTGAGCCCTTCGTAGATATCGATCTCTTTGGTCCGGTCCCACTCGGTAAAGACGAGGTAGTACTTGTCGGCGGGATAGGCCCCGGTGTAATTGCCCGCCGAGAACACACTGGCGTTGGCAGTTCCAGTCGTGGCCGACGCGCCGCTGATCGTCCCGCTACCGCCGCCAGAAACCCCGTTGATTCCATGATCGTACCGGTATGGGTCGTACCCCATTCCCGCGTAGGGGACGCCCTCGGCCCCGTGGCCTAATGCATCCTCGTACCCGCTCATCATCTCGTCGGTCACGTGCTGGCTGGGGTTGTAGATCAGCGGCGACGTAAACACCGTCACCAACCCGAGGACGAGACAGGCACTGAGCACCAGCGCGACGACCGCGTTCGCACCCGGCCTCGTGATCACGCTCGAGAGGCCGCCGGTAAGCCGTGCGAAGGCGATTCCGGCGAGGATTGTCAGGAGCACGTAAATGAACCCCATCTGTCGGAACGCCATCGTCGGCGTCCCGAGGAAGTAGACGAGGAACATGCCGGTCAGCGGGAACAGCGAGAGCGAGACGTAGTTGACGAAGGATCTGGGTTCATCGTCGAGACTCGTCCGGCGGAGCCAGACGATCAGAATAAAGAGGCCGACGATAATCGCGATGATCGTCTTATCGAGGAACATCTTCACGAACAGCTCGGTGAGGCTCCCACCGATCTCGGTCAACGACGTCCCGCGCTGGTTGACCGTTGAGTCCCCGCCGACATCCTGTGCGAGAAGCCCGGTGACAAGCGCGACGACGGCCTGCCTGAACCGCTCTTTGCTGAGCGCCCAGATGCCAAAGAGGGCACCGAGTGAGATCGTGTGGGCGTAGGTCGTCGGATGCTCGAGCATCGGATGGTCGTCGAAGCGCCAGCGGGCCAGATACTGGATACCGCTGACCGCGCCGATGAGGACGACGACGTTGATCATCTGCTGGGGATGGACGACGAGGAGCGCGAACCCAGTCAGGAGGATAAGAGCGCTAAACGGTGAGACGTCGAGGGGAAGCTGTTCGACTGTCGAGCGCCGTCGGAGGTAGGCAACGAGCGCGAAGACGGCAGGCGGCACGAGAAACAGCGCGTTCGAGTTGGTGTGGACGGCCATGTGTGTCGCGATATTGTTGACCGGCAACACCATCCAGGAGACGATCGCGGCGATCCCGACTGCCAACTCGCTGCCAGCCATTCCACGGACGACCAGCGGGACGAACACGACGAAGGGGACAAACAGGACGACCATGCCGATCAGGAGGCCACGCTCGATCGAGATGCCGCCGATGAAGTGAAACACCGTTGCGATCGCGTGCAATCCCGGATAAAAGAGCTCGTGGGGTTGTGTCGCGCCGGCGACGATGTCTCGTGTCAGCCCCAGATGCGTGAGCGCATCGCCCATCCCGGCAAAGCGGTAGTTCCGCACCAACGGTAGGCTCACGATCGCCGTCACTGTCAGCGCGCCGAGGCCGATCCCAACACCCTGCTGGCGACCACGACAGACCAGCGTTGTTCCAACCGCAATCGCAAGCGCGAGCGCGAAGCCAGCCCACGTGACCGTCGGCGTCCCCACGTAGACCGACGCCTCGTAGGCAGTCGCAGGGTTCGCTCTCGCCACGAGGAGCCCGATCGCAACCGCGAGAAAGCCGACCGCGACCGTCATTTCGATCGCCGATCGTCTCATGGGGGGTCACCCGGCGCGGCCGAACCACTCTCGAGACGCATGTATTGGCCCAGTCGTCGCCGCTGCCGTGGATTGTTATAGGGATCATACCTGCGAACACAGCCGTCGTCGCCGTTCGTACAACAGTGTGAGGGACTGTCACAGCACTCGCGCGCGTCGAGATATGCTGTCCCTGTCGATAGGGGACGACTGCCTACAGCTCGCCGTCTCAGCGTGCGGCCGTTCAACGGTTCTGATGGTTTTTGTAGCCGGTCGTGATCCAGTCTGGACGATCCGACTACGTCCTATGTCATCGATTATCATCGACGAGATTTCAGCCCACGACGACCGCCTCGAGTGTTCGGTCCGCAGTTCAGCCCCCCTCGAGCGGTTTTTCACCGACGAACCGTTTCGCACCAGCTACGACGTGTCGATCGAGGACGTCCCCGAGGGCGTCCTCGCGATTCCGGTGCTCGCACAGGTCTGTCCGGTCGCGTGGGCCAACGGAGCCGACGTCTACGTCGACGAGGTCGACGCGACGTTCGCCCGAGCACTCGAGGACGTCCAGGCGTCGCTGTGTGAGATGTACGACTTTCTCGAGGGCGGGACGCTCTACGCCCGCAGCACGATCGAGCCTGAGCCCGAGCCAGGCGACGAGAGCGGCCTGCTCTTTACCGGCGGCGTGGACTCGACGTGTTCGTACGTCCGTCATCGCGAGGAGTCGCCGACGCTGATCAGCATCCGGGGCTGGACGATCACGCCGGATGCGGCCGACGACGAGAAGTGGGACGCCCTCCGCGAGCGCGTCTCTGGGTTCGCTGCCGATCACGATTGTGCGACCGCCTTCGTCGAGTCGAACATGCTCTCCTTTCTGGACCATCCCATGCTGTTGGCCCACTACAAGCGCTACGTCGACGGCGGCTGGTACAGCTCCGTCGGCCACGGCCTCGGACTCTTGGGCCTCTGTGCGCCGATGGCCTACGCACGCGGGATGACCGACCTCTACGTCGCTGCGACCCACTGGGAGGGCATCGATCTCGAGTGGGGCTCGCGTCCCGACATCGACGAGCACGTCCGCTGGACCGGCACGCAGTGTCACCACGACGCCTACGAACTCACCCGACAGGAACGCCTCGACGTTATCGCCGACTACGTCCGCAACGAGGATCCGGACCTCCAGCTCCAGACCTGCAACAACCGCATGGACGGCAACTGTGGCGAGTGTGAGAAGTGTTATCGCACTGCCGTTGGGCTCCGGCTCTCGGGTCTCGAGCCGTCGGCCCACGGCTATCCGTTCTCGGACGCGGACTATCACGACCTCCGACGCTCGCTCGAGCGCGGCGACTGGGTGCTCGGGCAGGACGAGCGCCATATGTGGGCCGATATTCGCGAGCGCGCACGCGAGACAGAACCTACGTCGTCGGCCGAGCGGACCTTCTTCGAGTGGCTCGAGACCGTCGATTTAGACGAGCTGGTCTCGTCGTCCGAACCGCCGCTGACACACCGGCTCTTCTGGATCGGCGCGAGAAACACCCCAAACAGCGTCTACAGTACGGTGTATCCGGCTTGGCGGACGGCAAAAGCCGGCCTGCAGTTCGTTCGGTCCGATCGATAGTCCCCTTGCTTTGGCTGTCACTCGAGATACCCGAGATCAGCGAGTCGTTTTTCGACGCCCTCGTCTGCCGTCTCGACCGATCGATCCTCCTCGAGTCGTGGATACTGGCGCGTTCCGGCCGACTCGACACACGGGAGAGGCTCGCCATCCATCCGTTCGTCGACCGACACTCCGAGCGTCGAGAGGACGGTCGGCGCGATATCGAAGAGATGGGCATCCCCGACGCCGGCAGCGTGATCGATATCGTCGCCGTACGCCGCGACCGTTCCCTCGAGCTTGTGGTTCCAGGGCTCGCTCGGCGGGCCGAACTGCTCGTCTCGCAACGTCGCCGAGATGAAGTGCTGGAAGTCCGCCGGGACGGTCACGATGTCGACGGCGTCGTCGCTCTCGGGGCCGTGGAAGTACTCCTCTCTGCGCTCGACCGTCTCGAACACAGGGTCGCCATCGGGCGTCGTGACCGTTCGTAAGGCGTCGATAAGCTGTGTTCGGACGCTCTCGTATTCCGACGGCGGGACGACGCCGTCGGGTTCCCGCCCCTCGAGATTGATTCGGACGCCGAGTTCGATCCGCGAGCGAACGTAGGCGCTCGACGCACGGAAATCGACCTGGGTTGCCCCCGCGCTGACGAGCCCGGCCGGGGCATAGGCCGCGGCGAGATCCTCGATTCCGAGTCGCTCGAAGACGGCCCCGAGCCGCTGGCTCGTCAGACCGACCCTCGCGGCAGTTGCCATCGCCCGCTCGGCGACCCCGGGTTCGTACTCCGCCGCGTCCTCCCCTTCCTTGAGATTACCGTCGCGAACGGTCGCCCACGTCGGCATTCCCGTCCCGCCGCGTTCGGTTTCGACGAACCCCGCTTCGCGGAGGTACTCGTTGACCCGAAACTCGTGGCCGTCGTACGGCCCCATCCCGTGGTCGCTGGCGACGATCACGTTCGTCGGCTCGTGGGCCTCGAGGATCTCGTTGAGTTGCCGATCGACCTCACGGTAGATGGCGCTGATCGCTGCCTTGTCGTCGGGCCGCTTGTGAAAGACCGAATCAGTCGCCTGGAACTCGAGAAAGCCAAACTCGGGATCGTATCGGTCGGCGAGATACCGAAACGCCTCGCCTCGCATGCGCACGCAGTCACTATATCTAGTACCGAGATCGGCGGTATCGCCGTCAGGATAGACGCGATACTCACCGATTGCCGCTCGGACGTCCTCGAGCACCCCCTCGGGGTGGCAGTCCGGGTCCTCCGGTGCAGTGTATCCTGGAATCAGGGCCCCATCGAACGCCCGTGGCGGATACGTGACCGGGACGTTGACGACGACGCTCGTCACGCCGTGGCGAGCGAGCAACTCCCACAGCGTCCGTTCGCGGACGTCGGTCGCGTTGACGACATCCCAGTCGTAACCATCGAACGAGAGAAAACCATAGACACCGTGTTTGCCGGGATTCATCCCCGTGTAGAGCGACGGCCACGCTGAGGCCGTCCACGGTGGAATCTGTGACTCGAGAGCCCCGCTGGTTCCGTTCCGATAGATCGACTCGAGAGTGGGGACCTCGTTGTCTTCGAACAGCGGTGCCAGTACCCGATCGCAGGCAGCATCGATGCCGACAAGGAGCGTCTGAAGCGAAGAGCCGTCGTCCATCGTCGATTCGTCCATCTCGGTCGGTCTTTGTTATGCCTTAGATTATCAACAAGAAAAGACTGTGTTCGAACCCATCCTTGGTCGGCAGTCACGAGTTGATCGCCACCATGCGTTCGCCAGCTGAAGTAACGACCGTGTACCTGTCCGGACTGGCTTGCGCTCGTCCGTCTCCAGTTCTGACGTGCATTTTACTTGACACTATCGTACAGGGATGCGATCGTTTGCATTCCCCACGTACCGTGTTCGAGGCTGTAGTATGTCCGCAGTTCGGGGTTGAACTTCGCTTTGTACCGGTTGATCCGGCGCGTATCCGCGCCGATGAGATCGTACGTCTCGAGGCCACGCGCGCGTCCGTCTTGCATGACTGCCCAGTCGAGGAGGTCGTTCGTCGGGAGGTCGACATCGGCGTCGGTCCGGACGCCACCCATCCACCGGCCCGTGGTGTCGCCGTACTCGAGGGCGATGATACCGCCGACGAACTCACCGTCGACACGGAGCGTGTACGGTCGGACGTGGCCGTTTGGCGACCGCTCGGCGAGATCGAGAATGAACTCGACCGGCACGTCGAAGCCGATCCCCTGTGATTCGTAGCGATTCTGGACCTGCTCGTGGATCAGACGGAGCTCCTTGGAGCCGCCGACTGCAATCTCGTAGGCATCGTCGTCGGTGTTGCGAATGTTGCTCCGTGCGTCGCTGCTAAAGCTCATCAACAGGTCGTCTTCCTCTCTCGTGAGGTCGACCACGTAGGTATACTCCGGTGTCACGTCGTACGCCTGCCACTTGAACGGACGTGCGTCTTCGAAGGCTGTCGCGGTGCGAACGTGGCTGTACTTCGGATTCAGTTCGGTCTCGATCCACTCGAAGCAGCCGTCGATGAACTGCTGTCGCCGTCGTTCGCACTTTCGCTGTTTCAGCTTCCCCATGTTTAGAAACGCCGGCCCGAGATACGGCACGCGGAGATGCGGCGGCGGCGAAAACGCCGTCGTCACGAACTGCTTTTTGATCTCGAAGACGGGAAAGATCCCGACCGGCTCCTGTCCCTTGAACCCGATCAGCGGATGCAACGTCGCACCGGCGTGGTCGGTCTGGACCTGTAGCGCCTCGAGTTCGTGACAGAGCGTCCCCTGTGGCGATCGCTCGACGTATCCGTTCCACTTCTCGAGGTCGTCGTCGGTCGCGACGCGGACATCGATGCTCATGGCTGCGATCCCCCGCTGTCGGTCGGTCGTCTCGATTCGCTCGTCACGGTCCAGTCCATAGGGATCGCCTCGCGTCAGAGCTACTTTGTAAGCAGCCTGTTTCCTGACTCACCGCGAGACAGGTGTGATCGTCTCATACGGTCTGCTGTACCGATTTACCGGTGCAACCGCAGGACGGGTCGCGGTTGCACCAGAAATGACTTACAGCAGACCGTATCAGTATTCGGGAGACCGGTCGGTGTCGGCAGCACGCGTTACGGTGGTCCTACCTGCGGCGATTGCCTTCTGCCCATCCCGCGTTGTTGCCACCATCCCCTCAACTCAGCCGCTCGTAGAGCAGCCGGTTCCAGCGAACAACGAGCCGACAGCCCGGCCAGCCGTCGACGATCCAGAGCCCAACCGCTGTGAGGGCAATACCGACTTGGACGAGTAGATACGGTGTCGGCTCGAGCGCAAGCACCTCCGCGAGATATGGGCCGAAGTTGTGACGGAATCCCTCGAGCAGGCCGCCGTGATCGCGACCCTCGATGACGACGACCGGCCAGAGGAGGTGGGAGATCGTCCACTCGCTGCTCGAGATGTAGCTGGGGATCACGTCACCCACGAGGTGAAGCGGATACCCAATGGCGAACGCGAGCCCGAGTTTGGCCTGTCCATATCGTTGAGCGACTAACCCTACGACGATCGCGAGCGGGACAGTGATGAATATCGAGTGAGCGAGCGCGTAGCCGGACTGAAACACGTCGAACTGCCAGGCCAGCGTTTTGTCGACCACGTCCGGCAGAACGGATGCGATTAGGACGAGCGCCGTTTCGTACTCGCCGGGCGCGTCCCGGTAGTGCGCGTGACAGACCGCCGAGTAGACGACGTACCCGAAGAGTGCGTGTTCCCACGGCCACATAGCTGGTTGGACGCCGCTGTCGATATTGATAATGGTGCTGATACGCGATTGCGCGGGATCGTTATCTTACAAGTAACAATGGCTAGGGGATGCGAGCGATCGATAACTGCCAAGTACAATGAAAGGCCTCCCGTTTCAGCCTGTCTCGACCCTGCGTCGGCGAAGCAAGCGCCTCGCTACGGTGATACCGACTGATCTGATCGGTGTCGCTGGCTTCACTGTCGTCGCGACTGTGGTCTTGGTCGTTGCGAACGTCTCATCACCGGTGATGCGGGCAGCAGTCGGATTTCCGTTCTTGTTTCTCGTGCCGGGCTACGTGACCGTTGCAACGCTCTTCCCGCGAGCGACCCCCGTTCAGGAGCCCCAAGCCGGTCGTCGTCGGTTCATTCAGCAAACGCAGGCGTTGACCGACATCGAGCGTGGGGCGCTTTCGTTCGGACTGAGTTTCGCGGTCTTACCGCTTCTCGGGCTAGTCATTGCGGCAACGCCGTGGGGGTTCACCGGTCCGGTCGTCGGTAGTGCAGTGGCCTGTTTTTCGATTGTCGGCACGAGTCTCGCTACCGCCCGCCGACTGTCCGTTCCGCCAGTCGATCGTTACCGGGTGGGGTTCGGTCGGCGGCTCGAGGCAGCTCACACGGCAATCTTCGGTGCGAAATCGACGCTGCATGTTGTCATCAACGTTGCGCTCGTACTCAGCATGGTGCTCGCGTTGACGACGGTCGGCTATGCGCTCGTTTCTCCACAGGTGGGTGAGCAGTATACGAGCCTTCAATTGCTCACCGAAAACGAATCGGGTGAACTCGTCGCGTCGGGGTACCCGCCGGAAATCGAACCGAACGAGTCGATCCCGTTCGTCGTCGGTGTCGAGAACCAGGAGCAACGAGAAATGACCTATACTGTCGTCGTGCAGGAACAGCGATTCGTGGACGGCGAACTGGTCGAACGTACGGAGCTACAGCGGACTGACATGCAGGTCAATCAGGGGACGACCGACTACGTCGATCAAACCGTCACGCCAACGACCGAGGAGGGGACCGTTCGAATTGCTGTCCTGCTGTATCCTGACGGGGCACCGGAGACACCGACATTCGAGAACGCCTATCGGAACGCGTACTTCTGGACAACGGTGACCGAGTCCGACAGTCCCGATTCCGAAGCCGGTGGTGAGGACGGATCCGATGATACTGTCGCAGATGACGATCCGTCTGACGGCGTATTCGACGACGAAGGGACGGCTGATGCCGACGACGAAACCGGTGATGGCAGTGATGATGTGACGGTCGATGAAAGCGATGACGCAGCAACGGAAGGCGACGACGTGACTGACGGAAGTGACGCCGGTAACGAAACGGAGAGCTAAGGCCATCGTCAGACCAACGGCGATCATCTATTACTCCTAACGATTCTTAGCCGTACTGGCTTTAAGACGGCTCGAGGCAGTTCACACGGCGATATTCGGCGTGAAATCAGCGCTGCATGTCGCCGTCAACATTGTACTCGTCCTCAGCATAGTGCTCGTGCTGACGACGGTCGGGAGAGCTCGTTTCGTCGAGTTATCCGTCGGAAATCGAGGGTGGGGCGACTCTATCCTGCTTGTCGTTGTTGCTGAAATAAAGAAGGTAAGGATATGGAGTACACGGTTGTGGTCCAGGAACAGCGGCTCGAGGGCGACGAGGTAGTCGGACGCAGGGAGTTATAGCGGATCAACTACAGCGTCAGCGACGGCGCAACTAGCTACAGTGACCGAACGATCACGCCCGACGCTGAGAGCGAACCTGTTCAGATTATCGTCCTCTTGTATCATCAGATAGTGGGGTGAGAACGATACTACCTGCTGTTCTCTGCCTTTTCGACTTTCAAAGAATTCTCCGTCGGCTTCGTGGCTCCTGTGATGAATATACGTCCGAACTTACGATCAGCAGTCAGTGAATAACAAGGGAGACGTTTAGTAAACGTCAGATCAATTCGAATGTCACCACACTATGCGGCTGATGGCGATCCGTTTCAGAAACTAGTGCTCGCGATTGCTTTTCTTGCTGTCAGTGGGAGCACGCTCATTGCACACGACAACCCGGCGATAGGATACGAACTGTCGATATACACGACGACCCCCGAATTGGTCTGGGCGGGTCTATTGATTGCGCTGAGCGTTTCACTCGCTGTCGTGTTCGTTCCGTTCTCGGAGACGAACCACGATCGAAGCAGCCGATCACTTGCGGTTGTGCTTGGTGGTCTTGCGTTTGCCGTTTTCGTCGGAATGCCGATTATCCGTGGCTATCGGTTCTACGGCCACTATGATGCGTTAACACATCTTGGGTGGGCTCGGGGAATACGTGAAGGAACGTTTCTCCCATTCGATCTGTTTTATCCGGGGATTCATACAGTAACAGTGTTTATTAGTTCAATGATTGGGATTTCACTCTCGCGATCGATGCTCTTTGTCGTTTTTCTTGCTGTGCTGCTATTTTGCCTATTCGTCCCTCTCTGTGTCTTGACGATTATCCCAGACGATCGAGCAGCAGCAATTGCTGCGTTTTCGGCATTTCTGCTGTTGCCGATTACGACAATATCGATGTACCTGTCTGCCCACGCGATGTCACAGGCAGTGCTGTTTTCGCCCGTGCTGCTCTTCCTGTTCACGAAGTACCTTGGCACCGATCGAAGTGGATCGATACTTTCCACTGTCGGCGTCGCGCTTGCGCTCTCTTCGGTTGCAGTCGTTCTCTATCACCCTCAACTCGCGGCTCATTTGACCGTTGCATTGCTGGCGATCTGTGCCGTCCAGTATTTTGCTCGGCGGACTGTCAGCGGTAGTCGGGCCATCGAACAGACACCCATATACGGACAGACGTTGTTTCTGATCGCGGTGTTCTTGGTATGGAGTTCAAATCATGGCTTCTTCGCCGGAACGATGGAATACTTTCTCGGTTCAGCAGTCGAATTCCTCTTCAGAGAGGGTGGCGCAGTGGGGGACACAGTCGGGTCACAAGGCGCATCGCTTGCGGCGATCGGCGGAAGTCTGACGGAAATCTTTCTCAAGTTGTTCCTCTCGCAACTCGTCTTTTCACTGCTCGCGGGTGGGCTCGTTCTCAGTGCAGTATTGTCTAGAAAATCACAGTGGTTCAAAAGACTGCCACTCGAGACATCGTACTTTGCTGTTGCCCTCTTTGCGCTCGGGCCAGTGTTCTTCGCGTACGTTTTCGCCGCTGGATCGAAAATGTATTTCCGCGTGTTCGGGCTGATGATGGTATTTGTCTCCGTTCTCGGTTCGATCGCGATCTATAGGATTGTCATGAGGTCTTGGCTAAGTCGAAGTCGGTTCGGTCACTCACTGCTAGCCGTTGGGTTCGCTCTTCTGCTGGTCATCTCCCTTATAGCCGTGTTTCCGTCACCGTACACCTACAATGCATCTCCCCATGTCTCCGAGCAGCATTTCAACGGATATCAATCGGCGTTCGACTCCCAGAACGAAGAGATAATGTTTGTGGGGCTGCGTAGCGGTCCGAACCGAATCCACGACGCAATTCACGGAAATGAGGAACGAATGCGACTCTATCAGGATCTCTCTGACGAAGCGATTGAAAACGGAGTACAAAGCCAGTATGATGATGATGATCGCTATCTTGCACTTACGCAAGCTGATTACAAGCGTGAAGTTGACGCATACCGTGGGCTTCGGTACACCGAGACTGAACTAGATTCCGTCGGATCGGAACGCGGCGTCCACCGGGTCCAATCGAACGGCGAATTCGAACTCTACTACATTCCCGGCGAGACCGAGCCCGGTGCGGCGTGACCCCATTCAGGACGCGGCTCCAGCCGTTACTGAACGCAGCGCGAGCGGTCATGATCACGACGCAACGTTGGGTGACGGAACGCGTGCGCTTGGTTCAGTATTCTTCCATCTTGATCGAGACCGCATTCGAGGTGAGGCCAGCAAAGTCACTGTCCTGGTCAGAGCCGTACCGGTTCGGCCCGGAAATCCGAGTATCTGACCGGGAACCACCAGCTCAAGGTTGCTAGTTCGTAACGAGCGCTGATCTGTGATCAGCAGAATCCCGAGATGTTAATTTAGCCGTGAGAGAAGTCAGGTTCACCGTTCCTCGAGAGATCAGTTCGTCAATGCGGTCGACGATTCAGATCTGTGCGCCGTCATACTACGGCACCGATGAGCAACTGCTCGGTTCGCAGGATGAACCTCCGTGGTGTTAGTCGCTGATGAAATCGACAAAACCCTCAAAGTACTGCACAGCGTCGATTTCGACTGTAGTCCCGATTCTAATCCTACTCCATGTATCCGAGCCCTCGAAGTCGGTCTTCGACATCGTCGAAGTCTTCATTGACACCTGCGTCATCCGCCCCCTCGGCGTGCGGAGAGAACGTAACGTCGTGGGTCATCGGTTCTGCCCCCGTGGCGAGGATATCAGTTCGTGCCACACCGTCGACGTCTTCGGGGATCGGTTCGCCGACGCTATGGAGGAGCGTCGGTGCGACATCGACGACGGACAGGTCAGCCACGTTACCACGCGCATCGATACCGGGGCCGTGCGCGAAGAACACGCCCTGACTCCGATGACTGGCGGCTTTAGATCCCGCGGGCGCGAACACGTCGTTGGCGAGCCTCGTCTTTTCCTCGTATCCATCCTCGCCGATGAGCACAAGATCGGGCGCGGCCTCATCCGTCGGGAACACGTCGTCGCCATCGTGAACCGACAGCACCTGCGATCCAGTGTTGGGATCGGTCAGTTCCAAAAATAGCTCGTGTAACTCACGTTTGATCGACGGCACGTCATCCGGGGAGACGATCCCGTGTTCGAACCGCTTGGTATCGTTGATGTAAACGTAACTCGGTCCGTGGGCGAACGCGACCGTCTCCGAGAAGTCGACATCGTACAGACTGTGGTCCCCCGGCACTTGATCTGCGATACCATCGACTAACCGCTTTGGCAACGATTGAACCACCCACTTATCATCGATTCCCATCTGTCTGATCATCCCGAGAAGGTTTGACTTCGTGATTCCGAATCGCTTGAGGGAGTTTCGCGCCACTGTTTGGGATTTTTGGGAAAGATAACCCTCGTTCGCCAGTACGGTGTTAAGATTGACGAACTTCGATATTGGCCCGAATCCGTGGTCGGAGACGACGAATAGGTTGGCGTTCCAATCATCGAGGTACTCGAGAATGTCTCCCAAGATATCGTCAAGTTGTTTATAGTGCTTGAGGATGATGTCTTCGTCCCAGATGAGATGCTGGAGCCGGTCCGGGGCCGTAAAAACGAAGAAGAACAGTCGCCAGTCGTTGATCTTCATAAGTTGATCCAGTAGGGTACGCCGCGCGGCGATGAGTGACGCGAGGTCATCCGTGAACGCGGTGTGTTCGTCGGCGTAGTCGTACCAGTTGAGCCCGATTCGGTAGTTCGGAATCTCTTTATCGATCTCTCTGGCGAGCTCGGACGGATGGGTGAACCGCTCATTGATTGAAGGCGCGATCATTCCTGACACTAGGGTCCCATCGAATTCGCACGCTGGATACGTCATCGGGACGTTCCCGACGACAGCCGGCGACAATTGTTCCCATAGCGGCGGTCGCTCAAGATTCGCACTAGTGTTCATTTCCTGTGTATAATCAGACTCAAGTCGCTGAAAACCGTAGATTCCGTGTTTGTCTGGCCAGACACCTGTCGCGATCGATGGCCAGGACGTAGGCGTTGTCGGCGGTGTCGTACTGTCGAGAGGAGCGGCGACCCCACCCTCGCGGAGTCGTCCTAAGTTCGGGAGTTCGCCCCGTTTGATCCACTTCTGAATGAGATCCCAGGGGACCCCATCGATGCCAAGGACGAACGCTCGATCGGTATTATTGGAGTCAGCGGTCATAGGTAGGTAGTCTTGTTCCCATGCAGTCCGCTTCCACCAATTGTTATGTATCAAATTACTAGTTGTGGATGTACGATATAATTTCTAGATTTATATAAAATCGCAATTAAGAGTCCCTGTCAGCATGTTGCGTCCCTTTCCTGACTGTATCATACTGATATGATAGCAACAGTATCACTATCCGAAGAACCTCTGGCAGAACGTCGACATACACGGCCTGCACCTCTGTTTGAAGCGATTGGTCGAGTATTTCCCACCCTCGTGAGAACGAAACACACCGCACGCTGGCGGTAACAGCGTTATAACAAAGTGGGTTTCACTGGATGTAGTGATATGTTTGATGACGTGGGATATCGATCACCGACGTCGGAATTGTCTGTTCCAAAATCTCTTCTGTATACTATCAGGGATTCTACTATACCGTCATAGAGGGGATGAAGTGAGAACCGGTGGACGGATCGATCTGGATCCGGTGAATCGTTCATCGGCCGTGAACGCGACGACCGGCAACCGGTGAACCGATGTCCGAACCGGACACGATCATGAGCGGGTTCAAGATGAACCTCCTCGCTAAAGCCACTGAGATTGGAACCAACGGATTACTCGTCCTCTTACTGACTCGCGTATACATGAGCACCGGTGAGTACGGGTTGCTCAATCTGGCGCTTTCGATCTTCGGCATCGCGGTGTTTTTCAGTCGAATGGGATTCGCTAAATCGGCAGCACGGTACGTCACCGAGTACCGCGAGACGGAGCCGTCGAAAATCCCCCTGATCGTAGGCTGGTCGCTCGCGCTCAACGGATTCACCATCGTACTCGTGTCGGTTGCACTCGTCGTGTTCCGCAAACCGATCATTGCGCAGTTCGGCGAACCCGAATTACTGCCGTTATTCTCGCTCGGCGTCCTCTTTGTCGTCACCCGAACCATCCGCGCCTATGCGTATTTCCTGTGTCAGGGCTTCAACCGCGTGAGCTGGAGTGCAATCCTTTCTATCGTCTCGAACCTGAGTATATTCACGTTCGTCCTCGGCTTTCTCGAATCGGGGTTCGGCATCGCCGGGGCACTTCTCGGATACGTCGTCGGATACGCTCTCGGCGCGACGCTCGGGTTATTCGTCTTATACCGATTATTGTTGGAAATCTATCCGGATGAAGGCTTGCATGCCGACATCGAACAGACGAATACGGACGCTGCGACCGATTCATCGGACAAGCGACTCATCCGTCGGATTCTCGACTACAGTATCCCGCTGACAATTACGGGCGCCTCATCGATTCTGTACAAGCGAGTCGATATCGTTCTCATCGGTGCCTTTGCATCGCCGATCGCCGTCGGCTACTACGTCCTGGCAAAGCAATTGACCGAATTCGTTGCGGCGCCGGCCAGTTCGCTCGGATTTGCCGTCGCGCCGACCTACGGGGAGTCCAAGTCGAACGACGATCTCGAACGAGCCGCGAATATCTACGAAACGACGTTCGAGCATAACCTCTTATTTTACATTCCGGCTGCCGCAGGTATCGGACTCGTCGCCGACCCCGCCATTAGGCACGTCTTCGGCCACGACTACCTCGGAGCGATTCCCATCGTACAGGTACTATCGCTGTTCGTCGTACTGGAGTCGATCAACAAGATTACGAACGGCGCGCTTGATTTCCTTGGACGCGCACGCCACAGGGCGATTTCGAAGGGTGGAACTGCCATGCTCAACGTCGGACTCAATATTGTGCTCATTCCGACAATCGGTGCAACCGGTGCGGCGATCGCGACGGTAATCAGCTACGTTATCATGGTCATAGTAAACATGTATCTTATTAACACTGAACTCCCGCTATCGCTTCGGGAACTTTGCCTGACGACCTGCCGCGTCTGCAGCATCGCGATCGGCATGTCGCTTATCATTGTCTTCACCCTCCCATACGTCACCGATGTTCTCTCGCTGATCGCGATTGTCGTATTAGGGACTGCCGTTTGGCTGGCGTTGGCGGTTACGAGCGGATTGCTCAATCTTCGGTGGGCAATCGCCCAACTCAGCTGACTGCAGTTCGCTTTCATCAGGACACCTCATTGGAAGTTTGGTACCACCGGGTGTGACGGATGGCATCGCCGCGGATGGAGCACCCGACGATATCCAGCCAGTTTTACCGGCGTTTTCGTTTCCGACAACCACGCTGGCGTCCTCGAGATCGACCGCGTGAATATTCAGGGATTCCCGGATAACGCGAGTTACGGGAGTTCGCCCGGCAATATGCCGCTCATCCAAGCGAACGCGGTGGCGGCGATAAAGTACACATCACGAGCTCGTATGCGGCCGACTGCCGCGCCGGCAGATTCCGCATTGGGACATCAGGCTCGTACGTGAAGAACTGTGTGGCAGTCAGCTGCGACCGGAACTTCTGGAACTTTTACGACGATACAGAGGCAATCGACTGTGATTTCTCGGGTGGTAAACTCGATAATATCGGAACCGGCGACAGCCAGTGGCGCCGCCGCTAGAGTCGAAGTCACGAATACACGATTCGAAACGAAAGCGAACCACTCTGGACAGGTCATCGGGGAGTTCCGTGAGCGAGCCACAGCGGACGAGTCAGAGGACGTCGAGGCCGTCCCGTTCATCGTCGAAGGTGCAAGCCCCGGCACGTTCCGACGGCAACGGCACCGAGTACTAACCGACTTCGGCTATCGACAGCAACGATTTCCCCTACTCCTTTTCTGTTCCTTGTTTTGCTTCTGATAACAGTCTGACTGCAACGACTAATCAGTGAGAGTGTAAATATACTTCCACTTTCAAAATTTAATTACTATCCGGGTTTAAAGACTGATCAGATTAATAGGTTATTACTTCGACGGACTGTTCATTGATAGGGGTGTATGACCGATAACACGGATTGGCGGTCGGATGACGAGCAACAGTCGCTCCTCGGACGACGTTCGTATCTCAAAGTAGCTGCAGGTGCCGCCGCGCTCGGAATCGGCACCGGAACGGCTGCCGCCGCTGACGACTTTGACCTGATTGAGGTCTCGGCCGGCGATACGTACACGGTGCAACTCAGCGACGGCGACATGCTTGAGAACACGCTGATTGACATCACTGCTCACGGTGCGAAGTACCAAATCACGGCGATCGGTTCTGACTGGGAAATCCGCAACCTCGGGGTGCGCGGTGCGTGGGACAGCTACGAGAAGGCCGAACCGCTAATCGCCAGTGTCCCTGATCGGAACGGTACGGCACGCATCGAGAACGTCTATCTCGGCGATGGCGCACCCGACAATACCTATCCAGGTGCGACTGGCATTTTCGTTTCCGGCAACCACGCTGGCGTCCTCGAGATCGACCGCGTGAACATTCAAGGATTCCCGGATAACGCGATTTACGGGAGTTCGCCCGGCAATATGCCCGCCCATCCAAGCGGACGCGGTGGCGGCGGTGAAGTACACATCACAAACTCCTATGCGGCTAACTGCCGCTCTGGCGGCTTCCGCGTCGGTACGGATGGCTCCTACGCGAAGAACTGCGTGGCCGTTGGCTGCGACCGGAACTTCTGGAGCTTCTACAACGATACAGAGGCGATCGACTGCGATTTCTCGGGTGGTAAACTCGGCGATATCGGAACCGGCGATGGACAGTGGGGTGCCAACGCCACGGCCACGGTGACGAACACGCGATTCGAGTCGACGGTCACCCATTCCGGACGAGTCGTCGGGAGTTCTGCGGGCTCGCCACGGCGGACAAAGCCGAGCGAAGTCGAGGGTGTCCCGCTGACTCCGAAGGAGGCCGCGTCCGGTTCACCTAGCTCGTCACTTCATAACAAGGGAACAGAAGACAGCGACGACGAAACGAGGAACGAAGACGATGCATCGGGTCGTCTGCTCGCGTTCGTGACCGACCCGAGCGCACGGAACGCCGAGTACGAGTTCACGGCCAAGGGGTCGGTCGAACTCGCGGAGGCCGACTATGAGAGCCCTTCTGGGCGCTCTATCGGAGCCAACGGCAACGACACAATCGAAGAATCAAACGGGACGTACCACGTCACCGGTTTCACCGGCGGTGGGTACGGCGACGCCTTCCGCGTTTCCGGCCCAGTCACTTCGATCGACATCGACCAGCCCGACGTCATGTGGGTCGAACTCGACGGCGAGGAACTGTCGGTCGAGGAAGTCGTCGACGCGCCCGCCGACGATGGCGATCAACCGTCGAATGCGATCGTTATCGACGGTACCTCCACTGACGATTCCTCATCCTACTCCTTCCGCGTCACCGGCACGGTCGAGAAAGCGACCCATCAGAACGCATCGGTCGACGATGGCGACAGCATCGACGGTACTGTGGTTGAAGGCAGCGTCGACGGCTGGAAGGACGCCTATTGGTTCAGCGGCAACATCGACGACTTCTGGTTGGACGGCAACGCGAACGTCGACGTCGAATACGACGCTCGATAATCGAAGCGCTGACACCGAACGAGCCGACGGTTGCTACCGTCTCAGCACCGCATAACTCATCTATCGAAACAACGTCCTTCCGTGCTAACTCGGTGCTTCGTTGGCTTTGAGTCTCTAAAATCAGCTTAAGATCGATCGCCCTATTGTCGGATAGGAAATCAGCCGATCGACCGACCTATCTGCTACTTGAACGACCCGGTGACCCTCTGATACGCTGTTTTTGCCAGTGACATCTCGAGCCCCGATGACTCGACAACGTAGTACTGGCGGAGGTCACTGTTGAACTTGGCTTTGTACTCGCAGAGCCGTTCGGTGTTTGCACCGACGAGATCGTAGCCGGTCACCGACTCGAGTTGTGGATCGGTAAGGAGGTCCTCGAGGATGACACGATGGAGGAGACTGTTGACGCTGACGCCCTCGTACGAGGCAGTGACGCCGCCCTGCCAGAAGTATGCGAGATCGGGAGAATACAGAGTGATGATACCGCTTTGATACTCACCGTCGGGAGTTCGAGCGACATACACCCGCCACAACTCGTCGTCCAGTGACGAGAGGAGGTCGCGGAGAAACGAGCGGGAGATCGGCGCTGAGTCGTCGTGTTTCCGGTACTGGTTGATGACGTCCTCATAGACTCGGAGCGCCGAGTCGATGCCCTCCGCTTCGATCGAGATGTCGAGTTCGTCTTCCTTGCGCATTTCCCGCCGGAGGCTCTTGCTGAATCCCTTCATGAGGGTCTCGATCGTCTCTCCCTCGACGTCGACGACGTACGTGAACCGTGGCTCGAGCGAGAAATCGTTCCACTCGTAGGGTCGCGGATCGGCGTACTCGATCGGACAACTCATCCGAAAGAGCGTCGTTCGGTCGGTGACGCCGACGGTATCGATCACGGCCTCCGTTAGCTGTTGGTTGATCCGTTCTCGTTTGTGCCGCTTCGGACTGGCCGGGTTGAGGATTGGGCCGAGCCGAGGAACGCTGAACGAAACCGGTGGTGAGAGAACTGTTCGGCCGATCGACCGGTCGCTGACGAACACCGGAAGTAAGCCGACCGGTTGCTGTCCTTTGTATGCCCCATAAAGTTGTAACTCTGCATTCGTATGATCGTCGAGGACCGCAAGTGCATCCGGGTCGTGGAACACCTCGTAGCCGCTCGCCGGCAGCGCGTCGCCCCACTCCTCGAGCGTCAGCCGTTCAATCTCCATGTAGGTTTTCGTGCAGTGAGTATTCGCTTTGTTATCACGGTGTTACTGGACAGTAATTCACTACCTTCGGTTCGAGGGCTTCAAACGTCGGCTGAGTTCGCCGAGTTATCGGTCGAGCGTCGTTAGAATACGCCGCCAGTCTTCGCTCGCCCGTTCTAGTGAGAAGTCGGATCGAATCGACGTCGCGTTTGCTGCGAGTGAACGCCGGATGCCTGGATCGTCCAGACACCGTTCCATTGCTGAGGCGAAGGTCGCAGGATCGCGATCGCGAACGACGATTCCGTTTTCCCCGTCGGTCACGACATCCGGGATCGAACCCACCGGCGGAACGATAGGGGCGAGCTGAGTCGCCATCGCCTCGAGCATTACCAACGGGAGCGCATCCCGCTTCGACGTCAGAACGAAGACGTCCGAACGGTGGTAATACTGCAGGGGATCGTCCACCCAGCCGGGAAGCTCGACACGGTCTGCCAGCCCACGTGCAGCGACCTCGGCGGTGACTTTCGATCGGAGCGGTCCGTCGCCGACCATAACTGCTCGAAACTCTCGTCCGGAGGCGTCGAGTTCGGCGAGCGCGTCGACGAATCGGCAGGGATCCTTTTCTGCGCTGAACCGCGCGACCCAGACGAACTCGTAGTCAGTGTTCACGTCGATTTCCGGCGGGCGATACGTTTCGGTGTCGATCGGGTTCGTCAGGAGATCGATCCGTTCGTCGGGAACGCCGAACCGATCGAGTTGGGCAGCGTGAGAGGATCCGGGAACGGACACCGCGTCGAACTGCCTGAATGCCCATCGGGGACCCGCGCCGTACCACTGATAAGCGTGGTAATCGAGGTCGATGCCGATAATTCCGAGATGGGCGGGGTAGCCATAGACGGCCTTCAGTGCGAGCGCATAGAGTCCGTACGGGACGAGCGAGATCGACGCGACCGCATCGTAGTCGTTCCGATACCCTTCGTACAGGGCGACAAAAAACAGGAGCACGACCCGAACGATCCGTGGACCGACTTCCGGCACCGGGACGTAGGTTGCCGAATCGATGTCGTGTGTCGGATCGAGACAGACAAGGGTCGTGTCGCCAGCGACGTCCGCGAGTGGGCCGTAATGTTGCTTATTCTTCTGACCCAGTCCCGAAATGACGAGGATGCGTTGCTCATCAGGCCGACTCGCCCCGGCTGTCGCGGCGTCTCGAGTCTGACGAGACTGCCTCGAGCGTCGATTCGTACTGTCTGTCTCGCTCGCTGTCGACGCAGCCGCTGCTGTGCCCGCCGCGTTCGGACTCGTTTCGGTGGTCGATGGCGTCATCGCTCGAGTTCCGTTGCTGATCGACCGTCGCCCGAACGGAGACGGCGTGCGTTCGAAGCCGACCCGGTCCGAGGCCGATTCGTACTGGCCAGCAAAAACTCCGACAACGCGTAGGCCATCCATCCCTGACACCACCGCATCAGCGTCACCCGCTTCGTGTGGTGGCGGTACTTCCGGTAGTAGAACCGTCCCTCTTCGCCGTCGACCTGCAGGTTTGCGAGGACCCATCGGAGAATTCGATCCGCGCGCTCGAGGTCGCCCTCGCGGGTAAACACCAGCATCCCCTGCGTGCTGGCGTGGATATCACGGGGGTAGGCGTTTTGCTCGTCGAAGTTGGGTGCCCCGTCCAGGTCGAACAGCTCGGTTCGGTAGAACTCGAGGGCAGACGATAGCGTGTCGGCGTATCGATCCGAATCGACGACGTCGCGATAGCGCTGGAAGGACTCGATAATGAACCCATTGTGGTGGCTGTCCATCGAGAGGTGTGACGCCGAAGTCGGAATCCGATAGGGCCACCCGCCCCGCTCGGTCTGGTGGGCGGCGACGTGGTCGAGGATCTTCGTCGCGCGCTCGCGGAGTTCGTCGTCACCGAAGTACGCGTAGAGGTCGACGAGCGTTCTCGCACCGAGTGCGGCTGAATTGAGCGTATAGGAGTCGTCCGGGTGGTTCAGGTGGTAGTCGATCTTCGCACCTTCGGGTACCTCCCGGTAGTTCAGGTCCTCGACCAGAAACGAGGTTGCAGTACGGGCGAGTTCCGCATACGTCTCGTCGAGGTGGGCGGCGCGCAGCAGCGCTTTCACCGCGTACGCGGTCGAGACGATATCGGGATCGTTCGGTACCCCTTTCGTGTGGAAATGCTGGATCTCGTGGCGATGGCCCCCACAGAAGCCGCTGTAGCCGGTACAGCGTTCCTCGACGAGCCAGTCCGCGAGCCGTTTCGCTTCGGCGCGCGGATCGAAGTCGGGCTCGGTCGCTGCGTCGCGTTCGGCGAGTAGCTCGTGGTAGTTCAGATTCGCCATCGAAAAGAGCGCCCCTCCTTTGTAATTTCGACGGGGTTCGACGCGGAACAGCGGCCTGACGTCGACTGGGGCTCGTTTGACGGTCTCCTGGACGGCGATGTTGAGCCACCTGTTTTCGACCGGCAGTGCTTGCAGGAGGGCACTGCTCATTCCATCGCCGTAGTCCGGCCCAGCGTAATCCCGCTGGCGAGCGTATTCGAGCGTCGACTCGAGCACGGACAGATAGCGGTCGCGGGCAGTCACATCCGGGCAGGGCCCTGTCGTCGGTGACTCGCTGGCCCGGCCTGTCGTTGGCATGGGGATGGCGCTCGAAAGCCGCTGGACATCGGGCCACGGGATTGCGTCACGTTGCATTGATAGTCACCTAAAAACGTGTCTTCATTATTATACGCTGACTACCGTGACCCCACGCTGTCGGGGAACTGATTCGCGTGGCTACTGCTGTCGGTCGGTGGGGAGTTCGGGCCGCTCCACGAACCGCTGTGCGGTCGTGTTGGTAACCAGTTACAACCAGTCTTGTGAACAGTCCCTGTCGAACTGGTATGAGCGAGATAACAATTGTGGTTGATTATATCATTCTCCGTCACGGAACGGGTGGTTTCCAAGATGAGATATCTGTTCTTCACGAACACGCCAGCACACGTTCACCTGTACAAACACGCCGTCCGGTCCCTGCGTGCGGACGGCCACGAGGTTCTCGTCCTCGCTCGAGAGTACACCTGCACGACCGACCTCCTCGAGTGGTACGATCTGCCCTACGAGGTCTACGGCTACTGTGATACGTCGAAACACTCGCTGCTGAGTCGCCTGCCGGCCCACTACCTCCGAGCGATCCGGCAGGCCCGACGGTTCGACCCGGATCTGATCTTCGGGATGGGCGGCTATGCGGCACATACGGGTGCGGTGACCCGAACGCCGACGGTGTTGCTCATCGATTCCGAACCGGCGTCGTTCGATCACACGATTTCGACGCCGTTCGCTCGCGCCGTCCTCACGCCGAATACGTTCCAGAAGGATCTCGGAGAGAACCACTACGTGTTTTCCGGCTTGAAAGAATGCGCGTACCTCCATCCGGAAATTTACGAGCCAAATCGTTCGGTTCGCGACCGGCTCGGCGTCGGACCCGACGAGCCGTACGTCGTTCTCCGACTCAACGCGTTCGGCTCACAACACGATGTCGGCAAGGCGGGGATCACACACGAACAGTGTTACCAGCTCATCGACCGGTTGAGCGACGACACGACGATCCTCGTCTCCGACGAGGGAAAGAACGTGAATCTCGAGGGTGTTCCGGCACGATCGTTCGACCTCCATCCTGCACTGATGCATGATGTGCTCGCAGAGGCAAGACTGTTGATTGCCGATACCCAGACGATGGTCACTGAGGCGGCGCTGCTTGGCACGCCGGCGATTCGATCTAATTCGTTCGTCGGCGACGCTGATATGGGGAACTTCATCGAACTCGAGAATCAGGGGCTGATCCACAATATCGCCCAATTTTCCGACATCGTCGACGTCTCGACGACGTTGCTTCACGATGACAGTATCGACGAGGAGTGGACACGGCGGCGAAACGACTTCCTCTCTGACAAGACGAACCTCACAGAGTTGCTCGTCGATGTTGCGATGGCACATGGTCACGTCGGTGACCTCGAAGCGGTCCGCCAGTTCAGCCAGAGGATGCCATCCGAATCGAAACCACCCGTCGGCGTCGGCAGCGATTGACAACACCGGCCCCGTAGATACTCGGTCGGAGACTCTCCTTCTATCGAATTGATCACTGGATCTGATCGACCTTTCGAGGTGATTCGCTCGAACAACAGGCAGTGACGACGCGGTCGCATTGCATTGCACACCGCCGATGGCGGCCGGCCGCGTGTGATCGGTTGCGAAATCCGTTCACCCGATAGTTCGCGTCGTGTGCTTCACGAGCGACGATTGATTTCCATTGCAGTGCTCTCATACGGTCTGCTATCACTGTGTACCGGCGCACCTGCGACACGTCAACGTCATGCGGCTGCGCCGGAACTGACTGATAGGAGTCCGTATCAGTCACGGGTGCGCGCCGTTACCAGCCAGCCAAGCCCCAGGACGGCACCGGCAGCGAGCCCCACGCCGATTCCGACGAGACTGATCGACCCCGCGCTGGCCGCATCCGTGTTCGGTGCGACGGCGAGTCTCGAGAGCGACGTCACGTCCGCTTCGAAGTGATATTCGCCGTCGGACTCGTTTCTGACCGTCGTTTCGACGGCGGTCCACTCGTCACCACGTTGCTCGTAGAGTGCAACCTCGTCCGGCTCGAGTCCACGCTCTTCGAGGCGGTCTTTCGAGACGGTAAACGAGACTGTCGCCGACGCGTTACTGGTCCCTGACTGCTCTGTGACTGTTAGATACGAAAGCGGCTCAACGTCGGCGGGTGGTGTTTCCGAGACTTCCGAGAAGTGGCTCTCGAACGTGAGCGACGCATCGCTGTCGATGCCGGTCACCTCAATCCGTTCGAAGCGAACGCCGTTGCCGGTTCCTCTGGTCGGGTGCACGCCGACGCTATCGTCCGGTGCAGCGTTTGTTACGTCAGCAGTGAGTCCATCGCTGGTTCGGTCGTACGTCACGGACGGTTCCTCACAGGTGCCGGTTCGGATCGTTACCGGGTCGTCGAGCGAGGGAAGCGACGCTCGATCTGGGTTTTCGGCGCTGCCGGAGAGCACGTCCCACTCCTCGATCCCGCCCGATTCAGGAATCCCAGAGACGGGCAGATCTGCACTAGCAAACGCCGCGTCTTCGTTGAACCGGGGGTGGACGGTTACGGCGAACTCACCGTCGAGGCCTCCTTGCAGCGCACCGCCGTCGGTGCGACCATCCTGATAGGCCCAGGACGCTGACGCCCACCCGTCGCCGCGCTCGTATTCGTCCATTCGCGTCTCACCCGTGTAGTTGTCGTCTTTCACGACCCACTCGCTCTCGTGTGGCAGACCAGTTGCCTCGAGCGTGACGAGCGCTCCCTCTGACTCACCGCCGAGTCGATCGTGGACCATCCCGAGGCTCAATCCGTTTGGTCCCTCGTAGAGGAAGAGCGAACTCGTATCATCGTGCTGAAAATGTGTCGTTCCGTACGAACTGTAGAGCCGCTCGACATCGTCCGAATGTGTTTCGTGGCTCCGGTACTCGTAGAACGATTTGATCGTCTCGTCAGACGACAGTGGTTCAATTGGTTGGCAGAACGAGCCCTGTTCGACGACGTACGAGTCTGCTGGCGGCGCACTCAGCTGTTCCGACGGGCCGGAAGTCGAGTGCGTCTGGCCGGCGGCGCTGCCGATCCCGCCGATCATCAACAGTCCGATCACGGCAATCGTTAGGTATCGTCCAGTCATGGGTTGGCTCTCTCGTGGGTGAAGTGGAACTCGTTGTCTGTTGTGTCTGTACGACTCGCTCGCTGGAGTCGGTCGTCTTCTGGGTCGGCGCAGAGCGCTCGAGGCGGTCCGATCCACGCGCCGAGGTCGGATGCCCGCTCGATGAGCCACCGATACAAACGCCGGTAGCCGGGGAACTCGCGTTCGTTAAAGTACCGTGGGTGCCAGAGAACCGTCATAACAGCGCCGTTCTCTGCGGCTTCCTGCAGGAGCCGCTCGCAGGTCTCGCAGGCGGCCTCGAAGTTAGACGCCGGATCCGGAAGCGCTTGCTCCATGATCGTCAGTGGAAAGACGAGAAAGTCGTCGTCGAAGGGACGAAGCGGCTGATACCCAGCGTGGAAGCCACAGTCCGTACTCGAGCCGAGCGTCGCATCGTACGCGAGGCCGATCGCGCGGTGGTGCTGCCACGTCTCCGGCACCGAGAGCTGCAGGTAGTGTTGGCGACCGCCGGTGACGGGGCCGCCGAGGACGTCCTCGAGCACGCTCTTTTCCTCGCGTAACCGCTCGACATCGGTCGGGGAGTGATACGAGCCGTGCAGGCCGACTTCCCAACCGCCGTCGTCTAGGTTGTGGATGACATCGACGATCTCGGGTGCAGTCACGTCGTATCGGCCGAGGTGCTGGACCCAGTTTGCCGGTGAGAACCACTCCTCGATCGGGCGATCTGCTAGCAGGTGTTGCTCGTTCAGGAAGTAAAACGCCGAGCGAACATCCAGATCGTCCTCGAGAGCCATGATCTCGTCGAACTGCCAGTAGGGATTGGCTGACGAGAGTGCGGTCCGCAGATGATACGCTGGTCGCTCTCGAGTCGCGTAGTAGAACGATCGAACCCCCTTGTACGGCCGGTCGACGTCGTGTGTCAGACAGAGCGCGAACGTCGCATCGTCCGGAAGCGAACCCCGAGTTCGCGGCAGGTCGTCGATGAAATCGGCTGTCGAAGCGGGCAGTGCAGACGAGCGAGCAAGCGTCTCTGTGGCCCTCGAGTCGGCGTTCGATCGTCGGTCGGTCGTGTCGCGCATCTCAGCGAACGCTCCGCTCGAGTTGCTCGACGATGCGAGCGGCTGCGTTCCCGTTGCCGTAGAGTTCCGGCTTGGCCGGTGGATCGACGGCAGCGCGAACCGCATCGACGATTTCGCTCGTCTCTGCGCCGACGAGGGTGTTCCAGCCGGCGTCGACCGTTTCGATCCATTCGGTCGTCTCCCGGAGGGTGACACACGGCGTATCGAGGTAGAACGCCTCTTTTTGGACGCCGCCGGAGTCCGTCGCAACACAGACTGCGTCCTCGACGAGCGTGATGAACAGCCCGTAGGTGACGGGGTCGATAACGCGAGCCGCCTCGGTTGCTCGGTCCCAGAGTCCGTATTCCTGGAGTGCTGTCACCGTCCGCGGGTGCGCGGGGAAGACGACTGGGACGTGCAACTGCGAGAAGGCATCGATGATCGACTCGAGTCTGTCCCGATCGTCCGTGTTTTTCGCCCGGTGGACGGTTGCAAGCACGTATTCGTCGGGAACGTCGAGGCCGGTCTCGGTGCCGTGAAGCCGGTCGCTGATCTGTACCAGCGTATCGTACATGACGTCACCGGAGACGAACACGTTCTCCGAAATCCCCTCCTGTGCGAGGGTTTCCTTTGCGTGCTGGCCCGGGGCGAAGAGGATATCCGAACAGTGATCGGTCAGGCGGCGGTTGACCTCCTCGGGCATCGACCAGTCGTACGAGCGCAAGCCAGCTTCGACGTGTGCGAGCTGGGTCGACGATTTCGCCGCGACGAGGGCGGCTGCGAGCGTCGAATTGGTGTCCCCGTAGACGAGGACGACGTCGGGCGATTCGTCGTCGATGATCCGTTCTAGCTCGAGCATCATTTCGGCGGTCTGCGTGGCATGGGAATCGGAGCCGACGCCGAGGTGGAACGCCGGCTCGGGCAACGCGAGCTCCTCGAAGAACACCTCGGAGAGTTCCGGATCGTAGTGTTGGCCGGTGTGAACGAGGATTTCGTCGTGAGCGACGCGAAGCTGCTGTGAGACGGCGGCTGCCTTGACGAACTGCGGCCGTGCACCGACGACCGAGAGAACGTTCATCGAGTGGTCACCCCGTCTGGGTTTGCGACTGCGTGCTGGATCATAGTCTGGTGAAACTGTATCTCGAGTGACACAGACGTGGTGTTAGTAAATAATCGCGTAACCGAGTTTCAGCTTTCACTGTCACTCTGTCGGCTCGAAACGACGATGACTGCCGGACTAGACGGAAACAGAGAGACTACGGCAGTCGGAAAATCGGGTCAACGTGGCGTTTCGCCGACTCGCGACGTGTCGTCGCTCGAGACGAATCGCGAGCCGACACCACATCGGTTTGATCGAACTGTACGGTCGTGGACGTCTCGGGGCCGTCTGCCGCTTGGCTGGTATGCGAGGAGAACACGCTGGAGCCGAGCAGGGCGAGGACGCCGAGCACGACGCTTGCGATCCCGAACAGAGCTTTGTAGACGTTCATTGGCATCACGCTGGTTGAGTACACGCTCGAGAGCGCCACCACGAATTGGGTCTCGTCGGCCGCGTTCGACCGGGGTGACGTCTCGGCATGTATACGAAATCCTGTCTTCCCGACGATGCTTAATTATACAATCGCTTATATTCGATACCGATCACTTGATGGGCCATAGCAGCGTCCTACGTTCAGTAGCAGCATGCTACACTGCCGTGTCGTCAACTCGGTAGACGGTGGTTCTGTCTCCAAAAACGGCTGCCCTCGGGCCAGCACACCTGTGACAGCGTTTCGATCGCCGCCTCGTATTACTCGCTGCAGGAATTGCTCTTGTGGCGAGACCGTTACTCCATATAGCCGAGGCCCTTCAGCCGGTCCTCGACGTCGTCGAAGTCCTCGTCGACGTCTCCACCGGTATCGACCTGGGCGACGGCCGAGCGCTCGACTTTCGTCGTTGCAGGGGATGTCTCCGCGGCAAATGCGTCGAACAACACTCTGCCGTCGGCGTTTTTTGGCACCGGTTCGCCGATCCCGTGTAGCAGGGTCGGTGCGATATCGACCACGCGTGCCCCGCGAAGCGTCGCGCCAGCGTCGATCGACGGCCCACGACACAACACGATCCCCTCGCTGCGGTGGCTCGCATCGTAGACGCCGGTGTCGCCGAGTACCTCGTCGGAGACCGTACTGCGTGACTCGTAGGTTTCTCTCCCACAGACGACCAGGTCGGGGGCGTCCTCGTCGGTCGGGAATAGCTCGTCGCCGTCGAAGACCTCGAGCAGCGGCGTGCCCTCGGCGTCGGTCGCTGACTCCAGAGCTGCTTTAATATCTGCTTTCACCCGTGGGACTTCGCTTGGCGAGACGATGCCGCCCTCGAAGCGGTCGCTGTCGTTGATATAGCAGTTCCCAGTGTCGTGGACGAACGCGACGGTGCGGTCGAAGTCGACGTCGTAGAGGGCGTGATCGCCGGGGATCTGTGCAGCCACCGAGTCGACCAGCTGCCGGGGCAGCGACTGGACGAGCGTCTTTTCGGTGATCCCGACGCGACTGAGTGCGCTCGTGATCGCATCCCGGGAGATGCCGAGGCTTGCGAGTGCGCCGCGGGTCCCGTCGTCCTCGCGCCGGAACAGATAGCCCGCGTCCTCGAGAATCCGGTTGACGTAGACGAGCTGATCGATCGGACCGAACCCGTGATCGGAGACGACGTAGAGGTCCGCATCGTGGTCGTCGGTGTACGCCATGACTTCGCCGAGGATTTCGTCGAGTTGCTTGTAGTGTTCTAACAGCCGGTCCATGTCCCAGATGAGATGCTGGAACCGGTCGGGAGCGGTGTAGACGAAGAAAAACAGCTGCCAGTCGTCGCCGGCCCGCTCCATCTGGAGGCGCATTAGTTCGCGGCGTTTCGCGAGCATGTCGTCGACGGCGACTTCGAAGTCGTCTAACCGATCGCCGTATTTGTGGTAGTCGAGGCTGATCTCGTAGTCCGGAATCCGGGATTCGATCTCGTCTTGCAGATCCGGTGGCCGCGTGAACTCTCGATCCGTCGAGGGGGTCATCATGCCCGTAACCATGGTGCCGTCGATCTCGCGGGCCGGATACGTCATCGGGACGTTCCCGACGTGGGATGGCCCGAGCAGATCCCACAGCGCTGGCTGTGCGAGATCGTGGCTCGTGTACATCTCGTGGCTGTATTCCGACGAGAGGTTCTGAAAGCCGTAGATGCCGTGTTTGTCCGGCCAGACCCCCGTTGCGATCGACGGCCACGCGAGTGGCGTCGTCGGCGGACGAGTGCTCTCGAGCGTGCCCGATGCGCCCTCCTCGCGCATCCGGGCGACGTTCGGGAGTTCACCCTCGTCGCTCCATTGCTCGATGAGTCTCCACGGCACGCCGTCGAGTCCGAGCACGAACGCTCGCTCGGAGGGGGCTGTAGATCCGCTCATGATTACAGTATGAGACGTCAAAGACGCCTGCTGTCCTGTGGGTTGACCGAGATCCGCTTTGTTATGGAGATGATTCAGCACTCAGGGCAACTGACGTGTCTCTGTTCTCGGCACTCCCGGTGACTGACGTGTCCCTGTTCGGTAGCATTACTACCCACGTCACGGGCTGCTCGAGGCGGTGTGTGTATGATATCTGCATGCATAGTGTATGGGTCGCCGGTCGGCTGGCAAAAGACAGGCATAACAAAGCCGCCTACTGGAGACGGACCCGGATATGGCACCGGTTCAAATCGGGTGGTTGCTGTGGGAAGCGTAGTGCTCTCTCTCGATGCAGAACTCGGCTGGGGCTTTCACGATCTCCCGAATCCGCCAGCGAAGCGGGTTGCTGCCGGCCGTCGAGGCTGGTCAGCCATGGTCGACTTGCTCGAGGAGTATCGGATTCCGGCGACCTGGGCCGTCGTCGGCCATCTCATGCTCGAGTCCTGTGATGGAAGACATGCCGATCACCCAGCCCCCGACGGCTGGTTCGAGCGTGAACGAACCGACTGGCAAGATCGGGACGAGATCCGCTTTGGCCCCGATCTCGTCCGAGATGTCCTCGAGTCGGACGTCGACCACGAGTTCGCCAGCCACTCCTTCTCACATGTCCTCTTTGGACGCCCCGAGACGGATCGCGAACTCGCCGTGGCCGAACTCGAGCGCAGCCTCGAGATCGCCGCTGACTGGAACCAGTCGGTCGACTCGTTCATCTATCCGCGCAACGAGGTGGGGCATCGCGACGTGCTCGCTGAACAGGGGATACAGGCCTATCGAAGCCGGTCACCGACACGGTACGGTATCCGGTGTATCTTCGACCTGACGGTGCTTAACAAATCGTTGCTCGTGACGCCGACGATCGACGAATACGGGCTCGTTGACATTCCTGCCTCGCTGTTTCTCTTCGGGTTCGAGGGCTCTGCACGGACGGTTGCCGAATCGGTCTGGGACGATCCGATGGTGGCGCTTGCTCGCTACGGCATCGACCAGGCGACCGAACGTAACGGGATCTTCCACATGTGGCTCCATCCCAACAACCTGACACACGAGCGTGATGACCGTCGCATGCGGGCGATCCTGTCCTATCTCGCACAGCGTCGTGCCGAGACCGACCTCACCGTCGAGACGATGGCCGATATCGCCGACCGCGTGACCGGCGGGATCACTGCTGAAGCCGACGCCCGACCGACGGTGACCCGGAGCTGACGCGGGTCGTTCGTTCTCAGACGGTCTGCTGTCAGTCAGTGCCGGCCGGCTGCGACCGTCCTGCGGTCCCGCCGGGACCCAGTGACAGGAACCCGTCTCAGACGAACGGATTGCGGTCCGTACAGACCCACTCGCCAGTTGCGTGTGATCGGCCGCTACCCCGTGTTCTCCGGCACTCTCAGTGAATGATTCCACTACACGAGTGCCACGAGCAGATACGACGACGATAACAAAGCCCGCTGCCGCCCCGTGTGCGAGCAGATGGCACCAACGCTTCTGAATCGATTGACGGACTCGAGCGCACTGTCGCTTGGTATCCTCGGCGTCGGGAACATCGGACTGGTACACCTGAAATCGGCAGCTGTGATGTCGGGCGTCGATGTCGTCGCGGCCGCCGATGCCGTCCCCGAGAACCGCGATCGAGCCGAATGCGCCGGCGTCTCGCGGACGTACGACGATTACACGACGCTGCTGGCGTCCGAGGAGTTGGATGCGGCAGTCGTCGCCCTTCCGCCGTTCCTCCACGCCGATGCCGTCGAACAGGCCGCCGATGCCGGCGTCGACGTCTTCGTCGAGAAGCCGCTTGCACGCTCGACCGAGGAGGCCGACGAAATGCTTGCGACCGCTCGCGAGGCTGGGATCGCCGTCGGCGTCGATCACACGCTGCGCTACCAGCCGGACATGGCTGGCGTCAAAACCGCATATGACGAGGGTCGGGTCGGCCACGTTCCCTACGCCTCGATCACCCGGCTCAACGACGGCCCGCTGGGCCGACCGCCGGCCGAGAGCGCACCGCCGTCGTGGCCGCTCGATCGGGACGCGGCCGGCGGCGGCTCCTTACTCGAGCTCGGTGTCCACTGTTTCGACGTCTTGGAGTGGCTGTTCGGCGAGCTCGAAGTGCGAGATGCGTCGATGGGACGAACGCTCGAGGTCGACGTCGAGGACGCCGCGACCGTCCTCATGGATGCGCCGGAGACGGGGACGACGGTCACGCTGCACTGTGGCTCCTACCAGTGGGAACAGCTGCCGGAGGTCAACACCCGGCTGCGCCTCGAGGGCGTGACCGGGACGATCAGCAATCAGGAGCACCTGCCCGAGAACTTCTACGCTGGCGCGGCCAAATCCGCCCTCTCGAACGTTGCGAGCCGATTCACGCGCGACGAGCCGGATGTCTTCGGGCCGACGTTCTACCTGCAAGCACACTACGACGCGCTGGCGGACTTCTGTAATGCGATTCGCAATGACGAGGAGCCCCCCGTCGACGGGGCCGACGGCCGGCGGACGCTCGCACTCGCCGAGCAAGCCTACGAACTGGCCGCACGAAAGCGCGACGCCGGCGCTGACGGGCTCGAGACACCGGAGGTGACCCTATGAGCGCGGCCTCGGTTCGCGCGGTCGCCGTCGACGCGGCCACCCGCCGTGGTGGCTGGATTCCCGATATCGACGCCCGGCTGACTCACCTCGAGTCACCCGTGCGAGATGTCCTCGCACCTTCGCTCGAGGCGCTCGCCGATGCCGATCGGATCACGCTCGTCCCCGACGCCCATTATCCGTTTCATCCCTCTTCGGGGATGGTCACCGATCCGGCCGTGATCGGTTCGGTGGTCGCTCACCTCGAGCGCGAGACGGACGCCGAAATCGCCGTTGCGGGCGCGAGCGACGACCGAATCTCGTTCGACCGAACAGCGGACTATCTCGGCTACACGAGCCTGCTCGAGCGATTCGATGCGACGCTCGTCGATCTGGCAGACGAACCGCGACTCGACGAAGTCTGCTCGGTTGATGGGACGCCAGTCGCGCTCTCGGTTCCCGAGCGGCTCGTCGAGAGTACCGTCGTGGTCGTCCCGTCGCTTCGACCGACCGCAGCGGGGCCGGTCGCCGGTGCGATGCGTACGCTCGCCGCGTCGATCGACTGTGACGCGAAGCCGGCTCGCGTTCCCGTCGCAACGAGGCCTATCGTCAATCCCGCAGTTGCCGTCATCGACGCGACGACCGCTTACGGCGGCGAGCCGGTGGCGGCAGATGTCCTGCTTGCTGGCGAGCCGTCGGCCGTCGACGCCGTCGCGAGTTCCTTGCTCGGGCGCTCGCTCGAGGCCGACGACGCGCTGAAGACGGTCCGCGAGGACGAAGAGCCGGTGACAGTCGAAGGTGATGTCGACTTCGATCGGCTTCGGGCCACGATCCCGGACGGCGATCTGCCGCCACCGGATTCGCCACATCCAGCCGTCTCGACTGCCTACCGCGTCTATGCTGCAGTCGCCGGCGACGCCGTCCCACCACAGCTCGAGGGTAGTCGATGACCGCGATAACCGACTCCCGGACTGCGGCGATCACAGGCGCGACCGGCTTTCTCGGCTCGCGGCTCTGTGATCGCTTGCTCGCCGAGGGCTGGGACGTCCACGGGCTCAGTCGACCGACCTCGGACCGGGATGGACTCGAGGGAGTCGAGTGGCACGTCGGCGACCTCGCTGACGACGAGACGTTGCGCTCGCTCGTCGACGGAGCCGACGTCGTCTTTCACCTCGCAGGAATCGGGCTCTGGAGCGCCGGTCCCGAGACCGTTTGGGAGGTCAACCGCGACGGGACCAAGCGCGTCCTCGCGGCCTGTCGCGACGGCGACGTCGGACGGATCGTCTTTACCAGCACCGCCGGGACGCGCCGGCCACAGGGAGACGACGATTTCGCGGACGAGACGGCTGTCGCCGAGCCGATCGGGGCCTACCAGGCGTCGAAGGCCGCAGCCGAGGAACTCGTCGACCGCTACGCACAGGCGACTGGAGACGCCGTCACGGTCCACCCGACGTCGATCTTCGGCCCCGGCGACGAGGAATTCACCGCCCAACTGCTCGCGATGGGCGTCGAGCCGACGATGCCGGCCCACCTCCCCGGCGGCCTGAGTATCGTCGGCGTCGCGGATGTCGTCGACGGACTCCTGGCTGCTGCCGAACGCGGCACCAGCGGCGAGCACTACATCCTCGGCGGCGAGAACCTCACCTTCGAGCAGGCAGTCGACAGAATCGCTGACGCGGCCGACGGCTCACCAGCACGGATTCGCGTGCCCGCAACAGCTATCCGCGCCGCCGGTCCTGTGGCTGAACTCGTCGATATCGTCGCCGACCGGCGCGTGTTTCCCTTCGATCGCCAGATGGCCGACCTTGCGACCCAGCGGTTGTTTTACACCTCGAGAAAGGCACACGACGAGTTAGGATACGAGTATCAGCCGCTCGAGGCACACGTACCCGACGCGATGGAGTGGTATCGAGCAAAGATGCAGTAACCGAAACGCCGGCAGAGACCGAGTTCAGAGCGGCTTATCTCAGTTGTGGTCTGTTCTGCACACGCGGTGTCTCGCCCTCTGCACCGGCCCCGACCTCCCCTTCTGCGGCTGACTCGTAGACCGCGAGCATTCGATCAGCGGTCCGGTCGATGCTCACCTCGCGGGCGGCCTCACGTCCGTTCGATCGGTCGCCGCGCTCGAGGACGTCGATGAGTCCCCGCACCAACTCTTCGTCGGTCGTGGCCACGTGAGAGGGATCGACACCGGCCAGTCGCTCCTTGACGTCGCCGACGTCTGTGGCGACGACGGGAAGGTTACAGGCCAGCGCTTCTTTCACGGAGTTGGGCGATCCCTCGCTGTGAGAGGTCAACAACAGCGCGTCGGCAGCGTTCATGTAGTCCGCAACGGTGTCGTGGGCGACGCCGTGGACGGTTCGGAGTCGGACAGGACGCTCGAGGAGGTTGTCGACGACCGTCACGATACGCTCGGCTCGCGGGTGGTTTTTCACCTCGCGAGCTGGCGGGTAGGGAAAGAGAACGTCGGCGGCGTCGCTGTCGTCCCAGCCGACCCGTCGTTTGGCTTGTGCCTGTGGCTCTGGCGTGAATCGCTCGAGGTCGACGCCGTCGGGGATCACTCGACAATCGATCCCGAGTGCCGTACGCATCTCCTCGGACATGACGACAACCTCGTCGCAAAACCGCGCGGACACCCGGCTGATTGGGGCCACGGGACCGTGGATGTCTGACCCCCACAGCGAGAGGACGACGGGTATCCGAAGTTGGGCGAGCGCCAGCGGCCCTGTCAGCCCGTAGTGGGCGTGGATCAGATCGTAGCCGGGTCTCGCCTCTTGGATCACCCGCGGGACGGTCCGGAGGTAATCCATCGGACTCCGGTCGATGTCGGCAGCGACTTCGCCGGCCACCGACAGCGTCGAAAACGAGACGCCTCGCTCCTCGAGTGCGGCCTGCTGTTGGGTCATAAACGGCGCGTCGGCGTACGTGGTGAGGGTGAGGACGTCCATGTCGAGTGTCGGGCGAAACGGCCCGACTGCGTTTTGTTATCTAGGGTACAGCCACCCTGGCGCGGCGGTCAATGCCGGAATATGCGATCGGTCCGAGCGGCGACAGAGCCGCCGGCGATGGTTTCCCTCACGTACACGGACCTGTTGGAGTCGCCCACGAGCGCCCCTGCCTGTAGCGATCCGATTACAAAGGGCCGAGGACGGGTACTCGAGCGCGATGCGGATCCTCGTCTTTGCGAACACACCTGCCCACGTTCACCTGTATCGACACGCCGTCGACCGTCTCGAGCGAGCGGGACACGACGTGCTCGTCCTCACCAGAGAGTACGCCTGTACGACCGACCTACTCGACTACTTCGAGCTGCCCTACCGGGTGTACGGCGACCACCGGACGGAGGGCTACTCGAAGCTCGGATTCGCCCGCGAAGTTGGCGGGCAGTTCCTGACGATCGGTATCGAAGCGCTCCGGTTCGATCCCGACGTCGTCTTCGGCCGGGGGCCCTACGCGGCCTACGCCGGCACGCTCTCGCAGACGCCGATCGTGCTTGTCCTTGACGACGAGCCAGGTGATTTCAACCACACCGTCTCGCGGCCATTCGCCAACTGTATTCTCTCACCTGACGTGACGCGTCGCGATCTCGGCGACGCCCACTACACCTTCGATGGCTTCAAAGAGTGTGCCTATCTCCACCCCGATGTCTTCGAGCCCACCACCGACGTCCGGACGTATCTCGACGTCGATCCCGACGAGCCGTACGTGCTGGTCCGGCTCAACGCCCTCGATGCGCTGCACGACGCCGATCTCGAGGGGTTCCGACCCGACCAGCGACGAGACCTGATCGAACGGCTGAGCGAGGTTGCGACGGTCTTCGTCTCCGACGAGGGCGACGAGTTAGACCTCCGAGAGTTGCCGGCACAGCCATACGATCTCCATCCCGCATTGATCCACGACGCGATGGCCGAGGCCGAGTTGCTGGTCGCCGATACCGGGACGATGGCCACCGAAGCCGCGCTGCTTGGAACACCCGCGTTCCGCTATCGCGGGACCGACGACCACGAGTACGGCGAGTTCCAGGAACTCGAGCGCGCCGGCCTCGCCGAACAGTTCGACACCTACGAGGCGGTTCGAGATCGCTCGCTCGAGGTACTCGCCGACGACGATATCGCCGAGCAGTGGGAGCAACGCCGCCGGGAGTACGTCGGCGACCTCGTGAACCTGACCGATCTCCTTGTTGATGTCGCCGAGTCTCGCGGTACCGTCGAGCGCCTCGACCGATCGACCAAGCAAGTGCTACAGCCCCGGTCACGGACGATCTGACGTCGCTTGCGGGCAGTGACGCCGGGCGGTTGCACTGATCTGCGACCCTGACAATGATCGATCTGTCACGAAAAACTTATATCGATCTCCAGAAAAGAGCCGACTAGTTCCGTTCTATGAGTCTCTCTACACTGCTCAGTGACCTGTTTTCCGGCTCGGATACCGGTGCCGAGCTGCCGGACACCAACGCGGACACCGGTGAGGGTATCAGTTCGGTTACGGTGGTTCGTGAGTGCCGACACTGTGGGACGAACGTCTCGGCCGGAACCGCCCAGTGTCCGACCTGCGATAGCGACGAGATCGTCACTTACTCCATCGAGTAAGCCGGCGCTCGAGCGTCGCCGTCGCTTGGATTGCTGTTCTCGTCACACGATACCTCGAGGTCCTCGTTTGCCTCGGCGTCGAGTCGGATGGCGCTCCCGAGCGAGACGAGCCCAAGCAGGGTGGCAACGAACGACGAAAGACCGCCCGCAAACGCATCGTCACCGCGTCCCGCCCGGACGATCGACCCGCCAAGGCCAGCCAGTCCGCCGGCCAGCCCCAGCGTACCGACGGCGTAGTAGACGACGGCCGGATTGAACGAGCGGACGACATACCGGGTCTTCAACCGCCAGCAGAAGCTCCGAAGTAACAACAGAGAGACGAATCGGATGAACGGGCCGTACTTGATGCTGCTGTCCTCGTCGCCGTAGATTGCCGACATGGGGACGTCCGCGACGCGACACCCCGCGACGTTTAGATGTGTCAGCAGGTGATTGAGAAAGCCGTATTGGTCGGTGATCTCGTCGAGGTCGAGTCGTTCGATCGCCTCGCTCGAGATGGCGGTGTAGCCGTTCTGTGGGTCGCCGAGCGACCAGTAGCCCGTGGCGAACTTCGAGAGCCCGGTGAGCATGGCGTTGCCGACGAACCGGAATGTCGACATCCCATCACGGTCGTCGGATGAAAGCAGCCGATTTCCCTTGGCGTAGTCGGCTTCGCCGGCCACGACCGGGTCGATGATCCGATCGAGGATCGTGGGGTCCATCTGCCCGTCGCCGTTCATTACCGCGACGACGTCGATATCGTCTGCGACGGCGCGGCGGTAGCCGGTTTTGACCGCACCGCCGTAGCCCCGGTTTTCCGCGTGACGGATCGGCACGACCCGTCGCTCGTCGCCGCCATCGGCCGCCGTAAGCGCCTGATCGGCCACCTCGCTCTCGGCGTTGACTCGCGTTGCGACCCGCTGGATCACCTGCCAGCTGTCGTCTGGCGATGCATCGTCGACGGCGTAGATCCGATCGACGAAGTCGGGAATCGTCTCGATGACCCGGCCGACGAACGCCGCCTCGTCGTAGGCCGTGACCACGACGGCGATCCGTTTTCCCTTATACATCGTTGCCTCCATCAGTTGTCGCGCTCTTCGGCCCGGCTCCGTCCCGACCGGCGCTGTCGCGGTCACGCAAGCCACGTGGCGGCCGACCGTCGCTCGAGCCAGCGAGATCGTACTCCCGATGGGCGGTCGCCGAGAGATCGACCGCGTCCCAGCCGTCGATGACGACCATCGGCTCGAGCGCGTCCCAGTCGATCCGCTCGAACGCTTCGTGAGGCGTAACGAGCACGGCGGCGTCAAACGACTCGTCAGACAGGTCGTCGATCGCTACCGGCCGTGCGCCGTAGTCAGCGGGATCGACCAGCGGGTCGACACCCGCAACGTCGGCTCCGCGCTCGGACAGCACGTCGATGACGCCCAGCGCCGGAGAAGCACGCGTTTCCTCGACGCCGGGACGGTACGTGACACCGAGGACGACGACCGACGCGTCCGCGAGGGCGGTGTCGGTTTCTGTGAGTTCCCGCTCGAGTCGGTCGACGACGACCGCGGGCATCTCGTCGTTAACCCGGCGAGCCGTCTCAGTGACGGCCATCGGCTCGTCGGTCTGGCCGAGCAGGAAATGTGGATAGTACGGAATGCAGTGGCCGCCGACGCCGGGGCCGGGATCGTGAAGCTGGCACATCGGCAGGTCGTTGGCCGTCGCAATCGCTTCGCGGACCGAAATCTCGAGTTCGTCCGCGAGCCGACTCAATTCGTTGGCCAGTCCGATGTTCACGTCTCGATAGACTCCTTCGAACACCTTGACGGCCTCCGCCGTCGTCGCGTCCGAGACGGGATGCACCTCGTTGTCCGAGAGTTCGTCGTAGACGAGTGCGGCTGCGCGCGTACTCTCCGGGTCGGTCCCGCCGACGACCTTGGGGTAGTGGCCGCGGATGTCGCGCAAGGCGGTGCCCGAGGACGTTCGCTCGGGGCAAAAGGCGAGCCCGAACGCGTCGGGTTCAAGGCCACTTTCGCTCGCGAGATGGGGCTCGAGGACGTCACGACAGGTTCCCGGCGGCAGGGTCGACTCGGCGATCACCAGATCGCCGGGTGCGAGCCCGGCTGCGATGTCGTCGACGACCGATTCGACCGTCGTGAGATCGGGATTATTGTCCTCGTCTAAGAGCGTCGGGACGATGATGACGTGAATCCGGGCCGAATCGGCTGCCGCTGCCCCATCCGTCGTGGCCGCGAGCCGCCCGGCAGCGACCTGGTCGGCGACGAGATCGTCGAGTCCGGGCTCGCCGACGACGTGGCTTTTGCCGTCGGCGATCGTCTTGATGACGGCCGGGTCAATGTCGACGCCGGTTACGTTCCCCGTCGTCTCGGCGTAGACTGCCGCCAGTGGCAGCCCCATCTTGCCGAGCCCGTAGACGGCGACCGGCACCTCGCCGCTCGTCAGCCGCTCACGCTGTCGGTCGGGCGACAAGGTCGAGCCGTAGAGCCCGCCAGTCGCTTCGGAGCCAGCGCCAGCGCTCGTGTCGGTCGACCGCTCCGCCATTAGACTTCCACCTCCGGTCCCCGTGACGACTCGTCGTCCGCGTCGTCGCTCGGTCCCATCGCGAGCCGGTCGATCAGCTGGACGGTTTTGAGTGCCTCGATGCCATCCTCGGCCGTTACCTCGGGGTCTGAGCCGGTTCTGGCTGCCTCGACGAACGACTCGAGTTCGTTGCGGAGCGGCTCCCCGGTGTCGACGCGGGGCCGTTCGACGACGCTCTCGTGGCGATATCGGGACTGACCGTCGTCAGCGAGGTATTCTGGATAGGAATCGCGGTGGATCAGCACCGATTGCTCGAGGTAGTCGACCTCGACGAGACACTCGCGAGCGGTCACGGTGAGCCGGCGTACCTTCTTCTGGGTGACACGACTCGCCGTCACCGTCGCGACGACGTCGTCGTATTCGATCGTCGCGGTGGCGTACTGGCCGTCATCGGTGCCCATCGCGGCGACGGAGTGGGGTCGCTCGTCGAGGATCGCACCGACGACGTCGACATCGTGGACCATCAGGTCATAGATGACGTTGCCCGGTGCCACGCGATCGACCGGTGGGCCGAGCCGTTCGGCTGCGACGCTGATCACGTCGAGGTCGTCGATCAGCTCCGCGACCGTCTGTACTGCTGGATTGAATCGCTCGATGTGGCCGACCTGTAAGACCAGCCCTGCGTCGTGTGCCTGCTCGGCCAGTTCCCTGCCCTGTTGGACGGTTTCGGCGATCGGTTTCTCGACCAAGACGTGAACGCCGGCCTCGAGACAGGTCGAGACTGTTTCGTAGTGGGCGTGGGTCGGGACGGCCACTGTCACGACATCACAGCGCTCGAGAAGGGTGTCGAGCGAGACTGCCTCGGTGTCGTACGCGGCGGCGACGCGGTCGGCGATGTCGTCGTCGTGGTCAGTAATGCCGACGAGGTCGACGCTGGGCAGTTCGGCGTAGACTCGCGCGTGGTTTTCGCCCATCGAGCCGACGCCGACGACGCCGGCCCGAAGCTGTTCGTCGGTCGTCGCGGCAGCTACTCTGTCCGTACTCATTGGCTGGTGAAGTGATCGCGCACTGCTTCGACGACGGTGCGCCTGTCGCCGGCCGAGAGCTCCTGATGGACGGGCAGTGACAGCACCTCGTCGGCCGCCCGTTCCGCCGCCGGGAGCTGTGCCGCAGCCGTGCTGACTGTCTCGTAGGCCGGCTGGCGGTGGATCGGTGTCTCGTAGTAGATTCCGGTGCCGACGTCTCGCTCTGCGAGTGTCGCCGCGAGCGCGTCCCGGTTGTCCGTCCGCACCGTATACTGGTGGTAGACGTGTCGACGATCGGTCGGCACCGTCGGCGTCTCAAGCGGGAGATCGGCGAATTCTTCGTCGTAGACAGCGGCGTTCTCGCGGCGCGCGCGGTTGAATTTGGGCAGTCGTTCGAGTTGAACGCGGCCGATCGCTGCCGCGATGCTGGTCATCCGAAAGTTGTGCCCGAGGCAGACGTGGTCGTAGCTGCCGGTCCCGCTGACGTCCCGGCCGTGATTGACGAAACTCGCGGCGCGGTCGGCGACGTCGTCGCGGTCGGTGACGATCATGCCGCCCTCGCCGGTAGTCATGTTCTTGGTCGGATAAAACGAGAAACAGGCCGCGTCGCCGCAGGTGCCGACGCGTTGCCCGTCGACTTTGGCCCCGTGGGCCTGACAGGCATCCTCGACGACGAACAGGTCGTGCTCGTCGGCGATCGCACACAATGTCGGCATATCGGCGGGCAGCCCGTAGAGATGGACCGGCAAGAGCCCGACGACGTCGTTCCGATCTGCGAGAATCCGTCGAACGTCAGCCGGGTCCAGGGTGTACGTCTCGGGATCGATGTCGGCGAAGACCGGCGTCCCCCCGGCCAGCCGAATCGCGTTCGCGCTCGCGACGAACGAAAACGGTGATGTGATCACCGCATCGCCATCGTCGAGTCCGACCGCCTCGAGTGCGGCGTGTAACGCAGTCGTTCCGTTTGACGTCGCGACCCCCTCGTTGGCCCCACAGTAGGTCGCGAATTCTTCCTCGAAGGCCCTGACTTCCGGGCCGTCGGCGAGTCTGCCGTCCTCGAGGATGGCCGTGACGCGCTCGCGAGCGTCGGCGCTAAGTTCAGGATTGGCAATCGGAACGGGTGTCGTGTCTCCGCGGGAGTCGCCATCATATCCCGATTCGGTGCCCGTGCCAGCATCGATACCACCATCGGTCTCGGGGTTCGTCTCGGTGTCCGTCATGCGAGCTGGTTTGCTCCATCGAGAGGGTCCGGGAGCGGTTGGACGGTTGCTGGCGTGCCAACAGCTAACGTGTCGGCCGGGACATCGTCGGTGACGACCGCACCGGCCGCGACGAACGCGTTCTCGCCGATCGTCACACCTGGCAACAGCGTCGCGTTCGCGCCGATCGACGCGCCATCCTCGATCGTTGGGCCCTCGAGTCCGTTCTCGGTTCGGATGGGATACTCGTCGTTCGTCAATACCGCTCCTGGGCCGACGAAGACGTTGCTGCCGATCGTCGTCTGGGTCGGGACGTAGACGTTCGTCTGCAGGCTGACGTGCGAGCCGATCTCGGTCTGGCCGTCGATAACGGTCTTGGTGCCGACGAGGACATCGTCGCCGATCGTCGTCCCCTCGCGGACTAAGACGTCGTGTCCGGTCACGAACCCGTCGCCGATCGTCACGTCACTGTAGACGATCGAGCCCGCTCTGATCGTCGCGCCGTCACCGATCCGGGCTGGCTCGTCGAACTCGCCGTAGCCGACCGTCGCGTCGTCATCGATCGTACAGCCGTCACCGGCGACGACGTCACGTACCGTTTCGCTCATGGACGGCCACCTCCAGCGCCGTGGCTACCCCAGTGCTCGATCGAGCGACTGTGGTGAGTACTCATGACACGCGCGTAAGCCACTCCGTGGCGTCGTGTGTGATCGTGTATTCGTTGCATAGTCAATCGATACCCGCGTGGGTGATCGTGCAGAAACAGCCGGTAACGAGGCTTTGTTATCCCCGGCTTGCAGGGGGTGTAGCCACGAACTACGGCAGCAGCAGAGCGATTCCTCGCGCAAGCGGCGTGAGTCGGCCGCTTGCGGCCACGGACGAACGGATGGGTCCCGTTCTCATTCGGAAACGTTGGATTAGGCGTCTGTCACGGCCGCTAACTGGTACAAAACCCTTTCGCGACGGTAGTCGAGTGATAGTAAAGTGTCACAGTCTGGCATTCGGCGGTGTGAGGTATCCGAGCACATCAGACTGCCGGAATCGGCACCGGAGACAACGGGACGAGGGGAGCGATGTCTGAGACCGAACTCACCCAGGCCAAGCTGTTCGACGTCTTTAGCAACGCGCGGCGACGACGAACGGTCCAGTTCCTCAAACAACAGGGCGGCTCCTGCGATCTCGCGCCGCTCGTCGAGCAGGTCGCTGCCTGGGAAAACGACACCGATCCCGACGACGTGACCCGAACCCAGCGCCGACGGGTCTACATCTCGCTGTACCAGACCCATCTGCCGATGCTCGAGGATCACGGCATCGTCGACTGGGATCCGGAGGGGCACGAAATCGAGTTGCTCCCGAACGAGGAGCGCTTCGAGCCCTACCTCGATCGGCACCTCGAGAGCCAGCACGCGTGGCACCGCTTCTATGCAACCGTCACGGCTGTTGGCGTCGTCGCGTTCGGGCTGTCGGTGCTCGCGATCGGGCCGTTGACGAGCGGACTCGCGCCGGTCGTGGCGTTGACACTCTGTGTCGTCGTGTTCGCCCTCTCAGTGGCCCAGCATGTCTCACGTCGTCCCCTCGCCGAGCTTCCGCTTGGTCGGACGAGCCGGTAGCCCGTCTTCGCTGTCCCCGTCGTCAGGAGGGGCAGACCATAGCCGAGCTGGTCGTGTCGATCGATACCCCGCATTCCGTCTGCGGAGACAGTCCCTCCGTGAGCGACTCGTCTGCGGTTCGGCGAGCTGCGACCCGAGTTGACGTCCGCTCTCGATAGGACACGCTCTGGACCGAACCACGACACAGCAAGTGCCTGCAGTTGCGTCTCTCGTCGGTCGATCAGTCTCATGTCGCCGTGGCGGTGCCAGCAGTCTCTCGAGGCTCGGAGTCACCGTACCCCACGGGCTTGGTTTGCGGGAAGCTCGCGTTCAGCGCGGCGGATATCACCTGTCGGTCACGTTCACCCAGAAGTGAGTTTCCTCTGCAGCGTTTTCGTTCGTCGGGGTGGCTGGCGGCTCGTCGTGATAGAGTAAGACACTGATTCGGACCGTTTCGTTGGCTGCCACCGTCGGTGTCACCGATCGCTCGCTGCGTGCGGTCGTTCCGTCCGCGACGGTCGTATTGAGCCGCTGTAACTCGGTTCGCTCGACGACGGCATCGTCCTCGAGGACCTGCTGTTGGATGACGACCGTGTAGTCCTGTTGGGTCCCTTCGTGATTTTCGATCGCGATGGTTATGGGAATCGACGTTCCCGGCGCGACATCACTCGGGAGCTCGCCGGCGACCACCTCGCCGTCGTCGGTTTCACTATACAATGCGAGTTCCGTGTATCCGCCCGCCGAGACGGGCAGCAACACCCCTACGAACAGTGCGCTGACTGCCGTCCCGATCGCTATCACGAGGACGACCGACGACGCCGTTACACCTGCATTGCGGAGCCGCCCGAGACTCGCGATCGGAGCGACGGTAAACCGCTCGGTGTCCGGCGTTCGAACTCGTCGTACGACGCCGAGTTGTGCCAACACAACCGTCACGGCTGCGAATGCTGCGGCGATCGACTGTGCGCTCAACCCCCAGTCGGTGACCGGCAACACGAGGACGATCAGCGGCACGATCGCAAGCGACAGGACGAAGGCCAGCCCCATGCGTTCGATGCCGTCGATTCCGCGGGGGCGGGCCTCCGCTGCCGTCGCCGCCGTTCTGTTCGCGCTTCGCTTATCGGTCGGAAACAGCGTCGAGACGAGCGCATAGCCCGGCAGAAACAGGACAAGCGGCACCATCGCGAACAAGCGGAGCTCGCTTTCGGTTCCGAATCGCGTCACCAGCAGATACGCGACGGCCGCACCGACCGAGACGGCCGCGAGATCGAACGGGTAGCGGCGAATGAATCCGAACCGCAGCCAGGTACTCGCTCGATGACTCATCGACGGTCCACCGACTGTCGCTGTTTGGCATTCGGGTTCGGTCCCTGTACGGAGAAGACGAGTGCCATACTCGTTGGACGATGCAGTCTTCCGTGCTTTGTTATACGCTGAACAGGCGCAATACCACGGCCTTTAGGCCGTGGATACGCGCCGTCACTCAGTGTCACGCCCCACCGTGTCCGACAGGACTGGATATTCCACCGTTCTCAATCCAATCTTTTACAATTGAAGAAGTATAAGCGATTATACAGTCGTTCCACGAATGCTGGAAGTCCATCGCACCCACCGAGCACGAATCCTCAACCGCTCACAGGTAGAGGACTCGCTCGACCGCCACGGATGGTCGGCCAGCAAACTCTGGAACGTTGCCAACTATCACTCCCGCCAAGTCTGGGAAGACACGGGCGAAATTCCCGACCACGAGGAGTTGAAAAGCGAGTTGAAAGGTCACAATAAATACAAGGGACTCCATTCACAGTCCAGTCAGCGGGTTCTGGAGGAACTCGCTGAAGCCTTCAACTCGTGGTACTCCAGTGATGATGACAGGGACAACCCGCCCGGCTACCGTAAACGCAACTACTACGACGACGAGGGCCGCCGCGTCCACGAAGAACACCCACGCTCGACGGTGACGTGGAAGCAGAACGGCATCCGACACGACATCAAGAACAACCGTGTTCGACTCTCAAAAGGGGCGAATCACAAGGAACACCCTCGAGCGTGGGAATACATCCTTGTCGAATACGAGACACGGCCCGGCGTCACGGTTGAGAACCTGCAACAAGTCAGAGCCGTCTACGACCAGCAGACCGAGCGGTGGGAACTCCACCTCGTCTGCAAAGACGAGATCGAGACACCCACCGCTCCCGGCAACGAGACTGCCGGTATCGACCTTGGTATCAGCAACTTCGCCGCCGTCGCCTACAGCACCGAAGACGCCGACCTATACCCCGGCAATCGCTTGAAGCAAGACGGGTACTATTTTCCGAAGGAGATTGCTAAATGCGACAATAGCGGTGGTGAACGAGCCACTCGCTTGCACCACAAGTGGTCAGAACGCCGCACTCACTTCTTCCACAGCCTCGCCAAACACATCGTTCAGCGATGCGTGGAGAAGAGTGTTGGCCGCATCAATGTCGGAGACTTGGAAGGCGTCCGCAAGGACGAAGACGGCGACTCGAAGAACTGGGGTCGGCACGGCAACCTTGACCTGCACGGGTGGGCGTTCGACCGCTTCACGTCGATTCTTACTTACAAGCTCAGCTTTGCACGTTGAAGTAGGAGCATGACGTAGGCGGTGGCAAGGACGGATGATGCCGATTACGGATTTCTTGTCGTGTACGCGAGTGTTCGACGAGTTCGAGTCGCTGTCTCCAGCTCAACGT